>ULVN01051564.1_pt1 | contig 166755 bp, 132 predicted proteins | sample 1959491 | NCBI WGS metagenome assembly ULVN01 (sample SAMEA4835787, study PRJEB28245) | human gut metagenome | biome: gut microbiome; material: fecal sample | place: Denmark | collected 2008 | reverse complement strand
TCTGCTCTCGCTTGCACGACAATTGCAAATCAGCCGGCACATTAAAGTGAAAAACTAAGAGTGAAAAGTGAAAAATCCAATTGCTGAACTGGTTTATAGCAACAAAACATTTGACTTTAACTCCTAGCCAACTTGTTGGCGATAACTACTCTAACTCCTTTAACTCCTAAAAATAAAAGCATTTGTCTTAACTCCTAAATAATAAAAAATTCCCTTTCCTTTCTCAATTATTTTTCTTATTTTTGCGATATAAGAATAATTTATTCACAACACCCTTGAAAGCAAAACTGTTAATTATACTGATTATTATGGCAACACACATTTCTCAGTCATGCTCACGCAGTGCAGACGATATACGTAAGCCGGCCGTTGCCGGGCAGTTTTATTCAGCCTCGGCAGACACGCTTGCCAATGATGTCGACGGCTTTCTGAAGTCAGCCGGAGTAAGTCATGCCGACGACGTGTGCGCCGTCATTGTGCCCCATGCAGGCTATGTCTTTTCGGGAGCTATGGCGGCAAAGGCATATATGTGCATTAATCCGGCAAGAGAATATAAGCGGGTGTTCCTGTTGGGACCGAGCCATAAGGCAGCCTTCGACGGTGCTTCGGTCGACAACTTGTTCGGTGCTTATGCCACTCCGCTTGGCAACGTGGAGATAGACATCGACGTGTGCAATGACCTGTTGCGTGCCGACAGCGTGTTCTGCTGTCTGCCCAAGGCACACGACGGCGAGCACTGCCTAGAAGTGCAGTTGCCTTTCCTGCAACGCCATCTCGACAAGATGCCGCCCATAGTGCCCATAATAATAGGTACGCAAGATCTTGACAAACTGCAGCGCGTGGCCAAGGCCCTGCAGCCATACTTCACCGCCGACAATCTGTTTGTCATAAGCAGCGACTTCTCTCATTATCCATGTTATGACGACGCCGTTGAGGTGGACGGCATCACGGGGCAAGCCATAGAGAAGGCCTCGCTGACAGAGTTTGTAGGTGCGATTAACGACAACGCCTCGCGCCACATTTCCAACCTCTACACAAGCGCCTGCGGACAGTCGCCCATAGCCGTGCTGCTCATGATGATGAGTGATGGCGGCGGCCTGACCATGGAGCATCTGGGATATTGCAACTCGGGCGACTCACCCTACGGCGACCACGACGGCGTGGTGGGCTATCATGTCTTTGCCGTTACGGGCGGAAAAGCCGAAGGTGGCGGAGCTGAAAAGGACGCGGCGTTTGGCCTTACGGCAGACGAGATGCGCACCCTGCTCGGCATAGCGCGCCGGACAATAGAGAATATGCTTAACGGAAACGGCGGACAGCCGTGCGACACAACCAAACTTAGCGAAACGCTGAAGGCACGCTGCGGAGCCTTCGTAACGCTGACGTCAGGCGGCCGTCTGCGCGGATGCATAGGCAATCTTGTAGGTTACAGGCCGCTGTATGCCACGGTTGAGGAGATGGCTAAGTCGGCAGCTTTTGAAGATCCGCGCTTTTATCCCGTGCGCAGGGATGAGCTTAATGACATTAAGATAGAGATATCAGTGCTTTCGCCGCTGCGCCGCATATCGTCGATAGATGAGTTTCAGCTCGGCCGCCACGGTCTGTATATTGTCAAGGGCGCCAGCTCGGGCACTTTCCTGCCGCAGGTGGCAGATGAGACAGACTGGACTAAGGAAGAGTTCTTCGGCCACTGCTCGCGCGACAAGGCCGGACTTGGCTGGGACGGATGGCGCGATGCCGAGCTGTATGTTTATGAAGCCGAAGTGTTCGGCGAGGCCGACGGCGAATAAATATTAAGGATATGGAGCACGAAGCAGAATTTTATGAAGCCGCTGAAGGCGGCAGGGTGGTGTGCCGCTTGTGCCCTCATGGTTGCCGTCTGGCAGAGGGCGAGCGCGGAAAGTGCCGCAGCAGGGTATGCCGCGGCGGGCGTCTCGTGGCAGAAAACTACGGTCGTGTGTGCGCATTGCAGATAGACCCGGTGGAGAAGAAGCCGTTGCTGCATTTTCATCCCGGCAACAGCTGTCTGTCTCTGGCTGCGGCGGGCTGCAACCTTTCGTGCCTTAACTGCCAGAACTGGGACATATCGCAGGCGTCGACGGCCGACGTGCCTTACAGACAGCTTGGTGCTGCCGACGTGGCGCGGCTGGCAGAAACGAACGGATGCCGTATGGTGGCATATACTTACACCGAGCCGCTGACATGGCTAGAGTACACGCGCGACTGTGCCGTGGCATGCCGTGAGCGCGGACTGAAGAACATTCTGGTTACGGCAGGCTATGTCAACGCCCGTCCGCTGGCAGGTCTGCTGCCGTATATCGACGCCGCCAACGTAGACCTCAAGTCGTTCTCCGACGACATCTACCGTTCTGTCAGCGGTGTGCGGCTTGCCCCTGTCCTGCATACGCTCAAAAGTATGCTCGATGCCGGAGTGTGGATAGAGATAACCAACCTCTTGATACCCGGCGTCAACGACGACATGGACATGATAGCCCGCATGTGCCGCTGGCTTGTCGACAACGGCTTTGCCGACTGTCCGCTCCATTTCAGCCGTTTCTTCCCGCAGTATAAGATGCAGGGCCCCATGTCGGTGCTTGCCGTTACGCCCATGGGCGTTAAGGATGCCGGTGCTAGCTTTGTGCCGACGCCCCTGCCGCTACTCGTTGAGGCACGCCGTGTGGCCATAAGTCAGGGCATGCGCCATGTCTATCTCGGCAATGTCTCGCTTCCCGGAGCCGAAGATACCCTTTGCCCCCGTTGCGGCTCTGTCCTCATACGCCGCACAGGCTATGACGTAGACCTTGGCAACTTCAGCGGCGTCTGCCCTAAGTGCGGCAGCAAGATTGCCGGTGTGTGGTGATGCTTAAGCATTAGTTTGCGTAAAGGGCAGAATAAGAGTTAAAAGAAATAAAACAAGATGCATAGGTGTATGAAAACAATATAGGAAAAAAGAAAAAATATGATATTTATATTGAATTAAAAATATAAATATGATATCTGTTAAACTTAAATTCAGACCTTCTGTAAACATTGACAAAGAAGGCTCATTGGTGTTTCAGCTTATTCACGGACGTTTAGTCCGCAGAATAACCAGCAAGTACAAGATTTTCAGCAGCGAATGGGACGAGCACAACGGTTGCATCGTTCTCCCCATGAAGTCATCGCCGCGCTATGAGCAGCTAAGTCTTATCCGCTTTAATGTGGAATGGGAACTGCGGCGGATAAACAGCATCATCCGGGACACTGTCGTTGACGGCAGTCAGTTGTGCGTTGACGATGTCATCAGCCGGTTTTTGCTTTGTGACGATGTAAGGCAAAGCGTGTTTAACTTTATCCGTACCCAGATTATGCTTAAACAGAAGCTGGGCAAGATACGTTCAAGCGAGACCTATAAGTCGACGTTAAACAGCTTCATGCACTTCAGGAAAGGTGTCGACCTGCCTTTCAACATGATTGATTCAGAGCTGCTTGAACTTTATGAGGCGCAGATGAGATACCGCGGCTTGTCGCGCAACACGACATCGTTCTACATGAGAATTCTGCGCACCAACTATAAGATGGCGGTAGAGAAAGGCCTGACTAAAGACTGCCATCCGTTCAGGCATGTCTATTGCGGCATGGACAAGACCATAAAGCGGAGCATATCTTTTGTTGAGATTAAGAGGATAAAGGACCTCGATCTGTCGAGAAAACCCATTTGGGACTATGCCCGTGACATGTTCATCTTCAGCTTCTGCACCAGGGGAATGTCTTTTGTAGACATGGCATACCTGAAGAAGAAAGACCTGCGTAACGGCTATCTTACTTACCGTTGTAAGAAGACGGGACAGCTGCTCATAATAGAGTGGACACGCCAGATGCAGGATATCCTTGATAAGTATGAGCCTAACAAGACAAAATATCTGCTGCCGATAATAATGCGTGAAGACGGAAAAGAGCGGCAGCAATACCTTAATCAGATGATGAGAATAAACAGGCATCTGAAGGAGATTGCCGGCTTGGCCAATCTGTCTGTGCCATTGTCTTTATATTACAGCCGTCACAGCTGGGCAACCATAGCACGCGGCAAGGACATCCCCCTAGCTGTGATAAGCGAAGGACTGGGGCATGAGTCGGAAGCTACCACCCAGATATATTTAGATTCGATTAAATCTTATGAGGTGGATGAGGCAAACAGGAAAATATTAAACGGTCTCTAAAACTTATTAAACATTGTGGAGGGACATTGGTGTATGTCCGTGCTGTTTGTGCTGAAGGCAAAAGCAGCATCGCCTAATAAGCATTATTGTCCGAAAATAAAGTTAATTCTTCGATTTATAAACCTCACCATATTTTACGCTTTTCAGTAAAGTAACAGACGCAAATACTATTCTTAAAGTCATTCGTTTTTTTGAATGATGTAATCCAAAAAAGACTTGATTCGTTTCACGAAAAAGACCATCTCCTAATAAGAGATAGTCATTTACGTGAAACTTTTTATTTATCGGGTTTCCATGTGTTTCTTTTGTAAAGAAAAAATCAGCAAATAAACGTTTGCGGTGAAATAATCGAATAAAATTGTTAAAATAATTGCATAAGTAATTATTTTTTTGTACCTTTGCATACAAAAGACCGTCTCTTATTAGGAGATAAGCAAAAATAACTAGGTGATAAATAAGCTTTACACTGATAAAGTCATTTAAAAAAGCGTTTTAATAATGCTTGACGAGAATGAGAGAAGTCTAGATACAAAAACTCATAACTGCTTGTTATACTGCAATTTACGTTAACTCGCAGGACTAGAGAGTATGCCTTTAAGGCATTAATATTAGTAACCAACACATTGCTGACTATGACTAAAGAAGAGCAGATTATAGCTTTTTCTAGGAGTGACGCGCCCCAATGGTTCGTTATGCGCGACCTGAAGCGAAACAATGCCAAGCTTCCTGCGTATAAGATGTTGAGCGAGATGAAAATCGAGATATTCACTCCTATGAAGTGGAAAATTGTGACCAAAGAGAAAAAACGCATCCCCCAGAAAGTTCCTTTTATGCAAGACTTGCTGTTCGTGCATGTCACCAGAAAAGTTCTTGATCCCATCGTCGAGAGAACCAGTACACTGCAATACCGCTACTTGCGCGACGGATTTAGAACTCCCATGACGGTAAGGGACACGGATATGGAGCGTTTTATACATGCTGTTGAAGCTGCTGACAATCCGCAGTTTTATGCTCCAAAGGATATCCTTCCTAGTATGATAGGCAAAACTGTGCGCATCATCGGCGGCCCTCTGAACGACTATGTAGGAAAACTCCAGAAGATGCAAGGCTCAAAAGTGAAGCGCATCTTTATTGAATTGTCTAACCTCTTGACTGCATCTATTGAAGTGCAGCCTGAATATATACAGATATTATAAGAAATAACGAATCTTTATCTTATGCCATTTTGTTGTTTCTGCTGGCGCCAACAGGCAGAAATTGTTATGATGAAACTACTTTCGTAAATCCCATAAAACGAAAATATATAAATACAAAACCCGAGCCGGGCGTTATGGTTCAGCCGGTATCTTCGCTTTATATTGAACAGACTTTCGTTTGCTCTTTAGCAGCATAGCGTGCTATGTCAAGAAGAAACATACGGAACTCAATAGTAAACAAAAAGACGGCTGAAAGCAGAAATACACAAAAGAGATAAAACGATATGCAGACCAACAGTCGGCTTGGGCTAAATTATTGATGTAAATAAATTAAATGACCACGCAACAGGAAAATACAAAACGGATTGCAAAGAATACATTGATGCTATATGTCCGCATGCTCTTTGGCATGTTGATATCATTATACACTTCGCGTGTGGTTTTGCAGGCCTTGGGCGTTGAAGACTATGGTATCTATAATGTCGTAGGCGGATTCGTGTCAATGTTTTCTCTTATATCTGGAGCTTTGTCACATTCGGCAAGCCGTTTTTTGACATTTGAATTGGGAAGAAATAATATGGATGGAGTGAAACGATATTTTTCAACATCACTACTTATTCATATCGCATTAGCTTTTATTATATTAATAATTTCTGAAACACTAGGCCTGTGGTTCTTAAATCATAGAATGGTGATTCCTGAAAGTCGATTATCTGCGGCAAATTGGGTTTTTCATGCATCTGTATTTTCTTTTATGATTAATCTTTTAAGCGTTTCATATAATGCTTCTATTATTTCTCATGAAAAGATGAATGTCTTTGCGTATATTGGAATTGTTGATATCCTTTTACGTTTATTTATTGTTTTGTTTATAGCCTATGCTCCTTTTGTTTTTGACCATTTAATTGTATATGCTATTTTGTTAGTTCTTGTTTCATGTTCAATTCAAGCTATTTATGTCTCATATTGTCGTAAACATTTTGATGAATGTCATTTAAAGATGGTATTTGATGTTGTTTGCTGGAAAAAAATGTGGGCGTTCACTGGTTGGAATTTTATTGGTGGAACAGCATTGGTCTTAAAAGATCAAGGAGTGAATGTCTTATTGAATTTGTTCTTTGGACCAATAGTGAATACTGCGCGAGGTTTGTCTTCAACAGTATCTAATGCAGTATGTTCTTTTTCAGGAAATTTTATGACAGCATTAAATCCTCAAATAACTAAGTCTTATGCTGCAGGTGATAATGAATATATGTTTAAGTTAATAGAACGTGGAACGCGCTTTTCTTTTTATGTATTTATTATTACGGCATTACCAGTATTATTTGAAACGGATTTTATATTATCTTTATGGTTAAAAAAATACCCTGAATACACAACAATTTTTGTTAGACTAGTACTTATTCAGGTAATGATTGACCTTCTATCAAATACAATAGTAACTGCACAGGCGGCTACTGGTAAAATTAAAATTTATCAAATAGCTGTTGGAGGTATGCTATTAATGAATTTTCCTTTGGCCTATATATGTTTAAAACTTGGAGGACGGCCAGAATATACGATGTTTGTTGCAATATTTGTATCTATTTGTTGTCTCTTGATAAGATTGGTTATTTTACGCAAAAATATACAGTTATCAATAATATGGTTCTTTAAAAAAATTTGTTGTAACATATTTATTGTAACAATTTTTTCTATGATTATTCCAGGCGTTTTTTATTATATGATGTCTTATGGATGGCTGAGATTTTTAATTGTTACAGTTTTATGTTTGGTGAGTTCTATTATGAGTATCTTTATTATAGGTTGCTCTTATTCTGAACGACAATTTATTTGTCAAAGGATTATGAATATAAAATTTAAATTACTTAATAGATAATTTGAATATGTTAAGTATTATAATTCCTACACATAACCGTTTAGGTATGTTAAAAGAGCTATTAGCAAGCATTAAAGAACAAACATATAAGGATATTGAAGTTATAATAGTTGCTGATGCTTGTTCTGATGGAACAAATGAGTTCCTCAAACAAGAATCTTTTCCGGATAATTGGAGATATTTTATTAATGATATATCTTTAAATGCAGGTGGCAGCAGACGGCGTGGCTTATTTGAATCAATCGGCGATTTGGTAACATTTGTAGATGATGATGATTATTTAACTGATGATTATTTTTATGCACGTGCAGTAGAATTTTTTAGAAAATATCCTAATTTATCTATAGTAGCAGCAAATTCTTTAGATAAATATGAAACTAATGGTGTTTTTGAGATAAAACAGATTAATATTTCTGGCTATATTGATAACCAAAAATATTTGGCTGGATTTCATTATAAATGGTCTAAGCCTGCTCCTTCTTTTGCTGTATTTCGTAAATCAAAATTGATAGATGCAGGAATTGAGACTATGAATATGGTTAATGACAGTCCTCTTTATTTAAGAGCACTACTTGTTGGAGATATTTATATCGAAAGTGATTATGTTGGTGTTTATAGAATTCATGAGCGAAATATATCCAAAAATATTGGAGCTGATTTTATTATTGAAAATTTAAAAGAAAAAGAAAATATTTATAAAGAACTAAAGAAACGCGAGATAGAATTCAACTTATCATATTGGTGGTATGAAATGGTAAAAATTACAGTTGACTATTTTATAAATTCTAATCCGTCAACTAAAGAAAAGCAAAAAGTATTGAAATGGTGTAAAGAGCATCATCATAAATCGATATTTTTAATTGTTTACATCCATTTATGCTATAATATATTTATTCTTCATAAAATCAAAATGTTTAAAAATAAGATGAAAACTCTTATGCAGAGATTATGTAATAAAGTCAAAAATATAAAAAGTAATATTGTAAATACTATAACTTTTATTTTGATAAAAAAAAATGATATTTTGGTAATTAATGCTTGGATGAATTTATATGGAAAAAAACTAGACCATCAAAATTTTGGAGATGATTTAAATTATTATCTATTAAAAGAATTAACAGGAAAGAGAATTGTAAATTCAAAAAATATGTATGTTCCGAACCTTGTGAATTATTGTTGCATAGGTTCTATTATTGATTCTTTAGCCAATCATTATAGTTTTATATGGGGCTCAGGAGTTATTTCCAAAACAGCAATAATGAAAAATACACCTAAGAAAGTGTATGCAGTACGAGGTGCTCTTAGTAGAGAATATCTTTTAGATCATGGGATTGAATGTCCTCCTGTTTATGGAGATCCTGCATTGTTACTCCCTCTCGTATATCAACCTCAAAAGAGTCAGAAAAAACATATAATTGGTATCATTCCGCATGTTGCTGATTTATCAAACGATAAGGTTTATAATTTATTACAACAATCAAATGATTTAAAACTTATAAAATTATGTGGTTATAAATCCTGGAAAAATATAATTGACGAAATAAATCAATGTGATTTTATAATATCAAGTTCATTGCATGGAATTATAGTTTCTGATGCATATAATATTCCAAATCTATGGGTTGAATTCTCTAATAATGTTGTTGGAAATGGTTTTAAGTTTTATGATTATTATTCATCTGTAAGAACTGAAATACCTAAAGCTGTCAGAATAACTGAAAAAACTACTATTGAAGAGCTTTTGGCGTATAAAAAACAATGGACATCTATTAATATAGATTTAAAAAAATTATTATTGTCTTGTCCTTTTAGTATAAAGTCTCAGTATCTAAAAAATATATAAATTATGCGATGCTTAAAGAATGGCTTGTCTGGTTTGATCAGAACGCGAAATGAAGCAAAACTTCTTGGTCCTTGCATTGATTCCTGTATTGATGCACTGGATGAATTAATTGTTGTCTATAATGATTGCACAGATGATACGGAATCGGTCTTAGAGGAAAAGAGAAAACAATATCCTGACAAACTTAAGATTTATGCATATAATCATAAAGTGCTTTCTTTTGATTTGACGCATGAAGAGTTTGAATATGCTAAAACTTTACCAGATGACTCGCCACGGCTATATTGTAATCAGTGTAATTTTGGATTATCCAAAATGCAATATAAATATGCTGTAAAGATAGATGCCGACCAAATATATTTTGCAGACGAGATAAAAAAATGGCGGGATGTATGTGCCGGAATGTTTTCCCGAAAATGGAAGTTTGCATACTTTTGGGGATGGTTGTTTATGATATATTTCTCTGTATATAGACATCTTTCTGTAAGATTGAATAGGCCTGGATTATTTATGTTACCAAACAAGGTTGTTGATGTTTTTGTTAATTCTTATATCCGTTATGCAAAATGGAGATTACTACGGGGTACAGCATGTATTGCATTGTCAGGCTTGAATCTTTTTAAAGATGATAAATGGTATATTCCATTTGATAAATTCAATATACATCCTCCTTATAATGGAGAAGGTGATACTGTAATTTTTAAATTAACGGAGAAAACTTTTTTTTCAAGACGTTTCGCTGATAGAATTACTTATTCTTGTACTGAACTTTTTCATAATCCATATAAAGTAATGTTCGCAGGGCCTGTTTGGTTTCATTTACACGCTAATAGGTCTTATTGCTGTGACAAAGTAAAAAAAGTTAAGATGGAACATCCTGAATTATTTGTTTTACCTGAGAAATTCTTAAGAATGAATTATCAGGAGGTTTTAAACAAAATGGATCCGAAAGTAAATACTTTATTCCAGCGTACATTGTTTGCACTAATACATAAAATGGGGATACAACGAATTAAAGAACACTTGTATCTTCTCGATAAGATAAAAGTTTAATTCTATAAATCTTACTATGAAAAAATACGACTATTTAATAGTTGGTTCCGGCTTGTTCGGAGCAACGTTTGCATATTTAGCTCATCAGCAAGGAAAAAAAAGTCTGGTGATTGATAAACGTGCCCATTTAGGCGGCAATATTTATTGTGAATATGTGGAAGGTATAAATGTCCATAAATATGGTGCCCATATCTTTCATACATCCAATAAACAAGTATGGGATTTTGTTAATTCAATGGTTGAATTTAACCGTTATACCAACTCCCCCGTAGCAAACTATAAAGGAAAACTTTATAATTTGCCGTTTAACATGAATACGTTTTACCAAATGTGGGGAGTGACAACTCCTGAAGAAGCTATAGCGAAGATAGAGGAACAGAAAGCGGAAGCTGTAGCTAAAATGAATGCTGACGGTGTGACTGAACCTAGAAATTTAGAAGAGCAGGCACAAGTCCTCATAGGCAAGGATATTTATGAGAGGTTGATTAAAGGCTATACAGAGAAACAGTGGGGACGTAAGTGTACAGAACTTCCTGCATTTATCATCAAGCGCTTGCCCGTTAGATTTATTTTTGATAATAACTATTTCAATGATAAGTATCAAGGTATCCCTGTCGGAGGATATAATAAATTAATTGAGGAAATGTTCTCTGGTGTAGAGACACGTATTGGTGTGGATTTTTCAACACTGAAAGGTACGTGGCATGACATAGCAGACAAGCTGGTGTATACCGGTGCTATAGATGAATATTATGATTATTGTTATGGCAAGTTGGAATATAGAACGGTAAGGTTTGATACTGAAGTTCTTAATATGTCTAATTATCAAGGCAATGCCGTCGTAAATTATACAGAAGCAGACGTCCCATTTACACGTATCATTGAACATAAACATTTTGAAAGTTTCGGGCAAGTTGTATATGACAATCCGAAGACTGTAATTTCAAAAGAATATTCTGTAGAATGGACAGAGGGTATGGAACCTTATTACCCTGTAAATGACAGCCGGAATTCTGAATTGTATCAGAAGTATAAGTATTTAGCTGCTCAAGAGCCAAACGTTATCTTCGGAGGCAGATTGGCAGAATACAAATATTATGATATGGCTCCTACCATAGAGTCTGTATTTAAACACTTCAAACTTTAATCTATCATGTATAAGAACTATAAAGTGGTAGTAAATACCGCAGCAGGACGTCGGAGATATATGCAGTATCTGATACCTTATATTGTAGCTTCGTCAATTGTTGATAGATATGACATTTGGGTTAATACTCATAATGGTGCTGATATCGAATTTTTTAAACAAGTGGCGCAACGCTTCCCTGTCGTGAATCTTGTTTGGCAACCAAATGGAGTGGTTAATGGTAATGAAAGTATCAATGCATTTTACAAAAAATGTGTAGAGCCAAATACAATTTACTTTAAGTTGGATGACGATGTAGTGTGGATGGAACCGGGCTTAATAGAAAAAATGGTTCAATTTAGAATTGAAAATCCTCACTATTTTCTTGTCTCTCCATTGGTCATTAATAATTCATTGTCTACTTATTTGCTACAAATAGCAGGTAAGATACAGTTGGATCAATACTATTATGCAGCATCTTCTCATCCTGTACTTTGGAAGAATGGTTTTTTTGCCAGTGAGTTGCATGCTTGGTTTATACGAAACTATTTAAAGACAGGAAGATGGAATGAGTTGTATCTTGGTAAGAAAGAAATGGGCATGACCCGTTTTTCCATTAATGCAATATTATGGTTCGGAGATGATATGAAGAAAATAGAAGGCAATGTTCCTGGTGACGATGAAGAATATTTGTCGTGTATATATCCGACATCAAAAGGGGTTGCAAATGCTTGGAATGGAGATGCCATTGTTGCACACTTCGCATTTTTCACGCAGCGTGAGGAACTTGACAAGATGGGTATACTCGAAAAGTATGGTAGAATTTGTATAGAAAGTTGGAATAAAGATCCAATGACAAAAGAAATATCTGATGCAATACAGAATATAATGCAGAATGTTAAATCAAGACAGATAGAGTTAGAAAACATGCCATCACCATATAAAAGAGTGCCTCCAAGAAAAATACCTCATGCTTGTATCAAGAGATTTATTCCGGAAATTCTGATGGAATTTTTACGGGAAAAGCGTTTAAATAAAAGGAAAACGGGATTTATTATCAAATAAATCGAACGAGAATGTCTCAGAAAATTTTATCAATTATTGTACCAACATATAATATGGAGAAATATCTCGCATATTGTATGGACTCGTTTTTGATTCACAAAAATCTTAGTAAACTTGAGGTTTTGATTGTGAATGATGGAAGTACCGATAATTCATTGGATATTGCCAAGAAATATGTATCTCGTGCTGATGATGTATTTAAAATCATAGATAAAAAAAATGGTAATTATGGCTCATGTATCAACGCTGCTCTTCCTGTGGCTACAGCAAAATATGTAAAGGTTGTAGATGCTGATGATAGTGTAAATACTGATAATCTTGACGACTTCCTCTCCTTCCTTTCAGAGAATGATGTGGATTTAGCTTTATCAGATTTTACTTTGGTCAATGAAGATAGAATAGAAACTAAAAAGATTTCTTATAATTTTGGAAATTCCTTAATTCCAATGGAACAGATATGTTCAACAGAGCGTTTTAAGGATATGGAAATGCATGCCGTTACTTATAGAAGAAATTTATTGTTGAATTATGGATACACTCAAACTGAAGGTATCTCATATACAGATCAGCAATGGATATTTACTCCAATGGTTCTTGTGAAAACTGTGGGAGTTTTTAATAAACCTGTCTATAAATATTTAGTCGGACGTGCAGGACAAACTGTAGATCCTGTGGTTAAAATAAAGAAGATGGCTGATCGTGTAAAATGTGTATATGATATGGCGGTTCAGTATGAAAAAAATTATAAAAAAGTAACCCCAGCAATTAAATCATATTTGGATGCCCGTATTCGTCCTAATGTACAGGATATTTATCTTACATATTTTTCTAATTCATCTAAAATTGATAAGAATCTTATTAAGAATTTTGATAAGGAGTTTAAGGGTAATGCTCCTTCCTTATACCAATATATTAATGAACTTAATTTTCATATTCGATTATGGAGAATAATTGCAGAATCCTCTATTGTGGAGAAAATATTTTGCAAATGTTTTTCTGTCGCATTGTGGCTTAAATTATCATTATAGGAATTAGAAAGAATACAGAATGTCTGTTATTGTTAATATGGCCTGCGGTTTAGCAAACCGGATGTTTCAGTATAGCTATTATCTTTTTCTGAAGCATAAAGGCTACAATGTAAAAGTTGATTTTTATAATTCAGCGAAATTGGCTCATGAAAAGGTTTCATGGAATGATATTTTTCCAAAAGCAAAAATCGAGCAGGCATCATTTTTAGATGTATTAAAGTCAGGGGGCGGGTCTGATTTGTTCTCAAAAGTTCGTAGGAAATATTTACCGATTCTTTCAAGTGTCGTTAATATGCCTACTGCATTTGACGCAAATTTGCCAAATGAGAATAAAAAGCTACAATATATAATAGGTGTATTTCAAAATGCCAATATGGTTGAGGCTGTGGAAGATGATGTGAAACGTTGCTTTAAATTTCAGCCTTTTACAGATGAGAGAAACATAAATTTGCAAAAAGAAATGCAATCGTGTGAGTCTGTTGCCATACACGTCCGTAAAGGAAAGGATTACGCACAGCGTATTTGGTATCAGAACACATGCCCGATAGAATATTATCAGAAGGCAATCCGACTGATTTCAGAAAAGGTGAATAACCCTAAGTTATATGTCTTTACGGATAATCCAGAATGGGTGAAAGAACATTTTAAGGATTTTCCTTACACATTGGTAGAAGGAAATCCTGCTAGCGGTTGGGGAAGTCATTTTGATATGCAGCTGATGAGCGTATGTAAACATAATGTAATATCAAACAGCACATACAGTTGGTGGAGCGCGTTTCTGAATGCGCATAATGGAAAAATAGTTATAGGACCTAAGGTGTGGTTTAATCCTGACAGCTGTTCTGAATTTACATCTGAAAGAATCTTGTGTAAAGACTGGCTGTCTGTATAAAATTAAATTAGAATGGAGTATAGCGTTTCTGTGATAATACCCGTCTATAATGTCGGAAAGTTTATTGAGCGTTGTGCGCGGTCGCTTATGGAGCAGACAATAGATAATGTAGAATATATCTTTGTTGACGATGCTTCACCTGATAACAGTATACAGATATTGCAAAAAGTTCTTGCTGATTATCCTAACCGCCGTGACAATGTGAGGATACTGACTCATGCTGAGAATAAAGGCTTGCCGGCAGCTCGCAACACAGGGTTGGCTGTAGCAACCGGAGAATATATTTTCCATTGCGATAGTGATGATTTTGTAGAACCTGATATGCTTGAACAGCTTTATGGCAAGGCTATAAAATGTGATGCAGATATTGTATGGTGTGATTGGTATCTAACTTTTGAGAAATCAGAACGTTATATGAAACAACCTGCTTATGACACTCCTTTAGAAGCCTTAAAAGCAATGTTGGGCGGCGCGATGAAGTATAATGTATGGAATAAACTGATACGTAGAACATTGTATGTGGAAAATTCTGTTGAGTTTCCTGTCGGTTATGGAATGGGTGAAGATATGACCATTATGATGCTTTTTGCGCATGCACAAAAAGTATGTCATGTATCAAAGGCCTTCTATCATTATGTAAAATTGAATACATCTGCATTCTCTCATACAATTTCACAAACACATTTTGACTCTCTTAAATATAATGTAGAACGTGTTTCTGATTATCTTTTTAATATATATGGAGATAAATTGAGACAGGATATTGCCTTCTTAAAACTTGAAGCAAAATTTCCTCTATTGATAATGTCTTCAGATTTTACCTATTATCATTTGTGGCAGCAATGGTATCCAGAAGCGAATAGTTTTATCTTAAAAAATAAAAATGTTTCTTTACGAAGCCGGTTCGTTCAGATGTGTGCCAGATTTCACCAATATTGGGTTGTGTGGTTACACTATCAAATAGTTTGTCGCTTTATATATGGATTTATATATAAGTAAATAGAACCGATTCTTTTATAAATTCTATTTGATGTAGAAAGTATGATAAAAATCTTACAAATTTCAAGCATCGTAATTTTTACGAGTCTCTTTTGCTTTCCTTTTTTCTTTTCCTTTTTACCGTCTATAAATACTAAAATGATTTTAGCGGTATTAGGATTAATGGTATTTCCTTTAGATTATTTAAAAGGGTATATTCCTGGTTTTGGAAAGAGTCTTTTAAAGATTTCGTTATGGGCATTAGGAGTATCTTTTTTTAGTTATTTTTCAATGACAATAAATAGTACTCCTGATGATTCTTATTTAGGTTATATAATATCCATGTGGGTGTGGCTTTTTGCTGCTTTTTTTTGTGTGTCTCTAATGCGTAAAGTGCATGGAGAAGTTTCAGTGGAAACAATAGGATATTATTTGGTAGCAGTCGCTTTATTGCAATGTACTCTCGGTTTATTAATAAACCATTTCTCATTCTTGAAAGCATTAGTTGATACTTTTATAACTGGTGAGAAGTATATGGGAGTAGGAGTTGAAAACCGATTGTATGGAATAGGATGTGCATTAGATGTTGGTGGAGGTCGCTTGGGTGCCATATTAATCATATTGGCTTATCTTATTTTACAGTCTTTAAAACGACAGAAAGCTTGGTGGGTATATGCAGGTTTATTAGGAGCTTTTATTTATATTTTAGTAATAGGCAATATGATGGGACGTACAGCAACTGTAGGAGGGGCTATAGCTATCGTTTATTTAATATTTTCTCTTTGTTTTGATAGAAAAATTGAGGCCTCTTCTATCCGTACTTTTCTGTCTATTGCTGTATTAGTTATCATAATTGGAGTAGCCGTTTGCATCGGATTGTATAATACAAACCAGGAAATACAAAAATTGTTGAGATTCGGGTTTGAAGCATTCTTTAACTATTTTCAGACTGGTAAGTTTGAAACTCATTCTACCAATATGTTGTCAGATGGTTTGATATTCCCAAATAATTTTAAGACTTGGATTATTGGTGATGGATATATGGCTAGTGGATCAAATGATCCATACTATATTGGTCCTGCAGATTATGGTTTTTATATGAATACAGATGCTGGATATTCACGTTTTATATTTTATTTTGGCTTATCGGGACTTTTGGCTTTTATGTTGTTTTTTGTAATGGTTTGTAAGGAATGCTCACATAAGAATGCAAGTTTATTATTTATAGCACTTCTTATTTTAAACTTTTGTATATGGGTAAAAGTCTCAACAGATTTATTTGTTATTTTTGCTCCTTTTCTTTGTTTAGCATCATCATATGACAATGGAAATAAAAGTTTGGCAGAGTTATGAAAATAATCTATTGCACCCATTCAACATACAACCCCGGTGGAATGGAGCGTGTGCTGCTGAACAAGGTAACGTATCTCTCGCAGATTTGCGGATGGGACGTTTCTATTGTAACCACAGACCAGCATCAGCGGCCGCCGTTCTATCCGTTTCCTGATAATGTGAGGATGACAGATCTGGACATAAATTATTCGGACGACAACGACAGGGGAGCATGGAGAAAGATAGTAGGATATCTGCGCAAAAGAAAGGAACATAAACGTAAGCTGGCGGAACTGCTGAAAAGGGAGAAGGCAGACATCGTGGTGTCGCTCTATCCGTCGGAATCGTCGTTTATCCCCGACATAAAGGACGGCAGCAAGAAGGTGCTTGAGCTGCATTACTGCAAGTTCTTCCGTCTGCAATACGGACGAAAGGGACTGTTGGGATGGATAGACAAATGGCGCACACGGCAGGATGAACGTATTGTAAGAAGGTTTGACAAGTTTGTCGTACTGACGAACGAAGACCGCGGTTATTGGGGTTGTCTACCAAACATTGAGGTGATACCTAACGCGGCAATGCATGTGAGCGACCGCTATTCGGATGTAACAGCGAAGCGGATAATTGCCGTAGGCCGACTTGACTATCAGAAAGGCTTTGACAGACTGATACGTGCGTGGGAGATAGTTCAGCGCAACTCTTATTTTGCTGACTGGCATCTCGACATCTTCGGTCAGGGAGAATGGCAGGAAATGCTGCAGCAGATGATAGACGAAAGAAATCTGCAGGACACAATTCGGATAAATCGTCCGACAAAACAGATTGGCGATGAATATGTGCGGAGTTCGGTGCTTGTGATGAGCTCCAACTATGAGGGCTTTCCGATGGTGATGATAGAGGCTATGGCCTGTGGGCTTCCTGTAGTCTCATTTGATTATAAGTGCGGTCCAAAGGACATCATCAAGGATGGTGAAAACGGTTTGCTGGTCAGAAACGGAGACATTCAGGCTCTGGCAGATGCCATGATGAAGGTTATGGTTGACCAGGAATATAGAAAGAGACTATCGAAAAACGCTCTAAATGTTGTTTCCACTTATTCAGAAGAAACGGTAATGAATAAATGGATAAGCATGTTTACTTCTTTGACTGAGAGATGAAAAAGCTACTTCAGATAAATCCTGTGTTACGTGTTTCAACATCAACGGGACGCATAATGCAGGAAATAGGCGAACTGGCCCTGCAGAACGGGTGGGAGAGTTATATCGCTTACGGCAAGGGACGCGACGGAATAAAACCCTGCAAATCGGAGATTATTCCTGTTGGCGGTATATGCAGCACTCTATGGCATGGCGTTCAGACGCGTTTGTTTGACAGGCATGGCCTGGCTTCAACGCACGCAACTCATGAGTTTGTCAGACAGATAGACCGGATAAATCCGGACATAATACATATACACAACATTCATGGCTACTTCCTGAATTATCGTGTCTTGTTCGATTACCTGTCGCAGTGCGGCAAGCCTGTTGTGTGGACCGTTCACGACTGTTGGCTTTACACAGGGCATTGTTATTATTACTCTTATGCCGGATGCGACAAGTGGCAGACTGGATGCGGAAATTGCCCACAGCGGAAGGATTTTCCTGCAAGTCTTGTATTTGACAGAAGTAAGCGAAACTTTGAGGATAAAAAGGCTGCTTTCACATCAATGCCCAGGGACAAGTTTGTCATAGTGCCTGTTTCCGACTGGATAAGGACGGAGATGTCTGAGTCGTTTCTGAGTGAATATCGTTTCCGTGTGATTCATAACGGCATAAATACCGATATCTTTAATGTCTGTCCCGACAAAGAGGTTATTGAGAAATATGGACTGAAAGGAAAACGCATATTCTTAGGTGTGGCAAGTATATGGAGCAGAGAGAAGGGACTGGATGATTTTATGCAATTGAGCAAACTGCTGAATGATGATGAGGTTATTGTGCTCGTAGGAATGAAAGAAGAGGAAAAGAAGAAACTTCCACGGAACATAATCGGAATAAGCAGGACGGAAAATATTCATCAGCTTGCTCAGTTGTATTCGGTTGCCGATGCCTTTGTCAATCCCACGTGGCAGGATAATTATCCTACGGTGAACTTAGAGGCTATATCATGCGGCACGCCCGTGGTGACTTATCGTACAGGAGGCAGCGTTGAGGCTGTAACAGATTCTACGGGACTTATAGTTGAACAGGGGGATGTGAAAGGACTGCTTGAGGCTGTGCGTGCCATCTGTCAGCGTGGAAAAGACTTTTATCAAAAATCATGTAGGCAATATGCCCTTCAGAATTTCAAGAAGGAAGAACGCTATGCCGATTATTTTTGTTTATACGAGGAATTGATGAATACTTAAAAACCAGATCGGTTTAAAGGGTTTAAGTATACCGTTTTTTCAGCTTATTCAGATATTTATTTTTTCCGTTTTATTTCCTTATGGTGTCTGTATTGCATGTCTTGCTGCACTTTGGATAAAACGGACAGAAGTTTATTTTGCGTAAACTGATGAAACGATTGAACTCTTTTCTTGAGTGACCGGTGAAAAATAATTTACTATGAATACACTGAAAAACTGTCAAGAAGACCTGGTGTCATTGACAAAGAGAGAAAAGTCGGTTGTCCAACGCCGGCAGGCTTTACATAAGAAATATGAGGAGGCGGTGAAGCTATATGCCGAAACGGACAAACCTTTGAAAGAAATAGCAGAAATCTGTAATGTTTCTGTAGGTGGATTAGGCAGTTATCTGCGGCGTTACTGGCGTGAACTGGTCTTTAGACACCACGGAATATCTGTGAATAACAGCAGTTTGCAGAATGTGAAAATAATAGAGACGGGAAAGCAGAACATTAATGCCCACATGAAGTATAAGGATGCTGTAGCTGCATGTGATTCATTGACATTTATTGACCTGAACATTTCTCAAATTGCACGCAAATATGGTCTGGATGCAACAGCGATGGCCAATTTTATGCGTATACATTATCATGACACATTAGTGTGGCGCGAGAAAGTGCGCAAGCAGCTTGGAATAAATGACAATACGGCTCATGGCGCCCGTAAGAAGTGTATCAAGCAATATGCAGAGGCCGTGAGAATGTATAAAGAGACAGACATGACAATGTCGGAAATCGCCGAGGCGTGCAAGGTTTCGCTCAGCGGCTTCAGTCAGCATATGAGATTTTATCATAGCGACATCCTCAAGCAGAAACGGCAGCGGCGTAAAGTGGCGGAGGCAACCAAGACTTTTGGCAAACTGACAGGCAACGGAAGAATGTATAAGCCTGCTCCTGCAACGGAAAAGAAATATGCTGAGGCTTTAGACTTATATAAAAACACGACGATGACCATGAAAGACATTGCGAAGCATGCCGGCGTTTCGTCAGAAGGCTTCCGGTCTTATTTGCATAAATGGCATAAGAACTTGGTTCTTGAACGTTTGGGCGTTGCAGGCGATGTAGATGAAAATATCGATTTGCGTAAGGCGAAAAGACGTTTAAAGACCGTGGCTGTGAAATATGAAGGCGCAATAGAGAGCCTCAGGCAAAATCCTCGTCCGATAGCTAAGGTTGCCGTTGAATTTGGCTTCCGGCCGGATGTATTCAGAGAATATTTGAATAAGCATGAGCCGGAGCTGGCAGCCAGACAGGGTATGACGTGTTCTGCATCAGGAAAGAAAATATCCCGAAGGAGTGAGGAAAAATATTTCGTCGCGATGAAGCTGTATGAAACAACGCCGGAGAGTCTGAAATCTATTTCCAGACGGCTGGGCTTGACATATAATAGTCTTGGAGGCTATATCCGGCGTAATTATCCGGAAGTGATTAGTCGTCATCGTGATTTACTTTGATGTATGTTTGTTACCAATCAAATTAACGGAACTTAAATTAAGCAGACGCTGATTCTGCTTTTCGGCAAATGTCGAAAGAGAAACTTATATGATTAACAATAATTTTAGAGTATTACAGTTGGGTAAGTTTTACCCGATATGTGGTGGTGTGGAAAAAGTCGCATACGACCTGATGTCTGGATTGTCGGAGCAGAATGTGTATTGTGATATGATGTGTGCTGCCACAAATGGTGAAAGTAGAATTATTTCTGTGAATGAGCATGCAAAAGTCATCTGTTGCCATACGTTGGCGAAGATAGCTGCCACGATGATTTCTCCTGCAATGATTTTTGCGTTAAAGAAAGTACAAGACCAATATGATATTATACATGTGCACCATCCTGACCCGATGGCCTGCCTGGCTTTGCTGTTGTCTGGATATAAAGGTAAGGTTGTGCTGCATTGGCACAGCGATATTCAGAAACAAAGGATATTGCTGAGATTATATTCTCCGTTACAAAAATGGCTGATAAGAAGGGCTGATAAGATTGTCGGCACGTCACCGGTATATTTGTCTGAATCTCCGTTCTTACGGAAAGTGCAGCACAAGACAGTGTGTCTGCCCATAGGCGTCGACCCTATGTGTCCGGATGCTGCCGGCGTAAGGAAGATAAAAGACAGATATAAAGGAAAGAAGATTATTTTTTCTTTAGGACGTCTGGTAACCTATAAGGGCTACGAATTCCTTATTGCGGCAACAAAATATCTTAAAGACAATTACATGATACTTATCGGCGGTACGGGTGCTTTACGCGAGAAGTTGCAGGAAGAGATAAACTCAATGCATTTGCGTGGAAAAGTCAAGCTGCTAGGACACGTAAGCGACGAGGAACTGCCTTCATATTATGGAGCCTGCGACGTGTTTTGCTTGAGCAGCGTGCAGAAGACAGAAGCTTTCGGCATTGTTCAGATTGAGGCGATGTCATGCGGAAAGCCTGTTGTTGCTACAAAAATTCCTCATTCGGGAGTGTCTTGGGTAAATGCACACGAAGAGTCTGGCATCAATGTCGTTCCCGGTGATGCTTATGCCTTGGCAAAGGCTATTGAGGCCATTGCCGAGAATGGTGCCGCTTATGACAGATACTCAGAAGGAGCCTTAAACAGATACCAAAAGCTATTTACTAAAGAGAAAATGATAGCTAAATGCAAAGAACTTTACGACGGATTAATGAAAGAAACTAAACAATAACTGAAAAACTAATAAACATGAATGATAAAAATAATTGTCAGCACAAGAAAATGTCACTTGGGGCATGTATGTTAAAACGTATTTTTGATGTAATATGCAGTCTTGGAGGCTTGATAGTTACATCGCCTGCTTTTTTGATAATATATTTCTTTATAAAACGTGAAGATGGCGGTCCGGCTATTTTTAAACAGGAGCGTGTCGGATATGGAGGCTTGCCGTTCACGTTGTATAAGTTTCGCTCAATGAACGTCATGTCTGAGGCAGACGGAAAGCCTGCCTTATGCCAGAAAAACGACATGAGACTTACGAAGGTCGGCAACTTCTTGCGTGTACATCATTTAGACGAACTCCCCCAGTTGTGGAATGTCCTAAAAGGAGACATGAGTTTTGTGGGGCCGCGTCCGGAGCGTAAATACTTTGTCGACCAGATAAGGGCTATCAACCCTGACTACGAACTACTCTATCAGCTAAGGCCGGGACTTTTCTCTCCGGCTACATTATACAACGGATATACAGATACGATGGAAAAGATGCTTGAGCGGCTCAGAATGGATCTTAAGTATCTGCGTGAACGTTCATTATGGCTGGATTTAAAGATAATCATACTTACAGTGTCATCGATAATATCTGGAAAGAAATTCTAAATATATTAATGTAATGAATAAAATGGTATTGAACCCAAAAGCAGGGGTTAAACTTAGGAAAGTTGGCAATCAGTATATGATTGTTGAGGCTAATGAAGAAAATGCAAACATGAGCGATGTCTACAGCTTGAACCATACGGCTGCGCTTTTGTGGCAGCAAGTGGAGAAAGGCGGCACCACTCCGGATATGTTGGCTGATTATTTATGCGAGAATTTTGAGATAGACAAAGAAGTGGCAATTAATGACATAGAACGGCAGATGGCCGAGTGGAAGTCTTTTGGTCTGTTGCTTTGAATTTTATATTTGAATGGAGATAAAACATGACGGCGCCCGACAAGAAAAGCTGCGAAACGTGCTGCTCTTGCTTGTTAGACTGGGGCTGTGGGGCGACCGGGAGGAACACAATACAAGGTTAAATCTTACAGAAGAAGATTGGAACGATGTGTTTCGCCTTGCCATGCAGCACACTGTAACGGGACTTGCATTTCAGGGAGTTTCGCATTTGCCGGACAGTCAAATTCCGCCGCAGTCTCTTCTTGTGAGATGGATGGCAGAAACAGATGCCGTTGAGCGCCGAAATAAAAAAATGAATGGCGTACTTGGCCAGCTTTATAACATATTTTATGAGAAAGGCCTTAATCCGATATTGCAAAAAGGACAAGGCGTGGCCAATTATTACGAGAGTCCGCTGTTGAGGGTATGTGGTGATATCGACCTGTATTTCAATAATAAGAAGGCATGGGACGATGCCTTGGACTTCTTGCGAAAAAACAATATAACGTTTACGAAACAGGCAGATGAGGGCATATCATACAGATGGCAAGGTGTTGACATAGAGCATCATAGCCGCTTGTTTGATTTATATAATCCTTTTCTGCAAGGTTTTGTTGGCAAGTTAGAAGGTCAAAAAGGATACCGGCATACAGCATTGTCAACATATCCGTCGGTCATAGTAACAACGCCGTCTCCATTTTTGGATATATTGTTGCAAAGCCTGCATATCTTGAAGCATTCTGTAAGCCGCGGTATCGGGCTCAGGCAGATGTGCGACATGGCTCGATCATGCTATAAGCTGCATGGAGAAATAGATTCAGAAGAGATGAAGGCTGTATGCAAGAAAATAGGACTCCACAGATGGTGTCCGTTGTTGCATACTTTCCTTATAGATTATCTTGGCCTTCCTAAAGACTGTCTACCTTATGAAGACACTGCGCCGTCGGCAGCTCCTCTTGCTGAAATCGTATGGCGTGGAGGTAATTTTGGCCAGTATGACAGTATGCTTGGTTCCGAATCTGTTGCTTACAGACGCAAATTATATACAATACGTTCATTCATACGTAATATGCATTTTGCTTCATACTATGCACCAAAGGAAACTTTTTGGTATTTCGTTCAACTGTTGAAGGGGCAATTTAAATGACAGCTACTTATTATTTCCGGGTGGCAGGCTTTCCTTTTTCCGTCTCCTTGCCAGGGGCGTGTGATATTGAAGAGCTCCTCCCGTCATTCTTTCCTTTTTATGAGACAAGTATTGGTGCTGAAGAGCCTTTGTTCCGGTTCTTTGCCGTGCCTTTGAGCCAGCTGCCTTGTTCAGAGACAAAGGAGCTGATAGACGAGACCGACAATGACATGGGGCACCTTGTTCTATACGCCTTGTCAGACGGCTATTATATAGAAATCATCAATAACGGTCATTTGCACAGAATGTTTGCCAAGTCTGATTTTTCATCAGTAGAGGCACACATACAGTGGGATGACGTTAATGCCGGAAACGCTCTCTCGTCTCTTATCCGTGTGGCATACGCTCAGGCTATATTGCGCCACGATGCCGTTTCGATACATGCCTCGGCTGTTTTCTGTAACGGACAGGCATATTTGTTCTTGGGAAAAAGTGGAACAGGCAAGAGCACACATTCGGCTCTTTGGATTGAGAACATACCTGGCACGGAACTGTTGAACGACGACAATCCTACTATAAGGATTCTGAACGGTAAGGCATATGCCTACGGCTCTCCGTGGAGCGGCAAGACGGCATGCTATAAAAATGTTTCTTTCCCAGTGGGCGGCATGGTACGCTTGAATCAGGCACCTGAAAATTCGTTTCAGCTGCAGGAAGGAGCCGATGCCTTTGTAGCACTTTATCCCGGCTGCTCTTTTATTGCCAGAGACGAGCACTTACGCAACAGCCTGTATGACACGTTGACCGTATTGGCCGGAAGCGTAACGGTTGGTACTCTTGACTGTCTTCCAGACAAAGATGCAGCACTAATGTGTTATAGAGAACTTACAAGAAAACAATAAAAACAGATAAATCAAATAAAAAAATGAGCAAAAACTTTTTATGGGCAAGTTTGCTTGCCGTATTGATTCTTACGTCTTGCGCGTCACGAAAAAGTTTCGTTTACCTGCAAGACATGCAGATGGGTACAAAATATCCCATTGAGACAAAGTATGAAGCCGTTATCCATGATGATGACAGGCTTAGTATAACAGTCAGCAGTAAAAATCCAGAGTTGGCAATTCCTTTCAACATCAACGGCGGAGCTGTTCAGGTGGGAACAGACGGTAATGTTTCTGCCGCAGCTTCAGGCGGAGCCAAGCAGATGGGCTATCGTGTGGATGTCGACGGCAACATTGATTTCCCCATCCTTGGCAAGATACATGTATCCGGCATGACGGTCAATGCAGCCAAGCAGCTGATAAGAGACAAAATTATTGCCGGAAACTACATCAGTGATCCTATCGTGTCAATAGAGTTTCTCAATTTCAAGTACACGGTATTGGGTGCCGTAGGACACAACGGCACATTCACAGCCAATGGCGACCGTGTTACGCTTATTGAGGCCATAGCTAATGCCGGCGACCTTACCGCCAAGGCGCAGACCAACCGCGTGGCTGTCATCAGAGAAGTCAACGGCGACAGGCAGATGTTCATGCACGACCTTACAAGCAAGGACATCTTTGAGTCACCCTGTTTTTATCTTCAGCAGAATGATATCGTATATGTAGAGCCTAAGTACCGCAAGAAGGACACTGAAGACCGCGGCTGGCAGATCGGTACAACCATACTTTCTGCAATTACGGCAGTTTGTTCAATCTTATGGGCTATTAAGTAAAAAAACATCATCTAATAAAGTTTTATGCAAACTAATAATTCTCCCAAGAACGAGCAGAGCGTCAATTTGGTTGACCTGTTCGTTTACTTAGCCTCAAAGTGGAAATGGTTCTTGGTTTCCATTGTTGTATGCGTCGGGATCGCATGGTATAAGTATGCCCGTGCGCCTTTTGTATATTTCCGTTCGGCTACAATTATTATCAAAGACCCTTCAAACAAGACAGCAACATCTGGATTGGACCGCTTTGATAATATCATCAATAAGACCAACGTGGCCAATGAGATTCTTCAGTTCCGCTCCAAGCGGCTGATGCAGGAGGTGGTAAAGCGTGTGCATGCTGATGTCAGCTATCAGATTGACGACGGGCTCCGTACCAACGAGCTCTACACGCAGTCGCCTATGCTTGTGCGCTTCCTTGATGTCATGCCGGAGCATAGCATCAGTCTTGTGATGACGCCAAAGGACAGAAACACCGTCGTGCTGTCTGATATATCCGGATTTGACGCCAAGCCGAGCTACACCCTTCACATGAACGACACTGTGACGCTGGCAAAGGGCGTTCGCGTAGTGGCAACCCGCACCAACTATTATAATGCTTCGTGGATAGACCAGCCAATCCATGTGCACAAGCGTCCGCTCAACTCTGTCGTAAACTATTACAGGTCAGTGTTCGGCATTCAGCAGGAAGATGAAGAATCGTCTATACTCACCCTCTCGCTGAAGGACAATTCGGCCACACGTGCAGAGGATGTGCTGAACATGCTTATCACGGTTTACAATGAAGAGGCAATCAAGGACAAAAACCAGGTGGCTGTAAACACCGCCAACTTTATCAGTGAGCGTCTGATTATCATCGAGAACGAACTCGGCAACGTTGAGTCAAGCCTCGAGTCGTACAAGCAGCGCAACCAGGTTGTTGATATCTCGTCTTCGGCAAATATGTATATGAACGAGTCGCAGAAATACAATGCCGATGCTCTGGAACTTGAAACGCAGTTGCGTCTTGCTCACTTTATCAAGGACTATCTGACCAATCCTACTAAGGAAACCGACCTCATCCCGGCTAACACCGGTATCGGAGACATGAATATCGAAAATCAGATAAGCTTATATAATAACACTAAACTTAAGCGCGACAGGCTTATAGACGACAGCAGCGAGAACAACCCGGTGGTGCAGGAGCTGAACAACTCGTTGCGTGCGATGAAGCAGAACATCATACGTGCCGTTGACAATATGATTGTAAGCCTGAACGTGAAACGCAACGATGCCCAAAACCGCGAGATGAGGGCACAGAACCGCGTAACGTCTATTCCGCGTAAGGAACGTCAGATCCTTTCTATCGAGCGTCAGCAGAAAATCAAGGAAGCCCTGTATCTGTTCTTGCTGAACAAGCGCGAGGAGAACGCTCTCTCTCAGGCTATGGCCGACAACAATGCGCGCGTCATCGACAGCGCCGACGGCAGCGGCGCGCCTATAGCTCCGCAGCGCAACCGCATCATCCTGCTTGGACTGCTCGTCGGTATAGCTCTTCCCGGCGTAGGCTGCCTGCTCGTGCTCTTTATGGACACACGTGTTCACGGACGTAAGGATGTTGAAAAGGTTATTAGCGTGCCTTTCCTCGGTGAAATACCGATGGACAAGGAGACAGACCGCAGTCAGCACGGCTATCAGCTGATAAAGCCCGATGACGACAGCGTCGTGTCAGAAGCTTTCCGCATTTTGCGTACCAATATGTCGTTCATGTCGAAGAAAGACCACCCGACTCAGGTCATCACCTTTACCTCGTTTAACGAAGGTGCCGGCAAGACATTCATCTCTTGTAACCTTGCCATGAGTTTTGTCTTCGCAAAGAAAAAGGTGGTGATGGTCGACCTCGATATACGTAAGGCCACGCTGAGCTGCCATTTTGGCGACCATCGCAATGGTGTTACCAATTATCTGGCTGACCCGACAGTGGCGTTGGACGACATCATACGCCATCAAGACTCTTTCGACCTTATTCCTTCAGGCGAAATTGCTCCAAACCCTGCCGAGCTGCTTATGGACGAGCGTCTCGACCAGATGATGGCAGAGCTGCGTAAGCGTTATGACATAATCATTGCCGACAACGTGCCTATGGGCATCATTGCCGACGCAAGCATCGTCAACCGTATTGCCGACCTGACAATCTTTGTTGTGCGTGCCGGCAAACTCGACCGCAGACAGCTTCCTGACATCGAGGCTCTCTATGAGGACAAGAAACTCAAGAACATGGCCTTGGTGCTCAACGGTGTAGATCCTGACCGCCGCGGTTATGGCTATGGTTACGGATACGGCTATGGCTACGGTTATGGTTACGGCAAGCATGGAAAAAAGAAAAAATGAGATCTTAAAACTATAGTTTAATTATTAAAAATTTTATTGCAATGAAAAAAGAACAGAAAGAAAAGTATGAGTCTCCGTCAACCCGGAAGACTCAGGTAAACCTGGAAAACGGGTTTATGTCGGCTTCTGTGTTTGAAGATGGAACCGAAAACGCTGAGGGCGTTACCATTGAAGAGCACGGATTTGCTAATCCGGATAGCCCATGGGAAGGTGATTATTCAGGAGATACTTGGGATTAATAATTAAAAAATTTAAATTATGAAGAAGAACATATTTTTAATAGCAGGCATAGCACTTACGGCTATGCTTAGCGGTTGTGCAGATGAAAATCTGGACAATACCGTTAAAAATCCCGTTAAGTCGGGTGAGGAGATTATGTTCGGGTCTGAATTATCTGGTGATGCAGATGTGATTGAGGCAAAGCCGGGAACTCGAACTGTTTATGGAGACCGTAATGAAAACGGAGTCCCTGTATATTGGGAAGCTGATGGCAGCGATAAGATTGCTATATTCTGTAATCAGGCATCGCAGCCAGCCGATCATCTTGTAACTTACAAGATAACGCCCGACGAAACAGACCATGCAACAGCTGCAACTGTTGCAAAAGTAAACACAAGTGAAGCCGGTCTGCAATGGGGAGATCTTGATACAGAGCACAGATTTTATGCTTTCTATCCGGCAAGTGCGGTAAAAGGTTCTGCTGAAGAGGATCAGACAGGCCAGATTACTGCCAATATTCCTGTTACACAGCAGGTACAGGAATGGAGAAAAGGTACATTCGAAAGTTCTGACACAGAATTTAATGGTAAAACCGTTTATTTCGGACTTCCGAATATGGATTATGCCTATATGTATGCTTATAATGCCGTAACACCTTCGCAGGTAGATAAGAGGCAAGCCATTAATTTGCAATTCCATAATTTGGTAACAGTGCTTGATATTACGGTGCAGGGCCCATCGTCTGGTACTGCTACAATTACCAATATTAATGTGGATGCGATTGAAGGTGAAGAGCCTATTCTTACGGGTGACTTTACATGTAATATCAGGAATACGGAGACCGGAGTAATAGGAACCTGTGATCCGGTTGGTGACTTCAATGAGGAGCGCGGACGTATATCTATTCCTTGTTATGATAAGAAAACCGGTCAGTTCATTCAGCTTGGTCCAAATGAGCTTCTTAACGTAAAGGCTTATATCATTCCACAAGACAATAATACTGTAACTAAACGTACTCTTCGTGTTACGGTGTCTTTGCTGAATGGTGCTCCTTGCAGGAAGACTTTGCAGACAGCGGATGTTACTCCACACAAAATCAACCGTGTTATTCTTCCTCCATTGACAATCGAAGGTACAAACTATTGGATGAGTTCACTTGACCCGAATATCTATGTGTCAGAGCTTTCATTGCCAGGCAGCAAAATGTCTTATTTGACAAGTGCTAATAGAGCCAATATAGTTTATCAGAATGCAACTATCGAAGAGCAGTTGTTGGATGGTGTTCGTGCCTTTATTTTCCATACACAACGAATGAGTAATGGCGAACTTCGTATATCTGTAAATGGAAGCGCATTGAGTACAACCCTAAAGGGGGCGTTGGCAGAAATTGCCACATTCTTGAAAGAAGCTGAATCTAAGGGTAAAAAACAGGAAACTGCTTTCGTGTTAGTTACTTATAGTGGAGGAAATGGATCTGAAAAAGATTGGATGACAGCTCTGCAAAATACGGTAAATGAATGTGCCGGCGATTATGATACTTACAGAATATTTGACAAGGAAATGACGCCGGATGTTACTTTGGGAGATGTCGCTGGACAAATTATATTGAAAGCAAACTATAATAGCGATGCTATGATCTCTGGAGCTGGAACGGCTCCGCTGATGTACACAAAATGGGAAGTACCTTATGTTGAAGGCGGTCTGCCAATGACGTGGGGAAATCCGAATGGCAATGCAAAGCTACACTGGTTGTATCAGGAGGTAACCTCTGTCAAAGATGATAGTAGAGGTTGTGGACATGGAGATGCAGAAGCAACGAAAGACGAGAAAATATCATATATAAAGAAAATTTTCCAGGAAAGTGTTACTGCTTATAAAAATGATACTTCTCATAAGACATGGTTTATGAACGACTTGGGCGGTTATTATTTCTATCGAACAGAAGACTTTTTGGGTTGGCATACAGATCATGAAGACCCGGAAGGACTTGCAACAGATATGAATAATTTGGGCGTAAGTGAACTTCAGAACCGTGCTGAAAATGCCGGATTGGGATTGGTTTACATGAACTTTGCTGATAAACAGGCAGACTCTGGTGCTAAATACAAGAGCGACTGGCTGATTCAGACAATTATCGACAACAACTTTAAGTTTGCGTTGCGTAAGAAAGGCTCAAGCACGACGCCTTCATCAAAATACAATGCCACTTATTCAAATGGCGGAAATGCCGTTGGTTGGGATAAGTAATCACTATTTGACAATGAAACTTTCGCTGAAAGACTCAGCGAAAGTTCATTGTTGAAAAATGTATCATATAAGATAAATGAGTTATCCTATACGAAAATACGCGGCATTAGTAATTGCGTTAGCCTGCTTTGCTTCATGCCAGGACGAGTCTTTGCTCGGCGGCGACGCTGCCGGCAACGTGAAGATTCTTGCACGCATGAGCGGCTCAACACCTACGCGTACTTGTGTTGACGGAGTTACGACAGACGGTTCGGTGGGCATATTGTGGTCTCCGGGCGACCGTATCGGTGTGTATGGAAGCGCCGGAACGGCAAACGCCTTGTTCGTATCTTCAAATACGAGTGCCGCGCCTGAGGCCGTCTTTGCAGGCAATCTGAAGCAGGGCGAATCTCCCTCTTACGCCTACTATCCCTATGACGAAGGCAACACTTCGTCGGATGTCTCGGCTATTAAAGGAAACCTGAAGCTTGTTCAGGCATACAACATGGCCGACGGAACGTTAGAGGCCGACTATAAAGTAGGCAAGCCAACGTTCTCATCAGCTGATGGCGGACAATATGAGTTCTCGTTCGAGCATCTGTTCTCCCTTATCAGGTTCAGCATCAACGCCACGGGTACTCTTCTCGAAGGCGATAACCTTGAAAGCATCATCCTGACTTTGCCCGACGGACGCAGGCTCGGCGGCGAGTTTACGTTCGACGCAGCTTCGAAGGCTGTGACATGGACAGGTGCTGCCGACGGGGTGAACCAGCTGACCATGAAATGGAGCGATGCTCCGGCGCTTACGAGCGGACAGGAGTTGACGGGATATATGACCTGTGCCCCTGACATACATCAGAACGACGATATAAAAATCACCATTCTGACACATCAGTACAAGGCAGAGTTCACCCGCCGTTCGCTTGCAGACTTCGCTGCTAACACATGCTACACGTTCCCGCTGACGCTTGCCAACTATTCTGATATGGTTGTAACCAAGCGTCCTGTGTTCAAGAGTTTCTCATTCGATGTAAGTGCCAACGAAGGCAAAATTCTTGGCACCAAACTGGTGTATGAGAACGGAAAGACACAGCCTGTGGATAATACGGCAGAGGTGATGACGGTAGGTACTGACAGCGTTACCGGCTGCATACCTTATCTGTTTGACTTCAAGCTGAAGCCCACGTTCACCATACCTGAAGGCATGACCGTAACAGTGGACGGAAAAGCACAGACGAGCGGAGCCGACGAGCAGGACTTCAGCAAGCCGGTGACATATGTCGTGTCTAACGGCGAGGAAGACCGCGCCTATGTTGTTGAGGTTACAAACACCGGGTTGCCGGTGGCTGTGCTTGAGCAGGAAGGCGGCAGCGTCTATTGGGATGAGGCCGGCATAAATGTGCGCGGCAAGGATGAAGACTGGGGCGGAAACGACCATTTTACGCTCTACAATGCAGATGGAACGGTAGATGTGGAAACTGCTTTATGCAGTTCGCGCCTTCGCGGTAACTCCACGCAGAACTTCCCGAAACTTCCCTTTGCGCTTAAATTCGACAAGAAAGTAGGTATACAAGGACTGCCTACCGACAAGCGCTGGGAGCTGCTTGCCAACTGGATGGACCGCACTTCGCTGCGCAATGCAGTTGCTCTCGACATAGCTCATCGCACGGCCGGCGCACATACTGACGGCTTGGGATGGAGTCCTAACGGTGTGAATGTGGAACTGGTTATCAACGGACGTCATGTGGGAAACTATTTCCTGTGTGAGAAAGTAAAGATTGATGCCGACCGCGTGAACATCAAGGACTGCTATGAGGACGTTGTGGACGGTGGCAACGAGAATCCTTCTGTTGCCGACTGCGGTTATCTGCTCGAGTTTGACGACGCTATGGATGAGGTCAACTGTTTCCGTACAGACCGCGGACTGCCTGTCATGTTTAAGGATGAAGTGCCGGAAAACGGAACGCTGTTTAATGCCATAAAAGATAAGATTGAGACAATTGAGCAGAATCTGGAAAACGGCAACTACTCTGAAGCCTACAAGCAGCTGGACATCAACTCCGTCATTGACTATTTCTTTGTGCAGGAACTTACGTTCAACGATGAATACAAGCATCCTAAGAGCGTATATATGTACATCGACGGCGAGGATAAGCTGACAGCAGGTCCGGTGTGGGACTTCGACTGGCAGACGTTTATCATTCCGGATCAGGTGCGTGCCTACGGCGGAACTTACGACTGCCGTAACACGGACGAGTGGCTGTATGGAGCTTCGGCGTTGGCATTCCCATGGATACATCCTGATTATGTCAACGACAAGCCCTATATGTGGTATCCGCTTCTGTTTAAAGACCCGACGTTCAGAAGTAGCTTACAGGCGCGCTGGACGGCTGTTTATGCAGCTCTGCAGGCTGTAGTGGCAGAGATAGACCGGCTGGCACTTCAGAATCGTCTTTCAGATAAGTTCAACTCGGTAATGTGGCCTACCACACGCACTCTGAAAAACGAGTGTGGCGCTGCGTTCAACGGTGATGAGGATATGACCTTCGACCAGGCAATACAGTCGATGAAGAAGGCATATACAGACCGTCTGAACTGGATGAACGCGCAGATAATAAGTGGAAGTTTCGTGACAGACGCAGACTAATGAAAATATCTAACGAATAAAAATTCATAATATGATTAAAAGAACAATCGCGGCAGCCATTGTAGTATTGGCTGCAGGTTCAGCCTTTGCCCAGGCTGAACAAAAGACCAGTTCCACAGAATATGTGGAATACAGCTCAAGTAAATATAAAGTGGAGACAAACGGCTTCTGGAGCAACTGGTTTGTCAGTGTTGGCGCTGGTGGCCAGGTCTACTTTGGCGACCATGACCGTCAGGCTTCGTTTGGCGACAGAATTTCGCCGGCTCTCGATGTAGCTGTTGGCAAGTGGTTCTCGCCGAGCATAGGCGTAAGGCTTATGTATAGCGGCCTTTCGGTTAAGGGTGCCACACAGAAGGGATCTTTGGCTCACAGCACCGGTGAGGATGTGCCCGGAAAGGGAGGCAACGGCTATTGGCTGGAGAAGCAGAAGTTTAATTACTTCAACTTCCATGCTGATGTGCTGTTCAATCTCTCTAACATGATATGCGGCTACAATGAGAAGCGCCTGTATAACCTCAGCGCTTACGGAGGTCTCGGCGTGATGCACGTGTCAGAAGAACCGTCAGCCACAGACATATCAGCACACTTCGGTCTTCTTAACACCTTCCGTCTGTGTTCAGCTCTGGACCTCAACCTTGACCTGCGCGGAACGCTGGTTAACGATGAGTTCGACGGCGAGGGAGGAGGCCGCGGCGGCGAAGGTATGTTCACCGTTGCAGTTGGTCTTACCTATAAGTTTAAGCCGCGCGGCTGGGAGCGCAGCAAGGTTGTTACACGCACTGTGTATAACAACGACGAAATCAACGCCATGCGCGAGCAGCTCAACCGCATGAGCGAGGAGAACGCACGTCTGCAGGAAGCTCTCAACCAGAACGACAAGGAGAAGGCTGAGACCATAGTTAAGCAGATAACATCTGCCAACCTCATCGTGTTCCCGATAGGCAAGAGCACCTTGTCTAATCAGGCTCGCGTAAACCTCGGCATGCTTGCAGAGGTAATCAAGCAGGGCGATCCTTCAACGGTTTACACCATCACCGGATATGCTGATGCCGGAACCGGAACCAAGGCCGGCAACGAGCGTCTGAGCAAGAAGCGTGCTGAGGCTGTATATAACTGCCTGGTAAAAGAGTTTGGTGTTAACAAGTCACAGCTCCAGATTGACTATAAGGGCGGTGTGGACAATATGTTCTATGACGACCCGCGCATGAGCCGTGCCGTAATCACCAAGACAAAGTAAATATATCTGTCTGACTTGTTGCGATGCGTACCTGCGTCAGCAACGCAGTGGCGCGAGGGTGTGGCAAGGAGTCAGGGCTGGTTAGCTCATTTTATTGCAGTCGGATTTGCTCTGCTGCCTGAATGTGTTTTCGGGCATACAGCGTCAAGTCTGGTATGAGTTTGTCTGTTTCTATAGCCCCTCTTCGTACACATCCTCGTTTTCTAATTGAAAGTTTTGTGTTCAATCCCATTTGCTGTCTTTTTGGCAGTGAATGGGATTTTTTGTTTTCGGGAGTTTCATCTGTCCGCCATGATTCAGATGCGGCATGCCGAGAACATGATCAAACGGCAATGTAAACAAGACGACGGGCTGAAAGCATGGACGCACAAAACATATAACGCTATCTGCTGGCTGATGGCAGATTCGCGTTTAAGGGCCTGCATAAGGCTTATGTTATAGATATGCCGTTGCCTGACGGAAAAGCCGTCAGAAGGCGCAGAAATGCTCCGTGTGGGCATGCAGCATGGGGAGCCTGTGCCGGCCATGCGTGCTGAGGTTATGTCATTGTGCATATCCATGCCGCGTCAGAGTTGCTCATGCTGATAAAGTTGCCGGTTGAACGGCATTATGCTTAATGATTTTTTTTGAGACGTGCCTTGAAGGTATACCGGCGCGCTGTGTGAAAAAGTCAGTTGCTTTTCTGTTGTTTTGGCTTAGCTGCATCGTAGGTTTTTCTGCACGATTAGACGGTGGAGTATATGCAATAAAAAAGGAGTACCGTTTGGTACTCCTCTGTGATCCGTTTGGGGCTCGAACCCAAGACCCCAACATTAAAAGTGTTGTGCTCTACCAGCTGAGCTAACGGATCATCTTATCCATTCGTTTTGTAAAGCGAGTGCAAAGGTACGGCTTTTTTCTTAAACTACCAAATTATTTTTCAACTTTTTTTAGTTTTTCTTCGTTTTGCACCTTTTCATGGCCTTCTTTGGTGATGTATCGCTGATAATAGGCTATGAGGATGGTGGTGAGGGGCAGGGCGATGATGAGGCCGATGAAGCCCAGCAGGGTGCCCCATACGGAGAGCGACAGCAGCAGTATGGCAGGGTTGAGGCCCATGGCCTTGCCCATTATTTTTGGCGTTACCACCATGTCGCTTATTATCTGTACGATGCAGAACACGGCCACGGCTCCTGCCAGTATTATCCAGAAGTTCTGGCCTGTGTCGGCAGCCTTGAGCAGGGCAAGGAACACCGTAGGGATGAGCGCGAAGGTGTGCAGATAGGGCACAAGGTTCATTATGCCTATCATTATGCCGAGGCCTATGGCCATGGGAAAGTCTATTATGGTGAAGCCTATGCAGAACATGATGCCCATGCAGAGCGACACGAGCGACTGGCCGCGTATGTAGTTGTTGAGCTCGCGCTCCACGTCGCCCATCAGCTCCTGCCAGAACGGGCGCACCTTCTGCGGGAATATCTTTATCCATTTGGTGGTGAGCGCCTCATAGTCGAGCAGGATGAAGAACATGTACATGAGCGTTATGAGCGATGCCACCACGCTTATGATGATGTTGGCCGTCTGTCCGAGCACGCTGAATAGCTTTGGCATGGCGCTCCTGATGGCCTCTGTTACGTCTTTCTGCTTGAAGAACTGGTGTATCTCGTGGCGGTTGTCCTCAATCCATTGCCTTATGGTGCTGGGAAAGTTGTTTATGTGCGTCGTCTTGTGCAGATAGCGTGAGAGCACATCGCCCAGCTTGTCGAACTGTTCTATCATCGGCGGAACTATGAGATAGAATATCCCCCCGATGACGGCAATGACGAAAATCAGCGCGACGATGATGGACAGCGCCCTTGTGGGCACGTGCATCTTGTACTGGACAAACTTTACGATGGGGTAGAGCAGATAGGCCAGCAGCCATGCCACGAAGAACGGCAGCAGCACGTTGCTCAGATAGTTGGTTATGAACAGCACGGCGCCGACAAGCAGGGCTATGAGCATCCAGCGTATGAATTTGTCGAAAGTGATTTTCTCTTCAAGCATATTTTATCGTGTCAATGTGTTTTGTCCTTGTTTTTGTCTTCCTCAAGCGCCTTGCGGTAACATTCGCGGCAGAGCGGCTCATATTCGGCCTGCTCGCCGAGCATCACGCGCTTCTCGTTGTTCACGAGACGGTGGCTGACGTAGGCCAGCGCGCCGCATCTTACGCAGATGGCATGCACCTTAGTCACCTCGTCGGCAATGGCGCACAGGGCGGGTATGGGGCCGAAGGGCACGCCCTTGAAGTCCATGTCGAGCCCCGCAACGATGACGCGTATGCCCTTGTTGGCAAGTTCGTTGCATACGGCCACGAGTCCGTCGTCGAAAAACTGCGCCTCGTCGATGCCCACCACGTCGATGTCTGACGACAGCAGCAATATCGACGACGACGAGTCGACCGGCGTGCTCATTATGGAGTTGCGGTCGTGGCTGACCACCTCAATTTCAGAATATCGCGTGTCGAGGGCGGGCTTGAAAATCTCCACTCTCTGCTTTGCAAACTCGGCGCGTTTAAGCCTTCTTATAAGTTCTTCGGTCTTGCCCGAGAACATCGATCCGCACACAACTTCTATTCTTCCAGGGCGGTGTGCCTCGCCTGCCAGATTGTTGTTCATTATGGCGCAAAATTACAAAGACGTTTTAAAAATTGCAAAGAAATATAGCGTTTTTTTGCACTCATGGATTATTTAACTTATATTTGTGGCGAATTATGGGCTTGTTATATATAGTACCCACACCGGTGGGAAATATGGAAGATATGACGCTCAGGGCCATACGCATCTTGAAGGAGGCCGACCTGGTTTTGGCAGAGGACACCCGCACGTCGGGCATACTGCTCAAGCATTTTGAGATAAAGAACCAGCTCTATGCCCACCACAAGTTTAATGAGCACGGCACGTCGGCGTCGATAGTGGAGCGGCTTAAGGCCGGAGCCACGGTGGCTCTGATAAGCGATGCCGGCACTCCCGGCATAAGCGATCCGGGATTCTTCCTGGTGAGAGAGGCTGTCAGTGCAGGTGTAACGGTGCAGTGTCTTCCCGGCGCCACGGCTTTTGTGCCGGCTCTGGTGTCATCGGGACTTCCTTGCGACAGATTCTGTTTCGAAGGCTTCCTGCCTCAGAAGAAGGGGCGCACAACCAGGCTTGACTGTCTGCGCGAAGAGACCCGCACGATGATATTCTATGAGTCGCCCTACAGAGTGCTGAAGACTCTCGAGCAGTTTGCCGAATATTTTGGCGAAGACCGCAGGGCAAGCGCCTGCCGCGAGATATCCAAGATACACGAAGAGAGCGTGCGCGGCACACTGGCTGAGCTTATAGCCCATTTCAAGGAAACCGAGCCGCGCGGCGAGTTTGTCATCGTGGTGGCCGGCAAGAACGTTAAAGAAAGGAAACCTAATAATTAATAGCATTATGAAAAAGGTATTATTTTTCGCGGCATGTTTTATGGCTTTGGTCGCATGTAACAACGAGAAAACAGGTTCTAATCTGCCTCAGGTAAGCCAAACAGACTCTTTACAGAAGATCATAGAGCAGAAGGACAATGAGATAAACGACATGATGGGAATCCTGAACGATATTGATGAGGGCTTCCGTCTGATTAACGAGGCTGAAAACAGGGTGAGCGTGGCCAAGGACGGCGAGGGTGCCGACAAGAAGCAGCGCATACGCGAGAACATCCAGTTCATACAGCAGCGCCTGGCACAGAACCGCGAGCTGATAGAGAAGCTGCGCAAGCAGGTCAGCGAGAGCTCTGTTAAGGGTGAGGAAATGAAGCGCACAATAGAGAATCTGGTTAAGCAGCTTGAGGACAAAGACCACCAGCTGAAAGATCTCTGCGCACAGCTCGAGGCAAAGGACATACATATCGAGGAGCTCGACATGACAATCAACTCGCTCAACAAGGATGTAAGCAACCTGAAGGGTGAGAGCGAGCAGAAGTCGCAGACAATAAGCAATCAGGACAAGCAGCTCAACACGGCATGGTATGTGTTCGGAACAAAGAAGGAGCTGAAGGAACAGCAGATCCTGGTTAACGGCAAGGTGCTGCAGGGCAACTTCAACAAGAGCTACTTCACAAAGATAGACATCAGAAACTTCAAGGAGCTGAAGCTGTATTCTAAATCTGCAAAACTCCTTACGATGCACCCGTCAAGCAGCTACAAGCTTGAGCGCGACTCTAAAGACCAGTATGTGCTGCGCATAACAAATCCGCAGATATTCTGGAGCACAAGCAAGTATCTCGTGGTGCAGGTTAGATAAATATTGGCAGAATAATTCAGAGAACACATTTTTCTGACTTCTGCGTCAGCATTGTTGGCGGGCAGTATCCGGCATGGGTATTGCCCGCCAATTTTTTGTGCCATACGTTTTGGGTAATCCCAAATCTGGTTGTTAGCATTCGGTCTGGATTTTTGCTTTATATTGAGTGGTTTTTTGTAAGATTTTTCGCAGGCATAGCGGGCTATGTCAAGAAAGATCTTACAAAAAGACGCCAATAGAAACAAGAAGACATACTGAAAGCATGATGCACAAATTTGATAAAGTTATGTGCGGTCTAATGGCAGATTTTGGTTTATGCTATGTGCCGAATTAGCAGCTCCGCATACCCGTTTCATGCCGCTCCGTGCATGGCTTTATTTCGGCACGGTAAGGCATGAAACGGGGCGAACGGCGTTTTAGCTGTTATAAGTCATTCGTTTGCGATAAAAAACTCGGCCACTTTTGCATCAAAAGTGGCCCATTTACGGGTCGTAAACGATAGGTTAATGATTTGAAACATATATGCATTGTTTTGCTTAACATCCGTGTTGAATTAATTGAGAATTATGCGGGATGTTAAGTAAAACGGCCCATTTCCCTTTCAGATTTTTGTCCTTTTTAAAGTCAAAGCCTTTTTGACCTCCACGGATTCTGTTTTTTATTTATATTATGTTTGTGCACCTCGTCATGATGTCGCAGATAATGCCGTTGTTTATACTTTTGCGCGTGTTTTATATTTATTATCAAAAAACGGGTTTCTGTATCAAAAATTAAAGTTTATTGTTGGCGGCTTTAGAAAAAATGCTTATCTTTGTAAAAAGCTACTTGGCTTAAATGTAATAAAATGAAAAACCGGCATATATGACAAAATGTGGCCAACACCGGATCAGCCTACCAGTGATGTTCATCGTTTTGTAGAGGTGATAACCATAAGCCTTTGTGCAGAAAGCACCACATTAAGCAGCATTGGCTTTGTTGCCTGATGCAGGTGCTGTGGAATACAAAAACTTAAAAAAATAGCAATATGGGATAAGAAAGTGTTTTTGAGTAATGCGAAACAGTAATTATGGCGTCGATGTATAAAAGTTTATCAGTTAAAACTTATCGACCATGAAAGGCAATATTTTTATCAGTAAGCTGCTGTTGGCGGTGCTTGTTTCCATGCAGGCTTTCGGCTGCATTTATGCACAGGACAGCGGATTTAAATTGAAAGGCCGTATATGCGAGAAGGACGGCAAATCGGGCATTGGATATGCCACAGTGAAAGTATATAATGACACCGACAGCGCGTCGGTGTATCGTGGAGTGGCCGACGAGGCCGGAGCGTTCAGCATAGGCAGCGTGGCCGCCGGCAGCTATCGTGTGGCTGTTACATGTGTAGGCTATGAGGATTATGCCGCACGCGTAAATGTAGGTGCTGACACCGACATGGGCACGATAACGTTAAGCGAAGACAAGAACATGCTTGACGGAGTGACGGTTATGGCCGACTACTCGAAAGTGAAACCTACGGGCGACGTTGTCGTCAAGGTGAAAGGCAATCCTATGGCCAAGGGCAAGACCCTGATCAACTTTATGCGCTATCTGCGCGACCTGGACGTTACAAACAACAGCATAAGTGTGCGCGGCAGAGAAAACACCCTTATATATGTAGACGACCGTAAAGTGAGCTTCGAGCAGCTCAAGTCTATCCCACCGTCAATGATCGACCGCATAGAGATAATACCTCATGCCGACGCGTCTTACGGAGTGAATGCCACGGGAGGCGTAGTGAAGGTGTATCTGCGCAGCGAAGGCGGACTGCTCGGTTCGGTGTCGCTGTATGGCGAGGCCGACTATTATTCGCCGGTAAGGTTTTCTCCGGGATTTAATCTTCTTTACTCTAAAGGAAAGATAAGCATCGGAAACTTCTTTAACTCGCGCCCTTATGAGCGTTACAGGCCGGAATATTCAGAGACAAGCATATATGAAGGCGTGAAGGACGAAACACATATAAAGGGCGTCAACTACGGCAGGTCGCTTGATGAGAATCTTTCGTTCAGATACTCGTTCAACAAGTTCGACCGCATCGACGTTTACGGCGGAGTGGGCGTCGGCAGCGGCGACAGCCGTCAGACCAGCATCGGCAGCGATACGGAAATGAAGATGAACACCGACAACAATCATAGAGACTATAACGCCGGACTGCAGTTTCAGAAAGGTCTGTCGGCCGACGGGCGAAGCTATTTCATGCTGAAGACCGAATATAACAAGAGTTTCGAAAATACCGACAACCGCTATGTGGTAGACATCACGTCTGACAAGGCACACAGCAAGTATAACCTCGACGGCGTTTCGGTTGAGCCTTATGTTTCGGTAGGTCTGACAAAGAGGTCGACGCTTTCGGCCGGATTTAATTATTATTATCTTATAGACCGGCATCAGAACAGGGGCACAGAGACTCTGGGCTATGTTTCAGACATGCACTTTGTCAATAAGGGACACGACTGCGCTGCGTGGGCAAGCTATGGCATCACTATAGGCAAGCTGTTCATGAGGGCTGCGCTGAACTATATATGGGGCGAGCAGATATATAAAGACTATCTTGCTCCTGAAAACAATGTCAGCAATATAGAGAGAGGCCTGTTTCCGACTTTTGTCCTGCAGTGGGACATAAATCGGGAGAAAAGGCGCTTCCTCAATATAGGCTATTTCCGCTATTACTCTTATCCCAACTATAATTACCGTTCGCCGGAGGTGGTATGGCAGAACAGCAAACTTTACAGCGTGGGTAATCCGTCGCTGAAGATGCAGACGTACAACCAGCTGCAGGTATATTTCTCGCTGAACAGGTCGTGGTCGGCAGATTATCTTATGAATTTCGGCAACGACTTGGTTAAGGTGCTGATGCAGCCTGACGGAAGCCGCCCGGGCGTATATTTTACGCGCCCTGAGAATGCGGGCGACAGGATGTATCACAAGCTAAGGCTTACATATTCGGGCCGTCTTTTCGGCTTCTGGTACAGCCGCAACACTCTCGGGGCAGTGTATATGCAGGAGAAGATGCCGGGACGAAAGGTGTGCAACGCCAACATCTCGTTCAGCACAGACAATGATTTCACTCTGTACAAGGGAATAGGCCTTACCATGGCAATGAGTGCTACGAGCAAGACCGAAACGCTGAGCTATGAGAACAACGCGACATATACGATAGACTTCGGTGCCTATGCTTCGCTGCTGAAAGACAAGCTGTCGCTTAACTTTGTATGGGGCAACGTGTTCTACAACAAGAATAAGATGAAAATGTACGGTGACGGATGGGAGGTTACGCGCCTGACGCTGCACTCGAGAACGCGCCTTATGCTTACGGCAACATGGAATTTCAGTCTTGGCGCTAAGATAAAGAAGACCAGTCTGCCTACTTCTGACGGCATGCACAGGCAGACGCCTACGTTGTGATTCCGCCGGGTTTAAGCCATACAAGGCTTATAATAAACAGCAACCTTACAGTCTTGATATAAACACAGAGAATGTGCCGGCAAACTTATGCCGGCACATTCTTTACGCATATTGTATGAGATGTTTTTATCTTATTTATGGCAAGGACAGATGAGGCTTGATATGGCCTGATGATGACGGACTGAACTGACGTTTATCTTTTTCCCTTGAAAAACTCCTGCATGAGGGTTCTGCATTCCTCCTCAAGCACGCCTGCAGTAACTTCGGCTTTAGGGTGAAGAGCCTTTGGAGCGTAGATGTGAAATCCGCGCTTGTCGTCGCTTGCGCCGTAAACCACTCGCTTTATCTGTGCCCAGCCGATGGCTCCGGCGCACATGGGGCACGGCTCAACGGTTACGTAAAGCGTGCAGTCGGTGAGATACTTGCCGCCCATGAAGTTCTCGGCAGCTGTTATGGCCTGCATTTCGGCGTGTGCAGTTACGTCGCACAGCGTTTCGGTAAGGTTGTGGGCACGCGAAACTATGCGGTCGTTACACACGATGACGGCTCCTATAGGTATTTCGCCGGCCTCTCCTGCCGCCTCGGCTTCCGCCAGAGCCTTGCGCATAAACTGTTCGTCCTTCTTCTGTTGTGTCTCCTGCTTGTTGTCTTCGTGGTTGTTAAAGCCGTTGTTTGTCATATCTTTGTTTTTGTGCAAAAATACAACATTTCGCAATAACAGCCTTTGGTGTATAGCAGAAAAGTTGTATTTTTGCATTACAGCCGCGGCATTGCAGTTGCTGAAGACGTTGCTGCACGGCGGCTCAACATTTCAAAACAACATGAAAAACTCATGGCAGAGCATAACAATATAGGCCGTTGGGGCGAGCAGAAGGCAGCCGAATATCTTGAGCAGCACGGCTTCAGGATAATATGGCGCGACTGGCGCGACGGCCACCGTGACATCGACATTGTGGCAATCGACGCTGATTGTCTGGTGGTTGTTGAGGTGAAGACCAGGCGCAATGCCGACTTTATGGCGCCCGAACAGGCTGTCGACGCCCGAAAGATACGCAACCTAAGTCTGGCTGCGGCAAAGTTTGTCAGGGCCAACAACATAGAGATGCCCGTGCGCTTCGACATCGTGTCGGTTACGGGCGTGCCCGGCGGGCCGTGCGAGATTAACCATATTGAGGATGCTTTCTTACCCCTGTCTTATTGAAAAATGGAAGATATAAAGATAATAAAGGTTGACGAAACCAGCTCGACAAATGTTCTTATGCGCGAATACTCCGGCGAAGAAGGCCGGCTTATGACCGTGGGCGTTGCCGCCTTTCAGTCGGCAGGGCGCGGTCAGGGCGAAAACAAGTGGGAGAGTGAGCGCGGCAAGAACCTTACGTTCAGCATAAAGGTTTATCCCGTGGCGGTGCCGGTTATGCGCCAGTATGTCATGCTCGAGGCCGAGTCGTTGGCCATACGTGACGCTCTTGCCGGATATGTCGACGACATCACGATAAAATGGCCGAACGACATCTACTGGCGTGACAAGAAAATCAGCGGAACGCTCTCTGAATGTACTATCAGCGGAAGCCACGTAGGCAGCTGTATTCTCGGCACAGGCATCAATCTCAATCAGCGTGAGTTTGTGAGCGATGCGCCCAATCCGGTATCGTTGTCTCAGATATTGGGCCGCGACATTGACGCCGATGAGGTGCTCGGTGTGCTTCTCCGCCGTTTCGAGGTTTATCTCGGCATGGTCAATGAGGGCCGTTATGACGAGGTGGCGTCGCTTTATTCTGCCGCTCTCTATCGTCGCAGCGGCCGTCATGCCTATAATGATGCCGGCGGCGACTTCATGGCGGAGCTTGAATGTATCGAGTCTGACGGCCATCTTGTTCTTCGGCGCGACAACGGCAGTCTTAGCAGATATGCGTTTAAGGAGGTGAAGTATGTTTTATAATGAAGTAGTTAAAGTAGTTAGAAGTAGTTAAAGGAGTTAAAGTCATATGCATTGTTGATAAAAACATTACTGGTAAGACAGTAAATATTATTTTTAACGCAGCATCAATTTTTAATTATACAAATATTGCTGACTGCACAGAATAAAGATATTTTCACAAAGCACATACAGCAACAAAGCATATGACTTTAACTCCTTTAACTACTTCTAACTACTTTAACTCCTAAACGATAAATAATTATGGCAAAGTACAAAAGAATTTTATTGAAACTTAGTGGCGAAAGCCTGATGGGAAAACAGAACTTCGGCATCGACCCGGAGCGTCTCGGCGACTATGCGCGCCAGATAAAGGAAGTGCACGAGATGGGTGTGCAGATTGGTATCGTTATCGGAGGCGGCAACATCTTCCGCGGACTCAGCGGTGCCGGCAAGGGCTTCGACCGCGTTAAGGGCGACCAGATGGGTATGTGCGCAACGGTTATCAACTCGCTTGCATTAAGCTCTGCTCTCGGTGCTGTAGGCGTAAAGACAAAGGTGATGACGGCTATACGCATGGAGCCGATAGGTGAGTTCTACAGCAAGTGGAAGGCCATCGAGGCTATGGAGGCCGGCTATGTGTGCATATTCTCTGCCGGAACAGGTTCTCCTTACTTCACAACCGACACAGGCTCGTCGCTCCGCGGTATTGAGATTGAGGCCGACGTTATGCTCAAGGGCACACGCGTTGACGGCATCTACACTGCCGACCCGGAGAAGGATCCTACTGCAGTGAAGTTTAAGGACATCACTTACGATGAGATTTATACACGCGGACTGAAGGTGATGGACCTTACAGCCACAACAATGTGCAAGGAAAACAACCTGCCTATCTATGTGTTCAACATGGACGTTGTTGGCAACCTGAAGAAGGTTATGGACGGCGAGGAGATAGGTACGCTGGTTCACAACTGATAGCATTATAAATGCACAAGCCGCTTACGTAGCTGTCTTATCTGCATCTTTTTTATGTTTGAACGGCAGGCAGCACTATCGTATGCGGGCACATCCGTTGAAATTGAGGATGTATCTTCATTAATATAAAAAAAGAAGCCGTTGCCCCTTTGCGCATGAATGTTTGTGCTTGAGGCAACGGCTTCTTCTTTTTTTATGTCTTAAAGGGCTTACATGTCGAGAGTAATGCCCTTGTTGTCAATCTTCTTATATTCTTTTCCGTTCACTGTTACGTTTGCAGAGTTACGTGCGCTGAAGGTCTTTCCCTTCGACTTGACGTTGATGTCCTGCAGTTTAACGCCGTCAGTGTTGTTGATTACGATGCCCTCTTTGGCGTTGTTTACCTCGAGGTCGGTTATCGTTATGTTCTTCACCGGCATCTCGGGCAGTCCGTTGAAGTAGGCTGCACGGCGTGCAGTGCGGCATATTACATGGTTGATGTTGATGTCGCGGAAGCAAGGTGTTGTCTCGTCCACCTTTATCTTCTTCACGTTCTGCTGCTTTGCCTCGTCGCCGTCGGCAAGAGCCTCTACTGCCGACTTGCCTCCGTAGTAGAGGTCGAAGGTTATTGCGTCGGTCTGAATGTCGAACATTGAGATGTTGTTGATGTAGATGTTCTCAACCACGCCGCCGCGTCCGCGTGTGCTCTTGAAGCGCAGGCCCACGTCAGTGCCGAGGAACTGGCAATCGGAAACGTATATGTTCTTCACGCCGCCGCTCATCTCGCTGCCTACAACAAAGCCGCCATGGCCCTTGAACACGGTACAGCCGTTAATCAGTACGTTCTCGCAGGGTATTCCGCGCTTGCGTCCGTCGGCGTCCTTACCGCTCTTGATGCAGATGCCGTCGTCGCCAACGTCGAATGTAGAGTTCACAACCAGCGCATTCTTGCATGACTCAAGGTCGAGTCCGTCGCCGTTCTGTGCAAATGCCGGGTTTCTTACCTGCACATCCTCTATCAGCACATTCTCACACATCAGCGGATGAATGTTCCATGAAGGAGAGTTCTGGAAGATTACGCCGTTGAGCCATACGTTCTTGCAACTTACGAGGTTTACCATTACTGGGCGCAGGAAGTGCCTGATGCTATGCCATTCGTCGTCGCTCAGATTACCCTTGGGCACGTTCATGTTGCTCATTGAGTCGCCTTTAAGCGCACCTTCAGAAGGGAACCAGAACTTAGGGTTCTTGAATGCTCCGCCGCGTGAAGTAAACTCTTTCCATTGCTTGTCGGTAACCTTCTCGCGTTTCACCGGGCGCCAGTATTCGCCGTTGCCGTCTATCACTCCGGCTCCGGTTATCGCCACGTTTACAAGGTTGTGGCCCGATATGGGCGACTGGCAGCGGCGTGTGTTCAGTCCTTCGAACGACGCATCTATAAGCGGATAGAGGTCGATGTCGGGCGAGAACAATATCACTGCACCCTTGTTGAGGTGAAGGTTGATGTTGCTCTTGAGAGTTATAGGACCGGTGAACCACACACCCTGCGGCACAACGAGCTTGCCGCCGCCCTTTTTCTCAAGTGCCTCAATGGCCTTGGCAAAAGCATCGGTACAGAGCGAAGATCCGTCGCCTTTAGCTCCGAAGTCTTTCAGGTTAACCTCGTTGTCGGGAAACACGGGGGCTGTAACCTGTTCCATCTTGAAGGGCAGATTCTCATACAGACAGCTGTATTTGTCTGTGCCGGTGGCGCTTGCACCAAGTGTAAGCAGGCATGCGCACACCAAAAAGAAGATTTTTCTCATTTATTTTTATTGGTTTAAGTTAGTAGATTCATGTAGTTTTATTATTGCCGGGAGGGCCGCAGGAGCTATTTCTCCTCTTCATAGTCGACATATTCTCCTTCGTTTTTCGAGAATATCTTGCGGTTCATCTCGTCGGGCGTGCGCCGGTCGATAATTATTTCGTCGTCGCCTGATGTCTGTCGGTACTGCTGCCGGCCCTGTCGGTACTGCTGCCGGTCCTGTCCGTTGCCGTTGTCCTGGTCCCTGAAGCCCTTAAACTGTTTCTTCACACTGTGGAAAGTGCGGTATATCTTGTAGGCAACCACGCCTACGACGATGAATATTCCGAGCAGTATTATGAATAAGAAGTTTAATAAAGCAGCAATCATTATTTGTTCTTTGAATTAAGATAAACCGATAATATTACATACCATGCGATTATTATGGCGAAGGCCGAGATGCCGAAGATGATGAGCAGCGGCACGCAGGTTATAAGGAAAATGTATTTAACCTCGTTGCCTTTCCATCCCCATTGCTTAAACTTAAGGGCAAACATCGGTATCTCGCTCACCAGCACATAGCTGCAAAGGAAAATAAGCAATATTACGGCCGGCACCATCCACGGCGACGACTCGAGCACGTCGGCAGCTCCCACGATGAGCGAGCCCCAGAACAGGGCGTTGGCCGGCGTGGGCATGCCTATGAACGATGTGGTCTGACGCTCGTCAAGATTAAACTTGGCAAGGCGCAGCGCCGAGAACGCAGCCATGACGAAGGCCACGAAGGGCAGCACCGGGCGCAGCGGCTCGAGAAACGACGGATAGTCCATCACGCCGAGCTGATAGAACACCATCGTGGCCGGCGCCATGCCGAACGTGATGTCGTCGGCAAGCGAGTCGAGCTCCTTTCCGATTGGCGACGACACCTTTAGCAGGCGTGCGCTCATGCCGTCGAAGAAGTCGAACACGGCACCCAGAATGATGAACGTCAGCGCCATCTTGGGCTGTCCGCCGAAGGCGTAAGCCGTGGCTATGCAGCCCGAGATAAGGTTGCAGCACGTGATAGTGTTCGGAATATTTCTTACTATGATGTTTGCCATAACGTAGCGTAGTTATCGGCCGTGTACTTTCATTCGCAGAAAGGGCGGCTGTTATGTTTATTTAAGCCGTGCAATAATCGTGCGGTTGCCTGTTGTCGCCTGTCCCATCTTCACGCAAACCTCAGTTCCGAGTGGCAGATACACGTCAACGCGCGAACCGAACTTGATAAATCCGAGATGCTCGTCGATGTAGCAGTCTTCTTCAGGCTTGGCGTAGGTTACGATGCGTCGTGCCACCGCACCTGCTATCTGGCGGCACAGCACTTCGGTGCCTTCGGGAGTCTCGAGCATCACGTCGGCGTGCTCGTTCTCCTCGCTGGCCTTTGGCAGCCATGCCTTGTGGTAGTTGCCGTTCTGATGATGAACGAATTTCACTTTGCCGTCAACCGGGAACCAGTTGGCGTGAACGTTGAACAAGCTCATAAAGATGCTTATCATGAGACGTTTGTCGTGAAAGTACTCATCTTCAAAAACCTCCTCGATAACCACCACTTTTCCGTCTGCCGGAGCCACTACCACCTTCTCGGTCTCGCCGTCGAAGTAGCGCTTGGGGCATCTGAAGAAGTTTACCACTATGGAATAGATTACGCCGAAGACGACGACAAAGCTCCAGAACGGAATTTTGTTGTCGACATAGAACCACAGAATCAAGGCTATGGCCACAAACGCAGTCAGTCCGTAGACCAGCGTGTCAGTGCCCTCTCGATGAAGTCTTACATTCTTAAGTTTCTTTATTCTTTTTCCCATAGTAAAGTTTGAAGTGGAAAATTATTTGCAAAGGTACGCCTTTTTTGTGTAATTGGCAAATTTTTTGCATTATTCTTTAATAAATACACATTGACCGGCAGCTGCGGCTTAATCGGCTGATAGTTCGATTTTTATTGTTTGCTCCGCTGTCCTGTTGCGGTTTTCGTTCTCGTTTGCTCCTTCTGCGGGTGTCCGGCTGAAGCGGCCGGGGCATGTCCTTGTTTCAGCTTTCGTGTGTCATGCCTTTTATGCTTGATGTCAGGTGTCGCCGATGTGTAATGTGATGCTGCGCGGATTCACATTGTCGCGATATTCGCCGTGTCGCCTTACATTCTGATTTTGCCTGACGCTCTCATTCTGAAGTATTTGAAAATAAAAATAATTCGGACGGAAATATGGGCTGAAATCGTGTGCAAACATAAATGCGTTGATGTCAGAGTGTTGCATGGCTGTGGCGGTTTGTGTGCATAAAATTTAGCCTTAAAACGGCTGAAATACTATGAAATTCGGGTTAAAACGGCTGCAAACCATAATGCTGGACGAGGCTTTTCGGCTTATAAAAGGTGCCCTTTCGCTGTGTAAGAGCATGCTTTTCGGTGAATTGTCTGCCGCTTTACGGTCTTTCAGGCATGTTTTTACGCTTAGGCGTTTCTATTTCGTCTGAAAATCCTGACATGATCATGATGACACAATGCAATGATAATGGCCGGTTTGCCTGTCAAAGTAACATCTCCGTCAACGCTCATGGCTGCTGCCGTGCGTGTGTCCGTGCGGTTGTCAGGGCGTGTGCGTGCATGTCGTATAAACATAAAAAACAATCTGCATAAGATAATTTTCACATTATTATTTTGGCTGTTTCAGTTTTTCAGAATAACTTTGACGCTCTAAAAGCGCAAATGTAGTTTATGCAAGATTTCGTCCATTTACACGTACATACTTATTACTCCATTCTTGACGGACAGTCGAGCGTGCAGAAACTTGTCGACAAGGCTGTGGCCGACGGCATGAAGGGCATGGCCATAACCGACCACGGCAACATGTTCGGCATAAAGGAGTTTTATAACTACTGCAAGAAAGTCAACGGCAAGCTGAAGGCCGAGGGCAAGGAGCCTTTCAAGCCCATATTCGGCTGCGAGATGTATGTGGCACGCCGTACAAAGGACGACAAGGAGAAAGAGAAGGGCGACATGGGCGGATACCACCTCATTGTGCTTGCAAAAAACTACAACGGATACAAGAACCTTATTAAGTTGGTTTCGCGCGCGTGGGTAGACGGCTATTACATGCGTCCGCGTACCGACCGCGCCGATCTTGAGAAGTATCACGAAGACCTCATCGTCTGTTCGGCATGTATAGCCGGCGAGGTGCCCGCAAAGATTCTCAAGGGCGACATGGAGGGGGCATGCGAGGCTATAGAGTGGTATCACCGCGTGTTCGGCGACGACTATTATCTCGAGCTTCAGCGCCACAGAGTCACCAATCCGCATCAGCGCGCCAACCGCGAGACTTATCCGCTGCAGGTGCGCGCCAACAAGGCTCTGATGGAGCTGGCGGAGGAGTATGGCATAAAGACCGTATGCACAAACGACGCCCACTTCGTTGACGAAGAGAACGCCGAGGCTCACGACCATCTGCTCTGTCTGTCTACGGGCAAGGACCTCGACGACCCTAACCGTATGCTCTATTCAAAGCAGGAGTGGTTTAAGACGCGCGAGGAGATGAACGCCGTGTTCAGCGATGTGCCCGAGGCACTTAGCAACACGCTCGAGATACTTGACAAGGTTGAGACCTACAGCATTGACCATGCACCTATCATGCCGTTCTTCCCCATACCTGAAGAGTTTGGAACGGAGGAGGACGTGCGCCGAAAATATTCAGAGAAACAGCTCTACGATGAGTTCACTACCGACGAGAACGGCGAAAATCCGCTGCCGCCCGAAGAAGGCGAACAGAAGATAAAGCGCCTCGGCGGCTACGAAAAGCTGTACCGCATAAAGTTTGAGGCCGACTATCTGGCCAAGCTTGCCTACGACGGAGCAAAGCGCCTGTATGGCGACCCGCTGCCCGAGGAGGTGGCAGAGCGAGTGAAGTTTGAGCTGCACATCATGAAGACGATGGGTTTCCCCGGCTACTTCCTTATCGTGCAGGACTTCATCAACTCGGCGCGCGACGAACTCGGAGTGATGGTTGGCCCCGGACGTGGCTCGGCTGCCGGTTCGGTTGTTGCCTACTGTCTGGGTATTACGAAGATAGACCCTATTAAATACGACCTTCTGTTTGAGCGTTTCCTCAACCCCGACCGTATATCGTTGCCCGATATCGATACCGACTTCGATGACGACGGACGCGGAAAGGTGCTCGAATGGGTGGAAGACAAATACGGACACGACAAGGTGGCGCACATCATCACCTACGGCACCATGGCCACAAAGAACTCCATTAAGGACGTGGCGCGCGTGGAGAAGCTGCCGCTCGACGTGTCTAACCACTTGTGCAAGGCCATCCCCGACCGTCTGCCCGACGGCCTGAAGATGAACCTGCCCAACGCCATTAAGTGCGTGCCCGAGCTGCGCGAGGCTGAGGCAAGTCCCGACCCGCAGCTCAGCAATACGATAAAATATGCAAAGATGCTTGAGGGCACCGTGCGCGGAACAGGTATACACGCCTGCGGAACCATCATCTGCCGCGACGCAATCAGCGACTGGGTGCCCGTCAGCACGGCCGAAGACAAGTCGGACCCGGGCCACAAGCTCCTTGCCACACAATACGACGGACACGTCATCGAGGAGACCGGACTGATAAAGATGGACTTCCTCGGACTCAGCACTTTGTCCATACTTAAGGAGGCTGTAGAGAACATACGCTTCACGCAAGGCATAGAGGTAGACCTCGACAACATACCTATCGACGACGAACTTACCTATAAGCTCTATCAGGAAGGCCGCACCGTGGGCACATTCCAGTTTGAATCGGCCGGCATGCAGAAGTATCTGCGCGAGCTTAAGCCGACGGTATTTGAGGACCTCATAGCCATGAACGCCCTCTATCGCCCCGGACCTATGGACTACATCCCCTCGTTCATTGCCCGAAAGAACGGCAAGGAGGAGATAAAGTATGATATTCCCTGCATGGAGAAATATCTGAAGGACACTTACGGCATCACGGTGTATCAGGAGCAGGTCATGCTTCTGTCGCGTCAGCTTGCCAACTTCACCCGAGGCGAGAGCGACGCCCTGCGTAAGGCCATGGGTAAGAAGAAGAAGGACATCGTTGACGCCATGAAGCCTAAGTTTATCGAGGGCGGAAAGAAAAACGGACACGACCCGAAGGTGCTCGAGAAGATATGGGCCGACTGGGAGAAGTTTGCTTCTTACGCCTTCAACAAGAGTCACGCCACGTGCTATTCGTGGGTGGCTTATCAGACGGCCTATCTCAAGGCCCACTATCCGGCAGAATTCATGGCAGGCAACATGAGCCGATGCCTTAACGACATAACGAAGATAACCAAGCTGATGAACGAATGTCAGGCCATGGGCATAGCCTGCATGGGTCCTGACGTTAACGAGAGCCGCCAGAAATTCAGCGCCAACAAGAAAGGCGAGGTGCGCTTCGGTCTCGGAGCCATCAAGGGCATGGGCGACGCCGCTGCTCAGGCCATCATCGACGAGCGCGAGAAGAACGGACAGTATAAAGACATATTCGACTTTGTGCAGCGCGTCAATCTCTCTGCCGTTAACAGCAAGGCGCTCGAGAGCCTTGTGCTCAGCGGAGCGTTCGACGGCTTCAAGATCAAGCGCGAGAGCTTCTTTGCGCGCAATCCTGACGGCCGCACGTTCCTCGAAACCCTTATGCGCTACGGACAGGTGTATCAGCAGGAGAAAAACGAGTCGCGTCAGTCTCTGTTCGGAGCGATGGAAGAAGTGGAGATAGCCACGCCCGCCATACCTCAGGCTGAGTCGTGGAGCGCCATAGAGAAGCTTAACCGCGAGCGCGACCTCGTGGGCATATACCTCTCGGCACACCCGCTCGACGAGTTTGAGTTTATCCTCAAGAACCTTTGCAACACCCAGTGCCAGGAGCTCAACGACCGCATTGAGCTGTCAAAGAAGCAGGAGGTGGTGCTGGGAGGCATCGTCACGGCCGTTAGAAGCAAATACACCAAGACCGGCAAGCCCTGCGGCTTTGTCACCATTGAAGACTTCGACGGCTCGGGCGAGCTGGCCCTGTTCGGCGAGGAGTGGGGCAAGTGGCGCGGAATGCTTATCGAAGGCTGCACGGTCATGGTCAAGGCACAGTTTGTGCAGCGTTTCCGCAACAGCGACATGATGGAGATGCGAATAACCGACATACAGTATCTGCAGACCGTAAAGGACACACAGATAGAGAAGATAACCATATCGCTCGAGGCTGACAAGCTGGACGACACCACCGTGTCCGACCTTGTTACGATAATAAAAGACGCGCCGGGCACCACGCAGCTGTTCTTCCAGGTGCGCGAGACGAGCAACAGCAAGCCCTTTGTGCTGCGCAGCCGCAAGGAGAAGATAGACATCAGCAAGGAACTGATATCCTTTATTAAAGGATGCGAGGCGCTCGACTATAAAATAAACTGACAAATATAATTGCCCGCCACGATGTGTGACAATTGGCCGCAAAGGCTCTGTCAGAGAAAATATGGCATAATGTTTGTTGGCAAAACAGTAGAAGACAAAACCTAATTATTAACATAATAAATTACAAAAGAAAGATGGAAAAAATTACAACAGAGAACTTTGAGAGTCTGAAGAATGGCGCACTGCCTTTAGTAGTTGATTTCTGGGCTACATGGTGTGGTCCTTGCCGTGCCATCGCACCTATCGTTGAGGAGCTGGCTAACGAGTACGAAGGCAAGATCGTTGTTGGTAAATGCGACGTAGAGGAGAACGACGACATCGCCATGGAGTTTGGCATCCGCAACATTCCTACAATACTGTTCATCAAGAACGGTGAGGTTGTAGACAAGTTTGTAGGTGCAACAACAAAGGCAAAATTGCAGGAGAAGTTTGAGTCTCTGCTGTAATAACACGCCTGAAGATATTTTTTAAGTGCGGAGCGGCTTTAATGTTATTAATGCCGCTCCGCATTTTTTGTATGTCATAGCATGGCTGCGTGCATGGCACGGGCAGGGGGCGGCGCTTTGTGATTTTGTGTTTTTCTGAAAAAAAAACAACCGCGGCATGCAGTATTTTCGTCCTTTTTATATCATATATAAAGGGCACCTGCGGCGCCCGGTATGAAGATATGGAAACAGAAGAACTTGTCAGAAGATGTAAGGATGGTGACAGAGGTGCCTTGGCGCTTCTGTATCAGACCTATTCCGGCAGGTTATTCAGGCTTTGTGCAGATATCGTTAAAGACAGAGACGCAGCCCGGGACCTGCTCCACGACGGCTTCATCATAATATTCTCGTCGATAGGCTCGCTGCGCAGTCCTGCCCGCCTTGAGGCATGGATGAGCAGGGTGATGGCCAATCTTGCCGTGAAATATCTCAACGACAGAAAGAACCGGCCTGTGGCCGGAGCTGTGGCAGACGTGCCTGTTGAGACTGAAGAAGGGCAGGGCGGGTGCGACATTCCGTTTGATGAGCTTATGCGCATGATCGACATGCTGCCCGAGGGCTACCGCAACGTGTTCCGCCTGTCGGTGCTCGAAGGCCTGTCGCACGACGAGATAGCCCGTATGCTAGGCATCAGGCCGCGCACGTCGTCTTCGCAGCTGCTCAGGGCACGTGTCAGTTTGCAGAAGATGATAACAGCCTACAGAGCCCGCCTCGTTCTGCTTTTGGCTGCAGTGGCCGTTTCAGTAGTGACGTTATTGCTCCGGCAGCCGTTCAGACGGACAACCGGAGTTGACGTGGCGTCTGTCGGCACAGCCCGCCATGCAGCCGGTGGCAGCTGCGCAGACCCCGTGGCAGATATGCATGTCGCACCGTCGGCAGACGGAAATGTCGTGCAGAGTCTCCATGCCGAAGACTCTCTTGGCGCAGGGCTTTGTCTGGCTTGTCCTGCCGACACCTTGCGTGCTGATGCCCTTGCCGAAAGTGTTGACGCCCTGTGCCGCATTGCCGGCAGCGGATCGGCCGTAGCCGTTGAGCCGTCGCTTGTCATGGCAGATGTGGCTCCTGCCGACACTTCATGTGTTAATGTCACAACAAAGAACCATGACGGCTGGCTGCTCGGATTCAGTTCGATGATGGAAAGGGCGTCGGACGTGATAATGCCGCGCATAATCGAGGTTATAGAACATGCAGTAGGCTCGGGCACGAGGGTGGAGATTGAAACCTGGGAGCAGCTCGTACATTATCTCACTTATGATGTCGGCGAGAGTCTTGACCCGATAGAGCGCGACGTTCTTCTGCGCATAGCGCTTATGAACAGCGGCAAGATTGTTACGCACAAGAACTATGAAAAGCCGCTGCAGCTGGGGCTCAACTTCAACCGGCGTCTGTCTGACAGATGGAGCCTTGACATGGGACTGCGCGTTACACGGCACACCACCAACATGCTTACAGGCAGTTCTGACACGACAAACATCAGCGAGCGTCAGCGCATATTTTATGTAGGCATGCCCGTAAATGCCACTTACACGTTTATGAGGCGCGGCCGTATGTCTGCCTATCTGACTGCCGGCATGGCTATTGACGTCCCGTTCAGCGCAAAGTCAGACAAGCTTTACAACATCGACGGCAAGACAGAGTTCAGCAGGTCTGTTAGCCTTGGCTTCACCGGACTGCAGTGGTCTGTGGGTGCTGGCGTCGGCATGGCTTATGAGATTGCACCGCATCTCGAACTGTTTTTCAGTCCGCGTATAACGTGGTATATCCCTAACGGCAGCAAGGCCGAAACCCAGTGGACCGGCAAGCCCCTGCAGATATCCCTGCCTTTCGGTATCCGCATCAGTTACTAAGCGTTGTCGGCTTTGAATAAAAAGTTTTTTTAAAAAAACTCGTCACATCCGTCACATATAGCCATATGAATATGTCGTTGTCCTGATTCCGGTTGACTTCAGACAGGCAATTTCCTGATTAAAGTTGACTCTGATAAGACTTATTACTGCCGTCTGTTGATTTAAATACCCAAGTTTTCATCATATACAGCCCTGTAGGGACACACCCCAGGTGTGTCCAACTCACGCATTACATAAAAATCCTCCACATGATATAATTAAATATAAATACCTGTTATATTGATAGTTACATTAAAACTTAAACGAATCCTTGGGACAGCGATGAATCCATATTATTCATCAAAATGATGTTACAGACTATAAAATTTACACGTAATCGGGCTGTGGACGCACCTGGGGTACGTCCCTACGTTTACCACCAACAAAGCTAATGACTTTAACTCCTGGCTCACCCCAGTGAGCGATAACTCCTTTAACTGCTCTAATTCCTAAAACGAATCCACTTTAATACCTAAAAAATCCACCCAAAAAGCCCCATGTGACGAGTTGAAATTTCAACTCGTCACACCATAAAGCCTTGATATTCATTAGTTTAAGCGGCATTGTGACGAGTGACGAGTTTTTATTAAAAACTTTTTCCGTTATGCGGTGGGCGATGTAGACGGTATATTCAGGTGTGCTCTTTTAATGTAAAAGCATACCTTTTGCATTGTCGTTTGCCGCATATTGGAGCCTGAAAGGTGCCCTTTTGCATTGCGAAAGGTCGTCTTTTGCAGTGCTTTTAAATCCAAACCTGTTATTATGATTCGGCCGGATAGCCGTTTGTCTTTATAAAATCGGGAAATGCGTGCAGTATTTTCTGCCGGCAGCACTCATTATGATTAGAACAAAAAGACAGAAAATATGCAGGCAAGACATTTGGACAGGCGCCGCTACTTCATGGAAGAGGCGGCAACGACAGAAAAATATTTTATACCATATCTCAGCCGTTTTATAGCTACGAGTGGGGTTAGAGTGCTTGAGGTGGGATGCGGCGAGGGCGGCAATCTGCTGCCGTTTGCGCGCAGGGCGTGCCGTGTTACGGGTGTGGATATGTCGGAACTGAGAATCAGACAGGCGCAGACTTACTTCAGGGAAGAAGTGGCCGCGGCTGAGCTGGTGTGCTGCGACATACTAGACTACGACTGCCGTGGCCGCAGCTTCGACCTCATCATAATGCACGACGTGGTGGAGCATGTGCCCGACAAAGCCGCACTGCTGTCAAAGCTCAGCTGCATGCTGGCTCCGCATGGTGCGGTGTTCGTAGCCTTTCCGCCGTGGCAGATGCCTTTCGGCGGCCATCAGCAGATAGCCCGCAGCCGGTTGTTGTCGCGTATGCCGTTTGTCCATCTCCTGCCTCGTGCCGTTTATGGGCACATGCTCAGGCTCTTTGGCGAAGACGACTTCACCATAGGCGAGCTGATGTCAATTAGGCAGACGCGCTGTACGGTAGAGGCTTTCAGCCGTATTGCGGTGCGGGCGGGGTATGCCGTGGCCGACATGCGGCTGTGGATGATAAATCCTCACTATGAAACCAAGTTTGGCCTCAGGCCGCTGGTGCTGCCCTCGCCGCTGCGCATGCTGCCGTATGTCAGAAACTTTCTTTCCTCGTCGTGCTTCTATGTGCTGCGCCGCAGCTGACGCCGCTTCCGGCGTTAGGGGCTGGTTCAGAACGTGGTGCCCTTAAAGATATTGCTCCGCTCTGGCTTCCACAACATTCCGCTCAGCGTCAGCTTGTTTGAGTTGAAGTTGGGCTGTATGCTGACGGTAGCCTTGTTGGCATCCTTCCATAGCGAAATGAACAGCTGCGCCGATATGCCTTTGCCCGATACGCTTAGCTTTACGTAAGTGTTGCCCTTCTTGTCGGAGCTTACCTTATAGCCCGTAACGATGCCCTCGAGCGTTATTCCGCCCAGGCCGTTGAAGCCCGACACCGGCACGTTGAACGCCACCTGCACGATGGCATTGCTGCCACTGACTGCCACAAAGTTGGTGCTTGCGGTTACGTGTGCCGTATATCCGCGCTTAAACTCCACCTTGTCGGCCTCTATCGTAAACGCTGTGTCGTTTATTGCCTGCACGGCTTCGGCGTTCAGGGCGCTGTCTATGCGTGCCTCCATCAGTTTTCTCTCCTTCTTGCTGAGCTTCCTGTCCTGTGTCCCGTTTTGTGCCATGGCTGCATACGCTGCTGCCATGAACATTATGAATGTTATTATTGTTCTCATGACGTATAAGTTTTTTAGTTTGTCTTTTATTATAATAACCCGTAAAACCACGAAAACGTGCATTGCGGCAGGTGAAAAATAGCTAATAATGACGAACGGATATTATCCGGCTGTATGTTTGTCTGTTACCGTCATTTCTTTGTGTCACAGTCAGTATTTCTTCCTGTTTCCATGCCGTAAATGCAGGATGTCGCTTTTATTGTTTTCCAAATATACAGAATTATTTCAGAATAAAATGTTAGTTTTGTGTAGTTTTTTGGCCGTAGCTGCGTCTAACGGTTAAAAGTAACTTAATTATTCGGATAAGATAATGGAAACAACGGAGAAACAATTTGCGCAGATTGTGCGGGAAAACCGCAGCACGATATACACAGTGTGCTATATGTTCTCGAAGGATGCCGACGAGGTGAGCGACCTGTTTCAGGAGGTGCTCATCAACCTATGGAAAGGTTTTGCGGCCTTTGAGGGCAAGAGCGACATAAGGACATGGATCTATCGCGTGAGCCTTAACACGTGTATTTCGGTCGACCGTAAGAAGAAAAGGCACAAGACCGTGCCGCTGTCGATGAGCATCAACCTGTTTGAAGACAACGATGCCGACACGCGCCAGGTGCAGTTGCTGTATAAAAGAATTAACCGCCTCGGACCTTTCGACAAGGCTCTGGTGCTGCTTTGGCTCGAAAACCTGAGCTACGACGAGATTGGGGCGGTGATGGGTATATCGGCAAAGAATGTTTCGGTTAAGCTCGTAAGGATAAGAGAGTTGCTCAAAAAAATGTCAAACGATTAAAGAAAGGATTCTGTTATGGAGAATATTATAGACAACAACGGACTAGAGGAAATGAAGGCGCAGATGGCTATCCTGAAAAACAAGATAGAAGGGCAGACCATGCTTAACGAGCGTCTGATGAGGCGGGCAATGAACGACCGCATGTCGCTGGTAAGGCGTATGGTGGTTCTGGATGTGGTTATGGTGATAGTGTGCATTGCAGCTATGTATGCTTTCATGGAGCTGTTCGGTCTGTCGCTGCTGTTTTTTGTGGTGAGCGTTGTGCTGTTTAGCTGGTGCCTGGTGTCCTCTGCCTATATCAACAGGATAAAGGAGAGCGAACTGCTTGAGGGCGACTTGCTGAAAACAGGCGAAAAGCTGGTAAGGATGAAGCGTCAGCGTGTGCGTCTGATGATGATTAACTTTCCGCTTGGTTTGGCATGGGCTGCATGGTACGGCTATGAGATGATTAGTTTTGAGACTGCAAGGGGCGGCAGTCCGCGGAGCATGATTGTAGGTCTGTGTGTAGGCTTTGTCGTAGGACTAATCCTCGGACTGATGATGCTCCGCAAGATGCAGCAGGCTAACGACATCGTGATACGGCAGATAAAGGAGATGAAGGATTTATAGAAAATATTTTTGTGTGGTTGGTAATATAACAGAATCCGGTGAAAGGCATTAATGATGTTTGCCTTTCACCGGATTTCGTTATGTTGCGAAATGCTTTATTCTGGTTGTCTTTTCAGAACTTAACCACGCGGCTGCCGTCTTCCTGTTCCTCGATAGTTACCTTTGTGGCGTTTTCGGGCAGCAGGTCTTCTATCAGTTCGGGCCATTCTATGAAGCAGATGCTGTTGTTGTAGAAGTATTCTTCATATCCCATGTCATACACCTCTTCAATTTTCTTTATTCGGTAGAAGTCGAAGTGATAGATTGTGTCGCCGGTTGTCTCTGACGTGTATTCGTTGACGATGGCGAAGGTGGGCGACGTTATGACGTCTTCAACCCCCATACACTCGCATACGGCCTTGATGAATGTTGTCTTGCCGGCGCCCATCTTGCCGTAGAAGGCAAATACGTTGCTGCGTCCCATGTTGTCGACAAACTGTTTTGCCGCATGCTTGATGTTTTCAATGTTTTCAATTCTTATCTCCATATTGTTGGTGTTTTTACGTTTCGTTATATTGTCTTTTCACCTTGTTCCCTTGCTTGTTTTCCTATCCTGCTGTCCGGTTTAGCGCTTGCGCGCCTTCAGGGTTATCAGCGGCACAATCATCTCTTCGAGGGAGATGCCGCCATGCTGGAACGTGTCTTTATAGTAAGACACGTAGTAGTTGTAGTTGTTCGGGTAGGCAAAGAACGAGTTGCCCGTGGCAAACACGTATGATGTGCTAAGGTTGGGGGCGGGCAGCTGTGCCTTGTGCGGCTCTTTTATCACGAACACTTCCTTTGCGTTATAGTTGAGATTCTTGCCCAACTTGTATCTCAGATTGGTGTTTGTGTTGCGGTCGCCAATGATTTTCACCGGCTTAGATGCCCTTATGCTGCCGTGGTCGGTGGTTATCACGACGGTGTAGTTGCTCTGCGACAGCAACTTAAACAGATCTGCCAATACCGAATGGCGAAACCAGCTTAGCGTTATGCTGCGGTAGGCCGACTCGTCGTTGGCAAGCTCGCGCACCATTTTCGACTCTGTGCGGGCGTGGCTCAGCATGTCGATGAAGTTGATTACCACCACGTTGAGGTCGTTTGCCTCAAGCTGGTTGAACTTCTGTAGGAATTTGTCGGCGCCTGCCGAGTCGTTAATCTTATGGTAAGAGAACGTGTCGCGGCGGCGGAACCTTTCTATCTGTGTTCTTATCAGCGGCTCTTCGTTGAGGTTCTTGCCTTCTTCTTCATCTTCGTCAACCCACAGCTCGGGAAACATCTGCGCTATCTGCACGGGCATCAGGCCGCTGAATATCGCGTTGCGGGCATATTGTGTCGCGGTTGGCAGAATGCTCATGTAGGTCTGTTCGTCGATGTCGAACATATCGCCTATCTCCTGCGAGAGCATGCGCCACTGGTCGAGGCGGAAGTTGTCGATGACAATCATGAACACCTTCTCGCCGTTGTCGAGCATGGGGAATATCTTTTTCTTGAATATGTCCATGCTCATCAGCGGTCTGTCTTCGTTGTCGGCCAGAGTGTTCTTTGTCGCCTGCCTCATCTGGCTTAGCCTTAGCGTGCCGCGGCTTGCTGAAGATGCGCCTGCCTGTTGTGGCGCCACCCAGTTCATATAGTTGGTTTTTATATATTTTGCGAAGCCGTTGTTGGCCTCTTCCTTCTGCATGTTGAGCATTTCGGTCATGCTGCTGTCGGTGCTGCTGAGCTCCAGTTCCCAATGGACAAGGCGCTTATAGACGTTCATCCAGTCGTTGTATGTCTTGCAGTCGCTTATCTGCAGGGCTATGTCCTGGAAGCTTTGCTGATATCCGCTCTGCGTTATTTCGGTTACAATCTCCTTGCGGTGAATGTTCTTTTTGAGCGTAAGGAGTATCTGGCTCGGGTTTACCGGCTTTATCAGATAGTCGGCAATCTTTGAGCCTATGGCCTGGTCCATGATGTTTTCCTCCTCGCTCTTGGTTACCATAACCACCGGCGTGGCGGGCGATATTTCTTTGATGCTCTGCAGGGTCTCCAGTCCGCTCAGACCGGGCATCATCTCGTCGAGCAGAATAAGGTCGAAAGTCTTCTGACGGCACTGGTCTATGGCGTCGGTGCCGTTGGTGACTGTAACCACTTCGTAACCTTTCTTCTCGAGAAAAATGATATGTGCGCGTAGCAGTTCTATCTCGTCGTCAACCCAAAGTAATAATCCGTTGCTCATGTTACTCCTTTCTTTTTGTTATGCTGCCCTTGTCAGGCAGACGGTCGCAGTGTCCTTTTCATGAAAGATGTCGCAGCAGTGTTGCGGCAGTTCGGGCATTGCATCAGAAGCCGTCGAGGTCGTAATATTCGTCCTCAAGGTCGTATCCGTTCTGCTTGTTGTTGCTGTCGTTGCCGTTATTGTTGTTAGTGCTGCTGTTAGCATTGCTGTTTCCGGTGCCGGTGTCGTCGCCAAAGTCGAATATCAGCTCGTCGGTATCGTTGGCTGCCGGCTCCTCTTTCTGAGGAACGGCAGGCACAGGCTGCTTAGTCTGTTGCGGCTGTTCGGGCTGCTGTTGCGGCTCGACGGCGTCTGTCATAACGTCTGTCTGTGCGTTGCCTTGCTGTGTCTGGCTTCCGGCAGCGTTGCCGTTGGCATTCGTGTCGTAGACATCTGTGCTTATTTCAAATCCCTGTGAGTCTTGCGTAGCTGGCTGATCAGTCTGCGGCTCAGGCTCAATCATGAAGCTGTTGTTGTCGGTCTGAGTAGTGCCCTGCTGCGCATTGCCGTTGTTTGTGGCATTGTTCTGCTGCATGTCGGGTATCACTATGCCGCCGTCGTCAGCGTTGCCGCCGGCTTTTTCTTCTTCAACAGGTATAGCTATCGTGTTGTCGTCCTGAGTGCCTGTTGCAGGCGTGTTCTCAGGTTCAACAGGTATGGATATTCCGCTGTCGGCCTCTCCTGTTGCAGGCTGATCATCGTTGATGTATAGACCTTCTTCTATTACGCCGCCGTTATACAGTCCGTCGGTCTCGCCGCCTTCGCCGTTGTCCGGCTTTTCAAACTCTATGGTAGAAGGCTCCGTGAGCAGTCTGACGGTGCTTATGCGCAGCGGAACGAAGTGCTGCTCGTAGAACTTGTCGTAGTCGTTGTAGCTGTATTGTGTTCCGAGCAGTTCGATGTTGCTGTCGCTGATGATTATGGCGCGCCCTTTCTGTGCAAGCTTCATCACCTGCTGGTTCTTGTAGAGCTGGCGTGCATACTGCAGAGCCTCGTCGTAGTTTCTGAATCCGCTCACCATCATGCGGTGCATGCCGTTGAGTTCGTCGATGACGATATCGAAGTTGCGCACGATGAAGTTGGAGAAGTTGAAGCGCGCAAGCTCGAAGAGCAGTTTGTTCTCGTTGAGCGAGTCGGGTGAATAGACCATCATGAACGTGAAGTCGGTGTTGCGTTCGGCTATAAACTTACGCGCGGCGATGGAGTCGTTGTCGCTCAGCACCACCGAGCGGTGCTCCCACACGTCGCCGATGTCGAACTTTCCGCCACGCAGCTGTCGTCCGGCCTTCACTCCGTTGATAATCATTCCGGCCATGGGGCTTACGTCGCTCTGCGGATACTTGCTAACCACCTCCTGCATGTCTGTGAGGCAGCCGTTGCTGTCGCCGCTGTTGAGCTTGCTCAGTCCGCCGATGAATATAAACTTATCGCGGTTGGCTCCGAGCGGGAATCGCTTTGCCGACAGCGACGTGTTGGTGCTCACCTCCTCGTATTTGCCTGCCTTGAAGGCGTTGTATGTGGCAGCATAGAGCGAGTCTTCTATATGTTCGCCGAACTTGGCGTTCTCTTCAAAATAGGGGTCAGACAGCAGAATGGTCCACTTGCTCTTGGGGTAGCTCCGCTTCAGCTTGTCGAGGAATATGTTTGCCTGCGTCTTGTCCTGCCGTCGCGAGTAGAGCAGGTAGAGGTGATAGAAAGCCTCGTCCATGTTCTCAAAGTCGGGATAACTGTCGGTAAGACGCCGCAGGGTCTTCTCGCTCAGCGTCAGATTGTCGAGCTTGTCCTTGAATATTATGCCGGCATGGAATAGTCCGTCTTCAATGATCTTGTTGCTTTCGGCCACCTGCTCCTCCGTGAACGGTATCTGTTTGAGATAATATTCACGTTTGTGCGGATTGTTCTGCGCGCTGTCCATCACGTTTTCGAGCGAGTCGGCAGCAGCCTCTGCCGCCGCGATGGAGTCTCTCATCTCGTCGGTCATTTCGGCAGGATTGTTGTCGAGCGACACGACAGTCTTGTTGACACGCTGCCAGTCGTCCACATTCTCACGCCGTCCCCACATCTTCTGGAACGTAGCCTTACCCTGGCTGACGGCCGTCGGGTTGTAGAAGTACCATTTGCCCGACTTGTCTGTGGCGTTGTTGGTCATGTTGTTGGTGTTGTTCATGTTGCCCATTCCGCCCTGCTGCGCCATCTGCTGCTGCGCGTCAAGCTCAGCCTGTGCGTCGCGTTCTTCCTTCTCTTTCTTCTTCAGAGCCTCTATCACGCGGTCGATGGCCTCGTTTCTTTCTTTCTCAGGCATCTTTGCCAGGGCCTGGAGCGAGTCTTGCAGGTGTACGGCGTCGGTGTAGGGCACGAGTTCGTCCAGCACCTTAGAGCGTTCCGACAGCTGTTCGTAGTCGTCGCGCTCCTTGTCGAGCAGTCCTATTGCCTCGCCATAGCATCTGCCTGCGTTGCTATAGTCCTCCTTGTCCCAATAAATGTCGCCGAGAGTAAGCAGCAGCACGCCTTTCTCAATGCCGTTGCGTGTCGATTTTGTGTTGCCCTTCTCGTAGGCGGCAATGGCGTTGGCGGTGTCTTTCTGCAGCATGTATATGTTGCCGATGGCATAATAAACCTGATCGAGATAGTCTTTGTTGTTGTCTGATGCCGCCATGCGTTTAAGGCGCCGTATCATCTTTTTCGACTGTGTGCCGGCCATAACCTCGCTCATTGCGATGCGGGCGTTGAACTCAAGCTCGTAAGGCGGATTGAGCCTTATCACGCGCTTAAAAGCCTTGTAGGCGTTTTCCTTGTGTCCGAGTTCAGCCTCGAGTTGTCCCATCAGATACCACTGACGGGCGCGCTGCTTGCGCCTCATCTCGTGCTTTATCACCTTGCGCAGGTAGGGTATTGCCTCGGCATACCGTCCGGTGTGTATATAATAGTCGGCATAGGTGTAGTCCCATTCCTTCACGGCGCGCCAGTGGAGCGAGTCGCGCTTGATTTTTGTTATCACGTCTTCGGCATCATAAATCCAGCCTTCCTCGATATAGCATTTTGCGAGCCATGCCCTTGCTCGGCCGTAGATGGCGGGCTGGGTGGAGTAGAGGCGGCTCATGTAGGCAAATGTAGACGCAGCCTCGTCGAACGAGCCTTTCATAAACTGAGAGCGTCCCATCAGCATCCACGCCTTCCACAAGAAGGGGTTATACTCCTTGCGGTTAAGCCACTCGATGTCTTTCTCCGTCTTCTTGCGGCTTTTGGTCCATTGAGGCCTTTTCTTTATGCTGTGCAGCTTTATTGCCTTCTGGCTTTTCTCTATAGCACGGTCGAAGTTGCTCTTGCCCAGCTCGCGGCTGTCCTTGTTGCCGACGGTGTAGAGCGGTATCATCTCGGTGAAGTTGTCCTTGTTGCCGTTCTCTTTCTCGAGCGAGCCGTCGATATATGCCAGCGTGCCGTTGTAGTAGGTGTTGTAGCGCGCGTTGAACGAATGCCACCAGCGGCTCTGCGCAGTGTTCTTCTCCGTAGAGCATCCGGCCGTAATGAGCAGTGCTATCAAGGCGGCTAAGGGGATTATATGTCTTGTCTTAATTGTCTTCATAACGTGGCGGCACAAGTGAGCATGCCATGTTTATATAACTTATCGGGAGCGATTTTATTGTCTGCCGCGGCAAAAGAGTCAGCCCTCCATCAGCATTATTGCCTCATCTTTTATCTGGTCGGGCATGCTGATGCCTCTCAGGGTGAGACTTGCCGTCCAGTCTTTTACCTCGGAAGGACGCATGGTGTAGAGCACTTCGGCAAACTGTGCCGCCTCTTCGTCGGTGTAAGAATCAGACTTCCTGCCCTTGTAGGCGTCGAGTTCTTCGTCGTCGAAATATTCTATTTCCTTCACGGCCTGCTCCATAACGCAGTCGTGCATGCACGACGCACCTGCCTGTGCGCACGCTGACTCGTTTGCGCATACAGTGCCGCCTTCAGGCTGTTCGGCTCTTGGCAGACGGCGGCGCACAGCCTTGAGCAGAATGAAGAGCAGCGCCATGGCTGCCAGGCAGATAACGAGCAGGCCCATATTAGGCTCCGGCCTCCTCGCCGATGGCGAATCCGGCCCTTGTAAGGTCGAGCCAGAAGTTAGGGTAAGACTTGCTGACCACTTGCGGGTCGTTTATTCTAAGTCCGGGGATTTTTATTGCGGCAGGCGCAAACGCCATTGCCATGCGGTGGTCTTCGTATGTATTGATGGCTGCGCCGGGTTCGGGCTCGCATCGCGTGCCGTCCCATCTCAGCTCGCCAGGACTGGTCTCCTCGATGACATATCCCAGCTTGCGCATCTCTGTCTTCAGCGCCTCTATGCGGTCGGTCTCCTTTATACGGAGCGATGAAAGCCCCGTGAAGCAGAACGGCCTGTTCATCATGCAGCAGCACACAACGAACGTCTGCACCATGTCGGGCTGGTTGATGAAGTCGTAGTCGAGCCTGTCTGAAGCCATGCTTATGCGTTTCAGCGTAACCGTGGTGGGCACTCCTGGCTCGCGTGTCTCAAAAATAGTCTTTATGCCGAGCATGCTGAAGAGATATTTTACGGCAGAGTCGCCTTGGCGCGAGCCGTCTGTAAGTCCGGTGAGTTTAATCTCTGACTCCTCGTTGCCGTTGATGGCGAGCATCTCATACCAGTAAGACGCTGCGCTCCAGTCGTTTTCTATGAAGTAGGGGCGTGGGCTGTAGGGCTTCGGCTCCACCTTTATCGTGTCGCTGCCCAGCCATTCTGCCTCTGCGCCGAAGTCGATCATGGTGCACAGTGTCAGGTCTATGTACGGACGGGAGATAATGTCGCCGGTAAGCTTCAGCTCAAGTCCTTTCTCCATTACCGGTGCAACCATCAGCAGCGCCGATATATATTGAGAACTCACGTCGCCCGGAATTTCTATGCTTCCGCCCTCAAGCTTTTTGCCATTGATGCGCAGCGGAGGATATCCCTCGTTGCCTTCGTAGCTGATGTCTGCACCGAGATATCTCAGTGCCTCCACCAGCACCTTTATCGGCCGCTGCTTCATGCGCTCCGTGCCGGTCAGCAGGTGTGTGCCCGGTGTTACGGCCAGATATGCCGTCATGAAGCGCATGGCTGTTCCGGCAGCCTTTATGTCTATGGTGTCGGGCATGTCGCGCAGTGCGTCTAATATAACTTCGGTGTCGTCACAGTCCGACAGGTTGTCGGGCATTATGCCGTTTCCGGCCAGCGCGTTTATTATGAGTGCGCGGTTGCTTATGCTCTTCGAGGCCGGCAGGTCTATTGTGGCGTTGATTGTTTCAGGTGCGTTAAGAATATATTGCATTGTCAGAAAAATCTGTAATTTGTTGTTTTCTTGTTGCGTCATGGCAGAATTGGCATAGCCATGTCCGCCCTTGCGTCCACACGGACGTAAGGATATCAATGCAAAGGTAATGTATGTTGCACACAATACAAAATAAAAAGGAATAAAAAATCTTATTTTATATGCCGTTTCGCAGCAGTATTTGTGCCGTTTATGTTAAGGATTATTCAAAGTTGAATTTGTGTTAAATGTCGGGCTTTATTGTTAAATCTTTACTTCATGAAATGCCGGTTTTTCATTTCTGATTGCCATTTGACCGGATTTTATGTAAAAAGTACGTGTTTTATGCAAATATCTGTAAATCAGATGTTTATATCTTTTGTGCGGCTATTGGCTGTCTGAACCACTGCGTTTTGTGGCCTTTCGTTGTGCAAAAGGCCATGTTTTGCAGGCTGAAAGACCGTGTTTTATACTGCAAAAGGGCGTGTTCTGCTGTGCGGATGATTGAGTTATGGCATGAAAATCAATGAAAAACGGCTGGTTGTTGCGGCGGTATGGCATGTATTCTTGCTGTTTTATGCCGTTTCGTGGCGTGTTTTCGGTTATGTATTTTGTAGAATGTCTGTTGAAGGTGTGTTAATGCAAGAGACTCAACCGTTAAACTTTGTTTCTTCTGAAGGCTTTCCGTCTCTGTTTTGGCATATTGTTTTGTGGCTGATGCCTGACAGTGTCTGCTGATTGAACGCATCGGTTTTTATCATTGGTTGAGATTATTTCATGATGTTACTTGTTAGTGTATGTTGCCAGTGCTTTCAGCTGTCCGATGACGCCTTTGGGCGCTCCAAAATGTGTGTATTTAATAAATATTTGCGTTGAAGGTGCAAAAAAACGCCTAAAAGTTTGCAGATGTCATAATAAGTGTGTACTTTTGCACCCGCAAATAAGGACGGGATGTAGCGCAGTTGGTTAGCGCACGCGTCTGGGGGGCGTGAGGTCGCTGGTTCGAGTCCAGTCATCCCGACATAAATTGGGCTAATATGTTGTCAAGGCAGCATGTTAGCCCAAATTTGTTTTATGCGGCAATGCATGGCCGGAGCGGCATGCGGGTATGTGCCTTTGCCGTCCGGTATATTGGAAGAAACGCAAAAGAGCGACATGCCGATAAGGCTGTCGCTCTTTTGAAACTTATTTATGACTCGGCGTTATTTCACCGAATTAATCCATGTCGCAATGTCATTGAGCACCTCGGGCGATATGGTTTCTTCTATGTTTGCATATTCGTTCACGCTTCCTGTCGTGCAGTGCTGAAACAGATGATTGAGTCCGTTGTATGTCTTCACCATGTTCTTCTTGTTCTTCGGCAGCAGTTTCTCTATGCTCCCGATGTTTGTCGATGCAATTACCTGCGTGTCGCTGTTGCCGTTGACGGCCATCACGGGGCATTTCGCCTTGGCTATCGACGGGCGAGGGTCGAAGGCTATGAAGTAGTTAAGCCACGGATTGTTCATTTCTATAATCTTTGCCATGTTGTCTTTGGCAGGTTCGGGCAGACTTATTCCTGCCTTGCCGACAATCTCGTCCACCGTAGCCTTGGCGTCGCCGGTCGTCTTTTTGCTGATGATGAAGTCGTACACGCCTCTTAGTGCCTTTGCGTAGTCGCTGCACATTTTGTCGGTATATCCGCTCATCTTCAGCAGCAAGAGGTTCTGTTCCATCAGTATGCTGTCGCCCCTTACGCCCGTTCCGGCCATGCTCACTATGAAGTCGGCCTTGCCTTCGGCAGCTGCCATGAAGGCTATGCAGCCTCCTTCGCTGTGGCCGAGCACTCCCGTCTTGCCGAAATTCTTTGTTCCGCGTACATATTCGATGGCTGCCAGTGCGTCTTTCATGAAGTTTTCGGTTGTTGCGTTAGCCGCGTCGCCCTTCGACTTGCCCATGCCGCGGTCGTCATATCGCAGCGATGCTATGCCGTTGCGTGCCAGAAAGTCGGCTATGACGAGGAAAGGCTTGTGCTCAAATATTTCCTCATTGCGGTCTTGCAGTCCGCTTCCGGTAACCATCACCACAACAGGCACCGTGCCTTTCTTCATCTTCTCGTATCCCGTGGGGTAGGTCAGCGTGCCGCTGAGCGTGGCGTTGTCTTTCGTGTTGCTGAATGTCACTTCCTCTGTCTTATACGGATAAGGCTCTTTTGGCGTCTGTGGCCTGTTGCGCTCCACCTTTCCTTGCTTCATTTCCAGCGGAAACGACATGCCGCTCTGGCTGAACGTGCCTTTCAGCATGCCGTCTTTCTCTTCGCCTTCAAAGGCGGCCATTATTGCCGGTATGCTTATTTTCACCTTTGCTCCTTCGCTTACGGCTATTTCGGCCGGTATGCCTTTCACGTTCTGGTCGGGACTATCCATCGTGCACGACAGCTTGTTGTCTTTGTCTTTTGCTATGTTGAACACGATGTTCAGCGTGGCCTGTCCCACGTTCAGCTTGCCGGTCCAGCTGCCGTCAAGTTTCTGTGCTGCAGCGCTCAGCGTTGTCAGCAGCGCGACGATAAGGGTAAATATGGTCTTCATCATTTCTGTAATTTGTTGATTATAATATTTTTCATTATGTGTTTTTCCGTCCGTTCACGGTGCATGGATGCCTTCGTTGTGCAATGTCAGGCGCAACGGGCTTTGCAAAGTTAACAAATTTTTGGTTAAGGTCAAAGTTTGGAAATATAAAATGCGTGCAGATAAAATAAAAATCCACGGCATTTTTTATCTCTGCCGTGGATTCCCTTAAATAGAAATTGAACCAAGTATTATGTCTTTTTGCTTTTTTATCGTGTTACGATAGCCTGAAGTATGGCCTTTCTCATTTGCTCCTCGTTGTTCGGGCTGTCGCAAATGGTGTAAGTCAGTTTATCGTCTACGTAAACTCCCATCAGATAAAGGTCGATCATGTGCAGTTCTGATGCCTGGCTGTACTGATATCCTCCGAATGACGGACCGTAGAATTTGAGTGTTACCTTGTGAGTCTCACCGTTGTACTGGAGTGCCGGATATGTTATGTCATACGGATAAGTGAGATAATAAGCCACGTTGCCGCTTACGTTAGACAGGATGAACTTAGCCTTGAGAGACTGCATGTTAGCGTTTTCAATGGCCTGCTTCAGGGCGTCGTTTTCCTTAATCTCCTTAGCAAGTATTCTTCCGGGGATGCCGTTGATAACCAGAGTAGAGTCGCCTTTGTAGAAACTTGCGGTGATGCCGGTTATAGAGTCAACCTTGTTTTCGTTGTTCTTGTCTGTTATAGTATCGTTGAAGAAGTAGATTTTGTTCTGAGTCTGCCATGTCGAGCCGCCGTAATAGTTGCCGCTCATCTGTTGCAGCCATGTCTTGTATGTCTCGGGATCGATGCCTCCGTCGTCGTCAGTGCCAAGACATGATGTAAGTGAAACTGCCATTGTGCAGCACATAAGTAATGCGAACAATCTTGATAATTTTTTCATTTCAGTTAATTTTTGTTTTTTAATATTTATGATTTTTTACTTCATAAATAACACAGCGATGCAAACCTTGCATCGCCTGTTGTTAAAAATGTTTAAGATAATGCTCTCTGCGATTATTTCTTGGCTATTTATATATGTTTTCCCTCGCTATGCAGGAGATTCATAAATTCCTCTCTTGTCTTGGCCTGGTTGAATGCGCCTGAGAAGTCGCTTGTGGTAGTTATGGCGTTCTGCTTCTCCACGCCTCTCATCTGCATGCACATGTGCTTAGCCTCTACAACCACCATCACGCCCAGCGGCTTCAGCGTTTCCTGTATGCAGTCTTTTATCTGCAGCGTCATTCTCTCCTGCACCTGCAGCCTATGGCTGAATATGTCTACCACACGGGCTATCTTGCTCAGGCCGGTGATGTATCCGTTGGGGATGTATGCCACGTGCACTTTGCCGTAGAACGGCAGCATGTGGTGCTCACAGAGCGAGAAGAAGTCGATGTCCTTCACGATAACCATCTGGTTGTATTTCTCTTCAAACAGGGCGTCAAGCAGCACCTTGTGGGCATCTTGCGTATAGCCTCTGGTGAGTATCTGCATGGCCTTTGCCACGCGCATGGGTGTTTTCAGCAGACCTTCGCGCGAAGGATCTTCGCCAAGAAGCTCTAGAATACTTTTGTAATGTGATGCCAGGTCGTCGAGACCTTCACGGAATTCTGTTTCAGGATTCATTATCTTATATGTGTTTTTTTATAATAAATGGTTTGCCGGCATAATCTGTTTTCATGCCGTGCTGATTATGTTGCCTTTCAGTTATGCCGCATATCTGATGTCGGCGTGGCCCGGTGTCAATATCCTACAGTGATTTTTCCTTTCACTATGCATGCCTGTCTGTAGCCCATGCTCTTTATCTCTTTCAGCACGCTGTTTGCCTCGTCGTAGGTTCTGAAGTTGCCTACGCGGCATATCCATCGCGGAGAATAGAAGTGGACGTAAACCGGAAGGTCCGGAAATCTCATCTTTATTGCACTTCCGATGCTCTCAGCCTTCTGGCGGTCGGCCCTTGAGTTGCCTCCCGAATAAGCCTGAACGCGGTAGCCTGTGATTCTTCTGCTGTTGCGCATCACTTTCTTGGCCGTGTTCACTGCAGGTGCGTCTGTCGACGGGCTGGTGCTTCCTGATGCATAGTGCTGTTCCTTTAGTGGTTCTTCAACGGTATCTCTCTTTTCCTGAGCCTTATGTTGCGATTGTTTGTGCTCTGTAGCGGCTGTCGCGTTGTTGCTTTTTTCGTTGGTGGCCGTTGTCGGAGCCGACTTAATCAGCTTGGCGTTGTTTACCAATTCGTCGATGTCTTTGCTCTGACTCACGGTCACGGTTCCCTGTCCGGCCTTGTCTGTTCTTAGGTCATTGAGGAATGATTGCGCCTCAGTGTTGAGGCTGAAGCCCAATGTCAGTGATAATAAAACGGCGAATTGTTTCATTCTTTTTTCGGATTATGAGTTTTATAAGGTTAAATAAGTAAACGGGATTTGGCCGCGGCAGGTTGTTAATGCCTTGCCCTTGGCCATCCCGTTTAATGTTTCAGATTATTTCCATGCGTCGATGATACCCATGAAGTCAGCAGCCTTCAGTGAGGCGCCGCCGATGAGTCCGCCGTCGATGTCAGGTTTAGCGAACAGCTCAGGAGCGTTGCTTGCCTTGCAGCTTCCGCCGTAGAGGATAGATGTTTCTTCAGCAACTTCGTTACCATACTTCTCTGCTACGATGCTGCGGATGTAAGCGTGGATCTCTTCAGCCTGCTCAGCTGTGGCTGTCTTGCCTGTGCCGATAGCCCAGATTGGCTCGTATGCTATAACGATGTTCTTGAACTCTTCAGCTGTGAGGTTGAATACGCTGCCTTCGAGCTCAGCCTTAACAACTTCGTTCTGCTTGCCTGCTTCTCTCTCCTCGAGGCTCTCGCCGATGCAGAAGATTACTTTCAGGCCGTTCTTCAGTGCGAGCAGCACCTTCTCTTTCAGTATTTCAGGAGTTTCTCCGTAGTATCCGCGGCGCTCTGAGTGGCCGAGAATAACATACTGAGCACCGGTGCTCTTTACCATTTCAGCAGAAACTTCGCCTGTGTAAGCGCCCTTCTCTTTGTCTGCGCAGTTTTCAGCGCCGAGAGCTATCACGTCCTGATTGAGGAACTGTGCTATGCTTGCCAGGTGGATGAACGGTGTGCAGATGATTACGCCGCAGTTTGGCTTGTTGCTGTTAAGAGTCTCGTTAAGTTCTTTTGCCAGGGCGATACCGTCCTGCAAGTTCATGTTCATTTTCCAGTTACCTGCTACAATTTTCTTTCTCATTTTTCTTTCTTTTAAAAAGTTGATATATTCTGTTTGAATGTTCTTTCTCTTTTAGCCACTGAGTGAACTTCCATGTGCGGTCGGCAAAGGTAAGCAACAGCAGCGGAAGTATGTACCACAGCAATATTTTTGATATCTTGCCCGTCACGGAATCTTCGGGCAGGTGTCCGTATTCTGTCGTCTCCAGCTTGCCCGTCTGATAGCTTAGCTGCGGCAGGTCGTTGTGGCTCCATTTGCCTATCACCACTCCGTCTTTCAGCAGCAGCAGTCCGGGGTTGCTTCTTATCACGGTCTTCAGCGTGGTCTCGTCGGTGAGATAGAACGGATATTCGGCTCCCGTTATGTCGCGCCAGTGCTGTATGCCCTCGTCGGTGCTTGCCGTCAGTCCGTAGAACGGATAGCCGTGGCTCTGGCAGTATTCGTATATCTGGTCGATCTCGCCGAAGTTGGAGTCGTCGGCATATTCGAGATGTGGCGATATCAGCAGGAATGTGTAGCCGCGGCGGCTGAGCACGCTGTCGGTAAGGTCTTCGCTTCCGTCGGTGGTCTGTATGAAGAAGTCGTGTATCGGCGGCACATATCCCTCGGATATCTGCACTGTCTTGCTGTCGATGAAGGTCCATGTAGAGTCGGGATAGTTCTCGAGCGTAAACTCCTTGCGCTGTCCGTTCTTCTCAAGTATGAACGTTGTCTCAAACTCCGGACCCTTTGCCCCCTCGGGTATCTCCATGCCCTTCTTTATGTCGGCGCCTATGTGATAGGGGCGGAAGTCGAACTGCGGCAGGGTGTAGAGGCTCCTGGTGCTCGAGAACAGGATGAAGATAATGGTGTAGGTTATCACTATCCACTGGTTGGTGCGGCTGATGAAGCGGGGCATCATCAGCGGCTTTACGCACAGCACGATGGCTGCCGCCAGCAGAACAACGTTTTTATAGAAAGTCTCCCAGTTGGTAAGGATGACGGCGTCGCCGAAACATCCGCAGTCTTTTATCGGGTTGGCAACGGCGAGCCACAGCGTCAGCGGAGTCATTATGGCCATGAACAGCAGCACGAGCCTCGACATGAGGCGGCGGTGTATGGCAAAAAGAATGAACACGCCGAGGCAGAACTCAAGTCCGCCAAGCAGCACCGATGCGCCAAGCGTGAGATAGTCGGGCACATACTGGCTCAGCTGCACCACGTTGAGATAGTCCTGCAGCTTGTATTGTGTGCCTAATGGGTCTATAGCCTTGACATATCCCGAAAAGATAAACGTCAGCGATATTACAAGGCGGCAGACGTTGACCAATATTCCCGTTATGGCTTTTCTTGCGTGCATCGTCAATGTTTAAGAAAGTTTTATCAGCCCGAACACGGCATAATTGATTATGTCCATGTAGTTGGCGTCTATTCCTTCAGACACCAGGGTGGCCCCATGGATGTCTTCTATTTCCTTTACGCGTTGTATCTTTGTGAGTATAAAGTCGGTGTAGCTGCTCACTCTCATCGAGCGCCACGCCTCGTCGTAGTCGTGATTTTTCCTTATCATCAGCTGCAGTGCCTCGTCGGCCTTCTTGTCGTATATGGCCAGTGCTTCGTCGGCAGATATGTCGGGCGTGTCGGCAAAGCCCATCTCGAGCTGTATCAGACCAACTATGCCATAGTTGATGAGCGCTATGAATTCGGGGCGTATGCCTTCGCCCACGAGCGACTCTTTCTTTATCTCGAGGCTGCGTATGCGCTTGGCCTTGATAAACAGCTGGTCGGTGAGCGACGATGGGCGCAGTATGCGCCACGACGGGCCGTAGTCGTGAAGTTTCTTGGCAAACAGTGAGCGGCATTCTGCCATGGCGCTCCTGAATTGTTCTTCTGTTTTCTGATTGTCTTTTGACATATTTTCTGAATAATCGGGTGCAAAGTTACTAATTTTACACGATATACGGCCAATATAAAATATTAATTAATAAAAAAGGTGAGCCGGCGGCGTCATTCTTTCATTCTTTTGTTTATGTATTTTATCTTGGCACATTCCACGTCGAACACCGTTTCCAGCGAGTCGCGCTTAACCCTTGTCAGCGTCAGGCTTCTCAGCTGTTCTGCCGTGGCCATGCCCTTGCTCTTCAGGTCTTCCACGGTTTTCTTCATCTGTTCATACTCGCTTTCTATCTTCTGCAGCGCCCTGTCCGTGTTCTCCACGTTCAGCTGTGCGCGCTTCAGCTCTATCTCCTGATACAGGCGCAGTGCGGCTTTGCGCTCGTCTATCGCCTCGGGGCATTTCTTTCGCAGCGAGTCGATCGTGGCGAGAGCCTCCTTATACTGTCCCTTGCCGAATTGCTCGCGTGCGTTGTCGAGCAGCCCTTCGGCCTCTTTCTTCATGTCGTTGCCTGTGCATCCTGCCATTGCCGTCATCATGGCTATGGCTGCGCAGAGCGTTGTTATCTTGTTTGTTTTCATTTTCTGTTTTGTATTATCGGGTGCAAATATAGTGCAAGTCGGGCGAAATGCAAAATAAATGCCCGTTAAACGGCTTATTATTTGATGTTTACGTGCTATGGCCGGGGCATAGTGCTGTATGATATATTTATTTTCTTAGGCTTATTGCCGGCCGTATGTTTTGTGGCGTTTGTGTATTGTCTTTTATAGCCGTAGACAATCATAAAAAGTTTTTAATAAAAACTCGTCACTCGTCACAATGCTGCTTAATTAGCTGATTGACAGACGGTTAAAGCGTGACGAGTTGAACATTCAACTCGTCACATGGGGCTTTTTGGCTGGATTTTTTAGGAGTTAAAGCAGATTATTTTTGGGAGTTGGAGTAGTTAAAGGAGTTATCGCTCACAGGGGTGAGCCAGGAGTTAAAGTCATTAGTCTTGTTTATAGTAAACGTAGGGGCGTACCACAGGTGCGTCCACAGCCCGATTACGTGTAAATTTTATAGTCTGTAACATCATCTTGATGAATAATGTGGATATGTTGCTGTCCCAAGGATTTGTCGGCGTTTTAATGTAACTGACAATATAACAGATATTTATGCCTGATTATATATTGCGGAGGATTTTTTCGATAATGCGTAATTTGGACACACCTGGGGTGTGTCCTTACAGGGTTGTGTATGGTAAAAATGTGCGTATTTACGTCAACCGACGGCAGTAATAAGATGAGCCGAAGTCAATCTAAATTATGAAATTGGCTGTTTGAAGTCAACCAGAATCAGGAAACATCAACATTTTTTTGCTGCAGATGACGGATGTGATGAGTTGAAAATTCAACTCGTCACACCATAACATGTTGCCTGTCAGCAGGTTAAACCCGAATGTGATGAGTGACGAGTTTTTTTTAAAAAACTTTTTGCGTTGATGACAACAGACTGCGACTTTACAGCAACCATATCCTTTTTATAATATCAGATGACACATATTGTATTGTAAAAGCATACCTTTTACGTTGCGAAAGGCCACCTTTCGCGTTCTGATATGCCACCTTTCGTGTTGCAAAAAGACATCTTTCGTGTTGCTGTATGCGGTCAGGTGAATAGCTAAAATCCTCTTTTTGTGATAAACTCTCGTATAGGTCTTTCTGTGGCAGTTGTAACCTTTTTTACATGTTGATGATGTGCACTTTTATATTGTTCCTTGTTGTCCTTGTGTTGTATGGTCGTTGCTGTTATGAATAATAAAGAGCATGAAAACGGCTGTTGTGTCATTGTTTTTTTGTAATTTTGCAGCCGCTTAGAAATTTTTTGATTATGAAGTTACTGACAAACGCCGAATTGGCAAGCCTGCTTGATAAAGATATATTCCATAAGATTTCTTCTGCCGCCGATTCGCTTAACCTCGAATGTTATGTTGTCGGCGGATATGTCCGCGACCTGTTTCTTGAAAGGCCGTCGAACGATATCGACGTGGTTGTGGTGGGCAGCGGCATACAGCTTGCCGACGCACTGAAAAAGGAACTTGGGCGCAAGGCAAAGCTGTCGGTGTTCCGCAATTTCGGAACGGCACAGGTGAAATACCGCGACCTTGAGGTGGAGTTTGTCGGCGCAAGAAAGGAAAGCTATACGCACGACTCGCGCAAGCCGGTGGTTGAAGACGGCACGCTGGAGGACGACCAGAACAGGCGCGACTTTACGATAAACGCTCTTGCCGTGTGTCTTAACGGGCCGTGCTTCGGCGAGCTTGTAGACCCATTCGACGGAATTGCCGACATGGAAGACGGCATAATACGCACGCCGCTCGACCCCGACATAACTTTCTCTGACGACCCGCTGCGCATGTTGCGCTGCATAAGGTTTGCCACTCAGCTTAACTTCTTTATCGAAGAGGAGACGTTCGACGCCCTTGAGCGCAACGCCGACCGCATAGGCATAATCAGCGGAGAGCGCATTGCCGAGGAGCTCGACAAGATAATGATGACCAAGACGCCGAGCAAGGGCTTCGTTGACCTGCAGCGCTGCGGTCTGCTTCAGCGCATACTGCCCGAGCTGGCTGCCATGGATATGGTGGAGACAAGGCAGGGAAGGGCGCACAAAAACAACTTCTATCACACGCTTGAGGTGCTAGACAACGTGTGCAAGCACTCTGACAACCTGTGGCTGAGATGGGCTGCGCTGATGCACGACATAGGCAAGCCGAAGACCAAGCGATGGGACCAGAAGATAGGATGGACCTTCCATAACCATAATTATATAGGCGCAAAGATGGTGCCCGAGATATTCAGACGGCTGAAACTGCCGCTTGACAGCAAGATGAAGTATGTGCAGAAGCTCGTAAACCTGCACATGCGGCCTATCGTTATTGCCGACGACGTGGTTACGGACAGTGCCGTAAGGCGACTGCTTAACGATGCCGGCGACGACATAGACGACCTGATGTTGCTGTGCGAGGCAGACATAACGAGCAAGAACGAGGTGCGCAAGCGCCATTTCCTCGAGAATTTCCGCATCGTGCGCTCTAAGCTCCACGACCTTAAGGAAAAGGACTACAAGCGTCTGCTGCAGCCCTGCATCGACGGAACAGAGATAATGGAGATGTTCAACCTTAAGCCTTCGCGCGAGGTTGGCGAGCTGAAGAAGGTGCTGAAGGATGCCGTGCTTGACAACAAGGTGCCCAACGAGCGCGAGCCGCTGATGCAGCTGCTTATGGAGAAGGCACGTGAGATGGGACTTTGTCAGGATAAGGCTTGACAAAGGCGCTGCCGTTTCCGGTAGACCTGCCTTGCGCTTTGCCATGCAATGCCGGTGCTGAAGGTATCGGCTGAATGTAAATCTTTTTTATTTTTCGCAGACGTTTGGCGCCTCTACATCGCCAACGCCTGCGGCGCAAAGGTATTTCTGACAGAAAACAGCCTAAAAACGATGATTTTGTTAAGTGTCTGACGGCAGCATTTTAATGTTTTATGCAACATGAGTTTTCTTTTCCAAAAATGCAAAATGTGGCATCTTGCAGTGTAAAACCTATCCTTTTAGAGGTCAAAATGTCGCCTTTTGCGTTCTAATTTCACCCGTTTGTGTCTCCAAAACAGGCTGATTTTATATACGAAATCGTGCTTGATGTAAATTAATCTTAAATTGTTGGTCCTGCTGAGTCGCGTATTTTAACATATTTTTATTATCTGCTTTCTGTTTCGTCAAAAACAAATGTCCTGATTTTTTACCGCTTTCTGTGCTGCGTGCCGGCAGCGCATTTTGTCCGAATAGCGCGATAATTATGTGGAAAGCGTTGCCATGCGCTGCGTTGTATGTATGCTTCGTTTTGTAATTATTTTTCGTTTTCAGGCCTTGCGCGCCGCATTGCGTGCATAGCTTTAAATTTTGACGCGCACACTGTTCAAAATGTTTTTGTTAATGCTACTTACAGTGAATTAGAGTTAAAACACAATAATTATCATTTAACCTTAATGTAATATTCAATAATAATATGTACATTTGCATCTCGAAAACTACCGGTGTGAAAATAGTTTTCAAAATATGATATAAGCAAATTAGAAATAATAGTATAAAAATTTTAGGAAAATAGGTATGAAAAGAAACAAATTTTTATTGCTTGCATTTGCTGTTGCCGCAATGTTAACATCGTGCGGGGGCAAGCAGGGAGGAAAAATGGGCGACAATGAGTTCGCTGTGAGGACAATAGAGACGCAGACCGCGAATCTCCAGTCTTCTTATCCTGCATCTATCAAGGGCGTCCAGGACGTGGAGATCCGCCCGAAAATTTCAGGATTCATAACAAAACTTTGCGTAAGAGAAGGACAGACCGTTAAGCGCGGTCAGCTGCTGTTCGTGATTGATAACGTAACTTACGCCGCAGCTGTGCGCCAGGCTAAGGCTGCCGTTAACTCAGCCAAGGCTCAGCTCAACACGGCAACTCTTACATACGAGAATAGCCAGAAGTTGTTCAAGAACAACGTAATCGGTTCTTACGAACTGCAGTCTGCCAAGAACAGCTACGAGTCTGCTAAGGCAGCTCTTGCACAGGCTCAGGCCAACTATGTATCTGCAAAGCAGAATCTCGACTTCTGCTATGTTACAAGTCCGGCAAATGGTGTAGTAGGCGACCTGCCTTATAAAGTCGGTGCGCTTGTAAGCTCTTCTAATGCAGAGCCGCTTACAACAGTGTCTGACATTAACTCAATGCAGGTTTACTTCTCAATGACAGAGAAAGACCTCCTCGACATGACAAAGACAGCCGGCGGACTCCACGCTGCAATAAAGGATTATCCTCCTGTTAAGCTGCAGCTTGCCGACGGTACAGTATACGGACATGACGGACGCGTGGCTGCTGTCAGCGGAGTAATCGACCAGAGCACAGGTTCTGTGTCTATTCGTGCCGACTTCCCCAACCCTGAGCATCTGCTCAAGAGCGGCGGTTCAGGAAGCATCGTCGTGCCTCATGCAAGCTCTTCTGCCATCGTTGTTCCGCAGGAAGCTGTTGTACAGGTTCAGGACAGATACTTCGTTTATATCGTAGGAAAAGACAACAAGGTTAAGTATAGCGCCGTTACCGTAAACCCCAACAACGACGGTAAGAATTATATTATCGAAAGTGGTCTGAAGGCCGGCGACAAGATCGTTGTTAAGGGTGTTACCACCTTGAAGGACGGTATGCAGATAACACCGATAACAGAGGCTCAATATCAGGAGAAACTGAAGAAGACAAGCGAGATGGGCTCGCATCAGAACGACCTGAACAAACTGAAAGAAGACCTTACAAAGTAAATCAGGTCGCCGGGCTCTGCGGCGTATGCAGGCGTCAGAGTGAATGCTTATGACGCCACTTGCCCTCAGCCTTACAACCTCATAAACAAAAGTAAAACAGAAAAAACATGAGATTAGATAACTTTATAAAACGCCCGGTGCTGTCTACGGTTATCTCAATATTGACAGTCATCCTGGGTCTTATCGGATTGGTGTCGTTGCCTATAGAGCAATACCCTGACGTTGCGCCGCCAACGGTGCAGGTAAGTGCCAACTATACGGGAGCCAATGCCCAGACCGTGCTCAACTCGGTTATCGTGCCGCTTGAAGAGCAGATCAACGGTGTGGAAGGCATGACATATATGACATCTACGGCAACGAACGAAGGTTCGGCCAGAATTACGGTGTTCTTTAACCAGGGTATGAACGCCGACATGTGTCAGGTAAACGTGCAGAACCGTGTGTCTCAAGCATCTGCCCTGCTGCCGGCCGAAGTTACAAAGGCCGGTGTGACGGTTGAAAAACGACAGACTTCAACCGTGCTCCTTATGGCCATCAAGGGAGACGCAGGCAGATACGACGAGAAGTTCTTGCAGAACTATGCCGACATCAACATCATTCCTGCCGTTAAGCGTGTAAGCGGTGTAGGTGGATGTGAAGTTATGGGTGCCAAGACTTATTCAATGCGTATTTGGCTCGACCCCGTAAAGATGAAGAACTACGGCCTTATGCCGACAGATATTTCTAATGTACTTGCCGAGCAGAATATTGAGGCTGCTCCCGGTAAGTTTGGTGAGCAAAGCGACAACCAGTATGAATATACAATACGTTATAAAGGACGTTTGCAGACTCCTACCGAATTTGAGAACATGGTTATCTCAAGCGACGCAAACGGCAACACTATCCGTGTTAAGGATGTTGCACGAGTAGAGCTCGGCGGACTTTACTATAACGTTACTTCAAAGGTTAACGGTCAGCCGGCCGTCATGATGATGGTTACACAGACCGCTGGTTCTAACGCTACTCAGATTGTAAACGATATCAAGAAGGTTATCGACGAACAGCGCACTATGTTGCCTCCGGGCGTTGAGATTGTATATATGCAGGACGTTACAGAGTTCCTTTATGCATCAATGGCCGACCTTGTTCATACTCTGTTCGAGGCATTCGTGCTTGTGTTCATCGTGGTTTACTTCTTCCTGCAGGACTTCCGCTCTACACTTATTCCGCTTATCGCGGTGCCGGTGTCATTGGTCGGTACGTTCTTCTTCCTGTATGTATTTGGCTTCTCGCTCAACCTGCTTACGCTGTCTGCGTTAGTGCTTGCCATCGCGATTGTGGTCGACGACGCCATAGTGGTCGTCGAGGCCGTCCATGCTAAGCTCGACCTTGGATACAAGTCGGCACGCCAGGCCTCTATCGACGCGATGAACGAAATCTCTGGAGCCATTATTTCTATTACGCTTGTGATGTCGGCCGTGTTTATTCCTGTGTCGTTCATCGGCGGAACTTCAGGTACGTTCTACAAGGAGTTCGGTATAACGATGGCTATCTCAATCGTAATTTCGGCTATCAACGCTCTTACGCTTTCACCGGCATTGTGTGCGATATTGCTGAAGCCGAAGAACGAAGACGGCACAGTGCGCAAGATGTCAATGATTGACCGCTTCCATACTGCATTCAATGGCGCATACGGTAAGGTGCAGGACAAGTATACCAAGTGTGTCCGCAAGATAGTGGAGAAACCGGTTATCGCAATAATTGCTGTGCTCATAGGTGTTGCTGCTCTGGTAGTTACTGCTATGAACACAAAGACTGGTCTTGTGCCTGACGAGGATACTGGTACTGTATTCTGTACAGTGTCAACGCCTCCTGGAACCAGTCTTGAGAAGACCAACCTCGTTATGGATCAGGTTGACTCCATGCTTACTACCAACCCGGCCATCGAGAACATCCTCCGTATCACCGGTTATAACTTCATTTCAGGACAAGGTTCAAACCAGGGTACGTTCATTGTCAAGCTGAAGTCGTTTGAGGACCGTGACAAAGAAGAAGGATTCATGAAGTATTTCGATGTACACAGCATGGGTTCTAAGATGGTGCTCGGAATGATTTACAAGCAGACTGCTTCAATCAAGGGCGCACAGATTTTGGCCTTCCAGCCGCCTATGGTGCAGGGATTCTCTGCAACCAACGGTTTGACATTCTCTATGCTCGACCGTACCGGTGGTGACGTGAATGCGTTCTTTAACATTACTCAGAAGTTCCTTGCAGAACTCAACCAGCGTCCTGAGATAGCTACGGCTATGACGTCATACAACTCTCAGTATCCGCAGTATATGATTGATGTTAATGTTGCAAAATGTAAGCAGAGCGGCATCGACCCGAACACCGTGCTTACTGCAATGCAGGGATACTATGGAGGTCTGTATTCTTCAAACTTCAACTCATTCGGTAAGCTTTATCGTGTAATGATTCAGGCCGATCCGAAGATGCGTGAGGACATCAAGAGTATGAACAATGTATATGTAAGAACTGCAAACGGCATGGCTCCTATCAACGAGTTTGTAACAATGACCAAGGTTTACGGACCTCAGGAGATTGCACGTTTCAACCTCTTCACATCTATTGACATCAACGCCACGGCAGCAGACGGCTACTCTTCTGGTGACGCTATCCGTGCCATCGACGAAGTGGCTAAGCAGACTCTGCCTACAGGATATGGTTACGAGTTCTCTGGTCTGACACGTTCAGAGCAGGAGTCGAGCAGCTCTACGATGATTATCTTCGCACTCTGTTTGACATTCGTTTACCTTATCTTGAGTGCACAGTATGAGAGCTATCTCGTTCCGCTGTCAGTAATTCTTTCTATTCCGTTCGGTATTGCCGGAGCGTTCGTCTTCACAGACCTGTTCGGAAAGAACAACGACATCTACATGCAGATCGCGTTGATTATGCTTATCGGACTTTTGGCCAAGAACGCCATCCTTATCGTGCAGTTCGCCCTTGAGCGCCGCCGCACCGGTATGGCATTGTCGTGGGCATCAGTTCTCGGTGCAAGCGCCCGTCTGCGTCCTATCTTGATGACCTCGTTGGCTATGATTATCGGTCTTGCTCCGTTGCTCATCCCGATTGGTGTAGGATACAACGGAAACATGACCCTTGGTGCAGCCGCTATCGGAGGTATGCTTATCGGTATGGTCTGCCAGCTTCTGGTTGTGCCTGCTCTGTTCTATATCTTCCAATATCTGCAGGAGAAGATCAGACCGCTCGAGTTTGAAGACGAGGTTACTTCTGTCGATACAGAGTTGTTACAGTACACACGTCCTGTTGAAATGCTGAAAAATGATGATAAAAATGAAAAAGAATAATATATTGATAATGATTTCTGCGGCTGCTCTTTTAAGCAGCTGCGGAATCTACAACAAGTATGAGCGCCCGGAAGTGAACACCACGGGACTTGTACGCGATGTAGCTTCTGCCACAGACACTCTGGCTGTAACAGACACCACAAGCTTCGGCAACCTGCCTTGGCGCAGCGTGTTCACTGATCCGCAGTTGCAGTCTATCATAGAGAAAGGTCTTGCCAACAACACCGACATGCTCAACGCTGCGTTGAACGTCAAGATGGTTGAGGCTCAGCTCACTGCTGCAAAGCTGGCTTTTGTGCCTTCGTTCACATTCTCTCCGCAGGGAACCATCAGTTCGTGGGACGGAAGCAAGGCCACAAAGACCTACTCGCTGCCCATCAACGCAAGCTGGAGCATCGACCTGTTCGGCAATCTGCTCAACCAGAAGCGCAGCGCACAGATGGCACTGCTCGCCACAAAAGACTATCAGCTCGTCGTTAAGACAAATCTCATTGCTAACATAGCCAACATGTATTACACGCTGATGATGCTCGACAAGCAGCTTGAGATTGTCGACAACATGACCGGCCTTACAAAGGATACATGGGACATGATGAAGCTGCAGAAGGAGCTTGGCAACACTAAGGAGACAAGCGTGCAGAGTGCTGAGGCCAACTACTATTCAGTGCTTGCACAGGCTGCCGACCTGAAGCGCCAGATACGCGAGACCGAGAATTCGCTCTCGCTGCTGATAGGCCAGCAGGCGCAGACCATCGGTCGCGGCAAGCTCGACAACCAGTCGCTTCCTTCGGAGTTCAGCACGGGCATAGGCATACAGATGCTCAACAATCGTCCTGACGTGCATTATGCCGAGATGACTCTCGCACAGTGCTTCTACGACGTGCAGACAGCCCGCTCTAAGTTTTATCCTAACATAACGATAAGTGCCTCAGGAGCATTCACCAACAGCTCTGGTGCCGGCATCGTCAATCCAGGCAAGTGGCTGCTCAGCGCAGTCGGCAGTCTTGTTCAGCCGATATTCATGAACGGTCAGCTCGTGGCAGGTCTGAAGGTTGCCAAGGCTCAGCAGGAGCAGGCATACAATACATGGCAGAATGCCGTTCTGTCTGCCGGCAGCGAGGTAAGCAACGCCCTGGTGCTGTATAATTCTTCAGATGAGAAGAGCAAGCTGGAGCAGAAGCAGATAGAGAGCCTTACCAAGAACGTTGAATACACCAAAGACCTCTTTGCTATGGGCAACAGCACATACCTCGAGGTTATCAGCGCCCAGCAGTCACTGCTTAACGCGGAGCTTGCAAAGGTACAGGACGACTTCTATAAGATGCAGGCCGTTGTAAATCTTTATTACGCGCTCGGCGGCGGCAGAGATTAAGTTTCTTAAGTCATTGCCGGCGCTGTGCCGATGCTGACAGCACGATGACATTGCGCCGGGATGATGACGGTTATAACATAAATTAGAATTGATAATATGATTAGTCCTAAAGCAGAAATAGATCCTAAAGCAAAAATCGGAAAGAATGTTACTATCTATCCGTTTGCTTATATAGAAGGCGATGTTGAGATCGGTGACGACTGCGTCATCTATCCTTACGTCAGCATAATGAACGGTACCCGTCTGGGACGCGGCAACAAGGTGTTCCAGAACACTGTGCTTGGAGCTGTTCCTCAAGACTTCAACTATAAGGGTGACCCTTCTCATCTTATTATCGGAAACGGCAACATCATACGCGAGAATGTCGTTATCAACCGTGCAACGTTCAGCGACGGCAAGACCGTGATAGGCAACAACAACTTCCTTATGGAAGGCGTTCACGTGTCTCACGACACAAAGATTGGCAACGGCTGTGTGTTCGGATATGGTACGAAGATTGCCGGCGACTGCGTCATAGAGGATGCTGTGATATTCTCTTCTGGCGTTATTGCCAATCCGGGAGCACGTGTGGGCAAGGCGTCTATGGTGCAGAGCGGATGCCGCTTCAGCAAGGATGTTCCTCCGTATATCGTGGCAAGCGATAATCCGGTGAAGTATGGTGGCGTCAATACCACTATCCTTAACAACCATGGCGTTTCAGAGAAGGTGCAGAGCCATATCGCCAATGCATACCGTCTGGTGTTCCATGGTCAGACCAGTGTGTTTGATGCCGTATTGCAGATTAAGGAACAGGTACCTGATGGCGAAGAGATACGCCACATTATTGAGTTCATTAACGGAACAAAATTGGGTATAATCAGTAAATTATAATGATTTCTAAGTTTATATCATTTTAGGTTTATCATTCGTGGGACTGACCGTGAGGTTCGTCCCACTTTCTTTTTATCCCGAATCCTAAATACAGATTCGGGTTTAAGCAGAATAGATGCGAGATGGGTGATTTCTTTGCCCTGCGGCCGGTGGCGACAACATATCAGGCATATAGGCGAAAGGGCACATATTGCATTGCGAAAGACGGCAAAATGGAGACTAAAACACGGCCTATCGCACCATGAAAGGTATGCTTTTATGCAGGATGATGACAATAAAAAGTTTTTCTTAAAAACTCATCACTCGTCACAATGCCACATAAGTCCTTGACAGACAAATGTTTATAGCGTGACGAGTTGTAGTTTCAACTCGTCACATCCAGACTGAAGATGCCATTTTAGCCGAACTTAACATGGAGAATACCTGCTTGAAGTCAACCAAAATCAGGAAAAAAATAATGTTTTGTCCTTTATTGAGCATGATGTGATGAGTTGAAACTGCAACTCGTCACGCCGTAACATCTTGTTTGTCAGTGCGTTATGGCCGTATGTGACGAGTGATGAGTTTTTTATGAAAATATTTATATAACAAATTCCTTTTACCCTTTCTGATTTCGGTTGACTTCAAACAGACCTTTCACTGATTAAAGTTTACTCCGTTTAGATTTAAGGCTGTTATTGTCATGCTTGTTTCATGCCTGTATGGCAACAAGCCGTTATCGGCAGACACAGATGTTAAGTTTGGGGCATCTAGATCTATGCGTAGGGCGAGCAGGCAGATGCCGAAAGCCTGTATTATTTAATGCCGTAAGGCCTTTGCCTGAAACTTATGGCAGTGAAACAGGAGGCGGTGTATATAAAAAGCACACTCCCTGTTACTGTTATGGCAGGCAACAGGGAGTGCGTATTTTATGTTTCTTGTGCAAAAGATTATTTTCTCATAAATTCTTTTATGCTTTCCTCTGGAATACCGAAGTTAAAGTTGTCGGTAGAACCCAGCTTGGCGAAGTTTACGGCCACCAGATTGCCGTATTCGTCAATCACGGGGCTGCCGCTTGAGCCCTGCAGCGTAGGTATGCTGTAGAGCAGGCGCTGGCCGTCAGACAGCTGCGTAACCTTGCCGCTCGTCATCTGCACCTTTATGCCCTGCTTGGTGTTGGCAAGCACAAGTCCGGCGTTATATCCTATCATATACAGCTGCTGGTCTATCTTCAGCTTGTCGTCGTCGCTGCTTGAGAAGAGGGTTGCCAGCTTGTCGGTGAACGAACGCTCAGAGTCGTCGCCTTTCAGTTTAAATATATATGTATTTTCAGGCGTCTTCTTGTTCTTTAGCTGTATCAGCGCGAGGTCGATGTTCTCTTTGTCAGATGTACGTACCACCACGCACGGATTCTTTATTATGAAGTCGCTTTCGCTGGTTACGTATGTGTTGTTGTAGGCAATGCCCAGTTCCGATATAGTCCTTATCTTAATGCCCTCAGGGTCAATGTTGTCGTCGATGCCTTCGCGTGACTGCTTCAGTGCCGTAAACTGCTCGCTCAGCTCAGCCTGTTGCGCGTTTATCTGTGCCAGCCTTTCCTGGTCGGTGTGTATAAATCCGTAGAAGTCGAAGTAAGAGCAGCTGCTCTTCTGGCTCTCCAGCTGGTCATACTGCTGCGACAGTTCCGCCATCTGCTCAGTGAAAAACTGCTTCAGCGTCTTCATGAATCTTATCATGCTGCGGCGTGCCGTCACGGCGTCGATGTCGGGCTGTGCCACGTGGCGGTTGGTCATCAGCGTGCCCTCCTTGTCGATGAAGAATGCCGTACCCGTTATCATGTTGCGGTCTTTCTTGGCTTCCTCAGCGTCGGCCGTCAGTCCGGTTATGTCGCCGTCCTCGTCAAGTCCTTTGAAGTAAAGCGAATTGCCGTTAGGAAGCTGCACCTCATAGTAAAACTCGTTTAACACCACTACCACACCCGAAGATGTCTCCTTGAACAGCTCTTCGGCAGATTTCTTGTTGCTGCATCCTGCAAATAATATCAGGATAAGGCTTAGCGTGAATAATTTTTTCATAATAAAGGCGTTTTCTTTTACAACTTGTTTTGCCGCCTTTTGCAGCGGGCAGGAACGTATTTAAATGTTTTTTATGGTGAGCAAAGTTAACAAAAATGTCAGTATTTTAAAAATTATTATCAATAAAATTGTGCTACATGCCAAAACTTGTCCGGCTTAGCCATGTCAGTGTTTATCGTTGGTTTACACAAATGCTTTGTCTGCTTGGTTTTCCGCCAATATCATGCTTCCGCCAGAGCATCTGCCTTATTCATATTCCTTTATAACCAGATGCCTCGGCAGCGTTATCACCTTTAGACGCTTGAACCACACTCTTGCCGAATTGTTGAAGTAGCGCGTGACGTGGCTGCTTATCATGTAGTATTTTAGCGCATATTCGTCCATGTGTTCGGCAAATGCAGCCTTTATTCTTGAGCATTTCTCGTTTATGGCGTTGTCCGTTGGATTCACCAGCCTGCTCACAGTCTCGTTTATCTTTTCTATGTCCAGGCTGCCGTTGGTCGTGGCCTTATACAGGCGCGTTATTTCCTCGCTGTGGTCGACGAGGTCTTTAAACTCAACACCTTCGGGATGATTAAGGAAGAACAGATAGAGAGCCTTGTGAACGGGCGTCATTATAACCTCTTTGCCGTAGTCTGTCAGTATGAAGTGGTAGTCGCTTGTAATTCTCAGCCGGCTCAGGCTCGTTTTGGCTGCCTCTATGCGCAGTTCTTCCAGCACAGGCACCGATATGGCACGCAGAAGCAGGTCTGTGCGTCCCATGCGCTGCAGTTCCATTACCATTTTCTTCACCTCATTAGCAATAGCCTGCGCTTTGTCGTTGTTTGTTTCCATGTCATTCACACTGCAAAAATACTTTAATATTTTTATTGTGTAATAATTTTTTTCGGCATTTTTATCTCTGCAAGCCTTGCGCTCTGCTGCGCCTTATATAAAAGATGATTATCTTTGCTGTCGCAAAACACAAGGCATATGGAAGAAAGAAAGTTTGGTACGATAGATTTTGGCGAACCTGTAGACCTGTCGCAGAACATCATCAAGGTTGTCGGCGTGGGCGGCGGTGGCTGCAATGCCGTTCAGAACATGTATGAAGAAGGCATCGACGGCATAAGCTTTGCCGTGTGCAACACCGACAGTCAGCCGCTTGCAAGGTCGGCCGTTCCCGTTAAGCTGCTTCTCGGCAAGCGCGGTCTCGGCGTAGGCGGAGTGCCCGAAAAGGGACGCGAGGAGGCCGAGTCGAGCCTTGAACAGATAAAGAGCCTGTTTGCAGACGAGACAGAGATGGTGTTCGTAACGGCCGGAATGGGTGGCGGCACCGGCACGGGTGCAGCCCCGGTGGTGGCCGGCGTGGCGCGCTCCATGGGTCTTCTTACGATAGGCGTGGTTACCATTCCTTTCTTTTTCGAGAAAGAGAAAAAGATAATAAAGGCCCTTAAGGGCGTTGAGGAGATGCGTAAGAATGTTGATGCGCTGCTCATAGTGAACAACGAAAGCCTGTGCGACGTTTATGCCGACTCGAAGATTCCGGTGAAGGAGGCATTCAAGTATGCCGACAACGTGCTGTGTAATGCCGTTAAGAGCATAGCCGAACTGATAACCGTTGAAGGCAACATAAACCTCGACTTCTGCGATGTTGAGTCGACAATGAAGAACGGGGGCGAAGCCATCATGGCCATCGGGCGTGCCGGCGGCGAGCGCAGGGTGGAGAAAGCCATATTCAATGCGCTCGACTCACCTCTGCTTTACGGCAACGACGTGAGCAAGGCCAAGCGCATACTGCTGAATATATACACCAGCGAGGAGCATCCCCTGCTTGTCAATGAGCTTGAGGAGATTGATGCATTTATGGACAAGCTTTGGCATAACCTTGACGTTATATGGGGTGTTTCAGACGACAATTCGCTGGGTGAAGATGCCAAGATTGCCATCCTTGCAACGGGCATGGACGACGAAAGCTGTGATTTCTGCCGCACGGAGACAGAGCGCCAGTATTCAGACGATGAGCATTATCATGAGCTAATAAAGAAACTGTATAAGCCTAAGAACAGCAAAATGCGCAGGCCGTATCATGTGCCGGTGGCTGATGTTGCTGAGGCTGATTCGCCGTCAGACGCCATTCTGCCTGATAATGGAGCAGGGCCGGATAGTGAGAATACGGATATGCCGGGCACGATACAGCTTGAAGTAAAGCCATGTGATGAAGAAGCCGTAAAGCCTGCTGCCCAGCCTGTTGTTGAGCAGGCAGAAGAAGTGGCGCATGTTGGCAGTGCAGAGCCGGTCGTAGAGCATAATGACAACGAACAGCAGATAACGGCAATAGACTTAAAAGGTGTTGAGCCCGGTGTTGATACGCCACAGCGAAGGACCGTGAAGGGCATTGTTGACAAAATAGCAGGAATCATTAACAATATCCTGAAAGAGTAGTCTGCCCGCAAATAATATAATATTGATGCATTGCTAAATTGTAAATGCCGCCAGACAAGGCTTGAATTAAGGGCCTGTCTGGCGGCATTTATGCTATTTTTATGCTGTATATGATTTTCCGTAGAACTGATCTGGCTGCATCCTTCTGCTTTCTGCCGTCATGCTTTTTTGCCGTTGGCTCTTCTTCATTCACACTTTTGCCTCACTGTCTGCCGTCATGCCTTGGCCATTCGCTTTTTGAGCCTTTTATACACAATCACTACAGCCGGCACAAGGAACAGGTCGGCGGCTATCCATGCCGTAGGGTCGCCGTAGCATACGCCAAGGAACAAGAATGCCGGAACCAGCCACAGACTCACGCCGCAGCGGGCTATCATCTCCATTACGCCCGAAAGCATTGACAGATTAGAGAAACCTAAGCCTTGCAGACTGTAGCGGAATATGGTGAGAATGCCGAGAACGGGGAAGAAATAGCTTGATATTCGCATGTACATTGCTGCGTTTGATATAATTTCGCTTTCGGTAGATTTTACGAACATCAGCATCATCTCGTCGGCAAAAAGCCCGATGACAATGAGGGTAAACACAAAATAAACGAGCATGATCTTTACAGCCGAAGTCATTCCGAGTTTTATTCTCTCCAGCTTGCGTGCGCCTATGTTCTGTCCGCAATATGTGGCCATGGCCACTCCGATATTTTCAAACACGCACGTGAACAGATACTTCACGCGCATTGCCGCCGTAAACGAAGCCACATAGACCGTGCCGAGGGCATTATTGGCACTTTGCAGCATTATGGTGCCGATGGCTGTGATGGAGAACTGAAGCCCCATGGGTATGCCGTTGTTGAGCAGCTTTCCCACCATCTTGTCGTTGTATGCGCGCTCGCGTCCCTGCGGAATGAGTATGCGCATGCGCTTCTTTATGTATAGCGCGCACAGTGCCGAGGCAAATATTTGCGACAGCATGGTGGCGATGCCTGCGCCCTCAACGCCCATGCCGAAGGCGATGATGAGCAGGAAGTCGAGCAGGATGTTGACCACCGAAGAGGCTATCAGAAAGTAGAATGGCTGCTTGGAGTCGCCCAGGGCACGGATGAATCCCGACAGGATGTTATACGCAATGGTGAACGGTATGGCCAGAAAGTTGAGCATAAGGAACAGCCATGCGTCGTGGAATATGTCGGCCGGCGTGTTGACAATCTTCAGTATGCGCTCGCAGAATATGCATGTTATCACGGTTATCACAACGGCTATCACAGCCGCTATGCGCAGGGCATTGCTCACGTAGGCGCGCATCTTTGAGTAGTCTTTGGCTCCGAACTCCTGCGCCACTGGTATGGCGAAGCCTGCGCATGAGCCGTTGCAGAAGCCCATAATCAGAAACATTATTGATGAAGACGCACCTACGGCAGCCAGGGCGTTTACGCCTATAAACTGGCCTACGATGGCTGCGTCGATTATTAGATACATCTGTTGCAGTATGTAGCCGCAAATCAGCGGCACCGCAAAGTGTATGATGTCGCGCGTGGGCGAGCCCACGGTCATGTCGTTAATGTTAGCCATAATTCTGTTATCCTTTTTTCGGGGTGCAAAATTATGCAAAAATAAGGAACTGCCGATTACTTTTCGGGTTAAAGTAGTTAAAAGGCTTGTGCCATCATGATAAAAGGCAAGTGTATGGCTTTGCCTTAACGGAGCTTCAGATATATTTGTTTTAAATAATCAGGCGACATTCCGGCCTGAATGAAAGCAGCGGAATGTCGCCTGGTATAGGTGTTGTAGGCTGTTCGTTAATAAGACGCCGTACAGTTTATAGCTGTTTGATAAAACAAGTTAGGCGTATAATTTAAAGCACGTCGAGAGGAGACCTTTTCATCACGAGCGGGTAGCGTTCAGGATGTTTCAGGCAGTCTATTTCGAGGTCGACATCCAGTTCCGGCCATTCTATTGCGTTTTTTCCTGCCATTCTGACGTTGAGCGCGCTGCTTATTCGTGCATTGCGAAGCCATGGAACGCGATTGTACGACACAAAGTAGTCGTTGCCCAAGACGGACAGCATCATCCCCTGAGAGTTAATCATCAAGACGCTTACCGATGTGTTCTTCAAATTGTCGTTTAAATTCGTTTCCATATTTCAATACAATTTTAGTGATATTTTTTATTTCTTTGTCGCTGAACCCATAGTTGTTTGCCAGCGTTATGTTGGGTTCCAGCCAAAATTTAGCTTCGTTTTCGGCTTTTATTACATGGACATGCTTCCGTTCTTCCTCGTTGGAATATATCTTGAAGACAAATCCATTTTCCTCTTTAAACTTTGGACCCATACGCCATTTCTTTGTTTACTAAGTAAAGAATATTTTGCGTAAATGCAAGATAATCAGAAACTTTTGCCCATAAACTTATCATGCTTTTCTGCATCATATCCTTTTGTGTTATATGCGAGGCGTTGTATGCCTGTGTCTTGTCCCTTCGTTAATAAGACGCCGTGCAGCTTATTCCTGCCTCAATAACCCTGTCGCGTATGGCGTCGAGAGTCTCGTGAGATGCTTTCAGCAGGTCGTGGTCTGGTGTCTCGCGGTCGATGGTGTATATCATAACCTGCTGCGGCTTGATATCTTTCAATGCCTCGAGCCACGGACCAACATATTTTTCTCCCGTGTTGTCGACGTCTTCGCTGCCGGTCTTGCCGCGCATGAACATCGTCTGAACAATCACGTGACCATTGAACGACTTCATGGTCTCAATGATTTTCTTTACGTCGTAGGTCTTGCTGACGGGACGGTCCACCTTATTAATATAGTCAGGGTCAACAGTGTCGAGCTTCAGAATGTTGTTGTCCACCTTCAGCAGTGCTGCGTGCACTTCCGGTCTGTCTGCCATTGTGGTGTTGCTCAGCACCGACACTTTGGCCTTGGGGCAATATTTGTCGCGCAGCTCTATGGTGTCGTCTATTATTCCGGCGAAGTGCGGATGCGCCGTAGGCTCGCCGTTGCCTGCAAACGTAAGCACGTCGGGCAGCTGTCCTTCGGCCTTCATCTCTTTGAGTTTTGCCTCAAGCTTCTCTGCAACCTCCTCGCGTGTGGGGCGGCGCAGCTTAGGACGATGGTCGGCATTAAAGCCGCATTCACAATAAATACAGTCAAATGTGCAGACCTTACCGTCTGCCGGCATAAGGTTTATGCCTAGCGAAATGCCGAGACGGCGGCTGTGAACCGGGCCGAATATCGGCGATGGATATATTACTGTGCTCATATATGCAAAGATAGTGTAACCTTTGGTAATAACAAAATAAAAAGCCGTTAAGTCATCTTTTATTTTTCTTTTGTCAATATCCTGCCACATTTGCCGTGCCTTTCTTGGCATCTGTTGCTGCTTAAAGTGGCTATGCCGCGTTGCTGAAGAAATAGTTATGTTATCTTCTGGTGCAGGGCGTCTGCCTGCATGCAGCCGTTGTTGCGGGCTGCGCGTTGCAGAAGCTGTATGCTGTATATGCAGAAATAAATCTTGCATATGTCTCTTTGAAAGCATTGTTGCGGTTTTATATGTCAATATGATATTCTGAAAATGTACGTTTTGCGGCTCGTTCTAGAATGGCAAATAGCCTCCTGCCATGCAAAAACAGGCATATTAAAGTATGAAATCAAGTCTTTTACATTGCAAAACATGGCCTTTTGCATTTCAGAAAGCATTGTTTTGCAATGCGAAATGCATAGGATTACATGCCGAAATACGGCCTTTTATACTGCGAATGTAGTATAATTCTTCTTTTATAGGCGTGTGTTCGCTGCACACTTTGCCAAAATAAGCTCTTAACCAGCTGATTGTCAGACTACAGCCTTTGCACACTTCTGCCTGCGATATTTGCGCCCAGAGATAAATAATTTTAGAATTCAGCAGTATGGAAGCCTTTGCGCAAATCAGAAAGAAAGTCTAATGAGGCAAATGCTTCTCAAAATGTCATATCGTATGGCCCTGCATACGGCTATATAATAGCCATAATGCTGTTAATAGTCGTTAAACTGTTGTGAGTGAGAATATTTTTTTGTTACTTTGCACCAAATTAGGTGTGTTATAGCCACAAAATAATGGGTAAAAAAAGAAACAAGACCCGCGTCCGCCACGGACTGCAGGGCATAACTTTATGTATAAGCACCGCGTTGGTGCTGATTTTGTTAGGAATGGTAGTGTTCTCCGTTTTCACGGCGCACAATCTTTCAGCGTATGTGAAAGAAAACCTCACAGTTACGATGATGCTTGGCGAGGATATAACTAATCCGGAGGCACGGCAGTTGTGCAACGACTTGAAGAAACGCCCTTACATAAGTCATCTGACATATATAAGCAAGGAGCAGGCCCTGAAGGAACAGACCGAGGCCATGGGCACGGACCCGAGCGAGTTCTTGGGCACCAATCCGTTTGTCGCTTCGATAGAGCTGCAGCTCGAGGCGCAGTATGCCAACAGCGACTCGCTCAAATGGATATCGAAAGACCTGAAGCGCGACTCTAAGGTTACTGACATAACTTATCCACAGGACCTCATGGACAGCGTGAACACCAACCTGCAGAAAATCAACCTGGTGTTGCTCGTGCTGGCCGTGCTGCTCACGTGCGTGTCGTTCTCGCTTATCAACAACACCGTAAAGCTTGGCGTATATGCGCGCCGCTTTACTATTCATACCATGAAGCTCGTAGGAGCCTCATGGGGATTCATCCGCAGACCTTTCCTCTGTAATGCCATCGGCATAGGACTTCTGGCAGCAGTCATAGCCAACCTCGTGCTTGGCGGAGGCATATATGCCCTGTATACATACGAGCCCGGAGTGCTCACTGTTATCACATGGCAGGTGATGGCCGTTACGGGAGGTTCGGTGTTCGTGTTCGGCATCGTCATCACGCTGCTGTGCGCATTCGTGTCGGTCAACAAATTCCTCAGGATGAAGGCCGGCGACCTGTATAAAATATAAAGTGAATGCTGTTTTTCAGAGGCTGCTTCACGTGGCCTAAGTGGACGGAAAGTTTGTTACACAACAAAAATATAAAACTATAAAATGGACAGAAAGAATTTAGCTTTTGACCGCATGAACTTCATTCTCCTTGCTGTGGGAATGGTAGTTGTCATCATCGGTTTTATCCTTATGAGCGGCGGCGGTACCGACGACAACACGTTTAATCCGGAAATATTCAGCGCAATGCGCATCAAGGTAGCCCCGGTGATATGCTTCATAGGCTTTGTGTCGATGGTATATGCCATAATGCGCAAGCCGAAGGATAACGGAACTGAAAACGAGATTGAATTGGACAACGAAGAGCAAAAACTATAATAAATGGATCTTTTACAGACTATAATTATTGCAATCGTCGAGGGACTCACTGAGTTTCTGCCTGTGTCTTCAACCGGACACATGATTATCGCTCAGGGACTTCTTGGAGTGGAGAGCACTCCTTTTGTAAAGGCGTTCACTGTTATCATACAGTTTGGAGCCATCTTGTCTGTGATATGTCTTTACTGGCGCCGCTTCTTCTATCCCGAGGCGGTTCAGACCGGAACGTCTTACTGGAAGGCCATGTATGACTTTTATGCCCGTCTTGTTGTCGGCGTGCTGCCGGCAGTTGTGCTGGGCTTGGCTTTCAACGACTTCATAGAGTCTAATCTTGGCAACGTTACGCTCGTAGCCGTCATGCTTATAGTTGGAGGTGTGTTCATGCTGTTCTGCGATAAGCTTTTCGGCAACGGTTCAGAGGACACCAAACTTACATATCGCCGTGCATTCATAATAGGCCTTATCCAGTGCATATCAATGATTCCGGGCGTGTCGCGTTCAATGTCGACCATAGTCGGCGGTATGTCGCAGAAGCTGACTCGCAAGGCTGCGGCTGAGTTTTCGTTCTTCCTCGCCGTTCCGACAATGTTCGGAGCCACGTGTCTCGAAACCTACAAGCTGATAAGTCATGGCGATGGTTCGCTCCTTGCAACCGGAAATAATCTTGAGATGCTTATCGTAGGTTCTGTGGTGGCGTTCATCGTAGCCATTCTTGCGATAAAGTTCTTTATTAATTATGTAACAAAATATGGTTTCGCAGCTTTCGGCTGGTATCGTATAGTAGTAGGAATCATAATATTAATCTGCATGCTTTGTGGCGTTGACATGAAGATGGCAGACTGAGAAGTGTATGAATTTTACCGAAGGAGAGATAGTATGTATCAACAAGCCCTATCGCATGTCGAGCTTCGGCGCGCTTGCGAGGGTTCGTTATCTTATATCACAGCGTCTTGGAGTAAAGCGCGTAAAGACCGGTCATGCCGGTACGCTCGACCCTCTGGCCACAGGAGTCCTGATACTCTGCACGGGCCGTGCCACCAAGCGCATTGACGAATTGCAGGCCCATACCAAGGAATATACGGCCACGCTGCAGCTGGGTGCAACCACGGCAAGCTATGACATGGAGCATCCCGTGGACGCAACTTATCCCACTGAGCACATCACGCGCGAGCTGATAGAGGCCACGCTGCCCAAGTTTGTGGGCGAGATACAGCAGGTGCCGCCTGCTTATTCAGCCTGCAAGGTCAACGGCGACCGCGCATACAAGCTTATGCGCAAGGGGCGCGACGTGGAACTTAAGCCGAAGACTCTGCGCATCGACGAGATAGAACTGCTCTGGTTCGACCCCGAAAAGATGCAGATGAGCATCAGGGTAGTGTGTGGCAAGGGCACCTACATAAGGGCGCTGGCGCGCGACATAGGCGAGGCACTTAATAGCGGAGCCTATCTTACGGCACTATGCCGTACGCGTGTGGGCGACATACGCATAGAAGACTGTATAAAGCTCGACGATGTTCCGGCGTGGCTTGAGCAGCAAACAATAGAAGATAAATTAACCGAGAATATTTAAGATATGAAACTGTCACAATTTAAGTTTAAGCTCCCTGAAGAGCTGATAGCCCTTAATCCGCCATATCATCGTGACGAGTGCAGGCTTATGGTGGTGCACCGGGTGTCTCAGAAAATAGAGATGTACAAGAAAGACGAGAATGGTGAGCCGTTGAAAGACAAGGACGGCAACCCCGAATATCTCGACTTCCGCAATGTTCTTGACTATTTTGATGAGGGCGACGCGTTCATATTCAACGATACAAAAGTTTTTCCCGCACGTCTGTACGGCACAAAAGAGAAGACCGATGCTAAGATAGAGGTGTTCCTTCTGCGTGAACTTAACGAGGAGATGCGCTTGTGGGACGTTCTGGTTGAGCCGGCCCGCAAGATACGTATCGGCAACAAATTGTTCTTTGACGAGAGCGGAAGCATGGTGGCCGAGGTTATCGACAACACTACAAGCCGCGGACGCACGCTGCGTTTCCTTTACGACTGTCCTCACGATGAGTTCAAGCATGACCTCTACGCACTCGGAGAGGCTCCGCTGCCGCATTATATAGTAGACCGCCGTCCGGCAACACCTGAAGACATAGACGACTTCCAGTGTATCTTTGCCAAGAACGAAGGCGCTGTTACGGCTCCTGCCTCTGGCCTGCATTTCAGCCGTGAGATGATGAAGCGTATGGAGATTAAAGGTATCGACTTCGCATTTATCACTCTCCACTGCGCTTTGGGCAACTTCCACGACATTGAGGTTGAAGACCTCACCAAGCATAAGATGGACTCAGAGCAGATGTTTATTAGTGCGGAGGCATGCAAGACGGTTAACAATGCCAAGCTTGCAGGACATCATGTTTGCGCCGTAGGCACAAGCGTGATCAAGGCCACTGAGACGGCTGTGGGTACAGACAAGATGCTGAAAGAATATGAAGGATGGACTAACAAGTTTATCTTCCCGCCTTATGAGTTTGGCGTAGCCGACTCTATGATAGCCAACTTCTATCATCCGATGTCAACGCTGCTTATGTCAACTGCTGCTTTCGGCGGTTATGACGTCGTGATGGAGGCCTACAACCTGGCTGTGAAGAACGGATATAAGTTCGGATGCTACGGTGACGCAATGCTCATCGTAAATGACTGATAAATAAGAAGTAAGGATTAAGAAGTGAGAGGTCTTGCCGCAAAGGCATCTTTTCTTGTTTCTTAATTCTTACTTTCCAATTCTAAACTTTTTATTTCTTAATCCTTAATTCTTGCTTCCTAATTGCATACGGTTTATTTTTCTCTTGGTACAAATTTAGGCGACCGCAAACATAACGTAAGGCGTGCCGTTGGTCTTATCGGTGAACACATTGGTAGGGTAGAGCGTGTTTCATCTCTTTACGAAACCGAGCCGTGGGGCTTTTCTTCAGACAATATGTTTGTCAATGCAGCTGTATGCGTGTCTACTCAGTTGAGTCCGCGTGCCGTATTGGAAGCTACGCAGGCCATAGAGCGTGACATGGGGCGCACTGTAAAGTCGGTAAACGGCCAGTATCACGACCGCATAATAGACATCGACATTCTGCTGTATGATGATGTAAAGGTGGATGAGCCTGATTTAAAAATACCGCATCCGCTTATGCATGAGCGCGACTTTGTTATGAAGCCGCTGCGCGAGATTCTCGGATGAGCAGGCTGAGCAGAGTCATCATACAAACACACATTATTATAATAACCGCATTCGGGCAGCCATAATTTGGTTGTCTGTGTTTTTATGTGCAGGTACGCGCCTGAATGGGCACCGGCATGTAACTTGCAGCCTTATAGCACAGAAATGCTATTAACAGCTATGTCAATGCCGTGGCTGTATGTATATGGGAGGTTGGCACGTTATAAAAAGCTAAGTCCCGAAACCGTTTAGTAACAGTTTCGGGACTTCGTGTTTCTTTTAAGCTTTGTTTGCGCTTTCTTAAATTAGCGGCGCAGACCAAGAGCTTTAACTATTGCACGGTAGCGGTTGATGTCGCGGTCGTACAGATAGTCGAGCAATGCACGGCGCTTACCTACCAAGATAGTCAGTGATCTTGCAGTAGCGTGATCCTTGTGGTTCTTCTTCAGGTGCTCTGTCAGGTGTGAAATACGATAAGAGAACAGAGCTATCTGGCTCTCTGCAGAACCTGTGTCAGCGTTAGACTTTCCGTACTTGCCGAAGATCTCTTGTTTTTTAGCTTGATCTAAATACATTGAATTTTTTTGTTTTAAATGTTTTGTGATTACATCTTTCTGATGCAGCGCGCCGCTGTGAGGGCGTGAACATCATCAAATGCATCGGATTCTCCGAAATCGGGTGCAAAATTACAAATAAAAAGTTATATATAAAATTTTTTCAATGCTATTTTTGTTAAAGATGCACGGGTTTGATGTTTTTTATAATTTTAGATGCTGCATATTGGCCTAAATGATAAATATTTTTTACCTTTGCATATGTTTGTTATGACGGCTAATTGATATTTCTTATATAAAATTTAAGCTATGATTAAGGATATATTGATAATGGTTTTATTGTTTTCGTTCAGCTTGCTCTCTAATGCTCAAAATAAAGCTATTGATGAACTTGCCAGCCAAAAGAGCCTGATGAGCTATAATTTAGGATTGTGTAATGCTGACGGATTCTCCAAATATATAGCTGATACTTATAAAATAGATACAATTGCAGACATTGATATAGTCTTGATGGGTATTGAGGATGAACAGGACAATTATAATCTTGTTGATAATCGCGCATATAAAATTGGACGTAGTCTGAAACCTATGATAAAGGAAAAGATGAAACAGGCAAGAAATATGTTTGACTTTTTTAGTCCTCTTATACCGGAAAATATTATAGATGAAGAGTCGTATATAATGGGTTTCTGTGACGGCGTAATATCTGGAAACAAAGGAAATGTGCCATTTGAGAAAGCATGTAATAAATATCTTGGATGGGTTGAAAAGATAAAGACCTTATACTATGAAGCGCTTTATAGAAAGAATAAGGACTATAGTGATGCTTTTATGGAGAACAACAAATATAGTTCAGACGTAATAGTCTTGCCCTGCGGCGTTCAGTATAAAGTGTTAGAAGTGGGGCATGGAGACAAGCCAACCATGAATTCTACTGTAAACGTTGAATACAAAATGTGGGATGTGGTTAAAGATATACTACATGACGAAGGAGTACACGAGTTTAAATGTTCCAGCGTAATAATTGGTCTGGGGCAGGCCCTTGTCAATATGCCGGAAGGTTCTGTCTGGGAGGTATACATACCTTATAATTTGGCTTATGGAGCTTATCGTGGTGGAAAACTTGAGCCTTTTATGGCATTAGTTTTTCAAATTAAGCTGAATAAAATAGTAGAAAAATAAAGATCGTTTCATGTCATTTGTCTTGCAGCTGTATTTTAGCTGTCTAATATTCTTTGTATAAATGTGTGTTTTGCCCATGTTATGCATATTATTTGGATATTAATGTTTTACATTCATGTAAAAAACAATTGCTAATAAAATATGTTACGAAAAAAATGTGTAACTTTGCACCTGACTTTTAAGGTATTAGTATGCAAGATATCAGAAACATAGCTATTATTGCCCACGTAGACCATGGTAAGACCACACTTGTGGACAAAATGATGTTGGCCGGTAACTTGTTCCGTGACGGACAAGACTTGAGCGGCCAGGTGCTCGACAGCAACGACTTGGAGCGTGAGCGAGGTATAACCATTCTTTCTAAGAACGTTTCGATAAACTGGAAAGGAACCAAGATAAACATTATAGACACTCCGGGACACTCTGACTTCGGAGGTGAGGTGGAGCGTGTGCTCAACATGGCAGACGGATGTCTGCTGCTCGTTGACGCTTTCGAAGGCCCTATGCCTCAGACGCGCTTCGTGCTGCAGAAGGCTCTTCAGATAGGACTGAAGCCTATCGTTGTTGTCAACAAGGTTGACAAGCCCAACTGCCGCCCTGAAGAGGTTTATGAAATGGTGTTCGACCTTATGTTCTCTCTTAACGCCACCGAAGACCAGCTCGACTTCCCCGTTGTTTACGGAAGTGCGAAGAACGGCTGGATGGGTGAGGACTATAAGAATCCTACAACAGACATCACATATCTTCTTGATAAAATCGTAGAGGTTATCCCTGCGCCTAAGGCTCTTGAGGGCACGCCGCAGCTGCTGATAACCAGTCTCGACTATTCAAGCTATACAGGCCGTATTGCCGTGGGACGTGTTCACCGCGGAACTCTCACTGAGGGAATGAACGTGACGATAGCTCATCGCGACGGCTCTCAGGAGAAGACCAAGATTAAGGAGCTTCACACCTTTGAGGGTATGGGCCACGTGCGCACCGACAAGGTGAGCAGCGGTGACATCTGTGCCATCATAGGATTGGAGAAGTTTGAAATCGGCGATACAATATGCGACTTTGAAAATCCGGAGCCGCTGCCGCCTATAGCCATCGACGAGCCTACAATGAGCATGCTCTTCACCATCAACGATTCGCCGTTCTTCGGCAAGGAGGGCAAGTTTGTTACCAGCCGCCACATCAACGACCGTCTGCAGAAGGAACTCGAGAAGAACCTTGCGCTGCGTGTAGCTCCTTTCGAGGACTCAACGGATAAGTGGATTGTAAGCGGACGTGGTGTGCTGCATCTGTCAGTGCTTATCGAGACCATGCGCCGTGAAGGCTATGAGCTCCAGGTTGGTCAGCCGCAGGTAATTTATAAGGAAATCGACGGCGTTAAGTGTGAGCCTATCGAGGAACTTACTATCAACGTGCCTGAAGAATTCTCAAGCAAGATGATAGATATGGTTACACGCCGCAAGGGCGAGATGACATCAATGGAGAGTCAGGCCGACCGCGTGAACATTGAGTTCGACATACCGTCGAGAGGCATCATCGGTCTGCGCACCAACGTGCTCACCGCAAGCCAGGGCGAGGCCATCATGGCACACCGCTTCAAGGAGTATCAGCCTTACAAGGGCGACATCTCACGCCGTATTAACGGTTCGATGATAGCCATGGAGACAGGCACTGCCTATGCTTATTCTATCGACAAACTGCAAGACCGCGGCAAGTTCTTCATCGATCCGGGTGAGGAGGTGTATGCCGGCGAGGTTGTGGGCGAGCATGTTCACGACAACGACCTTGTGGTAAACGTGACAAAGGCAAAGCAGCTTACCAACACACGTGCCAGCGGATCAGACGACAAGGCACGCATCATCCCGCGCACAGTGCTTTCACTTGAGGAAGCTTTGGAGTACATCAAGGAAGATGAGTTTATAGAGGTTACGCCTAAGAGCATGCGTATGCGCAAGATTATTCTTGACCACAACGACCGCAAGCGTGCCAACAAGCAGTAAATAAGCTTTACTATATCAACATAAAGAGTCAGGAATCAAGGAAAGCGTGTCCTTCTCTGTATTACGGGCAGGTTTCCTTTATTCTTGACTTTTAATTTTTAAATTAGACGTTTACTATGAAAAAAACTTTATTCAGTTTCTTTTTGCTGATGTCAGCATTATGTGTCAGCGCGCAGATTAAGATTGTCGACATGACCGACTCCAGTACGGTGCATGCCGCGAGTGTGTTTATTTCGGGCAACCGCTGCGTGGGCGTTAGCGGAGCCGACGGCCTTTTGCCTCTGCCAAAGGGATATAAGGGCAAGGTTACGGTTAATCATATCAACTATTATGAAAAGGAGTTTCTTGCAGATACTGTCAGCAGCGGCGTTGTTATGCTGAAGCCACGTGCATACGCAATACCTGAAGTTGAGGCCAAGGTTGGCGAGCCTGATTATCTTGTGATATCTGCCTATTGCAGAGCATATATATATACCGATTCTGTGCCGACTTCTTTTCGTGAGGGACTTTATGACTATTATTTGCCTATCGGCAGCGGAATGGTGAGATGCAAGACGCGTTCGGAGAAAAAAGTGCATGCATGGGATGACAAATATATCTTTCCACGTTCGTTTTTTAGCTGGAACTATATGCTGCTTGATCGTTTGTCAAAATCAGACATTGTTATAGATGCTGCATATGACAAAATTATATCTCGCGGGAGGGACGGTATTGTCTCAGGACTGAAAAATGATACAGTGAATAAGACGTTTACTGCATATTGCGACAGTGCGTATGCCGGAGCGGACAGTCTTACAGTGAAATTCTTTGGATATAAGTTTCGCTTTATTGGCTGTAAAAAAGGTGAGGTGTACAGCACAAAGTATGGTCAGCCCAAGCTCAGCAGTCTTTTGAGGCGTTATTATTATTTGAACTCAAAAGTCAAAACACCGGGAAAAAATCCAATGACACCTATTGATATGTATGAAGAGCTTTATGTTACAGGCGTGAGATATGCCACCAAGGCAGAAAGGAAGGCTGCCATGAAGGACAAAACTGCCGAGCCGCTTGTTGTTCCGGCTGATGTTCCGCCGCTCAGCAAGCCGCTTGAAGAGGCCGTAAGTCAGATGAAACCGTAAAAAGTTTTCTTAAAAACTCGTCACTCGTCACAACGCTGTATAACTTTCTGTATTGCAGTATGTTACGGTGTGACGAGTTGCAACTGCAACTCGTCACACCATGCTTAATAAAGGACAAAATATTATTTTTCCTGATTTAGGTAGACTTCAAGCAAGTGTTTTATTGGTTAAGTTCGGCTAAAATGGCATCTTCTGCCAGACTGTGACGAGTTGAACCGCCAACTCGTCACGTTATAAACAATTGTCTGTCAGGGTTTTATGCTGGACTGTGACGAGTGATGAGTTTTTTGATATAACTTTTTATACTATCACTCTTCATTGCAAAACATGCCTTTTCGGCCTGCAATATGCCGTGTTTTGCTTTCCAATATACCATATATTATAAGGTGAAAGGATACAAGTTTTATTTTATGCAAGATTTTGCATAAACCTGCATATTTATGTAAAATGTAATGACATGAAACATCATGTTTCAGCTCTTTTGCCAGATTCGCTTGCCTTTTATTTTGGTGTTCTGAAAGTAATGGTATGTGTTCCGTATGTTTTTTAGCAAAAATAAACATATTAAGCAGTTTTGGCAACAAAGGTTAAAGTGTGCTTAAATCATTTAGTAATCTTTATGGCCGAAAATGTGTCTAAAGTTGTTGCCGATGTATTTATTAGAGAGAAAATAATGCAGACGCTTTGGTATTTGTGATATAATGTAATGCCGGATATGTGTGAGTATATAAGCTGTGCATTGAAAAACATTTACAAAAGATGTTGTATATATGAATTTAACATTGAAATTTGGGAAAATTTCTTTAATTTTTGCATTGCCCGTAGGAAATAATTCATACATTTGTATTTGGAAGCTCTGTAAGAGCCGCCACAGGTTCTTACATTTTTATTAATTAAATATTCATTTCTATGAAAAAAACGTTTATTCCGATGTTTCTTGCGTTAGCCTACGGAGGGCTCACAGCAGATGCGCAGACCACCAGTCTTGTGGTCAATCCCGCATCGCAGGCCTCTGAGAGCAAGTCATACTTGCTGACGGATATCGCAAAGATAACATTTGGCGACCATGGCATGGAGATTAATGGTACGTCAGGAACGAAAGAGACAATCTCCTTTAGCGACATTATGAGCTTGAAATTCACTTCTGAAGGCACCGGCATTGAAGGTCTGCCTGCCGCAGAAGATTCTTCTCTTGTGCCTTATTACCGTGGAGGAATGCTCGGTGCCGACGGATTGCAGGGCGGTCAGGCTGCCCGCGTAAGAGTATGCGATCTGAGCGGCAGGGTTATCATAGCAAAGGAGAACTGGGACGGAACTCCTATCAGCACAAGCGCCCTTACAAAAGGTGTATATCTGTTCAGCGTAAATAAAAAAACAATTAAATTCATGAAATGATGAAAAAACTTTTTACTACAATCATATTGGCCATCGTGGCTGTAATGGGCTATGCCCAGACAAATCCTAACCGTATGTTAGTGACCGACAAGACAGGCAACACTAAAGGTTATCTCGTAGAGCGTATCGACAGCGTTTCGTTTGTTTCGCTTGAGGGCCGCGTTGCAGCCGACGTAGAGTATAAGGGCTTTTACAGCGGAGCCACCGGCGACACCGTTGCTTTGTCTGTTACACGCACGCCTCAGTGTGTAGGTTTCAAGATTGCGTGTCTGTCTAAGATTCGTGCGGACAGGCTTACGTCTGAAGCTGCTATTGCAAACTATCTTGACAATAGTGATAACGAATTCTTGTTCCAGGACTTTGTAGACGGCAGACTGCACGAATTCGACTTTGCTTTCAAGCCAAATGCTGAGTATGCAATCATTACTGTCGGATACGACCAGTATCAGATTCCTTGCGGAGCAACAAGAACAAACTTCACCACACCGAAGAAAGACCTTGTTGGCGACTGCTCTATCAATTATACCATTGACGAGGTTACCACAAGCGACATAACAGTAACATTCAAGCCAGGATCAGGCGTTGCAGGTTATGCTGCACTGATGTTCCCTGCAGGCACTGCTGAGGAGAACTTCGAGATGATTGGCGCGATGTTCGGATTTGAAACTTTAGGCGACTATGTTAAAGGAATGGGCTTGAACAACACAGGTGAGGCTACTAACACATGGGGCAAAAACAGTCCGGGAACAGACTATGAAATCTACGTTCAGGCATGGGACGTAAACGGCACTTTTGCTGATATGGTAATAATACCGGTTTCTACTAAGAAACTTGGAGGTGAAGGTGTTGCACAGATGGAAATCACTATCGGCGAATTCGGCGGTAACGCTCAGACTGGTTATTATCAGGTGGTTACATATACTCCTAATGATCAGACCTCTATGCACCGTGACATGTTGATTGAGAAGGATGCTTATGATAAAGAATGGAATGAGGATATGATCTTAGAGTATCTTAAGGCCGATAATCCTATGGATCCTTATTGGAACCAGTTTGGTGTAGACGAGGCTTCGTGGACGGCTGACCCGAACACTTCTTACATTGCCTTCTCTATCGCCCAGAATATCAATGAAGAATGGGGACCTCTTGCAAAGAAAGAGTTTACAACTCCTGAGGCACCTGCATCACAGAAGAAGCAGTCGGCTCCTGTAATGAAGCGCAAGATGGTCAAGAACGTTATTTCTGGCAGCAACTCTGTTCCTATGGTGAATCTTACAAAGGCTTTGAAGGCTTCTAAGGGTAAGGTTACAATGACCGGAAAATAATTAGGCAACAAGAGCAATGCCTGTAAGTAAGCCTGTTTGCCGGGCTATGTCATGCAGGCAGTGCCAATAAATAAATCTGCAAGATATGGCGTCTGTTGTGATGCCTTATCTTGCAGATTTGTTTTGTATGTATGCAGTTTATGTCGAGTCTGATGCCGTTGGCGTATGACACATTTACGATTACAGCGGAGCGCCGGAGGTGTTGCGGTCAATAGCCTGCTATGATGTTTTCTCGTCATATAGAGCCATGCGTGACATAAGGCTTTGCCGGGCATGTTGTTCCCGAAATATTTTCACGCTTTTGCATTATATCATTTCCTGCACAACATCACGTCTGCGTTTATCCCGTGGCGGAATTATTGTCCGCCGGAAGCGTTGCCTCCTCCTCCGCCTTTCACGTCGTCGTTGCTTATCGAGCGGGCTGCCTTCTTCACGCTTGCCTTCAGTTCGCCTATGCGGTAGCTCAGGCTTATGCCGAAGCGCTGGTTGTCGTATTTTGAAACAGACTTCTGTATAAAGTCGGTGCTCGATGTTGTGTTCTTATACTCCATATATTTTTTCAGGAAGTTGCTGGCAAAGGCCGATATCGTGAGCCGCTTGTTCAGGAACGACTTGTTGATGTTTATGCCGTAGCTTGTATAGCTCGTACCGCGTCCCTGCAGCGTGATGCCCGGTGTCATCGTGAACACGTTGAGGCTTATGCGCCATTCTTTTGGCAGCGACTGCTGTATGCCTCCTGACAGATACATGTTCCAGCCTCTGTTGCTGAGGTCTTTGCCGTCGGAGAAGTATTGCCACTGGCCGTTCATGTTGGCATATATCCTGGTGTTCTTTGTCGCGTTCCAGTTTACGTATGCACTCATTGCCGCCGACCGTGTCTTGCCTATGTTCTCGTAAGTGGAGTAGAGCACGTCCTTGCCTGTTGGGTTCTGCAGTCCGGCTATGTTGTTGTCGTTCACCATTGTCGTCAGCCTTTCTATGCTGTTGTTGGTGAACGAGTAGCGCATGGAGAGGTTAAGGCTCAGCTTTGACGTAAAGTTGCTGTAGCCAATATTGAACGAGTGGCTCTTCTCACTTTCCAGGTTAGGATTGCCCTGGCTGAGGTTTGACGGGTCGGTGTTGTTCAGGTATGGGTTCAGATACCATATTCCGGGGCGGTAGATGCGCATGCTGTAGCCCAGTTTTAGATTAGACATATCTGTAAGCCTGTATCCTATCGTGGCCGAAGGCACAAGGTCGTTGAAGTGCTTTCTGAAGTCATCGCCCTGTCCGAGCAGATATTTCACGTCCTGTATGGTGTGTTCATATCTTGCTCCGAGCCGTCCCGACCATTTCTTCACCTTTATCTTGTATCCCAGATAAGCCGCTATAATGTCGTTCTCATGCTTATAGTGAGAGCTTTGCTCCGTGTCGTAGACATATTCGCCGCCGTCTTCGGCAGGCTTTATGTAGCGGTCGTTTTCCGAGCTGTTGTTTCTTATTATGTATTTCATTCCGCCTTCCACGGTGTGCATCTTGCCTATAGGTGTGGTGTAGTCGGCCTGAAACGTGTGTTCGGTCGACCGCTCACTGTTGTCGCTGTATTGGTTTTCGAGCCTGCTGATATAGTCTTCCCATCCGTTGTCGGCACTTATTTCGTCGTAGTCAGTATAGTAGTCGCTCGCGTCAGGGTTGGTGTTTATTTTGTATGACAGCGTCAGCATGCGGTCTTTCACCTTGAAGAGTCTCTGATAGTCGATTCCGCCGTCTATTGATTTCCATGAAGAGTTGCTCCTTCCCATGGCTGAGTAGCCGTATAGTGGGTGCCCGTCCTGCGGACTTGTTCCTGTCATTTCCGACATACTGTTGCCCTTGCTTCCTCCGCCCCATAGGCCCAGTGACATGGTGACAAGCCTTAGCGAGTCTATTTCGTAGCTTGCCTCGATGCTTCCCGACTGAAAGTTGCCGTGGCTCTTGTTTTCCGAGCTCGATGCCATGTTCGACGCGTCGGCGCTTATGTTATCTTCTGTAACCGTGCGCGAGCTTTCGCTGTAGCCAGTCCTGTTGCCGTCGTAGTTGTAGTTATAGCGTGCGCTCACCGTCAGTTTGCCCGACTTTATCGTGCCGAACAGGCCTCCGCCGGCTCCACGGTTGCTCACGTTGCCGTTCAGGGTGAGCGTGTATCCCTCTATGCCTCCGCCTATGGTTACGATGTTTAGTATGCCGCCCACGCCTTCTGCGTCATATTTAGGTCCCGGGTCGGTTATCACCTCTATCTTCTTTATGCTGTTGGCCGGCATGCTCTTCAGCACCTCTTTCGGGTTCTTGGTCATCATGTTGTTGGGCCGTCCGTTCACATATACCTTGAACGAGCTGCTTCCGTTTACGGTTACGTTGTCTTCGCCGTCTACTGTCACCAGCGGCACCTTGCGCAGCATTTCTATTATCGAGTTCGACTTTGAGTCTGGATCTGATTCTATGTCGTATTCAATTTTGTCAATATCGGCCTTCACAAGCGGCTTCTGCATCACAATCTCAACGCCCTCCAGTTCGTTCTTGGCGTCAGTGATGTAGAGCGTGCCGAGGTCTATAGTCTTTTTGCCTTCTGTTACGCTGAAGTTTCTTGTTATGGCTTTGCGTCCTATGGAGCTTATGGTTATGACGAAGTTGCCCTTGCCGCTCATCGTCTCGCTGAAGCTGCCGTCTTTGTCGGTTACGGCCATCTTTACGGCCTTGCCGGGCTTTTCTTTTCTGGCTATGCTTATCGTGGCGTATGGTTCGCCCTCGCGGCTTATCGAGTCAATCACCGTTCCGCAGACCGTGAACTTTTGGTCTGCAACTTGTCCCATTGCTGCCGGCATGGCTGCGACGAGAGATAATAAAAGGAGCAAAAGTGTTTTCATAACAGGTGTTCATTTTTTTCTTTCTGCAAAGAAACTAATAAATTTAGTTACACACAAACGCTACGTGTTAATAAAACCAAATATGGGGCATTTAAGCCGTAAATCTCTCGTCTTGACAGCTAAATGCCGGCAAATCGTTGTTTATTGCCTTATGCCTTTATTGATGTGTGCTTTTCTCTGCATCCGCGCTCTCCGCATCGGTTTGCGGAAGGCGCTGATTGGCTATATGCATCAAGCCCCCGGCCTATGTCAAGGTCAGGGGCTTGTTGTATGCGGTGTGGCTTGCTGCCGTATGCTTTGCTGCATAATGCGCCTTGCTGCGCAGCGACGGTCTGGTCGTGGAGCCTTCGACTGCTGTCAGTGCCAGTATCCGTGTGGCGGTTCGTCCTTTTTAGGCGGTTTCGGGTGCTTATGCTTTTTCTTCTTTGGCGGTTTCGGCGGCTTGTGATTGACGTGCTTGGGGTGCGGCCCGTGCGGAGGGCGTGTCGTTACGCACGATGTCGTGCCTAAGCCGATGAACAGTGCGATTGTAGCGATTATTATTGTCTTTCTCATGGTAAAAGTTTTTGTTTCTTAATAATAAGACGTTGCAGCATGGCTGTTGGTTTAATGCCGGAGGCAGAAATCTGTCAAATATTTGTGCTTTGTAGTCTTGTAGCCATTACTTTATGGCATCATGGATGTAAACAAAACTCCGGCAGACAGCGGTGGAGCAGAGCCATGTGATGCTCTCTGCCAGTTGTCTGCCGGAGTCAGGCGTTATGCAGCCTGCATGTCAGGTAGAATGTTGCTGTGAGCATTGTCCTGCCTGCGTAGCCTGCTGCTCTATGTTCTTGTCATGCGCCCGGCTGCTGCCTTTGTTAGCCATGAGTCTGAGCCGGGTGTCGTGTCTGTCATTTCTTTATCCTGTATACTCTGAAGGTCATCGGGGCAATCTCGTCCTCAATCACTGTGCATTTTTTGCCTGCCTTACATGTAAGCGTGCCCGTCTTAGGTACAATCTTTTCGGGCTCCTCTAAAGTGTTTTCGGCATCCATGTCGGTGCAGGTCAGTGTGGTTGTCTGTGCCGTCCTTTCGCCCTTCATGCCTTTAAGGTTGACGCTCACGGGCTGTGTGGTCTTGCCTGTGTTCACAACTTTTACAATCACCGAGCCGTCACCGTTGTCTGCTGCTGCGCTGGCATACAGTCCGGCCTGTCCCTGCTGTCCTGCCACAGGCTTGCCGTTCATGGTCAGCTTTAGCACGTTGGTGCCTTTGTTGCAGGCATACATCTGCTGTACGTAGTAGCTTACCGACTTGAACATGCGTGCGTTGTCGAACCAAATCAGGTCGGGGCGCCACTGCCATGCGTCAACACGTGCAAAGAGCGGAGCGTAGGTGGCCATGAGCACCACGTCGGCGTTGCGCTCCAGTCCGGTCATGAAGGCTGCCTCATATAGGGATGTCTCATAATGGTTCCATTTCTTTCCGTCGCCGTGGCAGGCATATTCGCCGGCAAACACCTTCGGGCCTTTACGGCTGTAGCTGTCGTATCTCATGCTGCTGTTGCGGAACCACTCTTCCGATTTGTAGTAGTGTTCGTCTACGAGGTCGACACCAATCTCTCTCATGGCCTTCCATCCGTGTTCAAACATCTCGCCCTCGGGCGCCGGTCCGCATGTACCTATAATCTTTATGTCGGGATATTTTTCGCGTATAGCCTTGACGAACGGCGGCAGACGCTTGAAGTAAGGCTCTTCCCACTGCTCGTTGCCCACTGCTATATATTTAAGGTTGAAGGGTGCGGGATGCCCCATCTCGGCGCGCTTGCGTCCCCATGTAGTGGTGGTGTCGCCGTTGGCAAACTCAATGAGGTCGAGGCAGTCCTGTATGTATGGCTGCAGCTCGCTCATAGGCACGTTGGCGCTGTCGTCCTTGTTCTGAAACTGGCATGCCATGCCCACATTAAGCACAGGCAGCGGCTCGGCACCAATGTCTTCCGACAGTTGGAAATATTCGAAGAAGCCCAGTCCGTAGCTCTGATAGTAGTCGGGACTGATGCGGCTCTTCATGGCATACTGCCAGCGGTTTTCGTTCACGGGGCGGTTTTCCACGGGGCCTATCGTGTTCTTCCACTGATAGCGTGTCTGCAGGTCGGCGCCCTCAACGATGCATCCGCCCGGAAAGCGGAACACGCCCGGGTGCATGTCGGCCAATGCCTGAGCCAGGTCGGCCCTCATGCCGTTCTTGCGGTTTTTGAATGTTTTTACGGGGAAGAGGCTTACGTGCTCGAGACACACCGGAGCCTTGCCGTTGAGCAGGATGCGCAGGCTCGCTTCTGTGTCGTTCTTGGGCGACCTCATTATCAGTTCATATTTTTTCCATTCTCCAGATGTTATCTTCAGTTCCTGTGTTACGAAGGCCTGAGGTTCGCTGTCAGTCAGCTGGTCTATAAGTTCCACCTTTATGCCGCCTTCGCCCTCGGCTGCCTTTGCCCACAGCGTCAGTCTGTAGTCTTCGCCCTGCTTTAGGCTTATTCCGCCGTAGCCGCTGTTCTGCATTCCGGTCAGACGGTCTGCGTGTCCCGGCCATGCCAGCTCAACGTAGTGAGGGCAGCGCTCAAAGGGGCCGTCGTCTTTCACGTTGACGTTGCCAAAGGTTGTCCATCCTGTCAGGCTCTGTTTGAACTCGAACGAGCGGTTTACCAGCATTTCGCCGTAAAGGCCGCCGTCGGCACCATAGTTGATGTCCTCAAAGAAAATGCCATACATTGTCTTCTGTATGGGGGCGCCGTTTTTGCCCGTGTCGACGTCCATCACGCGCGGCTGGGCAAACGATGAGGTCAGCGCCGCAGCAAGTGCCGCAGCACCTGCAATCAGTCTTAAGTTCATGTTGTAAAGATAATGTTATATTGTTTAAGTTTAAAGTGCTGCAAATGTAGTCAAAAATATTTATATGTAGCAAAAAACAAAGTAAAAAGTGCAGAATTTACACTTTTTCTTGTCCGCTCCTCTGTTCTTGCGTAGTCTGCGGCAGTGGCATACCCCTGTTTCGGCCGGCATTAAGGGCTGAAGGCTTTAAGTCCTGACCGTCATGGCGTGAGCGGCATTGCCCCTGCGGGCATAGATGCGCCTGAGCGTCTTGCCGTAGTAGAGCATGCCTACGGCATCAGCCACAGCCCATCCTATAGGTATAGACCACCATATGCCGTCGACTCCTATGCCCGGAACGGCTGACAGGGCATAGGCGAGCGCCACGCGCAGACCAAGCGACAGCACCGTCAGCACCACAGACATGCCCGGCATCCTAATGGCGCGATAGTAGCCGTAGAGCAGAAACAGCACGCCTATTCCAACGTAAAAGGCTCCCTCTATGCGCAGGTATCTCACGCCGATGGATATTATGTCATGCTGCGAACCGTCCACGAATATCATCATCAGTGGTTTGGCAAGCACAAAGACTGCCGCTGACACCACCAGCGAGAACACAGTCGTCATCAGCAGAGCCTGCTTCACTCCGCGGCGTATGCGTCCCCGTTTGGATGCGCCGAAGTTCTGCGCCACGAAGGTCGAGAAAGCGTTGCCCAGCTCCTGCACAGGCATATACGCAAACGAGTCGATCTTTACGGCAGCCGCAAATGCCGCCATCACGGCCATGCCGAAGCTGTTTACAAGGCCCTGCACCATCAGTATGCCGAAGTTCATAACCGACTGCTGTACGCAAGTCAGCGACGAGAATGTGGCTATCTCGCCGAGCGTTGCCCGGCTTACGGCCATGTCCTTGCGGCGCGGAATCAGTTCTGGGCGCGTCTTCAGTATATATGCCGTTATGCCTATTGCAGCCGCAGCCTGGGATATGAGCGTTGCCCACGCAGCGCCCTCAATGCCGAGCCCGAAAAGGAGCACGAGAACGAGGTCGAGCACCACGTTGAGTACCACCGACGCTGCCAGCACCCACAGCGGAGTGCGGCTGTTGCCCACAGAACGCAGCAGCGACGCGCAGAAGTTGTAGACGAACGACAGCGCTATGCCGGCGTATATTATCATAAGGTAGCTGCGCATCAGCGGATAAACATCAGCCGGAACGCTCAGCAGGCGCAGCGTGCCGTCGATCCAGATATATGCCGCGGCATTCAGCACAACGGTTATTCCGCCCGTAAGCAGCAGGCTTGCCGCCACGCTCTGCCTCAGACCTGCCATGTTGCCCTCGCCGAACTTTAGTGAGAACACCGTGCCGCTGCCCATCGACAGGCCGAGCATCACGGACGTGATAAACACCATAAGCGTGTAGGCTGAGCCGACGGCCGCCAGCGCCTCAGCACCGATGAAGCGCCCCACAATGAGCGTATCGGCAATGTTGTAGCACTGCTGCATCATCGCCCCCGCCATCATCGGCAGTGTGAAGCGCAGCAGAGTAGGTGTTATTTTGCCCCGTGTAAGGTCTTCGCCGTTGTTCATTTTCAGCTGTTGATTTAAAACATTCATACAAAGGTAATCAATAAAATTTAAAGTATGACATGATTGGATAAAAGAATAAATGGCATATTCATGGCATTTAAAGACATGGTAAAATATCAGGACAAAAGTTTTTTCTGAAATAGAAAACCGATGTGTAAAGGATGTTAATTTGCGCCGCTTAAAGCTGTCGCTTTATTAACTTTCATTTACGTTTGGCCCTCTTTTGGGTCCTAAAAAGCATGGTTTTGCCTTTAAAGTTGAGGCTTTTTGCATTACAAAAAGCCCACTTTTGCATCGTAAATGCACCACTTTTGACCGGTAAACGGCCGAGTAATGTTTTTTAACTTTTGTCTTTTTGCTGCAAAAGTTTTGTAAATGCCTGTTATTCAATAACTTAATTAAAATGCCTGAAAATGCGTAATTTTTCGGTCTGAAGACCAATCCTTGTCCGGCACCGCTGTTCTGAGAGCGTTAAGTGAACGGAATTAATCCGTTTTATTTACAAAATCCAGTTGCGTATGCAGTCTTGTCGGCAGGTTGGATAATGAAAGTGTTATGCTTTTGTGGATTATAGTTATGAAAAGATTAGGTGAATTAGCTTAAGGTTATTCTATAAATTACTGTTGCTAAGTAAGATATTATTTCTATCATGGTTATTTTTATATTTTAAAGTCAAAAGTGTATTAAACAAGTTTTTTTAGTTTTTTGTAAATTATAGAGGAATATTCATGAGATTTGTCAATTTTTTGATTAATTTTGTCCTATAAAAGACAAAGTCTATATGCCAAACATAACAAAGCGTCTACCTGTTAGATTTGAGGAACCTCGCAAAGCTAGAGCATGTACCAAGTATCAACATGGATTAGAACTTGGTATCTGTAAAGCTATGTATTGTAGAACAATTAATGTGCAAAGGTCGTTGTGTTATGCTAGTTTTAATACTACATGGTCGGAGATTTTTTGTATAGGCCTTTTGAAAACGGGTTTTATTTTATCTGATGATGTAGCGAAGATAGTTAGGTTGTAGATAATGTTTTTGATATTTTAATAAATTCATTCAGTATTTTCAAAAATGAAGAGTGCATCAAAATCATATAACATAGAATCTTTTGCAGACTCTGATTTCGTTTCAGAATCGCAGCTTTCGTTTTATTTTCCTACAACCCAAGAATATAATTCTAATGCATATAAGGTGTTATCGTTATTTTCTGGATGTGGTGGAATGGACTTGGGCTTTGAAGGACACTTTATAGCGAACAAAAAGTCCTTTGCTCCTGGTTGTAAATTTATAGAATATAATGTTAATGATAATTGGGTTATGCTCAAGAAGAATAACTTTACAACTGTTTTTGCTAATGATATTTTGCCCGAAGCGGAAAAAACATGGACAACTTATATGGCTCGTTTTGGCTATCCTCCTGAAACATATCGCAATATAAGTATTGTAGATTTGGTAAAAATGCATTATGCTGGTGCAGACGTATTCCCTAAAGACATTGACATTGTTACAGGAGGATTTCCGTGTCAGGATTTTAGTGTAGCGGGTAAACGTAAAGGCTTTGAGTCACAGAAAGACCATATGGGTCAACGTCGTGAAGATGATGAGCCTTCAGAAGAGACTCGAGGTAAGTTATATTATTGGATGAAACAAGTCATAGATATAACGCATCCTAAAATATTTGTGGCTGAAAATGTGAAGGGACTTGTCAACCTTGGTAATGTTAAGGACATTATACAAAAGGACTTTGCTAGTGCAGATGGTAATGGTTACATTGTTTTAGAACCACAGGTGTTGAATGCAGGGGATTATGGTGTTCCGGAGATGCGAGAGCGCGTGATTTTTATTGGAATAAGAAAAGATGTACTTAAACCAGAAGCCCTTGAGGCGTTGGAATTAAAGAATGTCCCTGATGAGTATAATCCATATCCCAAGCCCACTCATGCGGCAACCCGGAAGGATAACTCTCTCCTTCCTATGGTGACAAGCTATGATGTATTAAAGGATTTGAAAGAACCAGAAGAATCATGTGATGAATCTCAGCAAGTGTATTCAAAAGCGAAATATTTGGGCAATAAGAGTCAGGGACAGATTGAAATAAAGTTGGATGGACTTGCCCCAACAATTCGTTCGGAGCATCATGGTAATATTGAATTTAGAAGATTATCTGCAGAACATGGTGGTAAAAATAAAGCGGAACTTGAAAAGGGCCTTAAAGAACGTCGATTGACGCCGCGTGAATGTGCTCTAATTCAAACATTTCCCCCAAACTATCGCTTCGTTATGAAGAATAGGAATTCCAGAGGTTATTATGTAAGTTCTTCTGGTGCTTATAAGGTTATTGGTAATGCGGTACCTCCTGTGTTGGCGTATCACATTGCAAATAGATTGCAGGAATTGTGGTCAAAGTATTTTAAATAAAATAAGAATTTATGGTACAGGCATCTGCTTATGATGGAAATACACTTGATTTGGCATTCGCTGATTTTATGTGTAAGACGGAAGCGTATCTTAATGACCAAACAATGGGTGACGCACGACTTTATAAGGATTGTAAGGGAACAAAACTTGAACATGTTGCTCTTGGAGTTTTGCATAAATTGTGTGTTGATACACCTTTTAAGAAAGAAAATATCATTCTTGTTTCCGGGCATAGTTTTCCTGATATAGAGACACGTCCATGTTATGGTGTAGAAGTGAAGACAACAGAAAAAGATTCTTGGACATCAACAGGAAGTAGTATAGTTGAAAGTACTCGAAATGAGGCCATCAAAAGAATATATATGCTGTTTGGAAAACTTGGTGGGGAAAGAGCGGAGTTTAGATGTAGGCCATATGAGAAATGTTTAAGCAACATTGCTGTTACTCATTCACCACGCTATTTAATAGATATGAATCTTTCACAGAATGGATCACCAACGATTTTTGACAAAATGGCAATCGAGTATGACGAGTTTAGAGTTCTCGATGAGTATGAAAAGGTTTCTAGGCTACGTAAATATTATAAGAAACAGGTGGCTGTAAGCGGCAAATTGCAAATGCCGTGGTGGATGGGCGAAACAGAATTGACAGAAGCTACGGCTCCAGTAGTTTCGCTTTATAATGACCAAAGTGTTGCCTTTAAGGATAAAATTAATGTCCGTATGTTAGTCTTATTTCCATTCGATATTATTCATGGTAAATATCAAAGAGCGGCATTATGGATGTGCACAAGATTTTCTGTAATCATGCCAAATATGCGTGATATATTCTCTGCTGGTGGTAAAATCGAATGCCTTGGTAAATTGGCGCTGTCAGATAAGATGCCGCAAGTTTTACAACGGATTTACAACTATAGAGTGGATATTGTGGCATTACTTAAACATTTGGATTCACAAACATTTACGGATATAGCTTACAATTGGGATGACATGGATCTTCAGAAACCGCCACTTGATGCATGGCTTGATAAAGTCAATTATGCGTTTGCTCGGCACAGGGAATTGTCAGGTTTAGATATACGTGAAATTTTTTCTGATGTATTATAATTTTTTCATATGGATAAAATGACCAAAGAGCAGAGGCATAAATGTATGGCGTCTGTCAAGGGAAAAAACACAAAACCTGAGTTAGTTGTCAGAAAGTATTTGTTCTCTCGTGGTTTTCGGTATAGACTAAATCATCCAAGGCTTCCTGGGCATCCTGACATTGTATTGCGAAAATACCGAACAGTTATTTTTGTCAATGGATGCTTTTGGCATGGACATGAAGGGCATGAATGTTTCAGACCACCTAAGAGCAATATAGAGTTTTGGAAATCTAAAATACAACGAAATAAAGAACGTGATAGAGCGGAACTGCAACAATTGGCTAAAATGGGGTGGCATTGTATCACGATTTGGGAATGTCAGTTGAAACCAAAGAAAAGAGAAAAGACTTTACAGTCACTTATTTTTACTCTCAACCGTATTTATCTCCAAGACCACTCTATTTCATATGATTTGTCTAACACTTATACTGATATGGTAGCTGAAGATGTTCCGGGATATAAAAATAATATATGCAAATAAAATTATAGTCAGTTGTAACTGAAGAACTTTGGATTTATAAAAATAGTACTACGTCTGGTTGTTTATTTTAGCAGACGTCTATCAGACGCTTAACAACTTTGGTTTAGTGCGATTCTGATACATTATCAGCATGTAAGCGTAGAGCTGGAATAGTATCATGTGTGGCCTGTTGTATATTTGTGTTTTTTAACTTTTGTCTTTTGCTGCAAAAGTTTTGTAAATGTTTGTTATTCAACAACTTAACTAAAATGCCTGAAAATGCGCAATTTTTCGGTCTGAAGACCAATCCTTGTCCGGCACCGCTGTTCTGAGAGCGTTAAGTGAACGGAATCAATCCGTTTTATTTACAAATTGCAGAACTGGCATTATGCCCGGTTCGTTGCGCATTAATGTTTTTTTGAGTAACTTTGCAGCCCGATAACGGCAAATATCAATTAAGCATTACTCTCACGTACATAGGGCAGAACGGACTGCATGGGTGCATGAGGGCAGAAAACAGACAACAATGGATAACAGAAACAGACAGATACTCAACATAGCCCTGCCGGCAATAGTGAGCAACATCACCGTGCCGCTGCTGGGACTTGTAGACGTGGCCATAGTGGGACATCTCGGGGCGGCATCGTATATAGGTGCAATAGCCGTGGGCGGCATGACGTTCAACGTGATTTACTGGATATTCGGATTCCTGCGCATGGGTACTAGCGGACTGACGGGGCAGGCTCTCGGCAGGCGCGACCTTACCGAAACGGTGCGCATGCTTACTCGTTCGTTGGGTATTGCCATGGCGGTTGCCTTGGCGCTCATCGTGCTGCAGGTGCCGCTGCGTGAGGCATCAATGCTCGTGATGCAGCCTCCTGCCGAGGTAAGGAGGCTTGCCTCGATATATTTCGACATACTAATATGGGGTGCTCCTGCCATGCTCGGCCTGTTCAGTCTGTCGGGATGGTATATAGGCATGCAGAATTCGCGCGTGCCAATGTTTATAGCCATAACGCAGAACATAATAAACATCGGGGCGAGCACGTTGCTTGTGTTCGGCCTTGGACTTAAGGTTGAAGGCGTTGCCCTGGGCACACTCATTGCCCAATGGGGCGGTTTCATTATGGCACTGCTGCTCTGCTTCGTAAATTATCGCCGTCTGAGGCGTTATTTCTCATGGCAAGGCGTATGGCGGCGCGACGCAATGGCGCATTTCTTCAAGGTAAACCGCGACATATTTTTGCGCACGCTGTGCATGGTTGCCGTAATGCTGTTTTTCACTTCCGCCGGTTCGTGGCAGGGTGAGGTAGTGTTGGCGGTTAACACTCTGCTCATGCAGTTCTATATGCTGTTCTCTTACGTTATGGACGGCTTTGCCTATGCAGGCGAGGCTTTGAGCGGCAAGTTTTATGGGGCGCGCAATCAGGAGGCTCTTGGCTCTACGGTGCGCCGCCTGTTCTGGTGGGGTGCCGGTATGGCAGTAGGCTTCACGCTGGTTTACGGCATAGGCGGCGACGCCTTTCTCTCGTTGCTTACTGATGAACCTTCCGTGGTGGCTGCCTCGCATGAGTATTATTACTGGGCATTGGCAATACCTGTTGCCGGCATGGCGGCGTTTGTATGGGACGGTGTGTTTATAGGCTGCACCATGACGCGCGGCATGCTTCAGTCGATGTTTCTTGCAGCTGTAACGTTTTTCGCCCTTTATTATTCTCTTCGCTTCACGATGGCCAACCATGGCCTGTGGCTTGCGTTCATAGCGTTTGTTGCTGTAAGAGGACTGGCGCAGACCGTGATATGGCGCAGGCGGCGCACGGGGTGCACAACCTGACCGGGAAGCGCGCTGTCGACTTTGCTAATGATATGATGTATAGCCGCAAATCATAACGCGGTTTGGAATAAAAACAAAGAATGCAGACAGAAGACACACTGAATGTGCGACCTGTCTGCATTCTTTGTATTTGTATGAACCCTTTGCCGCGGGGGAGCTAATTGTAGAGAAAATAATTATCCCCAGTTTATCTTGTCGCCTTCTTCCCTCACTATCCTGCAAAGCTCCTGTTCGTTGTCAATCAGCGAGGTCAGCATGTCGGCAAGTCGCTTGGCCTTGTCGCGGTTGGCGTCGCTCTCCTTGAAGTATGCATCATAGAGGCCTGCCTCAGGATCGGTGTCCATTGCCTCGAGTATGTCGGGTGCGTTGTTCTTGAGATAATGCCTTATCAGGGCGTCCCAGTTATATCCGTTCATGTAGGCCGCTTCGTTTATTTCGCCCAATCTATCGCCAAGCTCAAGCACCTTGTCGTGTTCCACTTCGAGCAGCACGTTTATCACACCGTCGCCATCATCGATTATTCTTACATAGCTGCCGTCGCCGCTGTTGCTCATTGCATTGTGGCTGTCTGCATGGCCGCATTCCTCCTGTTGCGGCCTTTCTTCCGTCTTGCCTTTAAAGGCTTGCAGAATTTTGCTGAAGAAATTTTTATCTGATACCATTATCGTTGTCTGAATTATTGAGTTTCTTACGTTCTGTCTGATATTTGCGTCCGTGGCTGAAGTTGTACGACAGCGTTAAGTAAATCATGTTACCGTTGTCCTTGATATATGTATGCGTAGTGCTCTGCAGATACTTGCTGTCTGTCTTGCCCACATAGTCGAAACCTTGTGCATAGCCGAGCAACAAAACTCCAAGTCCCACTTTGAGGTCTTTATATTTATAGGTGACGCTGAAGTTCGACTGGTTTTCGCCCGTGCTCATAGATTCGGCAAAATAGCTTTTCGGTGCGGTGTAGAAACTTGCAGAAACGTTCCATCTGCCCAGCATAAGGTTGGCATATCCGCCCCAGCGCCATGAGCGGTAATTGTGAGAGTAGTCAAGTCCGCGGCTGTTGTAGTTGGAATAGTCGCCATAGAGTGAAATGTTGAGAATGTCCTTAATGGCGTGCAGAGTGAAGTAGGCAGTGAGAGACTTCTGACTGAAGCTCTTCTGGTTTTCCGGCTTGCTGATGAGCAGATATGTGCCGTCGTCCTGCAGCTCGGGAATATAAGATGTCATGATGATGTCGGGCGCATAATACCAGCTTCCGTACAACTGGAAGTTAAAAATCGGACGGTTCCAGCTTAGCATAAGACTGTTGCTGTATCCAGTGTAAGGCTTCAGTCCTGTGTTTCCGTCGCTTGCGTTAAGTTCGTCGCTCTGGTTTCTTACGTCGCTCAGTTGCGAGAGCGAAGGCGAACGCTGGCTTATTCGTCCTGAGTATCTTACAAACAGGTTGTCGGTTATTTTGGTCGAAAGACTTAACTGCGGGCGCAGTGTCCACTTGTTGAATCCTATGTCGCCCTGATGAATGGCAAGATAGTTTGCACCGAGGCCAACCTGATAGTTGAATATGCTGAGTTTTCCCTGTAGCTGTGCAAAGAGATAAAGATTGTCTGAGTTGAGTATGGCGTCCGTGTTCACCGCTCCTGTGTAGTCGTTGTCAGTGTGGCTTACGGTGTATTCGCCTCCGGCCGAGAACACTTTGTTCTTGAATTCCTTCGTATATATAGCTTCACTGATAAGCGAATATTTGCGGCCCGTGGTAGAATAGCTGTAGTCATTCACCGGGTCAGCCTGCATCGACTGCTCTGGCGACTGGTTGAAGAGATAGTTGCGCGACATATATTTGTAGTCGGTGCCGATGTAAGTTCCTACTACATTGGCCGTTATGTTCTGTTTTTTAGGCAGGTTCAGCGACCAGTAGATGTCGAGCGACGGGGTGTACATTTTGTTCTTACTCTTGTTATACAGATACAAGTCTGGCATTGATGTCTCTTTTGCCAGCTGATTTGAGCCTGAGTTCGGGTTGTTGTATTGATTATAGTTGAGGCTGATGTTCAGGGTATATTTGTCAGGTTCGGCAAGGTTGTAGCCCAGCTGGACCGTATTAAAGGTGTACATGAAGTCGGTGTTGTAGCCTAAATATTGGCGTTGGCGCTGCGTTCCGTCAGGAAAGAAATATGTGTTTTCGCTGTCCACCTTGCGCTCGTCGTAGCCGCGGTAGCTGAAGTTGTAGTATATGCTGAACTCCGATTTCTTGTAGTTATACTTAAAGTAAGCATTACTGTTGTTGAAGCCGGTAGTGAAGGCCTGCATCGTTCCTAATCCGCCGACATATCCCGCATATCTTCTCTTTACGACAAAGTTAATTACAGCGTCCATGCTGCCGTCGGAATATCTCACTCCGGGATTGTCGATATATTCAACCCTTACAACCTCGTCAGGTCTCAGTGCTGTTATGTCCTGTTGATTGGCTTTAACGTCATTTATGCGTACCTGCACGCTTCCGCCTTTCAGTGATTTAATTTCCTGCTTAATCGGGTCGGTCATTATACCGTTGAGCGTCATCTTGCTCAGCAGATCGTATCCGTTCGATGAGTGCTTCTTCATTGTTGATGTCGGCAGAAGTATTTGGCGGTCTACCTTGCTTATCACTCGCATACCATTAACCGTAACTTCGCCAAGGTTGTATGTGGTGTCAACTTTCAGCGTGTCGGTCTGAGCATGCGCTGCGGCAACTGTCATGGCTGCCGCAAGCGCAGTCGTTATTATTCTGTGTCTTTTCATACGCAATGCTGTTTTGTGTCTTATTCTGATTTTAGTACGCAATCGCATTGCTGATGTGACATGATTTAACTTATTTTAAATAACAGAGGTATGTCAGCCGGGATAATTCATGTTCTCGTCTTTGATTACCTCAAGCACTTCTGTCAGGAACTTGCGTGCCTCCCATCGTGCCATGGGCAGGTCGTGCAGCAGCCAGTTGCCGCAGTCCTTCGGAGCAGCTCCCGGTATTTCGCCTTCAAAGTCAGCAACAAATTTGAATGTCTTTTGCATCAGTCCCACGATGTCCTTCGGTTCAAGGTCACCGCGCATGAGCAGATAGTTGCCCGTCAGACATCCCATCGGCCCCCAGTAGATTATGCGGTCTTTCCATTCCGGGTCGTTGCGCAGATAGGTTGCAGCCAGATGTTCAATGGTGTGGAGTGCGCCGGCGTGAACAACAGGTTCGCGGTTAGGCTCCTTCATGCGTATATCAAATGTGGTGACGGTCTCTCCGCCTACGCTGTCCTTGCGTGATACGTATATTCCGCGCAGCAGGCGGTTGTGGTCGATTGTAAAACTTGGAATCTTTTTCATTTTTTAGGAGTTAAGAAGTTATGGAGTTAAGGAGTTAAGACAAATGCGTTGTTTCATTTTTTCGTTGTCTGGCTTTTGAGGATATTCTGACAAATGCGTCGCTCCTTGACATCTCAGTAACTCATTGCTTATATTACTTTAAGAAATTCTTTGGTAACGTTGAACGACTTTTCGGCAAGTCTTGCCCAGAAGTCGAAGTATTGCGACGCCTTGTTGTCCTTAAGCGGTATGTCGCTGATTATGCGGAAACTTACGAACGGCACTCCGTATATGTGGCAGGTCTGCGCTATAGAGCAGCTCTCCATGTCGACGGCTTTGGCCTTGGGAAAGTTGTCGAGTATGCCCTGCATCTTCTCGCGTGAGTCGACAAACCATTCGCCGCTGACAATCAGACCGGCATGAATCTTTGTCTCGCCGCTCAGGGATACAGCTTTTTCTACGAGGTCTTTTGGTGCCGTAAATGCAGGCGGCATGCCGATGATTTGTCCGAAGCTGCACTCGCTGCCGCAGTAGGCGTCGTGATAGCAATATGACGTGCCCACGATGACGTCCGTTACGTTCATCTCTACGTCGGCTCCGCCAGCCACTCCGGTAGATATCACCAGGTCGGGGGCATAGTTGTTTATCATTTCCACGGCACCAATGGCGGAGTTTACCTTGCCGATGCCGCATTTCTGTATAACGATGTCCTTGTCGCCGATGTTGCCCACGGCGAAGTCTTTCTTGTGGTGTTGCTCCATTGTGGCGTTTTCGAGCAGTGCCTTAAGCTGCACAAACTCCTTGTCCATTGCCACTATTATTCCTATTTTCATCTTTATGCTGTTGTTTTATGTGGCAAAGATATAAAGAATTTGCGACATATCAGCGTGCCGCCGGCTTATAGGAGGCAAAAAATCTCTTAGAATGTGTGGCTGGCAGGCGCATCATGGATAGGTGTAGTTGAAGTAAGTCCACTGGCTACTGCCTATGCTGCGGTTGTTGTTGTCGAATATTTCAACCTTGGCCTTCAGGTGCGATTTGCCGCTTCCGAGATGAAGTTCGCTGTAGGGTATGAAAATCTTTAGGTCGGTGTATGTCGTGTTGTCCCACCCCGGCGTATATTTTGTTGAAGACGACACCTTGCCGTCGGTAGTGTAATAATGTTTGTTGTAGTCGTTCAGAGCCGTTCCGTTTTCGAAGTAGAAGTAGGCTACGCAGATGCCCGTCTTGCCCTTCATGCCGCTTACGTCGAAGCTCACTTTGACATTCATTCCTTTCTGCCCGTTCTGGTAGAGGTTATGCTCTGTGGTGATAGACTTCACCGTTGCGCTCAAATTGGTGTAGGTGTTGTACGACGGTGCTTTAAGGTAGTTGAGGCCGAATCTTTTGTCGAGTGCCTTGAACATTGCCAGATATGTAGGGGCTGATTTTGTCGACACGTCGAGTGTTATGCCTGATATTACGATTTTTTTTATGTTGAAGGTCGTAAGCTGCTGTATCACGTGGCTTATACGGTTGCTTGATGACATGGAGGAAAAGTCGCTGCGGCTGCTCGAAAGATCAGATACCGACGCTTGTATTCCTAGATTAGCCATCTCTGCGTCTTCAAATTCTTTTTTCAGGACATCAGACACTCCTGCCTCGTATGTACTTATCACTTCGCCGTTTGTAAGCGTCAGCGTCAGTGTTTGGTTAAACATAGCCTTGTCTTCGTATCTGCGCGTTTTTTTCCCAAGATCTATCAGACTCTGTTCAAAGCCTGCAATCCTTATTGAGATTACCGGATATATTCCTTTTTTATACAGAAGCTGAAGACCTCCAAGTACAATTTCTTCAGTGTTGGATGCCTTAAATTCAAGATCTTTTGTCCTGTAATAATAAGTACCTCCATCACTAAGACCCTCTTCAAACTCATACGGCTCGTCTCCTGAATTAATTCCGGCATAAACATTTAATGCGGCAAATGCGAATATCAATGCCATTGATATCCTGTGTAATAATGACGTTCTCATAAATATTAGTTTTAAAATAATGTAACCTATAATAACGCGTTACTGTATGCCAGAACAACGCTCTTGGCAAAGATAATACTTATATAGGAAAAAACAGCCTGTCGGGGTCCGAATATGTGCAAAATATATGAATTTTGTTTCTTTCAGAGTGCCGGTAAGGCCAGACTGCGCTAAAAAGTTATTCAGAATGATGCGGAGTAGTTGAAAAAATATTACTTTTGCGTACTTGAAAACAAATCATATTTTACATCCTCTTATGGTTAAAGTCTATAAATTATTGATAATAGCGCTGTCGCTATTGCCGTTGTATGTTTTTGCCGATATTACCGTGGCACCGGTATTTACTGATAACATGGTGATACAGCAGGAAAAGCCAGTATATGTATGGGGAAAGGCTCCTGCCGGCGAGAATATAAAAATAAGTTTTATGTCTCAGAGATCCAGTACGGTAGCCGATGCCAACGGTGAATGGATTGCCGTGCTTAAAGCCGTGAGCGCTACTAAGAAACCGCAAAAACTTGTGGTAAGTTCAAGGTCAGGAAAAATTGTGCTAAGCAATATTCTTGTTGGCGAAGTGTGGCTCGCCTCAGGACAGTCAAACATGGAATATTCCATGAACAACCACCCGCACCATGCCCGCCCAAAGAAAGGCGACCCGGAGGTACTGTATAAGGAATTTAAGGCGGCAGACAGTCAGATAATACGCACAATGTATGTAGAGTGTTCAAATAATGGCGAGATACTGCCTACTGCCGGATGGAAGATGTTGTCTGAAGAAAGTCTTGCCCCTGTTTCTGCCGCAGGATATTTCTTTGCAAAGAATTTGTCTGACAGTCTTGACGTACCAGTCGGACTGATATCCTCGTCGTGGGGAGGATCGATGATTGAGTCGTGGATGCCTGAAGAGGCGTTCAAGGGCTCGTCGCAGTTGAATGATGGATACGCCAACGGCAGCTATTATGGTCTGCCTGTTGCCGATCATTACCGCACGATGATAGCTCCGCTGGCTCCATTCTCTATGCGCGGATTTCTGTGGTATCAGGGCGAGGCAAATGTCCTGGACCAAAGAGGTGTAGGGTATTATGTCAAGCAGCGTGCGCTGATTGACGGCTGGCGAAAGGCTTGGCATGATGACGCCATGCCGTTTTATTTCGTCCAGCTGGCACCTTATCTCTATTCAGACCGCAAGGGCGATGAGAACGGATTGCCGTGGGATGCCCTTCCTAAATTTTGGGAGGAGCAGGCGTCCTGTCTTGATGTTCCACATACAGGTATGATTGTTATTAATGACCTGGTGGATAATCTTAAAGATATACATCCGCCATATAAATGGATAGTCGGAAAGCGCCTGGCCCTGCTTGCCTTAAATAAGACCTATGGGCGAGATGTCGTAAGTTCGGGACCTACATTTAAAAGCATGGAAGTTGAAGGCGATAAGGTCATATTGACATTTGAAAACGCTGACGGCCTGAAGACACGTGACGGAAAGATGCCCGACAACTTTAAACTGAAAAACACAAAGAACCGCTACAACACGGCCAAAGCCCAGATTGTAGACAATAAGGTTGTGCTAAGTTCAAAAACGGATATGGCAAGACCCGTGACGGTGCGTTATTGTTGGAGCGACAGCTCGCAGCCCAATCTGTGCAATGGTGCAGGTTTGCCTGCCGCGCCGTTTAGGGCGACGGAAAAAATAAAGTGACATTAATGCTGATACGGCGCCATGCCGGCAGCAAGCAACGAATACATCTTAATTTTACGCAAAGAGTTGACTGATGTCATGAATTTTGTGTATTTTTGCACTCAGATTTAATTTAAAAACGTAAGTATCAATGAAAACATGGAAACAATACCTGCCCGACGTGCTTGTCATATTGCTGTTCGCGGCTATTTCTTTCGCATACTTCTTTCCTGCCGATATTGAAGGAAAGATTCTTTTCCGCCACGACTCGGCTGCAAGCAAGGGCCTCGGGCGAGAACTGTCAGAACACAGGGAGAAAACCGGAGAGCAGACTCGCTGGATGAACTCCGTGTTCAGCGGCATGCCGACATATCAGACGGCGCCTTCGTACAGCAGCACCGACGGACTGGGCCAGGTCGTAAAGGCTTATCATCTTTTCCTGCCTGAGAACGTGTGGTATGTCTTTGCTTATCTGCTGGGATTCTATATCCTTCTTCGTGCGTTCGATTTCCGCCAGTCGCTGGCGGCTTTGGGCTCCATAATATGGGCCTTCTCGAGCTATTTCTTCATAATCATAGCCGCAGGACATATCTGGAAGGTTATGGCTCTGGCATATCTCCCGCCGATGATAGCCGGAGTGGTGCTTGCCTACAGGGGCAAATACCTGTGGGGACTCATTGTCACGGCGCTGTTTACGGCCTTTGAGGTCAACGCCAACCACGTGCAGATGACGTATTATTTCCTGTTTGTCATCCTGTTTATGGTCATTGCCTATCTCGTTGATGCCATCCGTAACCACAAACTGGCTCATTTCGGCAAGGCCACGGCTGTGTGTGCTGCCGGTGCCATAATAGGTATATGCATCAACCTGAGCAACCTTTATCACACATGGGAGTACAGCCAGGAGTCGATGCGCGGCAAGAGCGAACTGGTGAAAAAGAACACGGCAAACCAGACAAGCAGCGGACTCGACCGCGACTATATAACGCAGTGGAGCTACGGCATAGGCGAGACATGGACTCTGCTCGTGCCCAACACCAAGGGCGGCGCATCTATGCCTTTGGCACAGAACAAAACTGCCATGGAACATGCCGACAACAACTTTATAGATATATATCAGCAGCTCGGACAATACTGGGGTGAACAGCCCGGAACGAGCGGCCCTGTTTACGTCGGGGCATTCGTGCTCATGCTGTTCGTCTTAGGCCTGTTTATCGTCAAGGGACCTATGAAGTGGGCCCTGCTTGCCGCAACGGTGCTATCTATACTGCTGTCATGGGGTAAGAACTTCATGCCGTTCACCGACTTCTTTATCGACTATATCCCGATGTACTCAAAGTTCCGCACGGTGGCGTCGATACTTGTCATTGCCGAGTTTACTATACCTCTGTTGGCAATGCTTGCATTGAAGAAGATTGTCGACGAACCTGAAATCCTTACTCAAAAGATAAAATACGTTTATGCAAGCTTTGCCCTCACCGGCGGCATCGCCCTGTTGTTTGCCGTTATGCCTACAATGTTCTTCTCAGACTTCATCTCGTCTGAAGAGATGAGGGCATTGCAGCAGATACCTGCCGACTATCTGAACCCGCTGCTCGCCAATCTGCGCGAGATGCGTATCGCCATGTTCACTGCCGACTGCTGGCGCTCGTTCTTCATCATCGCCATCGGCACTCTCTGCCTGCTGCTCTATAAGGCAAAGAAACTGAAGACAGAATACATGGTGGGAGCGCTGATAGTTCTCTGTCTTGTTGACATGTGGCAGGTCAACAAGCGCTACCTCAACAACGACATGTTTGTCAACAAGAGTGAGCGCGAGGCACCGATAGAGATGACCGAGACCGACAAGATTATCCTTCAGGACAAGACCGACTTCGGCAGTTACCGTGTGCTCAACCTTGCCTCTAACACGTTCAACGAGAACGAAACTTCTTACTATCACAACAGCATAGGCGGATACCACGCCGCCAAGTTGCGCCGTTATCAGGACATGATAGACGCCTACATCGCTCCTGAGATGCAGAAGCTCGTGCCCGCAGTGGCTGAGGCCGGAGGCGACATGACCAAGATCAACGGCGACAGCATCTATCCGGTGCTCAACATGCTAAACGCAAGATATTTCATATTCCCGCTTCAGAGCGGACAGACCGTGCCTTTGAAGAATCCGTATGCTTACGGCAATGCATGGTTTGTAGACCGTATAACCTATGTAAACAGCGCCAACGACGAAATAGACAGAGTTGGAAAGATTGACCTGCGCCATGAGGCAGTGGCCGACGCCAAGTTTAAGAGTCAGCTGAAGGATGCCAAGAAGCAGGGTGGTGTGTCGGTTGTCAAGCTCACATCATATTCTTCTAACCACCTGAAGTACAGCGTAAGCTCTGATGCCGGCGGTGTGATAGTGTTCTCCGAGGTGTATTATCCCGGCTGGACAGCCACAGTCGACGGCAACCCCGTCGAGCTCGGACGTGTCAACTATCTGTTGCGTGCCATCAATGTCGCACCGGGCAAGCACAACGTAGAACTGATGTTCTATCCTAAGTCTGTCAGCACAACCGAGACCATAGCATATATAGCTTATGCCGTACTTATCCTGGCGCTTCTGTTTGTTGTATATATTGAAATGAAAAAGAAAGGGAAGGTTAAATGAAAAAGCTTTTGTCATTGCCGCCAAATCTGGTAAACTGTTTTCATGATGTTACCGGACACGACCGCAGCGAATGGTTCTGCACCAACGACCCCATAGGGCATAAGCTCGGTTCGGGCGGCGGTTCAACATGGCTGCTGGAGGCCTGTTATGCCGAAAGTTCAGACGGCAAGAGCTTCGACGAGTGGCTTGCCTCAGACAGACGCCTGCTGCTGCATGCCGGCGGACAGAGCCGCCGGTTGCCGGCCTACGCCCCGTCGGGCAAGGTGCTGACGCCCGTGCCGGTGTTCCGCTGGGAGCGCGGACAGAGGCTCTCGCAGAATCTTCTGTCGCTGCAGATACCCCTTTACGACAAGATAATGAGCTGCGCGCCCGACAACATGCACACCATGATTGTCAGTGGCGATGTGTATATACGTGCCACTCAGCCGCTTCAGCCTATACCAGAGGCCGACGTGGTGTGCTACGGCCTGTGGCTCGGCCCTGAGATAGCCAAAGACCACGGTGTGTTTGTGTCAAGACGCGAAACCCCGTCGGTGCTTGAGTGCATGATGCAGAAGCCTTCGGTGAAGACTCTCGGCGAACTGCTCAAGGATCATTTCTATCTTACTGACATAGGCGTGTGGCTGTTGAGCGACCGCGCCGTCAAGCTGCTCATGCAGCGCTCAAAGCGCAACGGCGAGCGCATCAACTACGACCTCTATTCTGAGTTCGGCTGCTCGCTCGGCACAGATCCTTCGGTTAAGGACGACGAGCTCAACAGTCTGAGCGTAGCCGTGTTGCCTTTGCCAGGCGGCGAGTTTTATCATTTCGGCACAAGTCATGAGATACTGTCGTCGACACTTGCGATACAGAATCTTGTCAACGACCAGCGCGAGATAATGCATCACTCGCTGAAGCCTCACCCAGCCATGTTCGTGCAGAATGCATGCGTGGGTACGGCCATCACTGAGCGCAACCAGAATCTTTGGATAGAAAACAGCTATGTGCCTTCGTCGTGGACGCTGGCGCATGAGAACATCATAACGGGCGTGCCCGAAAACAACTGGACAATAAGTCTTCAGCCGGGACAGTGTGTTGACATTGTGCCTGCCGGCGAAGACGAATATATAGTAAGGCCTTACGGATACGACGATAAGTTCCGCGGCGACCTTCACGACCTCAGCGTTACGTTCCTCGGACGTCCGTTTGCCGAATGGGCTGCCGAGCGCAACATCGACATTGACACGATAGACGGAAATGCCGACCTGCAGTCGGCACGCATATTCCCGGCATGTGCCGACGTGAATGATGCCGGACTCGTATTGCGCTGGATGCTCTCTGAGCCGGAACTCAAAGAGGGTGCCGAAATATGGAGCGAAAGCCGCAGGCTCAGCGCCGACGACATATCGGCTGAGGCAGACCTGATGAGGCTTCAGCAGCAGCGCGACCTGCTGCGTGCTGCCAACTGGCAGGCTCTGGCACGCAACTATGAGCATAGCGTGTTCTATCAGGTTGACCTTGACGATGCCGCACGCGACTTTGCCAAGTTCAACATTCCTCAGCCGGATGCGATAAGCGACAATGCGCCGCTGCTGACACGCATACACGACTCAATGTTCCGCTCTGAGCTGGCACGTATCAGTGGCAACGAATATCAGAAGAATGAAGACAAGGCTTTTGCCCTGTTGCGCGACGGACTGACACAGCAGGTGCTCACCGAGAAACAGAGTCCGCGCATGTCGGTATACGGCGACCAGATTGTGTGGGGCCGCAGCCCCGTGCGCATAGACATAGCCGGAGGATGGACCGACACGCCGCCTTACTGCCTCATGGAGGGCGGCAGCGTTGTCAACCTTGCCATCGAGCTTAACGGTCAGCCGCCGCTGCAGACGTATGTCCGTCCGTGTAAGGAGCCGCACATCGTGCTGCGCAGCATCGACCTCGGAGCCATTGAGGAGGTTACCACATACGAGCAGCTTGCCGACTATCATCATGTGGGCAGTCCGTTCTCTATACCCAAGGCCGCGCTGGCCCTTGCAGGCTTTGTGCCCGCCTACTGTGCAGAGAAGTTCGGCTCGCTCGAAAGTCAGCTGAAGGCTTTCGGCTGCGGCATAGAGCTGACGCTGCTCTCTGCCATTCCCGCAGGCAGCGGACTGGGCACGAGCAGCATGCTCGCGTCTACCGTTCTCGGTGCGCTCAACGATTTCTGCGGCCTGGCATGGGACAAGAACGAAATAGGCCACCGCACGCTTGTGCTTGAACAGCTGCTCACAACCGGAGGCGGATGGCAAGACCAGTTTGGCGGAATACTGCAGGGTGTAAAACTGTTGCAGACAGGCCGCGGCTTCGACCAGTGTCCTACGGTGCGCTGGCTTCCGTCCGACTTGTTCACACAGCCTGAGTACACGCCTTGCCACCTGCTCTATTATACGGGCATAACACGCACGGCAAAGAACATCCTGGCAGAGATAGTGCGCCGCATGTTCCTCAATCAGAGCGACGAGCTGACACGTCTGCGCGAGATGAAGCAGCACTCGCTCGACATGTATGAGACCATACAGCGTGCCGACTTCAATAAGATGGGTATGCTTGTGCGCAAGACATGGCTTCAGAATCAGGCCATCGACAGCGGCACCAATCCCGAAAGCGTTCGCCGCATAACAGAACTTATAGACGACCTGTGTCTTGGCTATAAGCTTGCCGGTGCAGGCGGAGGCGGCTATCTGTATATGGTTGCCAAGGATCCTGACGCGGCAGCCCGTATCAAACAGATACTCAACAGCAACAGGCCAAATGCCAATGCCCGCTTTGTCGACATGTCGCTCAGCACCAAGGGCTTGCAGGTGAGCCGAAGCTAAGAATTGAGAATTGATAATTGAGAGTTGAAAATTATGATTTGCTTTGCCTGATTATGCAGTCATGGCATTTGTAGTTTTCGTTCTTGGTTTTCATTTATAATTATCCGTATTAACCAATTTGCGGATATAAGCCGAAAAAGTTTTTTTATAAAAACTCGTCACTCGTCACATTACAGCATAATATCCTGATTATCAGAATGTTGTAGTGTGACGAGTTGCTTGTTCAACTCATCACACAAGGATATTTGGGGGCGTTGATAGTGCTTTCCCGATATTGGTTGACTTTAAGCGTGATGAGTTGGAAATACAACTCGTCACACAATAACGCGCTGTATTTCAGAGTGTTATGTGCCGTTGTGATGAGTGACGAGTTTTTGTGAAAAACTTTTTTGTTTCTTTTCCTTTATCAGACCTTTTTCTAAAAGCATATCTATTACGCTGCAAAAGGTCGTGTTTCATCATGCAAAAGCATACCTTTTGCCGGCTCATTTGCCGTGTTTTGCTTAATGTCTGTTTGTTGTACCTGTATATTTCCAAGCCTTTCAGTTTCACCTCGGCCATAAAAACAAATGTGATTTGTTTTGTATTGCTCTCGGTTTGCATTAACTTTGAATAAGTTAAGCTTCACTTCGGCCATAAAAACAAATGTGATTTGTTTTGTATTGCTCTCGGTTTGCATTAACTTTGAATAAGTTAAGCTTCACCTCGGCCATAAAAACAAATGTGATTTGTTTTGTATTGCTCTCGGTTTGCATTAACTTTGAATAAGTTAAGCTTCGCCTCGGCCATAAAAACAAATACGATTTGTTTTGTATTGCTCTCAGTTTGCATTAACTTTGCAGGGGAAAAGAGGAAATGATATGGAGTTCAGGACAAAAGTTAAGATAGACAAGCCCGACTTTGAGATTGAGCCTTTTGAAGACATGCTCTTTGTTGGTTCTTGCTTTGCCGACAACATAGGCAAGCGGTTTGTCGAAGAGAAGTTTAATGCCGTGGTTAATCCTTACGGCGTGATGTATAATCCGGCAAGCATCCTGCATACCGTGGCACGGAGCGAGGCTGCGCCGCGCGTGGCACTGATGACACTCGGAACAAATCATGTATATATACTGAACGAAACAGGCGAGATAGTGGACAACTGCGCAAAACGTCCGCAGAGACTGTTCACGGAGCGCGAACTCACGATAGACGAGTGTGTAGACTATCTTTCTGAAGCAGTGGAACTGTTGACCGGAAGAAATGCCGACGTGAAGGTGATAATTACCGTCAGTCCGATACGTTACGCCAAGTATGGCTATCACGGCAGCCAGCTGTCTAAAGCCACGCTGCTGCTCGCCGCCGAGCTCATGGTAAGGAAATATCCCGGCAGGGTTACATATTTTCCTGCCTACGAGATTGTAAACGACGAACTTCGCGACTATCGCTTCTATGCCTCCGACATGCTCCATCCTTCGCAGCAGGCCGTAGACTATATATGGGAACTGTTCTCAGAGGCTTATTTCTCGCCGGCAGCAAAGCGCTTTATCGAAGAGTGGCGCCCCATAAAGGAGGCGCTGGGCCACAAGCCGTTCAGGCCCGACTCTGACGAATATAAGGAGTTTATGAATAAAACAATGTTAAAAGTTAAGGCTCTTTCAAAAAAATATCCGAAATTTGTACCTTAATTATGCACCCATGGCCGGCTTGAGTGTCTTGTTCAGGCTGTTTGGCTGGCTGTTAGGGCGCAGTGATGGATGCTTTGCCCGTGCGCGGGCATGTCCAGACGGCATGCAGCCCGGTGGTGCTGCAGTGTGGCCCGGCCGTGTCTTTATGTGGCTCTGAATATCTGTTACGTGTCTTTATTCTTTTCAATGACAAAGATTAAATAAGAAACAAAATAATATCAATTGAGATGGTTTACACAATTGAAAAAGTTACAACTCTTATAGGCGCGCGCCGTTATGGCGAGAGCGACGGCAACGTAAGATGGATTCTTACCGACAGCCGCAGCCTTTGTTTTCCGGAGGAGACATTGTTCTTTGCAATACGTTCCGAACGCAACGACGGTCATAAGTACATAGCCGACCTTTACAGGCGCGGCGTGCGCAGCTTTGTGGTTGAGGTGCTTCCGGCTGACTGGCAGAAGGACTATCCTGACGCCAACTTCCTGAAAGTGCCTTTTGCGCTTGAGGCCCTTCAGCGCCTTGCCGAACGCCACAGAGACGAGTTTGACATTCCGGTGGTGGGCATCACCGGAAGCAACGGCAAGACCGTTGTAAAGGAGTGGCTATATCAGCTGCTCTCGCCCTCAATGACAGTTACGCGCAGTCCGCGCAGCTACAACTCGCAGATAGGTGTGCCCCTCTCGGTATGGCTGCTGAGCGAGCAGAGCCAGGTGGGAGTGTTCGAGGCAGGCATAAGCCAGCCCGGCGAGATGGAGTCGCTGCGCGACATCATACAGCCCACTGTTGGCGTTATCACCAATCTTGGTGCCGCCCATCAGGAAAACTTTAAGTCGATGGCAGACAAGTGTCATGAGAAGCTACGCCTGTTTCACGACTCAAAGGCCATTGTTTATCCTTACGACGACGAGGTGATAAGACAATGTGTTGAAAGCTACGACTATAAAGGTGAGCAGATTGCATGGTCGGTGAAGGATCCGTCTGTAAGACTGTTCGTAAAGTCGGTTGACAAGAAAAACACACAGACCACCGTAACCTATGTGTTCAATGGCGTTGAGTCTGCCTACACGCTGCCGTTTATCGACGAGGCTTCGGTTGCCAACTCAATAACATGTGCTGCCGTTGCGCTTCATCTTGGACTTACAGCTGATGAAATAGCACAGCGCATGCCGGCCATAGAGCCTGTGGCCATGCGCCTCGAGGTGAAGGAAGGACAGCACGGGTGCACGCTGATCAACGACTCATACAACTCAGACGTCAACTCGCTCGACATAGCCCTCGACTTCATGAACCGCCGCCCCGACCATGAGGGACGCCGCCGCACGCTCATATTGAGCGACATATATCAGAGCGGTGAAGACGGCGATACATTATATAAAAAGGTGTCAGAGCTTGCCGTAAAGCGCGGCGTGCAGAAGTTTATCGGCATCGGTCCGGAGATAAGCCGTTGCGCCGATGAGATAATGATAGAAGAAAAGTACTTCTTTGACGACTGCAACTCGTTTATCGGAAGCACCGTGTTCAGATCGCTGCGCGACGAGGTGATACTGCTCAAAGGCTCGCGCAAGTTCTCGTTCGACAGACTTACAGAGCTGCTTGAGCAGAAAGTGCATGAAACGATACTGGAGGTGAACCTCAATTCTGTTGTAAAGAACCTGAATTACTACCGTTCATACATGAAGCCTACCACCAAGCTGGTGTGCATGGTTAAGGCTGATGCCTACGGTGCAGGATCAGTAGAGGTGGCAAAGACCCTGCAGGACCATCGCGTTGACTATCTCGCCGTTGCCGTTGCCGACGAAGGCGTAACGCTGAGAAAGAACGGCATAACGTGCAACATAATGATAATGAACCCGGAGATGACGGCCTTCAAGACAATGTTCGACTATAAACTCGAGCCCGAGGTCTACAGCTTCCGCCTTCTCGATGCCCTCGTAAAGGCTGCACAGAAAGAGGGAATAACCGGATATCCGGTACACATAAAGCTCGACACAGGTATGCACCGCCTTGGATTCGACCCGCGCTGCGACATGGACGAGCTTATCAGTCGCCTGAAGCATCAGAACGCAATAATACCGCGCTCGGTGTTCTCACACTTTGTTGGTTCAGACAGCGACGACTTCGACAACTTCTCTGCCATGCAGTTTAAGCTGTTCGATGAAGGCAGCAAGAAACTTCAGTCGGCATTCAGCCACAAGATATTGCGCCACATGGACAACTCAGCCGGCATAGAGCACTTCCCGGAGCGGCAGATGGACATGTGCCGCCTGGGTCTAGGTCTGTACGGCATCGACAGTCGCGACAATTCTGTATTGAATACGGTCAGCACGTTGAAGACCACCATACTGCAGATACACCGCGTGCCGAAGGAAGATACAGTGGGCTACAGCCGCAAGGGTGTGCTCACCCGCGACAGCGTTATCGGTGCCATACCTATCGGATATGCCGACGGACTAAACCGTCGCTTGGGTTGCGGCCACTGCTACTGCCTTGTCAACGGCCAGAAAGCGCCTTATGTGGGCAACATCTGTATGGACGTGGCCATGATAGACCTTACAGGAATAGACTGTAAGGAAGGCGACACCGTGGAGATATTCGGCGAGCATCTGCCTGTAACGGTGCTGTCGGACGTGCTTGGGACAATACCTTACGAGGTGCTTACAAGCATAAGCAACCGCGTAAAGAGAGTTTATTTTCAAGATTAGGCTTTATTTTAAAGCCTTTTCTTGTTTATGGTGTTTATACTATTTTAACAAATACGGCTGTATCGGTTAAGAAAAAAAGTGTTACCTTTGCACAAACTATTGCTTGAAACAAAATACTATTAATCAAATAAAAATGAATCCTATTCAAACTACTAAAATGACCAACTTCCGTTGGGTAATTTGTGCTTTGCTTTTCTGCGCTACGACAGTCAATTATCTTGACCGTCAGGTGCTGTCGCTTACGTGGAAAGACTTTATAGCACCCGAGTTCCACTGGAATGATGCTCATTATGGCATGATTACCGGTTTCTTCTCTGTCTTTTATGCTGTGGCTTGTCTGTTCGCAGGTAAGTTTGTTGACTGGATGGGCATAAAGAAAGGATATCTTTGGGCTATCTTTATATGGTCGCTCGGTGCATGTATGCACGCAGGATGCGGCTGGGTTACTATGGAGGTTGAGGGCCTCGACTCAATAGAAGCTCTCCGTGCCGTTGAGGCAGGAAGCACAATGGCCGTTGCCATTGCAACGCTCAGCGTATGGCTCTTCCTCGTTTGCCGTGCCATCCTTGCTCTCGGTGAAGCAGGAAACTTCCCCGCAGCCATCAAGGTTACGGCTGAATACTTCCCTAAGAAAGACCGCGCCTTTGCAACTTCAATCTTTAATTCAGGTGCGTCTGTCGGCGCTTTGGCAGCTCCGCTTACCATCCCTGTCCTTGCCAAGCATTTCGGTTGGGAGATGGCGTTCATCATCATCGGTGCGATTGGTTTCGTGTGGATGTTCTTCTGGGCACATCTTTATGAGAAACCTGAAAACTCTAAGAGAGTAAACAAGGCAGAGCTTATATATATCAATCAGGACGAAAAAGAGGAGCCTGCTTCAGCTGAGGCTAAAGAGGAAAAGACTATCCCGTTCATGCAGTGCTTCAAGTATAAGCAGACATGGTCGTTCGTAGTAGGTAAGTTCTTCACCGACGGTGTTTGGTGGTTCTATCTGTTCTGGGCTCCGGCTTATTTCTCTGACCAGTTTGGTTATGAGTCTTCTTCAACAATGGGTATGGCTCTTATCTTTGTGCTTTATCTCATTGTTACCATATTGTCAATCTACGGCGGTTACCTGCCTAAGCTGTTTGTTGAGAAGAAGGGCATGGGCCCTTATGCAGGCCGTATGCGCGCTATGCTTATCTTTGCATTCTTCCCGCTGTTCGCGCTGTTCGCTCAGCCGCTTGGTGCAAATTCTGCATGGTTCCCCGCAATCATCATCGGTCTTGCCGGTGCAGGTCATCAGGCTTGGTCTGCCAACCTGTTCTCTACAATCGGTGATATGTTCCCCAAATCAACTATCGCAACCATTACAGGTATAGGCGCAATGGCCGGTGGTATCGGTTCACTGCTTATTAACCTCGGTGCAGGTGAGCTGTTCACTTATGCTGAGGGCATGGGTTCAGCCTTCTCGTTCCTTGGTATGGAAGGCAAACCGGGTGCATATATGATTGTATTCTGCATCTGCGCCGTTGCTTATCTGCTGGCTTGGGTTATAATGAAGGCCCTGGTTCCGAAGTATAAGCCAATTGTTGTTGAATAATAATCTTATTTAAGATAAATCCAAAGAGGAGAATGCGCAAGCGTTCTCCTCTTTTTTCGTATGTATATCTATACTGATTCTGTAGTTTCTGAAAAGCAGAAAACAGGTAAACGGCAAACTAATGATAGTTTAACATTACAGAATAGGGGTATTTCCTGCCTTGCGTGTTAAATGATAAATTAATTATCTTAATACATATTTTAGTATGAAGAAGATTTTATTCACATCGCTTTTATTTTTGTCATTCTGTATGGTGGCAAAAGCGCAAGATTTCAGAGTGGGAGCAACGGCAGGTTATAATCTCAGTTCTCCGAGTGGTTATAATGCTCAGTCAGGTTTTCATGCCGGCCTAAAGGGTGAACTTGGCCTTCCGCAGTTTACAAAAGGACTTTATTTGGACTTTGGACTGATGCTGTCTTCTTATGGATGGAAGTCACCCAGTTATTATTACAGCGGATATAACATTTCCCGGTTAGATGAAACAACTAATAATAACACTTTTGATTATAAGTTCAGTCCTTATTATTTGAATATTCCGGTTCATATTGGATATAAGTTTTCCGTTGGGCGTAATGTAAGCCTGTTTGTTAATGCCGGACCATATTTTAACATCGGTCTGTTTGGCAAATCTACAATGACTGTTACAGATGGCAAGGGAACTTCTACGACGAAAAATGCATCAGACAATTTGTTCAGTGACAAAGTCTTAGACCGTTTCGACTGGGGACTGGGCTTCCGTGCCGGAGCAGAAATAGCCCGCCATGTTCAGCTTTCTGTTGGATATGATTGGGGAATGAAGAATGTTAATAAGACAGGCACAGACTGCAAGAACAGAACATTCACGGCGTCTTTTGCTTATTTATTCTGAAAAGTATATAAGTTCACTTAACGGGTGAACTTATTTTTTGTTGTTTTATCAAAGGGCAGTTTGCGGCTTAGCAATAAAAATAAAGCAAGTTTTTATTTTGTATCGCACTCGCCTTTCTTTATCTTTAGATAAGACAGGATGCGGTTCGGAAATAAAAATAAAACTTATTTTATTTTGTATTGCACTCACCTTTCACTATCTTTAGATAAGATAGGATGCGGCTCGGTAATAAAAATAAAACAAGTTTTATTTTGTATTATTCTCACCTTTCACTATCTTTAGATAAGATAGGATGCGGCTCGGTAATAAAAATAAAACAAGTTTTATTTTGTATTACTCTCGCCTTTCACTATCTTTGCGGACGTTTCGCGTAGGCGAAACGTTAATTTTTTTAATTATATCAAATTTTATGTACAAAACAATTTTCAACAAGCGTGAAAGCTTTAAGTTCTCTCGTTTTGGCAACAAGGGCTATTCGCTCTTTTCTTGCCTGGGCAGAGAGGTGCTTATCGGCACGCTTAGTGTTGCCACTCTTACCTATGCCAAGGCCGACGGCATAAGCACCAGGGTAGAGAAGGTGGACAGCACTATGCAGACGACCGGTGAGACCGTGATGCTCGACGAGGTGGACGTTACGGCTTCGCGCGCGCCGCTGACAGGAGGCCATGCGGCGAGAATTGTAAACGTACTCGGGCGCGACGAGATTGCCGCTGCCCCTGTGCAAAGTGTTAACGACTTGCTCAAGTATGCTGCAGGCGTGGATGTCAGGCAGCGAGGCCCTATCGGGGCACAGACCGACATCAGCATACGCGGAGGTACCAGCGAGCACATCGCCGTCTTGCTTAACGGCATAAACATCTGCGACCCGCAGACGGGGCACAACGCCTTAGACCTGCCCGTGGATATAAGCGAGATTGAGCGGATTGAAGTGCTTGAGGGACCTGCTGGAAGAGCCTACGGAACATCGTCGCTTGTGGGCGTAATCAACATTGTTACAAAGCTCGGAGCAAAAAGCAGTGCCGATGTTCATGCCGAAGGAGGCTCGTTTGGCTATCTGGCTGCCGGAGGACGTGTTAATCTGAAGCAAGACAAGTGGAACAATCAGCTGAGCGCGGGCTATACGCGCAGCGACGGCTGGCTGCGAAGCAAGAGCGGACGTCTCAACGCCGACTATGAAGGCGCGAGGGCATTCTATCAGGGACGCTATGATGACGACCACCTCACGATAGGATGGCATGCCGGAGTTAGCGACAAGGGATGGGGCAGCAATACGTTCTACAGTCTTCTGTCCGACGAGCAGTATGAGCATACCACAAAATATTTCACGGCCGTTCAGGCCGAGACGAAAGGAGGCAAGTTCCACTTCCGGCCGTCTATTTACTGGAACCGTTTTCAAGACCGTTATGAGTTTTACAGAGGAGCGCCCGACAAGTCGCCCTTCAACTATAACCGCACCGATGTGTTCGGACTTAACCTCAACAGCTGGTTCGACTGGATTTTGGGGCGCACAGCCTTCGGAGCCGAATTCCGCAACGAAGACCTTGTGAGCGGAAATCTCGGCGAGCCGCTCGACAATCCGATACACATCCACGGCACCGACCGCAACTATGCCTACGGCCTTAACCGAAGCAACCTCAGTTTTTATCTTGAACACAACGTCATACTTAAGCGTTTCACTCTTTCTGCCGGCTTTACGGCCGTTAAGAACACATGGAACGAGATGCCGTTCAAGATTTATCCCGGCGTTGACGTCAGCTACAGGATAGGGCAGAACTGGAAGGTGTTTGCGTCTTACAACATGTCGTTGCGCATGCCGTCATTCACCGAACTTTATTATTCAGTAGACGGACACAAGGCCGATAAATATCTGAAACCCGAGGAGATGAGTGCCGTTGAGGGAGGCGTCAGGTATGTTTCAGAAGGAATAACCGGTACACTGTCGGTTTATCATCATCACGGAACAAACATGATCGACTGGATAATGGACACCTCGCTTGGCGAGGATGCCGTGTGGACATCGGTTAATCATGCAGAGATTAACTCAACGGGCTTCGAGGCTTCGCTGAAGTTCCGCTTCGCCAGTCTGCTGCCACGTCAGGATGTGCTGCGCACGTTAAATGTGTCCTACAGCTACATCGACCAGAGTCAGGACAAGGAGCCGGGCGTGCAGTCGCTTTATGCCCTCGAGTATCTAAGGCATAAGCTCGTGGCAGGTCTCGGCCTGCACATCGTGAGCGCCCTTAACCTAAATGTCAACTACCGCTATCAGTATCGCGTAGGATCATACACCGACCCGCAGGGTGTGTCTGTCACTTATAAGCCCTATTCGCTTGTAGACGCACGTCTGTCGTGGGACAAGTCGCGCTACAGCGTCTATGTAGAGGCCAACAACCTGTTTGATGCCACCTATGTCGACTATGGCAACGTGCCTCAGCCCGGCTTGTGGGTTATGGCAGGAGTAAGATGGAACGTTTGGTGACATCAATAGACCTTTCAGCGTGTCTGTCTCCGTCTGCGTCAATAATGCATTGCTGTTGACAGCATGCTGAAAGACATAAAATAAGTGGGCTGTTTGCGTATCGTAAACGGCCCACTTTCGTATCAAAACTCGGCCACTTTTGCATCGTAACTCTATCGGTTTCAGTCCGAAAGCAAACAGCTTGCTTTTGCTTAATGTATTTCTCTTCTGTGATGTCGGCATTTCGTAAGTGTAATTATTTTCTGATGTTTTGCTTACAATTATTTTGTGTGGATCCCAGGTGTGGCGTTTTTTATAGCTAACTATTGTGTGAAATTATTTGAAGATTTTGTTTTAATATTATGAGAATAATAGATTCTGAATTTAATTCTATAGAATTAAGTAAATGTATTTGATATTTTTTGCGAGATTAAACATTTTTGTTTACTTTTGCGAATAATGTAAAAAAATAAGTGCCTATGAAAGAATAAAAAAACAGACATATAGAAATTTGAAACGTTAGCTTGCATTCTTGCGCTCTGATAGTTGTTGATTTATACGAATTAAAAGGTAAGAAGTTAATCTTAGCGTTGATTGGCGTTAACTTTTACTTGTATATCGGATAAAGATAATCCATTATAATACAAAGAGTGTAGACGAAGTTTTGGTCCACGTTTCTTTTCTGTCTATCTCCGGTTAAAGGACCACACAAAAACAGAATATTCAATAAATTTAATTTAAGAAACTATGAAATAAACTTTTTAAAATCTGACTGTAAATTGTATTAGAATATCAGCACAAAAGGAAAGTATAATGTTGGGACATATGCCCTATATGATATGGATGCTTCTAATTGTGATATAGCCATGAAAAACTAAAGACAATATTAATTGACGATATGCGTTTAGAGGCTGTCCGTGATTATCATCTTAAATATGATGGATTCTCGATGTTTGATATTAAATATCAATATGTATTATTTGTTTTTATTGACATTGTATCCATTTGTTATTATAAATTACACTTATAGAAAATATGTAAAATGTTTTTGTCATGTTTTAAGATTATGACGGCTCGCATAAAGATTGGTTTTAATTAGACAAAGAAAGTTGTAACATAGTTTTTAAAATTGATTAAGACGTTTACAAATAAATATTATGTCGCTTTGAAGTGGGGCATCGAATTATAAGTGGAATGAGTATGGCAGTTATTGGATGAGGTGTTATATATCATAAATATTAGACATAAAAAATATGAAAAAATTACATTCTATATTGATGCTATTGCCGACAATAATGTTGATAGCATTGGCTTTTATATCTTGTGGTGGTGATGATGATAACGAAGAAACTGGAGGCTCATCAAGTAACGATTATATCGAAATCACACTTAATGGAAAAACTTATAGAGATAATATTAAACTTTGGTCTTATGTGCAAATAGACCCCGTTGGCAAGGATGCTGAAGGCAATCCTCTTACTGCAACTTACGATATGGAAGATCATTTTGAAAAATATGGATTTTCTTTTTTATTTGGTATTGTACATTATTCAAGAATAAATGATTTACTGGCATCAAAACCAGGAACATATCATTGTACAAAAGATTTATTTGAAGATGACTATTACAGTAATCTTACGTTCTGGTCTAAATTGACTATTGATTATAACGAATATGAATGGGTAGAAGGAACACATAAAGTTAATTCAATAAAAGAGGTTAATGGCCATGTTCAGATAGAAGGAACTTTCACATCAACTTTTTGGTCTGGAATAGAAAGTTGCAATGTTGAAGGCCGTTACAGAGTAACAATACCATAGTTAGTAAATAATTTTATAATAAGGGTGTATCAATTGAAATATATTTGATGCACCCTATTTATGTTAGATAAATATTTTATCTTGAATACAATGTGATGATTCATGGAAAATTAAGTTGAAAAATTATGGCTAATGATGTAAATCGTACGATTCGATTTTATGATGTTTATGTTATTTAATAAATAAATCCACTTTAATTGTTTGCCTATTTATTAATTTTTGTATATTTTTGCAAAAACTCCAAGCTAAACAGACATTTAGCAGAGATATTTGCCTGGAGTGTAGAACTGGGGGATAAAACTCGTAAATCTGGTGTTGAGAATGATGTCAGCTGTTTCAGACAGCATAAGTGTATAATGAGAATGAAAACTGTGACAAAACAAAAACTATGAAGAAAATCTATTACATTCTGCCAATCGTACTATTGGTTACGAACGTTCTGTCAGGCTGTACTGACAGCGAAGAGGAACAAGGTCCTGTGGTTGTTGAAGTTGATGACGAAGAGATGGTCCGTCAAGGTTGGAAATGGGCTGTAGCCTTGGACAATGACTTGCGGATGCAGTGCTCTCCAGATATTGTCAACGGAGGGTATGTCATGCAGATGACCGACATGGACAGTTATGATGCCGTATTTGTTTTCGACGACAAATGCCGTGTCAGAGAAGCGTGCATCAACTCAGTGTGGTATTATTTCTTTGTTCGTGATAACACTCTGAACGTCTCTTATTTAGGAGATTCTTGGATGCATGAGTCTTTCGACTTCAATGTGCAAGAACCAACTTCGGGAAATCCTTTTGAGAAAATGACCGAAAACCTTAAAGCCGTTTATAAGACAGTGTCTTTGCTGCCCATGCCTGTAAAGACGAACATCAACGACTTGTTTGCAGCCGTTGATAGAGGCGAATATAACACATCTTCTGCGCCTGACGATGACGCGGACATCAAAAACTTCTGTGAAGTTGTATATTATTACGAAGCGTGGAACCAAGACTTGCGTGACGACCTTTTCGGAAAAGGGCTGTTGCTGCATTATAAACATGAGCGTACAACATACAGCAATAAAATAGGAATAGCATTAGATCCTGTAAACAATAAAACGTTCAACCGCGGCTATGGCTCAGGCCGTTATGGAGAGGAGATGGATAACAAAGTATACTGCGGTCTGGTTTTCGGCAGCTCGCCTGATGTGGCGTTGGGCAACTACGAATATAAGACTAACCTGGTGCCGGCGGAGCCAGAGGACGGTTATGTTTGGGTGGATGTTCCGGAGAATATGGAGAGCAAAGCCTATTATGTCCGTGCTTTCATGGTGTCAGAGCAGGAAAAGGATAAGGTGGAGCGCGGCGAATACATACCGCCTCATCTTGTGCGCTTTGAAAAAGACGGTCCAGACAATTTGAAGATTTTTTATGGAGGCGAGATCGTGATGGATAATTTTGTGGTTGTCAACGAGCCTGTCGTAGATGGCGCGCTTAAAGTCAATCTGTCTGGCAATCTCTCTGTTCCTGACTATCTTGCGGAATATGGATTTGAACTGAATTTTAGATTGGTGGGAGACCATAGCGGTGAATATGTAAATATAGTCTCACCGGGCAAGATAGACGAACATATCAGTATATGGAAAAATTATTTCAAAGAGTTTGACACAGAGAACTTCATAGCCCGTGGCTACTTTGAACTTTCAGTAAATGTAGGCTGGGTGTGCCTTGGCGTTGTTCCTTTTACGGTAGTATATGACAAGAAACCGTATATCCGTTATACAGGTCTTACGCATGACGGCATGTCTGTAAAGATAAAAAGAAAAATAGACGGGGCATTATGGTTTGACGATGATGTGAATATAATGTGGGAAACCCCTAAAGGTCCTGTAGAGTGTTCGTCTTATTTTGCCAGCGAGGGTGAGAGCGAATATAGCGAAGATATAGACGACACAAACCTTATCTCATATCAGAGGAAGGCTTCCGGCGAGTATATGGAAGTCACCATAGACGGTAAGACGCTAAGGAGCAACCGCCTGATTTTTGAGAGGGATGCTGACGGCATACGTACAAATATATATTTAGAATAATAGACAAGGGATGCAAATTGTCGGCCGTATGGTTATTCTAAGTCCGTATAATGCGGATACGTCGATAGTATGTATTGTTGTCTGTTTGTAAAATTCTCTTTAAATACGCAGAGTAAAATAAGGAAGATGCACAAACCTTTATATTCAGGGCATCTTCCTTAATAATATATGTGGTGCAAGAATCCTTCTGTTTTTTTAGCCATTCCCGGATTTTATGCAAAGCTCAACAGCCGTAGTATTCTTCGTACAGAAGAATATGATTTGTGCATGCTTGTGCGCCTGCATTTTAAACCTTCAGAAATGAGCAATATGACCGGAATTCCGCTAAAGAATGTTTCGGCTATGCGTCGCCGTATGACTCAGAAAATTCTTGGACAAGATGGCTCACCAAAGGACTTGGATGAATTTCTCCTAAGTATAAAAGAATAGCATAAAGACTTGTAAGTTGTTGAATATTAAATATTTCAGGTGCTTGTAGATTTTTTGTAGATTATTTGTTGTAATAAATCTCTTATGCTTTATTGTTAAATTATTACTTTTGCTGAAAACAAAAGTGATGAAAAAAATTACGCAATTATTAGTTTCTTATGTCACAAAAAGTATTGGCGTGCGTACAATAAGCAGATGACATCTGTGGTTTGTTGAAGTATTGTCGTCAGGCGATTTCAATAAAATGACCTGTTGAAATCTGAAAATTTTGAATGGAAGACACTTTAAAAAACAATAGCACAATGAACAGGACTGTTTATATTCTTATCGTCACATTGTTGACATTTATGTCTAATGCAGCGTCGGGGCAGGACAAAAGCATGAATGCATTTACCGGAACACTCATTGAAGCCGGCACCGACAAACCTGTTGAAGACGGATATGTGGGCATTATGCAGGGCGACTCGCTTGTGTGGTTCGGCGCTACAGACAAAAATGGGCATTTCAGTGTCGACGGACTTGCAAAAGGAGAATACACGGTAAGTATCAGCGCGTTGTTCTTTAAAGATATGTCGGCAAGGTTAGTTGTGGGCGACACACTGAGAAACGTTGTATATGAACTTACATGTGAAGAAAAGAACATACAGCTCGACAACGTAACTGTTACGGCCGACCGCAGTCAGATTGTTACGCGCACAGCCAACGGACAGAAGTTCTTTCTGTCAGACAAGGCCCGTCGTCTGAGTAATCCTTTTGAGGCCTTGCAGGAAATACCATTGTTGATTTCCGACCCGGCGATGTCTAAAGTGACGATGCTCAACGGCAAGAGTCCGCTGGTGCTCATCGACGGCAACCGTATTAACTCGGGCATAAGTCCGATAAATCCTTCAGACATAGAGTCGGTTGAAGTTATCAACGTGGTGCCTGCACGCTATCTTCAGGAAGGCATCAGCGGCATAGTGAACATAAAGCTGAAAAAGAAGAAGGCACCCTATGTATGGCTCGAGGCTGCCACCCGTCACGACGTGCCTCTCGACAAAGGCATGGGCGTGTTCTATTTTGAAGTGGGCAATCCTAAATACAGCCTTTACGGCCGTGCCGCATACAACTATACATACCACGACGACATAGAGTCGGACATATTCAGACAGAACACCACATACACCCAGAACTTCAGTGAGAAGACCCGCAGCAACGGCAATAGCGTGCTGGGCGAACTGCTGTTTAAATGGAGTCCTACACCGAAAGACTATTTTGCAGCTAACGCCTATGTCAACACTTCAGACACTAAGACCGACGGGAGCGGCGAGGGCAGCTTCAGTTCGGGCGAAAGCATGGCTTATGTCTTCACATCGCGCGACAGAAACGAGAGCGTTATAGCCACCACGAGTCTTTATTATAAACATTCGTTTGCCGAAAGCAACAATCTTGAGGTGCGCATGGCATATAATTTTAACAGCAACGACTACAGCACAGAGCGCACCGACGTGTATGGACAAGACGTGTCGGCGTCTGATCTGATATACAACAGCCGGCGTAACTCGGGCATGCTCATGATTGACTATGCCCGCGACTACGACAACGGCAACTCGCTTACGCTTGGCAGCCATACCTCACTGCTTCATGACAATATAGAGAACAACCATTATCCTGTGTTTCTGCACAACGAGTTAAACCAGTATCTTTACGGAGGATTTGGTGGAAAAATAAGGAGCGTTTACTATATGCTGTCTGCCGGAGTAGAAGGAATATGGCTGAAGGCTGCCGGCAAGACCAATCATTACTTCAAGCCGCGCGGCTCGGTTAGCGCAACATGGATGATAAACCGCAACAACTCGTTGCAACTGAGCTACACGTTGAGCAACACGGCGCCATCGGTGTCGAACCTTAATCCGTATAACATTTCGGCCGACTCGCTTGTCGTGGAGTGCGGCAACCCTTACCTGAAGCCGCAGACCATGAATTATATAGGTCTAAGCTATACCTACAATTGCGGCAACCTGTATCTGACGCCGGGAACTTATTACAAGAGGATAACCGACATGATTGAGCAATACGGATTTACCGACAACGGCATTTATACAAATACCTATGAAAACATGGGACATTTTTCGCAGGCACAGGCCGGACTCGACGTCAGTTACCGTCTGCCGTGGGGTCGTGTGTATGGCGGAGGCGGATGGTATGCCAACTATTTTACGGGACAGTCGCCTCGTCATATGGCCTACGCAAGTTTCGGATTTAATCTGCGGTTTAACAAAGTTTCGTTCTATGGCAATCTGAACTATAATAACTGCGACTTCAGCGTTAATTCTTACACGCAGTATTATCGTCCGAGCTATGCTCAGGTGCAGGTCAACTATAATTTCACTCCCGACTTTTATATTGCGCTCGCCCTTCAGCATTTTACGGGCGAATTGCGTACAAAGACGGTGATGGACGACGGCAGTTACCATTCAGTTACCAACACCCGCTATAAGGAGTGCTGTCTGCGGCCGTGGATACTCATAAGATACACGTTCCGAAAGAATCAGAAACGCAAGATAAAACTTGAAAAAGTGTTGAACAGCTATGAAAAGGGCATATCCATAGAGCGTGAGAAATAATTATATGGGTAATTAAGACACGCAGTTTTTTAATTTTGTTATTGCTCCCGTCTTTCTCACTTTTCTGATAAGACAGACTACGACCTTGCAATACAAAATTAAAAAACTGCGTTTATTATTTTGTACCGCTCTCACCTTTCACTATCTTTGAATAAGATAGGCAGCGGCTCGGTAATAAAAATAAGCAAGCTTCTTTTTGTATTTCTCTCACCTTTCACTATCTTTGAATAAGATAGGATGCGGCTCGGCAATAAAAAATAAGCAAGCTTCTTTTTTGTATTTCTCTCACCTTTCACTATCTTTGAATAAGATAGGATGCGGCTCGGTAATAAAAAATAAGCAAGCTTCTTTTTGTATTTCTCTCGCCTTTCACTATCTTTGCAGATGATAATTAACCAAGGAAATGAAGAAGCATAATATAACAGTCTTACTATTACTATTGTCGATGTTTTCTCTTTTTGCGCATGCTCAAAAGCCGAGACCGGAGAGGCCGAGGATTATCGTGAGCAGCGATATTGGAGGCACCGACCCTGACGACAACCAGTCGATGATTCACCTGCTTATGTATAACGACATGTTTGACATAGAAGGACTTGTCTCGTCGCCGTCGTTCGGCAGCGGCTCGGCAGACGAAATAAAGCGCATGATCGGCATATATGAGAAAGATTATGACAGGCTGAAGAAACATGCTGCCGGACTTATGCCGCCCGACTCGCTGCGCCGTATCTGCAAGCAGGGAAGGCGCGGGCTGGCGCCTTTCAAAGGCTACGATGAGCCTACGGAAGGTTCAAAATGGATAGTGAGACAGGCGCGCCGGCAGAGCGACCGCCCGCTGTGGATACTTGTGTGGGGCACGCTCGAGGATGTGGCTCAGGCCTTGCACGATGCGCCCGACATAAAGGACAAAATAAGGATATATTATATAGGTGGACCAAACAAAAAGTGGGGCGTAAACAGCTATGCCTATATAGCAGAAAATTTTCCGGATGTGTGGATGATAGAAAATAATGCCACATACCGCGGACTGATAGCCGACGGCAAAAGGGACGGAGAGGCCGACAGCCGTTATTATGAACGCGTGATTAGCGGGGCAGGACACATGGGTGCCGACTTTATAAACTATTATAAAGGTAAGGTAAAGATGGGCGACACGCCTTCGCTGCTGTATATGATGGACGGCAATCCGGACGACCCGGAAAAGGAAAGCTGCTGGGGAGGAAGTTTCAGACGCACGGCATATACGTCGCGCAGGGTGTTTGAGCGTGCAACAACGCTTAACGACACCGTACCGGTTTATTCAGTGATTGAGCTGCGCATGAAGGGACCTGAACTCGACATTGATCAGGATTCAGTATGCTTCACCGCAACGATCGACCGCCAGACATGGCCCGGATATTATTTGGGCAACGGGCTTTATGTCGTGAGATATTCGCCAAAGGCTCCTGCAGTGCTTAGTTACACTGTGAGTTCTGGTATAAAAGAACTTGACGGACAACATGGCACATTCGTTGTTGACAGAATGTGGCCGGGCAAGCGTTGTAAGGACGATTATGCCGTTGGCGGCAACTGGTTTACAGATTGTGGCGATAAAGAGTATTTTGAAGGTCCGTGGCAAGGAGCCGGACTGATAAGAAAACAGCGCCACGAAATACTTGAAGATTGGGCAGAGAGATGGAACTGGCTGAAAGACAGATGATTACATTCTGCTTGCTGAAAAAGACCCTTCTTGTAAGACGTGAAAATCAGCCAGTTAAACATTCTGTGGTAAAGAATATGTTTCATCAACGTGCTGAATCTCTCTATTATTCAACTAGTTGCGAAAAATAAGATTCTGAGTTGACTTTTTTGGTGAACTTTTTAGAGCTTTAAACGGGAAAAATATTCCGAAAAGTATTTCTTTTTATGAAAAAATGTTCGTAGATTTGCACCACTCAAATTACTTCTGTCATCATGGAAAATAATAAAATTTACTCTTTTGAAGAGGCCTATCAGGCTTCTTTGGCCTATTTTGGCGGTGATGAACTCGCTGCCAGAGTGTGGGTAAACAAGTATGCACTGAAAGACAGTTTTGGCAACATCTTTGAAAAGTCGCCCGCAGACATGCACTGGCGTATAGCCAACGAAGTGGCCAGAATTGAAAATAAATATAAAAATCCGATTAGTGCCGAGGAAGTGTTCGAACTGCTCGACCATTTTAAGTATATCGTTCCGGCAGGAAGCCCCATGACGGGTATAGGCAACCATCATCAGGTGGCATCTTTGTCAAACTGCTTTGTTATCGGTCTTGACGGCGATGCTGACTCTTATGGAGCCATACTGCGTGTTGACGAGGAGCAGGTGCAGCTGATGAAACGCCGCGGAGGCGTTGGCCATGACCTGTCTCACCTGCGTCCGAAAGGTTCGCCTGTGAACAATTCGGCACTGACATCTACCGGACTTGTGCCTTTCATGGAGCGCTACAGCAACTCTACACGCGAGGTGGCACAAGACGGACGCCGCGGAGCTCTCATGCTCTCAGTGAGCATAAAGCATCCCGACAGCGAGGCTTTCATCGACGCCAAGATGACCGAAGGCAAGATAACAGGTGCTAACGTGTCGGTAAAGATTGACGACGAGTTTATGCGCTGTGCCACGGAAGACAGAGAGTATGTTCAGCAGTTCCCCATCGACAGCGCCACACCGCAGGTGACAAAAGACATCAGCGCGCGAAAGCTGTGGGAGAAGATTGTACACAACGCATGGAAGAGCGCCGAGCCCGGCGTGCTGTTCTGGGATACGATAATACGCGAGAGCATACCTGACTGCTACGCCGATCTGGGCTTCCGCACCGTATCTACCAATCCGTGCGGTGAGATTCCTCTCTGTCCTTACGACTCATGCCGTCTGCTGTCTATCAACCTTTATTCTTATGTGGTTAATCCTTTCACAGACAAGGCATACTTCAATTATGAACTGTTCCGCAAGCATGTTGCCCTGGCTCAGCGCATAATGGACGACATTGTGGACATGGAGCTTGAGAAGATAGACCAGATAATGGCCAAGATAAAGACCGACCCGCAGAGCGACGAGGTGAAGAGCACAGAGTATCACCTGTGGGAGAAGATAAAGAGAAAGAGCGGAATGGGCCGCCGTACAGGCGTGGGCATCACGGCCGAGGGCGACATGATAGCTGCCATGGGCCTGCGCTACGGTACGCAGGAGGCAACCGACTTCTCTGTAGAGGTGCACAAGACATTGGCGCTTGCTGCTTACCGCTCGTCAGTGGAAATGGCCAAGGAGCGCGGTGCTTTTGAAATTTATGATACTAAGCGCGAGGAGAACAATCCGTTCATCAACCGTATAAAGGAGGCCGACCCGCAGCTGTATGAGGATATGGCTAAATATGGCCGCCGCAACATAGCCTGTCTGACCATTGCGCCTACGGGCACAACCAGTCTGATGACGCAGACAACAAGCGGTATCGAGCCTGTATTCATGCCTGTTTATAAGCGTCGCCGCAAGGTTAACCCGAATGATGCCGATGTGCATGTTGACTTTGTCGACGAGGTAGGCGACTCGTTTGAAGAGTATATCGTTTATCACCGCAAGTTTATCGAGTGGATGAAGATAAACGGCATTGACACTGAGAAGAAATATACTCAGGAAGAACTTGACGAACTGGTGGCAAAGTCACCTTATTATAAAGCAACAGCCAACGATGTCGACTGGCTGATGAAGGTGCGCATGCAGGGTGCAATACAGAAATGGGTAGACCACAGCATCAGCGTAACCATAAACCTGCCCAATAATGTAGACGAGGCTTTGGTAAACCGTCTTTACGTTGAGGCCTGGAAGTCAGGATGCAAGGGCTGCACCGTATATCGCGACGGTTCGCGTTCGGGCGTGATGATAGCCGTAGAAAAGAAGAAAAAGAACAACGACGACAATCAGAAGAAGCAAGCTCCGCTGTGCCGTCATCCCGAAGTTACCGAGGTAAGGCCTGCCGTGCTCGAGTGTGATGTCGTGCGCTTCCAGAATAACAAGGAGAAATGGGTTGCGTTCGTAGGCCTTCTCAACGGATATCCATACGAGATATTCACAGGTCTGCAGGACGACGAGGAAGGCATCGTTCTGCCGAAGACTGTAACAAAGGGTAAGATTATCAAGCATAAGGACGAAACCGGCAAGAGCCGCTACGACTTCCAGTTTGAGAACAAGCGCGGATATAAGACCACTGTTGAAGGTCTGAGCGAGAAGTTCAACCCTGAATACTGGAACTATGCAAAGCTTATTTCAGGCGTATTGCGCTATCGTATGCCTATAGAGCATGTAATCAAGCTCGTTGGTTCGCTGCAGCTTAAGAGCGAGAGCATCAACACATGGAAGAATGGTGTTGAGCGTGCCCTGAAGAAGTATATTGTTGACGGCACAGAGGCCAAGGGACAGAAATGTCCGGTGTGCGGTCAGGAAACTCTCGTTTATCAGGAGGGATGTCTTATCTGTAAAAACTGCGGCGCATCACGCTGTGGATAAATCATAAGATGATTATGAAACTGGTCTCAGGTTTTATATGTCTTAACGACTTGCGCTTTTTTGCCCGTCACGGCGTGCTCCCGCAAGAGCGCGAGACGGGCGGCGAGTATGTCGTCAATCTTCGCGCAAAGTATCCGCTCGACAATTCGCTTGAGAGCGACGACGTAGCCGACACGCTTAATTATGCTGAGATTTTTGAAATCATAAATAAGGAGATGCAAAAGCCTTCCTGCCTGCTCGAACATGTGGCGGGCAGGATAGGCAGGCGCATATTCAGTCAGCTACCTCTTGTTGAGGCCATAGACATATCTGTGGCAAAGATAAATCCGCCGATGGGGGCTGATATTGGCAGCGCGTCGGTTGAATTACACTTAATAAATGATAAAACTATTTGACTTATTGCAGTTTTTCTGCAATTTATAACTACCTTTGTATCTGTAATAAAGCACTCATGATAAAAAAGATAATATTCTTTCTGTTGGTGTTAGTGTCTTTCTCCGCAGCTGTATTCGGCGCGGACAAACCTTTCACGCTTGTTATCGACGCAGGGCACGGAGGACATGACTCGGGTGCAAAGGGTTCTTTCTCTTACGAAAAAGACATTAATCTTAATGTGGCTTTGGCCTTTGGCCGATACGTTGAGCGCAACTGTCCCGACGTAAAGGTTATTTACACGCGCAAGACCGACGTGTTTGTTCCGTTGCACAAGCGTGCCGACATAGCAAACAAGAACAAGGCCGACGTGTTCATCTCTATACACACAAATGCGCTGCCGGCAGGACATATAGCCCGCGGACTTGAAACGTACACGATGGGTATGAGGCGTTCGGACGAAAAGCTGAGTGCGGCAAAGCGTGAGAACTCTGTTATCATGATAGAGAAGGACTATAAGGAACGCTATGAAGGCTACGATCCTAATTCGCCAGAAAGCACAATCATGTTTGAGTTCATACACGACCGTAATATGTCGAAGAGCGTAGAGCTGGCCAAGTATGTGCAGAGCAACGTTTGCTCAACCGCCGGACGACAGAACAAGGGCGTTAAGCAGGACGTGTTCCTGGTGTTGCGAGAGACTTCCATGCCGGCGTGTCTTATTGAATTGGGCTTCATAACAACGCCCGACGAGGAGCGCTTCCTCAATGACAAAAACAACATAGACAAAATGGCAAAGGGCATATATCAGGCCTTTGTTAAATATAAGGACAAATACAATAAAGGCTTTACTGTTCCTTACAGCTCACCTAAAGATAATAGTATAAATATCCCGTCCATTGTGCCTGATGACGGCAATGATGAAAAGGATAAGCCCCAAACACGCAAGCAGACAAGGCGCAGGACAGAAACGCCGCGTCCTCGTGTAGAGGAGCAGCCGAAGGAAAAGGCGGACAGTGACAGCAAGGAAAAAACACAAGAGGTTGCCGACGAACCTGTTGATAAGCCTGTGTTTAAGGTGCAGATATTGGCCAGCAGCCGTATGCTGCGTCCCGGCAGCAGCCAGTTTAAAGGGCTTGAGAATGTAGAGTCTTATAAGGAGAACGACCTTGTGAAATACACCTATGGTTCGTCGACCGACTACAATGAGATTTATCGTCTGCGCAAAACGATTCTCGACAAGTTTCCCGAAGCGTTTATCATAGCATTCAAAAACGGAAAGAAAATGAACGTCAATCAAGCAATACGTGAGTTTAAGTCTAAATAGAAAGGAGATTAAATTATGAAGTTTTTAACAAAAGAAATAAAGATTGCCTTAGTAGCCGTGTGCGGACTGGTGATACTTTTTTTCGGAATGAATTTTCTTAAAGGACTGAATCTGTTTTCATCAGCCAACAAATATTATATCTCGTTCAAGAATATCAGCGGACTATCTTCTTCAAGTCCGATTTATGCCGACGGATATAAGGTGGGTGTGGTGAAAAACATAAAATATGATTATAATAAGTCGGGCGAGATAATGGTCGAGGCCGACATCGATCAGGAACTGCGCATACCTAAGGGCAGTAGTGCTGAGATCGTTAGCGATATGCTCGGCAACGTAAAAGTAAACTTGCTGTTGGCTACAAATCCGAGAGAACGCGTGATGCCAGGTGAGACAATTATGGGCGGAATTAACGATGGCGCATTGGGAAAAATGAAGGATATGGTGCCGGTGGTTATGGGTATGTTGCCAAAGCTCGACTCTATCGTTACCACTCTCAACATCTTGCTGGCTGATCCTGCCATAGCACAGTCGCTGCATAATGTGAATACCATAACTGGTAATCTTACTGTAACCACTACACGCATAAACACTCTCCTTGCCGGACTCAACCGAAGTGTTCCCGGTGTGGTTAGCCGTGCAGACAGTACACTATACAATGCCAACCTTCTTGCAAAGAAACTCAACAATATCGATGTTGAAGGCACTATGGCTAAAGTTGACGCAACACTGGCTAATGTAGAAGAACTTACAGCCAAGCTTAACAGTAATGAGGGTACGATAGGACTGCTGATGCGTGATCCGTCATTATATAACAATCTAAACAGCACTATGCGCTCGGCCGACTCTTTGCTTATTGACCTCAAGGCTCATCCCAAGCGCTATGTTCACTTCTCACTTTTTGGAAGAAAGGACAATTAATAAGGATGTAAAAGCTTGTCTATAGCCATGGCAGAGACAACGTTTGCAGGCATTTGCTGTTAAATTATCATCTTGCTTTGAGCTAATTTAAAATTTGTCTAAATAATAAAATATGTTCCGAAACGATTGACAAATCTTTCGGAACATATTAGTATATACCACTTTCTGACTTTTTCCGTCTTATATGCATCGACATAGCACGTACCTTTTCTGTGACGTGCAAGTCGCTATTTTTCAAGTACTTATAAATATGCAAGTGGCAATATTACATTAATGTTTCAAAATACGCCATAAAATGCCTTATTCCCGACATTTACAATAAATCATTTAAAATGAATTAAATCGGCATATTTGTGTATTTCAATAAAAATTACGAAATTTGCAGACGCTTAAAAAGGCGTCGAAAGACATAATAATCTGATCTTAATATATGAGTAATAATCCCCGTGCGCTCTGGGATAACTGCCTTTTGCTGATAAAGGAAAATGTCTCGGAACAGCAGTTTAACACATGGTTCAAGCCTATTGTTTTCGAATCGTTCAACGAGTCGAACAGAACGCTTTTGCTTCAAGTGTCGAGCCAGTTTGTCGCCGAATACATTGAAGAAAACTATGCAGGACTGCTGAACAAGGTGCTTGTACGGATTTATGGAAAAGGCATACGTCTTAACTACCGCGTGATGGTGGATAAGACTAACAATATATCACAGCAGATTCAGGCCGACCCGGTGGTGAACATCGAGCAGACAGTTACACGCAGAACACGTGTAAACCAGTCGCCTACAACGCTTGATGCGGCACAGCCCCAGCAGATAGACTCACAGCTGAATCCCCGACATACTTTTGCAAACTATATTGAAGGTGACAGCAACAAGTTGCCGAGAGCTGTCGGATTGTCTATTGCGGAACATCCTAACACCACTCAGTTTAACCCGATGTTTATTTACGGTCCGTCCGGATGCGGTAAGACACACCTTATCAATGCCATCGGTGTGCGCACCAAGGAGATTTATCCGCAGAAAAGGGTGCTGTATATCAGCGCAAGACTGTTTCAGGTGCAGTATACCAATGCCGTATTGAACAACAGAACTAACGATTTCATCAACTTTTATCAGACGATAGACATGCTTATTGTTGATGATATTCAGGAGTGGGTATCGGCTGCAAAGACACAGGAAACATTCTTCCATATATTTAATCACTTGTTCCGTAACGGCAAGAGAATAATTCTTGCGTGCGACCGTCCTCCTGTTGATCTTCAGGGCATGAGCGACCGCCTGCTGACACGTTTCAGCTGCGGACTTATAGCAGAGCTTGAGAAACCTAACATTCAGCTTTGTGTGGACATTCTTAACAGCAAGATTAAGCGTGACGGACTGACCATCCCCGAAGACGTGGTTTATTTCATTGCGCAGACAGCTAACTACAGCGTGCGCGGACTTGAGGGTGTCATCAACTCTCTGTTGGCTTTCTCTGTGGTTTACAACTGCAAGATTGACATGCGCCTTGCGGAGAGAGTGATAAAGAGAGCGGTTAAGATAGATAATGAGCCGTTGACGATAGACGACATTCTTGATACGGTTTGCAACCATTTCAACGTTACCACCGCAGCAGTGGCCAGCCGCAGCCGTAAGCGTGATTATGTAACTGCACGTCAGGTGTCGATGTATCTTGCACAGAAGTACACCAAGATGCCAGCATCACGTATTGGCAAGCTTATCGGAGGTCGCGACCATTCTACCGTAATACACAGCTGCACACAGATAGAGCAGCGCATAAAGACAGATAAGCTGTTCAGCGATGAAATTGCAAGCATTGAAAATTCATTTAAACTTAAGAAATAATTAAAAAGGGGATATTTGTTTATCCCCTTTTTTCGTTTTGTTTCTGTACTTCAATAAAGCGAAATATTTCCTTTTGCATGTTATTAGCCGGCATTTGACTATTTCTGCTGCTATGCTGTTGCTATTGTTGGTCATTTCCCTTCTTTTCGTCTTGCTTTTTGTTTAACTTTGCATAGTCTGTCGTGTGTGCAGAAGTGATAATCAGTTCAACGTTTGTCAGGATTCCTGCTGAGTGATAACAGCTAAGTTGAACTTAATTCTCTATCCAGTTTTTAAGCTTGTTTGCGGCATTTGGCCAAGTGCTGTTGACTAAGTTGATGAAGTCAGAATATTTCAGATTCGGCTTTCCTGCATACTTTTGATAAAATGAAGATATTAGGCTTATGCAGTTTTCGTATCCAATTTCTTTTGCGAAACGGTCTAAAATCAGCGGCCCTTTTCTGTAAACAACAGTATTGTTGTTATTTTCTACGAGATTGACAACCGGTTCGTCCTGTGGCGTATTTATGATTTTCTGATATTCAGCGTTATATTTTTCAATCAGCGACAGATACAAATCATTGCCAAAATGTTGCCTTAGGAACATCAGCGTCATAAACTCATTCAGCGACTCTTTAATAAAATACGCTCCGGGCTGTCCGTCTCGAATGAGCAGTGTCCATTCGCCAAGCCATCTGTGGCCTATCTCGTGCACAAGCGGATAGATGTCTGGGTATGTTGAGAATTTCTCCTGTGAGGCCGAGATAAACCCTATGTTGTATCTGTTGCTGAAGCCTTTTCCGTTATGAAACACGAAAGCGGGATATTGTGTTATTCCCCTTTGCAGGCATAAATATTCATCGCCATATATTTTGCCGAAATATGATATGCTTGCACGGGCAAGTTCGAGCAGCTCGTCGTATCGCCTTTTGCTGCATTGCATGCCTGCAATCTGATATATGTCCATGTCGTAAGGCTCGCCGGCCGTTGTGCGGATGTATGCACTTTTCTGTAATAACGCGAGTGATAACGACTGTTGCAGCATGCCATTAATCCGGCAGCAGTACTTGCCGCTGCCGGTATGTTTAAGGGGATAAGAGCATAAGGGAAAGATAGAGTCAGGCAACTCCAGATTTAATGTGATGTCTGCATAGCAGTCTGGCAGGTAAGGATAATAATGCTCGTTGAAGCTTGTCTCCCACAATTCTGCCGTTCCGCCTCCATAGATAAAGAAAGCCGAGAGGTTTGTGTAGTTGTAGTTCATCTTTACACCAATGTTTCGGCCTTGAATCTTTTTGAACACAAGTTTCCTTGCATCAGGCTGATAGCTGTATTTCAGTGAGGATGTGTCTGTCTGAATGGTAAGGTTTTCAACAGAAAGCTTGCCGTCGCCGCCGAAATACATTACAATACTGTCTGATTTCTGAAAATCTATAACGAATGAACAGCTGACGTGCGTGTTGGCCTCGTCCTGATTTATTTTGCTTATGTTCAAGACATAATCGCCAATATGCTGTGCCCGGCACGCCAAAACAGAAAGGAAAAAGCAGACCGAAAGCAATAAAACCTTATTGTTTATATCCCTATTCTTGTTTATTTCCATTCAATATCGCTTTTCAAAACAGAATAATAAAGCAGTTCAGTCGCCGTCTTCAAGCTGAAAAATGTCGTTCACCGTCTTGCCGAAATATGCAGCAATCTTCAGTGCCAGCAATGTTGAAGGCACATATCTGCCCGATTCTATAGAGTTTATAGTCTGACGGCTGACTCCTATCGCCACGGCCAAATCCTGTTGGGTTATATCTTTTATGGCGCGTTCTACCTTTATTGTATTTTTCATTTTTGTTTTTAAGCTATTTAAGTTGATGAATTTCGTAACGGAACTTTATGATAAAGACAATCAGCAATACATAAAGAGTGGCCCAAAGACTGTAGGCATAGGCAATGTTGAAAAAGAACAAAGTTTCAACAACAAACAAGACAGACGTAAACCAAAGTGAGAAAAACACCGATTTGAGTCTTATCTGCATTATCATTTCGTCTTCGGTCTTTTCCTTGCTCATGGCGATAAACAGCAGCGAAATGAAAATGCCGAGCATCCATATCTCCATATACATATCCTCGGAAGGTAGTATTCCGAACCATGCGTTTTCACCAATGATTTCATTAACAATATATGGCATGGGTACCTTAATTTTAGGTGCAGCTCCTGCCAAGTCTATGCAAAACATTATTAAAAACAATACCATAAGACAAAGGCCAGTCTTAGCATAGCAATGAGGCAACAAAAAATACTTCTTCATAATCGTAAAATTTTAAGGTTATTCATTTATGTGCTTCGGATATGTGTGTAATGTTATGTCGCAAAGATAACTAAACTTTCCATAAAGACAAGTATGCTTTACATTAAATCATGTTAATTTTACATTTTTACTTACTCAAACCATACGCCCGACAATATTCAACGATTGAACTGAGCATCATAAGATATGTTGACCTGGCTGTTTTAAAATAATATAATTGAAAAGGCAAGACAGAATAATACGGGAAATTTGATTAACTTTGCACATGGCAGACGTCGCACCTTAAGGCAAAGCCGCATCACACAGATTGCCGACGGAAGGCACAGCAACATAAGACATTAAATATTAAGAATATATGAAGACAATAAACACAAGGCGTAGCATACGCAAATATTCAGACAAGGAAGTAAGTGAAGAACTGCTCAGCCGCCTGCTGACAGAGGCTGCACGCACGCAGACTATGGGCAACATGCAGCTCTACAGCGTGGTGGTTACACGCTCTGACGAGATGAAGGCCAAGCTTGCCCCGGCTCATTTCAACCAGCCCATGGTTACTCAGGCTCCCGTGGTGCTCACGATATGTGCCGACTTCAACCGCGCAAGCACATGGTGCCGCTGCCGCAAGGCCGAGCCGGGATACGACAATTTTCTGTCGTTCATCAATGCAGCATCAGACGCACTGCTCTACACACAGACCTTCTGCAACCTTGCAGAGGAAGAAGGACTCGGCCTGTGCTATCTTGGCACAACCGTATATATGCCGCAGATGATTATCGACGTGCTCGGTCTGCCAAAGCTCGTCATGCCTGTGGCTACGATAACACTGGGCTGGCCCGACGAAAATCCGCCGCTCACCGACCGTCTGCCGCTCGCTTCGTTTGTACACAGCGAGACATACCACGACTATTCTCCTGCCGACATCGACCGCTATTATGCCGAGAAAGAGGCACTTGAGGAGAACCGCGAATTCGTAAAGATAAACAACAAGGAAACTCTTGCGCAGATATTCACCGACATACGCTATACAAAGAAAGACAACGAGGCCATGTCGGCTGGTATGATGGAGGCTCTTAAACGTCAGGGCTTCATCGGATAAGACATTTTTTGCCGGCCTTGCAGGTCGGAGCAGAGTGACGTATGGCACGTCTGTAACGTCAGATGCCGTCTCTCTGCGTTTAGCAAAAATACATTATACGGCCCATGATACGCCTGGCAATTCCATGTGTGTCATGGGCTTTTATGATAATCTTGAGAGGTATTGCAGCAAAACCGAGCGGCCTTTGCAGCTGACCAAAACAGGTATAATTTAGCAGTATGAAGGTGGGGTCGGCAGCCAAAATATTAAACTCATGCTGTTGAAATATCTTGAGACTTAGGATTAGCAGTTGTAACTCATTTGTTTTCGATAAAAAACTCGGCCACTTTTGCATCAAAAGTGGCCGAGTTTTGACCCGTAAACGATAGGTTAATGATTTGAAACCAATACATCTCGTTTTGCTTACAGTCAGCTCGGAAAATGCATTTGTTTTGAGCGTTTGTTAATGTCCGGTGCCTGTTTCGCTTATGATTTTTTGCCCTTTAAAATTATTCGCCTTTTGATGCCTTTAAACCGAGCCCTGTCATTAGGCACATTGGGCTGACCGTTACAAAAATATTGATGCGTTCAGCCGTCATTTTGTTTTATATTGAACGGATTTTCGTTAGCTTTTTTGCTGGCATGGGAGCAATGTCAATAAAAAACAGCGACAGCAGAAAACGGCTATCCTGCCTGACGGAAATGACCAATTTGGATAAAGACCCGCTTAACTTTTGCCAATTTAATGCTAAACAGTCAGTACGTCATGCCTTTGTTTGGCTGTATGAAACTAAAAGACTATATTTGCAGATGATAAAGACACGAAATATACAATAATGACAGGAAACCATCGAGACAATGCAAGCAAAGGAACTGCATGGCCCTGTCTTTGAATGAATGCTGAAAGTTGCAAAAACAGCTCATTGCAAGATGCTGCCTGCGGGCATTGAACCAAAATGAGCGAACAATATTGAGACAAGAAATTATTAGTTACAAATAATCCTAAAGTATCAACATACTGACAATCCATGATGAAAATAAAACAATTTTTCGCCAAGAAAGAATTAAAGTTGCGCAAAAAACGCCTGATTCTGATGTCCTGTTGCATCGTAGCCGTAATAGCAGGATACGTTATCCTAACATGGCCTAAGAAAAAGGCACCTGAGATACCCGTTGTTTCAGTAGAGAAAGTCGGCGTGGAAGACGTCAAGATTTACGGCGACTATGTGGGCCGCATACGTGCACATCAGTTTGTAGAGGTGCGCGCCAGGGTGGAAGGCTTTCTTGAAAGAATGGCTTTCGCAGAAGGAACATACGTGAAAAAAGACCAGATACTCTTCGTGATCGACCAGCGCCAGTATAAGGCAAAGGTAGACAAGGCGCGCGCACAGCTGCGCAAGGACTCGGCCCTGGTGCTGAAGACCAGACGCGACCTTGAGCGCATACGCCCCTTGTTTGAGCAGAACGCTGCCAGCCGCCTTGACCTTGACAACGCCACGGCGGCGTATGAGACGGCCGTTGCAAGCATGGGCATGAGCCGTGCCGACCTTGTTCAGGCTGAGCAGGAGCTGAGCTACACCTACGTGCGCTCGCCGATATCAGGATATATCAGCGAGAGACTTGTAGACCTTGGCACACTTGTCGGCACGGGCGGCAAGTCGCTGCTTGCCACCGTTGTGAAGAGCGACACCGTGCTGATAGACTTCAGCATGACAGCGCTCGACTATCTTAAGAGCAAGGAGAGAAACATTAACCTCGGACAGCGCGACTCGTCGCGCTCATGGCAGCCGTATGTAACAATAACGCTGCCCGACAACAGCACATATCCATATAAGGGACTCGTCGACTTTGCCGAACCGCAGGTAAGCCCGAAGACTGGAACATTCTCTGTACGTGCAGAGATGCCCAACCCTGATCACGTGCTGCTTCCGGGACAGTTTACTAAAGTGCACGCATTGCTCGATGTCCGCGAAAACGCAACTGTTGTGCCGCAGAAGGCACTCATCATAGAGAAGGGTGGAGCCTATGTCTTCGTAATGAGGCGCGACTCTACGGCCGAGCGCCGCTTTATCGAGCTTGGCCCTGAGTTCGGCAACAAGGTTGTGGTGGAGAGAGGACTCGCCCCCGGCGAAACCATAATCAGCGAGGGATACCACAAGCTTACGCCAGGAATGAAAGTACGTGTAGCCAACAGAAAGAAGACTGCGGTCCGTCCGCAAGCGAAAACCAATTAAAATAAAAGCTTCCGAATAGATGAAAGTAAACTTCTTCATAGACAGACCGGTCTTTTCGATAGTAATATCAGTCCTCATAGTCATTGTTGGACTTATCGGACTGACAATGCTGCCCATAGACCAGTATCCGCAAATAACGCCTCCGGTGGTAAAGATCAGCGCCTCTTATCCGGGAGCCAGTGCGCTCACGGTGTCGCAGGCTGTGGCCACGCCTATAGAGCAGGAGCTGAACGGAACTCCGGGCATGATTTACATGGAGTCAAACAGTTCCAACTCAGGTTCGTTCTCGGCGACAGTTACGTTTGACATTTCTGCCGACCCCGACCTGTCGGCTGTGGAAATACAGAACCGCATAAAACTGGCAGAGTCGCGTCTGCCGGCAGAAGTGGTGCAGAACGGCATCGAGATAGAAAAGCAGGCAGCAAGCCAGCTGATGACTATCTGTCTGACATCAAACGATGAAAAGTTTGACGAAATATATCTCAGCAACTTTGCCACACTCAACGTGGTCGACCTGTTGAGGCGAATACCGGGAGTGGGGCGCGTGTCTAACGTGGGCAGCCGCTACTATGCCATGCAGATATGGCTTGACCCCGCGCGACTGGCAAGCTTCGGCCTTACGGTGCAGGACGTGCAGAACGCCCTGAAAGACCAGAACCGCGAGTCGGCGGCCGGCGTATTGGGCCAGCAGCCCGTAAAGGGACTCGACTTCACGATACCAATCACGGCACAAGGACGTCTGTCTTCCGTTGGCCAGTTTGAGGAAATCGTGCTGAGGGCCAATGCAGACGGTTCGTTCATACGCCTGAGAGACGTTGCCCGCGTTTCTCTCGAAGCGCAGTCGTACAATACCGAAAGTGGAATAAATGGCGGCAATGCTGCCGTGCTCGGCATATACATGCTCCCCGGTGCAAACGCGATGGAAGTGGCAGAGAACGTGAAGAAGGCAATGGAGGAGATAAGCCACAACTTCCCGGAGGGCGTAAAATACGAGATACCGTTCGATATGACGACATACATATCGGAGTCGATCCACGAGGTGTACAAGACTCTGTTTGAAGCACTTGTACTCGTTATCGTCGTCGTGTTCCTCTTTCTTCAGAGCTGGCGTGCCACACTCATCCCGCTTGTGGCCGTGCCGATCTCACTGATAGGAACGTTCGGCTTCATGTTGATTCTGGGCTTCTCGCTCAACATGCTCACATTGCTTGGCCTTGTGCTTGCCATAGGCCTTGTGGTGGACGATGCCATTGTAGTCGTGGAGAACGTGGAGCGCATAATGGAAGAGGAGCATCTCAGTCCGTATGAAGCCACCAAGAAGGCCATGAACGGACTTACGGGAGCGCTTGTTGCCACGTCGCTTGTCCTGGCGGCCGTGTTCGTGCCGGTTAGTTTCCTGTCGGGCATAACAGGACAGCTGTACCGCCAGTTCAGCGTAACGATCGTAATCTCTGTGTTGCTTTCTACGGTAGTGGCGCTCACGCTCAGCCCTGTGATGTGTTCTCTGATACTCAAGCCCACGGACAAAAACAAGCCTAAGAACAAGGTGTTCACGGCTATCAACAGGTGGCTCGACCTTGGCAACAACAAATATTTAGCCGGAATATCAAGAATAATCAAGAATCCCCGTCGCGTTGGCATAGGGTTCTGCATGATTCTGATAGCCATATTCATATTCAACAAGCTTACGCCTACCAGCTTCCTGCCGTCGGAAGACCAGGGATACTTCACCGTGGAACTGGAAATGCCTGAAGGAACAACCCTCGAACGCACACGTGCCGTAACCGAAAGGGCGGTTAGCTTCCTGATGAAGAATCCTGCTGTGGAGTATGTGCAGAACGTAACAGGATCGAGCCCGCGCGTGGGAACAAGCCAGACAAGGGCACAGCTCACCGTTATATTGAAAGAATGGAAAGAGCGTGACGATAATACAATAGAGGACATTATGGCCGGCGTGGGCCGTGAACTGTCGGAATATCCCGAGTGTAAGTTTTATCTGTCCACTCCTCCTGTAATTCCCGGTCTTGGTACGTCGGGAGGATTCGAGATGCAGCTCGAAGCTCACGGCGACGCAACTTATGACGACCTGGTGAACGCTGCAGACACGCTGATGCACTATGCCTCAATGCGTAAGGAACTGTCTGGTCTGTCGTCATCGCTGCAGGCAGAGATTCCGCAACTTTACTTTGACGTCGACAGAGACAAGGTGAAGATGCTCGGTGTGCCTATGGCCGACGTGTTCTCAACAATGAAAGCCTACACGGGATCGGTGTATGTCAACGACTTCAACATGTTCAACCGCATTTACCGAGTGTACATACAGGCTGAAGCCCCATACAGAGAGCACCGCGACAACATAAGCCTCTACTTCGTCCGCGGTTCAAACGGCGACATGATTCCGCTGACTGCGCTGGGCAACACCGAATATACCACTGGTCCCGGCAGCATAAAGCGCTTTAACATGTTCAACACGGCAATAATACGAGGCACGGCCGCACAGGGCTACAGTTCAGGACAGGCCATGGAGATAATGGAAGAACTTGTCAAGGAGCATCTGCCCGACAATATCGGACTGGAGTGGAGCGGACTGTCATATCAGGAGAAACAGGCCGGAGGACAGACCGGAATAATACTCTCGCTGGTATTCATTTTCGTCTTCTTGTTCCTCGCCGCACTGTATGAAAGCTGGAGCATACCTATTGCGGTGCTACTCTCGCTGCCTGTAGCAGCATTGGGAGCCTACATCGGAATTGCAGTCTGCGGACTTGAAAACGACACATACTTCCAGATCGGACTTGTGATGCTTATGGGACTTGCGGCTAAGAATGCCATACTTATTGTGGAGTTTGCCAAGGATGAAACCGACGCGGGCGTCAATGTCCTCAAAGCCACGCTGCACGCAGCTAGACTGCGCTTCCGCCCGATACTTATGACCTCGTTCGCATTCATATTGGGCATACTCCCTATGGTGCTTGCCTCAGGACCGGGATCTGCCAGCCGAAAGGCTATCGGTACGGGTGTGTTCTTCGGAATGCTGGCTGCCGTCTTCATAGGAATACAGCTCATTCCATTCTTCTTCATTACAATATATAAAGCCAAAAACAGATTGCAGGCTAAGAAAGGGAACAAGGAACAAAAAGCGATAGCACAGCAACAATAAATTATGAGACACGGATTAAAATACATAATACATGCGCTGATATTAACGGCCGCAATAAGTCTGTCTGCCTGTCAGATAGGCAGAAAATACACACGTCCGAATATAGAACTGCCGGCAGCACTGACTGATGAAGATAACACAGACTCGACATCCATGGCCGACATCTCGTGGAAAGAGGTTTACACGGATACAATCCTGCAAAGCCTCATATCCAAATCTCTTGTCTACAACAAGGACATGCAGATGGCGGCAGCCAGGATAAAAGAGCTGGCAGAGATGAAGCGTATAAACTATGCTAATATGTTTCCTGCGTTCGGAGCTAAGATCTACGCCGAGAAGGAAAGAGAACATCACGGCAACAGCAACCAGTTTGACCTGAAGGCTGCAATGTCATGGGAACTCGACTTCTGGGGAAAACTGCGCTGGGCACATGATGAAAGCATAGCCGAACTCATGGCCTCTGTAGAAAACCGGCGCGCACTGCAGATAAGCCTCATTGCGCAGGTGGCACAGACATATTATGAACTTGTGGCGCTCGACAACGAACTGTCAATCGTACATCAGACCGTAACGGCACGCCGGGAAAGCGAACATCTTGCGCGCATACGATATGAAGGCGGACTGACGTCTGAGGTTACATACCGACAGGCTCAGGTGGAATTGTCAAGGACGGAGACACTCGTGCCCGACCTTGAACTGCAGATAACTACAAAGGAAAACGAACTGGCATTGCTGACGGGCGAATATCCGCATCGCATAGAGCGCTCGACGCTGCCTCAGGAAGTTATCTTTCCTGATAGTCTGCCTGTAGGATTGCCTTCATCGCTGCTGGAACGGCGTCCTGACGTGCGCGAAGCCGAGCAGCAGCTTATTGCGGCAAACGCAAAAGTGGGCGTTGCATACACAAGCATGTTCCCGAACATAACGCTGACGGGATATCTCGGAACTGAAAGCGACGACCTGAAAGGAGTGTTAAGCTCGCCTTACCACTTCTTGAGCGCCAACCTGCTTCAGCCGATTTTTGCCATGGGCAAGAACAAGGCTCGCCACAGAGCAGCAAAAGCTGCATACGAGCGTGCTACTTATGCATACGAAAAAGCTGTTCTGACGGCTTTCAAGGATGCATATAATGCCATAGCCAACTTTAATAAGGTGAAGGAAATATACAAGACACGCTACGACCTGGAGAACTCGTCGAAGACGGCATTGTCGCTTGCTCTTGTCCAATATGTAAACGGAGCCATCGGCTATATGGACTTGCTTGATGCCCAGCGTACTTACCTCGATGCTCAGATCGGACTCAGCAATGCCCTGTTGGACAGTCAGTTGGCAAAGGTGAACCTGTATAAGGCTCTGGGCGGCGGATGGTAAGGATATGTGTCTGAACACATGGCAGGCACAGACAGGAATGTCTTGGTTGCC
>ULVN01087997.1_pt1 | contig 200386 bp, 188 predicted proteins | sample 1959491 | NCBI WGS metagenome assembly ULVN01 (sample SAMEA4835787, study PRJEB28245) | human gut metagenome | biome: gut microbiome; material: fecal sample | place: Denmark | collected 2008 | reverse complement strand
ATGACTATGAGAAAGTGGCTTCTGACTCTATTGTTAAAGTATCATTGCAAACTGTACATGAACCAGAGGTTATTTGGAACGACAATAGTGACAAACAAGATGAACGGCTACGATAATAAGCCTGTATTGATGAAATAACACAATGAATAAAATAATCTTTTTTAAGATAATAGTTTGCTCTAATCCAATATAAATCTGTATCTTTGCAACCAGATAAGCGTTCTGTAACACAAGAAACGGAAGAGGCTGAGAAACAATGCATTGCATTTGTTTCCAGAATCTTACAAAAAAGGCTAAAAGGAGCGGTACAACTTTATCGCTAACAGGCTGAGAATAAGCACATTGCATTTGTCGCCCACTTTCTCTGCACTTGTAAAAAGGGTAGTTGTACCGTTTAAAAGATAAAAGCTTAACTATCAGCAACATCCACATGTTGCATCGGCAAGTGACCACTTATAAACAACTCTGAACAACTTGGAGTAATTTGAACTAAGTCCCTCTAAATGAGGGACTTTTTGCGTTTTAACACTTCGAGTTGCATATTTGTTAGTTACAGTTTTTCCAGTTATTTTTGCACCGTATTTCTACCGCGAGTGTAAAACAGAAAGTCAGTTTCACACCAAAATGACATCGTAGGCACAACCTTGGGACACCATGGGAAAATGCCAAAATGACATTGAGGATACAAGCTGGGACACCATGAGACACTGTGGGACACTTTAGCAAGCGAAAATTCACTAACGAATGCAACTTTTATGGAGATTCAGAAACGCTGTAAGTATTGTGGAAGATCCTTTATTGCACATAAGATGACCACTATATATTGCTCACCTTCGTGCAATAACAAGGACTACAAGAGAGCAATCCGGCAAAAGCAGATTGCTGACTATTGCGAGGCACATCCAGAAGACAAGGAAGATACCCCCAAGGACGTGCTTCATGGAAAGGCATTCCTAACACCAAGGGAAGCAGCAAAATTATTGGGCATTGGTAAGTCCTCTGTTTATAGGGAACTCGCCAGTGGCTTGATTAAGGCTGTTCAGATGAAGGGAAAGACCCTTATCCGCCGTGCTGACATTGAACGATTGTTTGACAATCCTCCAACTTATCAGTCCCATTCGGAGAAGAAGCAGGAGAAGCGAGAATACTACACTTTCAGGCAAATCATGGAGAAGTTCAAATGCTCAAAGAAGGCTATTATGACCAGAGTTGAGAAATACAACATCCCCAAGGTTTACCAAGGTCGCAATTGCTTCTTTGACCGTGCTCTGGTTGATGTCCATTTTGCTCAACTTATTGCGGATATTGACTTACGTGACTATTATACTATTCCGCAACTGGAGGAGAAATACAAGATGAGCCATGCAGCTGTATTATCATTTGTGACCAGAAACAAGATACCACGTATTACACAAGGAAGAACTGTCTATTACTCCAGGGCACATATTGATACGCTGAAAGGTGAGCGTGAATCCATCGATCCGAACTATTACACATACGCAGAAGTCATGGAGAAGTACCATTTCTCAAAAGACCAGATCTCTTACTACGTCCATAACTATGAAATAGGCAATCATAAACAGGGACGTTTTACTGTCATCAACAGAAAGGAGTTTGACCGCATTATCAAAGAGCGCATGGAAACAAATTCTCTGGAGAAAGAAAAAGAGCGGAGAGCAAAACTGCCGAAACTCAATGCTATTCCAGAAGGTTATATTTCTGTTGCTCAAATAGCAGAAAAATATGGAGTCACGCCCAAACACGTCCAGGCTAAGACTCGTGAAGCAAAAACGCCAAAGCTTGTTATAAAGCATTTGAACTACTATAACGAGGCTGCTATTGAGCAGATATTCAACAGAGACCCGGAGAAGTTTGAAGTTCCTAAGGACTATATCACGGCACAGGAGATTGCCAAACGCTTCAAGGTCACGGTTCATCACGTTCATGGGCGAACAAGAGAGGCCAACATTCCTAAGATAACGGTGAAGCATGTCAACTTCTATGAGCTGAAAGCCGTTGAAGCTCTGTTTGCCAAAAATGAGGCAAGCGAAGAACTGCAAAAGAACGAAAGTGCAGAATGGCTATCCGGCACAGATGTAGAAGAAATGCTTGGTATTACAACTTGTGCAAGAAGGTCATTCGTATCAAGGCATAAGATTCCATCCAAGAAAGAACATGGTATAGCCTATTATCTCAGGTCTGCCATTGAAGACGTAAACAACACCTTGGCTAAATACAGCGACCAATACTATACTGTAGAACAGATATGTGAGAAGTTCAACATGGACAGGGACAAAGTTTACGGGATGCTAAGATACAGCAATGTAAGAAAAGTCCATGAAGGAAGGTTCGCCTTGTTCCTCAAAGAGGATATCATAAAAATGATCCACGAGCGACAATTCACATAAGGATTTCCAATTATTCAGACTTATTCAGCCCTTATCATGAATTATAAAGGAATGAAAGCTATCAGTATCAAATAAGTAAAGACATTTGCAACCAAATTAAATTATAAAGACTATGCAGTATTGTAAGACAGTAACACTTAGGACACGCCCCATAAAAAATGGGATGCTGTCATTCTATCTGGATTACTATCCAGGCTATCGGGACATCGTTACGATGAAAACCACTCGCCACGAATCGTTAGGAATCTACATCTATGCAGACCCTCAGAACAAACGAGAAAAGGAGTTCAACGAGATCATGACTGAAAAGGCTGAAGCTATTCGATGCCGTAGGTTTGAGAGCGTTGTCAACGAAAGGTACGACTTCTTTGACAAATCTAAGATGCATGGTGATTTCCTTGATTATTTCAACAGAGTACTTCAGGGGAAAGATCCCAAATGGAAGTTTGTTTATGAACACTTCAAGTATTTTGTCGGTGGCAAATGTCGATGCGAAGAGGTGGACATCGACCTTTGCAACAACTTCCGTAAATACCTTCTAACCGCCAAGAATCTAAGAAACGGAAAACCTATGTTCATTAACTCTGTTGCTGGATATTGGTCAACCTTCAGAGGATTTATCAATATTGCATACAGGGACAAAATGATTCGTACCAATCCAAACGACTTTCTTGAAAAAATACCCACTGTACCTGTTAATAAGGAAAGCCTTACACTGGCAGAGTTACAAAAACTCTACAAAACTCCATGCGATATAGATGTCCTTAAAAGAGCCTCTATTTTTGCTTGTCTAACAGGAATGCGACAAAGTGATATTATGAACCTAACCTGGGGGAATATCAAATCTTATTCAGATGGTGGTAAATATGTGGAATTTTACGCTCAAAAGACAAAAGCGCGAAATATCATCCCTATCAGCGAGGAAGCATACAAACTGATTTCTCAGAACAGGAAAAGTATCAACGGCAAGGTATCTGAGGGGTTCGAGATTATCATGGCACAAAAGCCCCTAAAAGCCTGGCTAAGAAAAGCGGGTATCAAGAAACGCATCACATTCCACTCTTTTAGGCATTGCATTTTTTCTTATTCACAGAAAATAAGGAACTTACAAGAAGAAAGCTATAGATAGGTAACGATTTAGAAACGAGCAAAATTCTGTGTTCTGTATAGTTCTGTCATTATCAAAAGAGCGCATTGTTTATACAAAAATAGACAGTTTGTTTAAAATATCAAAACCTTCTCTATTAATAAAAAAGCAATTTGCAATAATTTACATCTAAAAATCAACGAGGAACTCCAATAAAGAGTTACCTCGTTAATTCTTCTTTGTATCTGCAATTTATTCGACAAAAGGAACAATATATTTATAACATTTCTCTAATGAATTCATATAAAAAAATACCACTTGCAAAACAACATGTCTTATGATGTCCATCGGATTTTTTTATATCGGCAAAATCTGATACCGATTTTATCCATAGTGCTTTCTTATCTAAAGTATGAGCTGTAGCGTATAGAGCGAATCCTTCCATATCAAGCGCTTGTAATTTTCGTTCGTCTCTTTGTAAGTCCTCTATGAAAGTTGAAGATGCTACAACAAAAGGGCCACACACTGTTTTTGCTATATGAGCTGATAGATTTTCTTTTTCTTCTTTTAAATTTGCATCATGAATAGCATCATTTATTTTTCTTATATGCTCTGGATTGGAAATAAATTCAGATACTAATGCAATTAATTTACGGCTTGCTGGTATCTGATTCATCTCTTTTAAAAATTCAATATCACCAGACGGTTGTTCCTTTATTTTTCCAGATGCATAGTCATGGATAGCATCAGCAATTATGATATCATCTAAAATAATATCACCATTATTTACACCAGCTGTAATACCTGTCATAAAAATTGTATCTACATTGAAACGATTATACATAGCAGAAGCTAGAACTGATGTAGCACATATACCAGGCTTGTTTGCGCATGCTGCTAAAATGCTATACTCTTTCATATGACTACTTGTAATTTTTGTTGTCTTAAATACATATGGAAGACCTTCAAATTGCATAGTATCCCATTTACAGCCCATAAAAGCTTTCTGCAACATTGTGAATTCTTCATTTAATGCACAAATAATCCCAAAGTCATATTTATTAAAGTTGTTTATAGATGCTTCTATATCTTTTTTCATTTGCACTAACTGGCATACCTTATCTTTGAGCTGTACCTTCCATTCTTGATTTTTACGAGAGTAAAACAATAAATACCACAATTTATCTTTAAACTCTTTCTGCTGTTCCGAGAATTCTTCCTCATATTCTGTTAAACCAATTATTTGAACAGGTTTCTTTATACTGTGATTAATATATATTTCTTCTAATAATTCAACACCTCCTCGTCTATTCATCTCACTCACATGATCTTCCCTATGTTCAGGTAATATCATGTCAAGAATAAGCATGTCATATGCTTTTAATTGAAGCATTTCTCTACCATCTACTAGACAGTCGGCTTCTTCAATTAATATTTCGCCTTTAGGGAATAAAGGTGAAATAACCGACTTCAATAAATCTCTCTTATCTTGACTGTCGTCTAATATTAATATTTGTATCATTCTATAATAACTTTTATTTGTTTCTTCAAATTATTTTTCCAATCATTCTTTTGTGAAGAATAATATACATATGATTTGTAATTTTGAGGATAGTATTTCTTGAGATCTATATCAAAAGCTTCCAATTGTTTACGACCAAATACATTATACATTGTAACAACAATAACTGGAGTCATGATTTCTCGAAGAAACATACCTTCTAAAATGTATTGACCAGCAGATGGCTCAGGCAACCCCCCACTTACATCTGTAGATAAGTCATAGGTCGACATGGACATATCTAATAATATTAGTGAGTAATCACTACCATGTTCAAATATCTCTTCTTGAGCAGAATTATAAGATGAACATTGCATTATTTTATAGTCAGGGAACTCTTGTTTTAAGAAAGCAAGTATATTATTTGCCTTTTCTTCATAATCTTCAACTAATAATATTTTTTTCATTAACTAGCATTTCTTTAATGTTAAACAATATATCAACAATACATTTCCCTTCAGTTGCTTTAATTATAAAAGTATTATTTGTATTTCCAAAATCATATTTTACAATAGTCATAGCCTTTACCAAACCACTGCCACCTTCTTGTTGCAACTTTGTAATATCATTCATCTTTTTCTCAAAAATAAAATTCAATTCGTCTTCTTTAGTTCCATTTTTGAGTTCATTAATTAATGATATTTTTATCACATCATTATTTATCATTTGAGAATTTATTTGAAAATTTCTCACCTTAGCATTTTTACTATACTTAAGCATATTAGTCAAGAATATAAAAAACAAATCAAACATAGAAGAACTGTATTCTGAACGTATTTGAGCTGGTAAAGATACTATTTTAACCTCCATATTGAAATTAATATCTTGATAATACCTCGAAGCTTGTTCCATGGTCATACGAATATGATTTTCTATATCAAAATTTTCAAATTTTGTTTCTTGTCGATGAAACCAGTTCTCAACTTTTGTTAATTTATTTGTTAACGCGGCTCTTGCATTGTTGACTGCTGTTTTTAAATCTTCTCTTAATGTGTTATGGCCAGAAAGAGTATCAAAACATAATTCCAAGTCTTGCAAATGCTCAAATATTTTAGGCTTTAATTCATTACAAATTCGTTCTCTAATAACCGTAAGGCATTTCTCCGTTATTTCCCATAAATAAGCCATTACTCCTTTGCAAAACGATTCTATATCTTGAGTTTTATATTCAATATCCATTAAACGATCACATAACTCTTTTGTACTTACTCTATAATCAAATTCTCCAATCTTTTCATCATCTTCATCTACACGAATCTGAATAACCGAATCTTTAAAAGAAGATATCAAAGAATCAATATTCTCAGAAAATTTCACTTGTGCCTTGTACAAATTTTCACGCATATTTTGATCTAAAGAATATTCCACTGACCAATAATCTGAAGGTATGTATTGTCGCCCAGACTGGCTGAGTATAAGATTTAATCGTTCAAAATCCGATCTTAATTCTCCTTCAAATACTCCATGCCTAATTCGTGTACTTAAATATGTACCTAAACCGAATCTACTTTTCAGAAATGCATATCTAATTACGTTAAATATTTGAAGAGCAACTTCTTCAATTGCATTATTAGAGTAAGTAGCTATATCATCGATCAGATCTGCTGCATTGTTATGTGAAAAATCTGCACCATTAACTAATACGAAAACTCTATTACTTCTAAACAATGCAGCTTGTTTTTTAAATCTATCATATAAATCATCAACCTTACAAAGCTCGTACTTCATTATTGCATCCTCGTTTACAAAAATTTTACTATCATCCATTTTCTTCATTCCTCTATATGCAACAATCTCATGCATCAACTCCGTACACATGTTTGCATACAAAGTATTATCTGAGAAATTACTCTTCAAGTAACTAGCTATCTTAATTTTTTCGTCAAGCACATCTAATGTACTTTTTAATTTATAATGGTGGTATAGTAAATCATCAGTAACAAGCAAATATAAAAATAGTTCTATTTTTTGAGGATCTTTTCTTTTAAATTTAGGAAACAATTCTGACGGATACATTACATTTTCATATTTGCAGTAACTCTCTAATACAAACTGTTTTTGAGGATAATTTTCCGCATTAAGAAATACAAATATTAGGAAATCAATATCATTTTTAAGTCCTTCATATCTTGAATTTTTAATGTCTATCATAAATTGTTTTGTATCAACTTTTGATACAAAAGCCTTGTTACCAATATACTTGTCTACATAAAAACGTATAGCCTTTTGACGATTTGCTACCCCCATATTTATATATGACATAAATGTATATTCAACTGCAGTTTGTACCGTAGGTATATATTCAGAATTTTTTTCAATTATCAAGTCCCATAATTTTATTGCTTTTTCATATTCTTTATTCTCAAACGTTATTTTTGCATTATCAACTTCACGAATATAGGGAACAACCATTGATTCATTTGTCGTTAATTTTTCTATTCTTCTTTTTTGATATGGTATAACTATAGATCCCTTATCATGTTTCAAGCCCCAATCTAAATAAGCTAATTTTTCTTTATTATCTTTATATGCATTTTGGAAGAATGGATCAAAACAAGTCATAGTTGACAGATGAAGCCAAGGATCTTTTTCCCATTTTTTTTCTTCTTTAATATAGTAATCTAATCCGCATGCAAAACTTAAACCATACAAGTTTTTGCTACGTTGATATAATAAATCAATACTTGCAGCATTATCTTGTTCCGTCATTATTGAATACACTAATCTTGCTACTTCATTTAAAACAGAGTCAGCACTATCTATTACTGGTCTGAAACCGTTATTTTTGAATAACAAAGCTCTACAATATAACTTTAAAACATCAAAATTATATGGTTTTTCTAACAAATATAATTTACACTCAACTATAGCCTCATCATATTTTCCTGTATAATATTTATCAAGTATAGATATAAAACTTTTGTCATAATATTCTTCTGGCAAATCTTTATATGGTTTTGCTAGGATGTATGGAATCCAATAACGATCTGATGTTATGCTATAAAGTATAGATGCAAAATCACTTATGGTTTCTCTACTTTTAATATCTTTAATAATATAAGATCTTAAAACGTAATTCATCAATATGTATCTATCTACTACAGAATTCAAGCTTTCCATCATCAATGTAACAGAAAGATCATCAATATTATAATTTTGATAGTAATTCAGACGAAATAAATAGTAATTATAACGATCGTTTTGAAATTCAGTTCTATTTTTTTTATATCGTGAATATAGTTCTGTATCATATTCATAAGAAGGAACAGAACGCTGACTTCTAGATAAAATCTTTGACAATAAAATTGGGACAATTCCACGTTTTATATCTTTGTGAATTGTATTAAAATTACTAACGATTTCTATACTTTTTGATAAATTATCCTGAAGTCCAGCTATAGTTAATTTCATCTCGTAATACCAAACTGTATAGCCAATCGTTTTTAAAGACTCTTCTAATACCTCTTCTGCATTCAAATATTCTCCAATAAGTATATATTTTTCAACCTTGTCCCTTAATAATACGAACTTTCTTAAAGTACTTTCATGTTTTTTCAAGCATTGAAGCACCCAATTTATTTCAACATCAACTGATTGTGGCTTATAAAAAAAACGATTCCAACCCGTTCCAAGATCTTCTACATGTTTAGGTATCATATTACCCCATATAACACTTCTTAAAATTGGATTTGACTCAAAAAATCTATTTAAAGTTAGATTTATCAATTTATTATTTTGTGTATATTTTAATGTGAATGCAACTTCAGACCATTTTCTTTTGTCACCTTTCATAGATAAAAAAGCCTCTTCTACTTGATAGTCTTTCCAATTTGCTTTTATTTCAGGAGCTATAATTTGAGGTATATATCGTTTACTTACCATATAATTTCATTTATAATATCACAAAAGAGTAGTTATCGAATCAAAAAGGTGATAGAAGTAATAGAAAATAAATTAGCAGTTATTTATTATGTTATTTATCTGCAAATTACATAATACCTTTTTATATACAAAAGTAGCACTTTAATAGCATATATTGAAATAAAAATCCAGCTTTTTAAGCTCCACAGACAAGTTTTTCCGTAAAAGCGAATTTATTCGTAGGAACATCATCATCAATAAATTGACAACCATGTTCCTACTATTGCATAAGCATAGAAAAGGGCTTTGCATCACGCCTGAACCATGTTCAGACTGATGATGCAAGGCCCCTTTCTTTTTTGCTTATGTCACAAGCGGTGCTTTTACGGCTGTTCCTGTTGATTTTCTTTTTTTGTCGGTTCCTCTAATCGAAAACGGAAGTCATGGGTAACCACACCTTCCATAAATGAAAAGTGCCATTACCCATGACGGCAAACCGAAAAGAAAATTGCAACCGCATAACTAAACAGGTTTAGCCACACGGTTGCAACATACTTTCTTGGAATGTTTGCCGGTTTCACGTTTTCGCCGTATCCCTTCTTTTTGACATTTACTTTCTTTTCCCGGAACATTTCATATCCAATATGCCTCCACATCCGTTTACCTCCATTTTGATGGTCTTTCAGACAGTCGCATCAGGCGGATCGTTCCCGTTCTGGGTGCAAAGGTAAATCCGGGATTGGGATGCTCAATGGTTTTTAGAAAAAATCTCCAGCCCTGCGGGTAGTATTTTTTCTTTGAAAACCCTTGCTCTACCCACTCCCTACCTTTTTGAAGCACCCGAAACGAAAACGACCGAAGCGACAGAAAGACGCATTAAAAAAAATGTCGGATAAACGGGAGGCATATAAGGTTGGAAACTCAACTCCCTCAGCTCTCGAATCCGCATTAAAAATAAAAACAAATGGATATGGAAGCAGCAGTAGCAACAAAATTCGTAAAGTGGGAAGTTCCGACATTGGAAAGCCTGCATGAGTGTAAGGTTTACAGACTTCGTATGAAAGTGAACAATGGCGAGGTGCTGAACAGAGAGGAAAAGAATTGGATAACCGAAAAGGTAAACGGCAATACCTATTTCAAAAGTGCGATACCATTGCAAGGATGGCGGTTTGACTTCTCCGACATACTGAGGACATTCCTTGTAGGCCAGTACGGACAATGGAGAGAATACAAGGCTATGGACAAGACGGCACTCCGCAAGATATTGTACGGAAGAATTGACAGAATTGTAGAACTTGACAAACGACACCCAAAATGACAGCAGCAATGAACATAAGACAGCGCAATCCATTGGACTTGCAGTATTCGCATTTCTGTTGCGCTGTTTCCTTTAGATAGTCAATATCCTTTGGTACATCATCAGAGAAATAGTCTGTGGAGTATTCCGAATGGTTATCAATGTAATGGTATTCATCATATTCCTCATTGCCATTTTCGGCTTTTTCCTATGGCTACTGACACTTTGAATTAACTCCCAAAAGCATAACATTATGAAACGATACAGCAAGACAGCAGCGCAGCAATGCAGATTTTACGAGGTGGACAACATCTTTGAGTATATGGTGGAAACCTATATCAACGGCAACCATTCAACCCTAAGAAGGCTATACCACGAACTCAACAAGGAAGCGAGAAAGGACTTTATCGGTTTTCTTTTGGTGGAATGTCCTCCACAATACCACACGGAGATTTTACAAGAGATTGTCTGACCACATAAAGGAACGGATATGAACAGGACAACGGAAAAGATACCCACATGGAGTTTAGCCTACATCATCAATGGTGATGTAACCGCACTCACAGACGATGAAGTTCAGACAATAGACAGATGGATGAAGCAATGGCAAGTACAAGATGTTTCACCCCTCACAGATGAAGAAGGGAACGCACAGCCTTATTTCACCCATTACCCCCTTTTCGGACTTCCCACAGAAGTGGAAGATTGCGAGATACTTTATTTTAACGACAACCCGACTAAAATTTGAGATTATGAAAGGAACAGACCATTTCAAACGAACCATACAGATGTTTTTGGAGCAGAGAGCAGCGGAAGATGAACTATTCGCCAAAAGCTACCATAACCCAGCCAAGAACATAGACGATTGTGTCACATACATTCTGAACTATGTGCAGAAAAGCGGTTGCAACGGCTTTTCAGACGGAGAGATTTACGGACAAGCCATTCACTATTACGATGAAAACGAGATTGAAGTAGGCAAGCCTATACAATGTCAAGTAGTTGTAAACCATGTGGTGGAACTGACAGAAGAGGAAAAGCAGGAAGCAAGGAGAAAGGCGGTTGCCCAATATCAGCAGATGGAACTCCAAAAGCTACAGAACCGCAACAAGCCGACAGCGAAAAAAGAAACACAAGTCCAACCCTCATTATTTGATTTTTGATATGAAACCGAGAACACGCATACAGAAAGAGGTAGTCCGTTTGTCAAGCGGACTGCCCGAACTGACAGACAAGCAGAAAGCATACGCTTTTGAACATTGCTTCAAGCATCATGCCTACCGCACAAAAAGCGGAACTATCACTTGTTCGGAATGTGGACACCGCTGGAAAGGCGAACACACTCTTGCGGAAACTATATGTGGCTGTAGCTGTCCCCATTGCGGAAAGGAACTTGAAATGCTTGATACCCGAAAGAGAGTTTTCAGGGACAGCGCATATTATGAAATCATTACGACCCGAAAAGGCTATCAAGTGTTGCGCTACTTTATGGTAAGTGTAACATGCAAGGTGGGACAAAAGGCAGAGTATTCCATTCGGGAGGTGGTGCAATGGTGGATTGCCCCAAACGGAAAGCCCGAGGTTATTGCCCGACTGAGAGCCATGCACACGATGTACTATGACCTTTGGACTGAATGGAGCGATATGGAATTGCGCAGCAACAAGATGCTGAAAGCATACAGCATAGACGCATACAAGACTTATCCGGCAATGCGCATCATTCCCGAATTAAGGCGGAACGGCTTCAAGGGAGCATTCCACAAACTGACCCCATACGAATTTTTTACCGCCATTCTGACGGACAGCAAAAAGGAAACATTGCTTAAAGCGGGACAGACAGAAATGTTCAGATATGCCGTCGTTTCAAATGTCAATTTGCATGAATATTGGAACTCCATAAAAATCTGTATCCGAAACGGCTATCATATTGCAGACGCCTCCATGTGGTGCGACCTTGTAAGACTGCTCCGACATTTCGGGAAAGACACCCACTGCCCAAAATATGTTTGTCCGACAGACTTGAAAAAGGCACATGACCGACTTGTCAGAAAACGTGAAGAACAGATTGAAAAGGAAAGAGCGGAGCAACGCAGGGAGCAGTTGGTCAAGGACGAAAAAATTATCTGAAGTCCAAAGGCAAGTTCTTCGGACTTGTGTTTACCGACAACCTTATTCTTGTAAAGGTCATTGAGAGTGTGGCAGAAATGCAACTTGAAGGAAAACTGATGCACCATTGTGTGGGAAGCTATCACAAGAGGACAGACTCTCTTATCCTATCCGCAACCATTGACGGCAAACGCATTGAAACGGTAGAGGTTTCACTGACAACATTCAAGGTGGTACAGAGCAGAGGTGTATGTAATTCCAATACCGAATACCACGACCGCATCATCAGCCTTGTAGAGAGCAATGTCGAACTTATCCGCAAACGGATGAGTGCTTGATTTATAGACTTCAAAATATACATGATATGGAAATAAAGATAGAAAACATACTGATATTATGGGACGAGAAAGTTACCGACATCTTTGTCAGTCTGATAAACACCTTGTCCTTGAGTTTCAGTGAAAAGGAAATCCGCAATTCAATGGCGAAACTTTCAGAAAACGAGAACTTCGGAAGGCTGTTCGCCTACGGCTTCGGAGCGCATCACCTTTGGGTAGCCCAAAGGATGATAACCGACCCCGAAAAGGTAATGGAGAACCGACTGCTGATTGTTGAATTTTAATAAATGACTACCATGACAATAAGAATGACTATCAACGGAGTGAGTACCTGCCAGACGGCAGGTACTGAGAAGTACGAAAAGTACCAAACGACTATCAGACGGAAAAGAACAACCCTTTTCCAGTATGACTACCGACACACGGACGGAGAACTTTTTTCTTGCGTGAGACCGACATTGGAGGAGTGCAGACACCTGCGTGACGAATGGATAAAAGGAAAGGAGGACAGATTATGACAGCATACTATGATACTTTGATTGTGACATTCTGCGACCCTATCAGAATTTTGGATATGATGTGTACCGATACTTGTGATGTGGCAACACTAAAGGAGTGGATAGAGAGCTACGAAAGTACAAGAATGACCCCGATAAGCGAACATACGGCAGTCATCACTTCCGAATACAACATGGTGCATGTGGTGGAATGGCTCAGAAAATATACCCCCATTGCCGAAATGAAAGAATACTAAAGGTGTGGCGGTACACAATACCGCCCACACCCGAAACAGATAACCCATAAAACAGAAAGAGCATGAAATACTATTTTATATTGACAGACAGCAGGGACGCATGGATGCAGTTCGTTTACCTCCCTACGGGAGATTATGTGTCCGGCTATATCCGTGACTTGCGGAGTGTGGGAATATCCGTGCATGACTATGACCTTTGGACGGAGGAAACACGACCCATTGCCGAGCGCACATTGGAACATATAAGGCAGAGCATGAACGTATTAAAAAAATCGGGTGACAAAAGCCACCCATTGGCAATAACTTAAATTCATATACAGATGATATGATAGCGAATACAATCTTACAGCAGTTGGGCGGTCATGGATTTACCGTCATGACGGGAAGCCGTAACTATATCAATTTGGGAAACGGACTACAAATGAGCCTTGCAAGGAACAAGACGTCAGCCAACAGACTGAAAATCATATTGGATGAGGACACGGATACATACACCATGTATTTCTATCGTCAGACACTGACGAAGTATGCGGACATCATGGTCAAGGAGATAGCCAAATACGAGGGAGTGTACTTTGATATGCTCCAGCAGATTTTCACGGATGTAACGGGACTTTACACCCGACTTTAGGCAGAGGCGGCGAGAGCCGCCCTACTTTCTTTCGGTGAGCAGAAGGCGGACAAAGAAAGTAGCAAAGAAACCCAAGTTTTAATCAATGATAAATATAAGGATTTCATTTTTAATTGTATAATGTTTTTGCTATTTTTGCAAATAAAAACAGCTATGGGTAAAATAAATACTACGTATAAGCAATTAGCTGACTACATATTCAATTTTTTTAAATTTAGTACAACTCCAGGGACTGGATTATTTTTGTTCCGAGTTTTAAATGCTACTGCTCGCAACCAAAAATTAACGCAATCTGATATTAATTTATACAACATTGTGATTTTCAATTTGTTGGAAAATGGATATTTGGAAGCAACTAATGAAGCCTTACCATTTGTAAAAATTACAGAAAAAGGGTATAATTATTTGCATGGGGATAATTTAATTAAAAACAAAATAGATCTAATTAATTATATAAATTTGTCAAAAGATGATGATATGGATCGCATATTTAATGATTTGTGGACTATCATCGGTAAAAAAGATGTTGCTCCATTTTATGTTGATGGAACAACATTCTTTAACACAATTAATCCTTTTGTAAATGTATCTACAAGTTATTCTATATACACAAAGACGTTGCTAGAAAACAAGGAGTCTACATCTAGAATATCGTGGTTTAGAGTTCTGTTTAAAAAATTAAAAAAAGCAGATATTCCCTCTTTCTTAAAGGATTTATCATTGAATATATCCACATATTATGACGAAACTGAGAGTGTTAATTATATAAATGATTCTGATATTGATATAGTTATGGATTCTGAAATAGCAATAAAGGACAAAAAACAAATATCAAAAAAGGTTTTTATTACATATTGTTGGGAAAACAATAAACATAACGAATGGGTTCACAAATTAGCCAGTGATTTAGAAAAAGCGGGGTTTAATGTTATTATAGATATTAAACAGCCATTAGGAACCGAATTGAATCGTTTTATGGAACAAACAATTGCAAATGTTGACAAAGTTTTAATCATAGCAACTCCTGAATATAAGAGACGAGCTGATAATAGGGAACGAGGTGTCGGATATGAAACTTCACTAATTACTGACGATTTAATCAAAGATCAAAATAGAATAAAGTTTATTCCAATAATAAGAAGTGGAGGCAAAGAAGATTCATATCCAATTTATTTAGGCAATAGAAAAGGATTATCAATGAAAGAGGAAGATGATTATAATCAAGCATTGGAGGAATTAATAAACAATATCAGGAATTATTGAATTAAGACCCGAAGAATTAAGTATCTTCGGGTCTTAATTTTTATTTTTTGTATAGGAGCACAAACTCTGCCTGTCTCCGTTTTAACAATAGTGCATGTATTTTACCCTTGTAGTGGCAGTAGGATATATACTCCTTATAGATGTCCCTGTCACCGGTTTCCAGCTTTCGGATCAGCTTGCTTTTGGGTATCTTTCCGCTGCCCAAGAGCCGGAACGGTCCCACATTATAAGCTAATGTACCCAGGAGCAGCGAATCCTTTCCCAGATGCCGGAACATGGCGCAGAACTTCCGAAGGTCTTTCCGCAGCAGCTCGTCAGCCTGCTGTCTTGTCATGGTGCGTGCCGAGTATTTCTCGCCCGGCTGGAGGCAATGCCCCCAGCCGACATAAGGATGGTTCTTTTCCGAGTGCCAGCCCTCAAAATAGCGCACACACAAAAATGCCCTCTCAAATTCCGGCAACCTGAAAATCCTTGCTTCCTTGGCTGTTTCCCTTTCAGGTTCCTGTGCCGACAAAGTGCAGCCTAACGAAAGGAAACAGAGCAGTAACAACATCCTGTACCTCATTCACGGATTTGTTTGGAAGTGGACGGACTGACGGCTGGCACACTGTCGCTTTCCGTTTCTGAAGTGTTGGAGTTGTTGAAATCAAACTCCATTTCATGGGAGTTGCCGAAGTTATCCTCCACGACCACTATGAAATTCTGTGTTTCATCGCATTGCGAGGTGTAGTACAGACGGAACTTCTCGTTCTCCAGCAGGTAACGGTCGTTCGGCAGGAATACCGTACCGTTGTCCATCTTCAGTGTCCCTTTACCTTCATACTGGAAGTAACGTATCGTATAGAGTGTATTGGCAAAATTGCCCTCCTTCTTCATCTCACAGCGGATTTCCACGGTCTGCCCCTTTGCCACATCGTGAGGGACAGGCATGGTTTCCACCTTCTCGTTCCTGAGGTCATCAAAAGTCCAATCCGTATCTTCAACCACATCATGGAGAAAGCCGACACACTTTTCTGCATCAGTTACTCCCATGGAGCCTACTAGCAATGGATGAAGAATGACGGCATTCCCATCTCTATCCCTTTGTCCTTCGTGGGCTTCCATCGCAATCTTGATGCATTTCTCAATGGTGTCCTGTGTAATTGGGTCAACATTAGTTGACCGCTTACAGGTAATCTCCAAAGAGATAAATTGATTTCCTATTTTCATATTTCTTTTAATTTATCTTGTCCTTCCAAAGGAATCCAAACGACTTCCTTCACATAACTCATAAGCCACTCTTTGTCCAATAGTTTCAGGGCTATCTCTTTTCTTTTATTTCCACCAGTATGCAGAAATTCTTTCCAAGTGGCATCATCCATGTCAACAATGTCACACGAAGGCGTTACGGCCTTATAATATATACATCTTAAAGCTATTCTCATAATCAATCAGATATTTGTCCTTGCATCCATAGATACCCACGTACAGGCATTCCTTTTTCCACTTTGTTCAACATTTCTTTCTTGAAATATAAGGGTACATACATTTCATCCGGTTCATGGCTTATAGAAATAGTCGCCTTTACAAACGTTTTCCCCATGAAGACAAAATCTTCACATTCTTTGATGGGAGAAATAAACTCAGCATCGTCAGGACATGATTCATCATGGTCGAGATATGCTACAAGATTATCGCAGACAAATGTGACAGGTAGAAGATTGCCATCATCATCATATTCCCTATCAATATTCATAGCTTCTCTATACATTATAGCAGCGTCACCATCTACCGATATTTCCCTTTCACTCTCCTCTATATTATATTCTGAAGCTGCAAGTTCTATATTCAATGTCGCACCAATAGCGTATTTTTCCTTATTCAAATAATAATCTGTGGCAAAAAATGCCAATGACAGATTTTCTGTCTCAGCCCATACAATGGCTTCTACCTGATTATCCCATTCGAATACCTTGTTGATAGTCATCATATGTCTTGTTCCTTTATGGCAGGAATATAACGTCAGGAAATCAAATCTCTGATTCTTTTCATTATTCAACAACAATGACATCAGTCCCATATCTTCTCCTGTCCTGACAGCAATAACATCACCTTCTTCATTTTTGTAGTCATCGTTTGATACTATAGTATGTGAGCTACCGCATAGAGGCCATTTGCCAATCTGCTGGAAAATGGCAGGGAGATTGTCCAAATCTATCAATGTTTCAAGATGGTCTCCCTGGGATTGATAAATCTCTGTTGCTTTCCAACCTTTCTCTTTATAGACAGAATTGAGATCTTTACCATCGATTTTTTCATCAATGGCAGTCTGATGAACATGTTCAACATAGTTATGCCAAACTTCTTCAAGTTGAAAGGCCAGCTCATCATTCAGCATCTCACCAGAATGACCATTGTTCCAGTTGAATCCAGGAACACCTTTATTCAAATCTTCGACTGTAAGCAACAGCGGCGTTTTTTCAGGATGTACCATGTGGCTTAAGCTCATTCGGATGTAATATACCTTACGTCCTCTCCCACTCCAATCTTCATCAGGATATGGAGTTCCGATAATGGTACCTCGCATAACCACTCCTTCTTTCCCTTCGCCAGTACGAATCATATAGAATCTATCCCCGACATGAGCTTTCTGATAATCCCATATGCTCCAGTCATAGTAAAAGCCCTCGTCGAAGAAGTCCCCCATCGCATCCTCAAATTCGGAAAGCTTGTAGTTGCTGATGTCAGAATTCCAACGCATGATAAAAGTCTTACGGAAATTATCGCGGAGAATTCCCTGAGCTTCATCAAAGAGGTTGTTCCAGACATCTTCTTCCATCTTGCCAAGAAGAATTTGGGCTGCATCCACCCGTTGGAATCCTTCCTGACCTTTCATTAACTCACAGAAGTCTTCAAATACTATCATCCTGCAGGTGCTCCCTCTCATCATGCCCACATACCGACAGGCTCCAATAAATACATCCTCCGCATTGTCAACCACACGGATGGAGCTCAGTTCCTCATCGTCAATGATATGACGCTTTTCTTCCCTGACATTTACTGCATTCAGATTTGTCCACTGTAATGTTGCAAAATCATTGAATACATCTGTCACACCCTTACCATCATATTTTGAGGGATCTAAATGGAAGTCTCTAGTTACGCCTGTAATAACGACGATCTCACCCCTACGAAGTAATTCTTCCATATTATGTGAACGTTGACACCATGCTTCCTGAGCATCAATGTCACTAAACTTTGCATCTTTTTCGTCCTCTTCAGTAATTCTGGAAGCGCGATGAGTTTTCTTGATGGCATTCAAACAGGCATAACATAACCGGACATCTGCTTCGGAAGCAAGCCAAGGCAGTTCAACAATAACACAACCACCTATCATCTGCTTTATTGTAATGCCCTGAGTCGAGAGCCCTTCAATCATTAACGTATAGGATTCCACCTCACCGCATGTCGGTTCATTATACCGCCGTTTAACTTCATTATCATCCCCTTTGTTGATGAGCATTAAGGTGTTTTCAATGACCTTCTGTTCATTGAACTTACGGATTCCTTTTATAATAAATTTATTTGCCATACTATTCTTCCCTTATTAATTAGTTTTGATTGGAATAAACCTTACTGTACTATTATTATCTGACAAGAACTTCTCTACTCGTTCTGATGTAACCTTACGAATAAACAGGTTCTTTATATCTGGATCATTTTCTTTCCACATCTTGGCACATTCTTCATTATATACTTGCCAGCACCAGTCGTCAATGAAGTCGTCGTTCATACTGGCTGTCTGAGCAAACTCTATAATCTTCTTATACAGATTGCCCACAAATGCTTTCGTCTCACAGACTGCATCTGCCATAATCTTTCCTTCGCAACAATCATAGATATAGAATAAGCCACACAGTTCTGGTGGTGTCGGAGTCAATAGTTCATCCGTTTGAAAAAGAATTGGCTCATAATATAGGATGTAATTATATCTCTCATCATAGATATTCACACCGAATGGCGTGAAATCAAAAACATGTGACACGATGTTCTCCAACCACTCTTTGATGTCTTCGAATGGTTCATAAACATCAGATAAGTTTATAAGCTCTTTCTCCTCACCATTAACAAGTATGTGCATGTCTATCCATCCCGCGTCTGGGTAATCCAGTTTTATCTCAACATTATCGATAGTGAGAGACATCTTGGAAGCATACTTTTCAAAAAGCCTGCTACGCTCATGCAGCAAATGGCTTTTTACGACCAATCCTACGTCTTTAGCACTCATAATCTGGGTATGTTTATTGATTACAGTGCAAAATTAAAATGAGGTTATCCCAATTCGTGGGACAACCTCATAATAATATTGAAAAATGGTGTTTTATTGGCAACTTTTCCATTTCACCTGTTCCAATGCCTCAATCAACCCTTTGTAATCAAGCGATTTCAATTTTTCTTTGTTAGGAGCAAAGCTACATGAGTTCACTTTCTTGTCCCAGGAAACAGAACAGAAGTTCTTCGGACGTTGACATTTTAGCAGACATGATGGGCTTTGAAATGGTTTTCCACCAGACACTGAAGCTAATTGTTTGGACGTAGGTGTATTGGAGAAACGCTGAGGAACTAGAATGATTTGATCGCTATTCAGCACTTTATTCATCCGTTCATAAACATTTTTCGCCTGAGCAACCTTATCTGCTCCAACCAATAAGTTCAGTCCTGGTTTGATTCCTATTGACGCTATCCGCTGAACTTGGCGTTCCACCCTGTTCACTTCTGTTTCATTGTCAGGTTTGTGGATGGTTATATGAATCTTGTCTGGCTTATGATCTGTCAACATTTCCCATATCTTTTTGTTCTCCAAATGCAAACCATTTGAGGTAACCGACAAATAACACTTCGGATAAAGAGCATCTATCACATCAAAAACACCTTCATACTCAAACGGCTCACCGCCACCCAATGATACTGCCTTCACGCCATGAACGATACAGTCCGACGCAAAATCTATCACTTCCTGCGGCTTCCAAAGTGTATTGCCCTCTCGTGTGCTATGGTTATAGCAGAACGAACATTGCTTAGAGCAATAGTTGGACAGGTCTATGGAGAGTAATTCAATCATATTCTATCTTTTGATTTCCTTATGCTTATCATATTCCCATTCTTCTGCCAGTCCTTCATCAATATATCTATCCATCTCCTGCTTTTGTATGATAACATTAGTTGACTCATTATAATAGATAGTTCCGCCATCCGACGAAACCAATTCCCACCATATTTTATTGTCATAAACATACCTAATGCTCCAGATGCTACCTACAGGCAGTAATTCGGCCAATTGTATTTTCTCTTTTTTACTAAACCTCACAGGTAATGCCTTGACTTGCCTCTTTATGTCATCTGGTAACTGGTCGATTTTTAATGGATTCGTGGGGCAGGTAACCCTTATAGCGGGATCGTGAAACGGCCAGTAATTTTGCCTGTATATATAAACAGGGAATTTCTTATTTTCTTTTCCAATCCTTTCTTGCTCTTCCTTGTCATCTTCATCCGTATATTCAAAGTGTGGAGCTTTGAATTTTGCTTTGACGACATCGTTCTGTTCAAGCAGATCGACACCTGCTTTGTTATCAAAGAAATCAGCATAGAACAAACCAAGTTCTTCTGACAGACAGACAAGAGGATGATAGGGGCTTGCATCCAATTCGTGTGCTTTTTTGAAGATATCGAACTTATCCATGTCAATCTGAACAATGACATCCATCCATGATACGTTTATTTGCCCGTTATCAATGACACTTTCCTCCCAAACATCTTTCATATCCATAGGTTCCAGCATCTGGGATATCTGATCGGGGCTCAAATGTAATCTCTTGAATTGAGCTTCATCAAAAGTAAAATCCTCGTAGAAAACCTCGTCCACGCAATTCTGTCTATATTCTCCAACAGGTACAGGACCATTGTCATCAATGTCGAAAATGCCTACATTGTCATCTTCATCTACACAATACCATGAAGTAGCCATGGAATGAGTTGCCGGGTATTCTTTATCTGTTATCATATTATTAATCTTAAATCTTCAACACATGCTATTTTTTTAATTTGGAGTCTTCAGGAATTATTATGGTCATAGCCTGGTGTTTGTCTGAATAGAGTTGTTGTGCCCAATATTTACGCCTGGCCTCTCTTTCTTTCGAGGCTTTCCTTTCTTCTTCCTCCTTTTTCTTTTTCTCAAACTCCACTCTTTTCATATCATCCAAAAATCTTTTGCAGCCTTGAATCAACTCGTCATCGAGCTTACTCATTGAATTCTCAATATCGCTGAAGTCATCATAGATAACTTCTACGAAATCTTCGTTTGACAAATCAAGTTGATTATGAAAATAGGAGGAGAATGTAATATGTTTTGCATTCTTTTTCCATTCTTCTTTTTTATACTCTTCGACCCAACATGAATCTTTAAGATACTGAAAAGAACGGGCATACTCTTTCAGGTTATCTGCCGAATAATCCATATTGTCATATATCAATTCGGTCGGGCCTTGGTCTGCACAGATAATTACCTCATTGCAACCAAACATCTTTGCTTGATGATAAATCTTCATCCGATAATTGTGTAACCATTCCTTTTTCTCTTGTCTTGATGAGTGGAATGCGTCTTCCCACCAATGCCATCTTCCACTTATACATACATCAAGATTTACATTCTCTTTGAAAAACCTGATATCAAGAGCTTCATCATTGTCTTCTATTTCGTATAATTCGAATGGATCACCTTCAATGACGCTAAGAATTGAATCTGCCCATTCACCTACAAAGGTTGCTTGACGCAGTTTATCTATACCTGCTATTTCTTGAATTTGATGTGCTTGATAATCAGAAACTGTCATTTTTAGGTAGTCATTGGAATTATTTACTTCAAACTTCCCAAGTTCGATTAATTCACAACCATTGACTTCACGTACGACATTATTTTCCTTATCATACTCGTATTCATTTCTATATACGAGTCTGACATTCCGATTCATTCTTTTGGCAACTTCTTTTGCGGTTGCAAAAGGATCATGGACTGGCAAGTTATGCCTTAATCCTATTTGTACTACATCCCATCCCATAGCTATTAATCCTTCATTTGTTTTATAATAAAACACTTCCATCCAGGAGCTTCCTTGTATGCTGCTACCGCATCTGATGGCACTAGCAAGGTTGTATCTTTGTATCTCCAGTCGTCATCCTTCACGTTCCCTGTCATTTCTGGAGGGAGAGAACTTTCCATTACAATTGTCTTAAGACTGTCTGCCCATAGTGCATCCACATCGACCTGTACAACACTTGCGGGTATTACTAAAGAACGAAGTGATTTGCATCCCTGAAAAGCTCTTGACTTAATTATCTTTAATGTTGAAGACAGATTTATAGTTTCTATCATGGGTAGGAACGCAAAAACTCTCTCTGCAATTACCTCTATCCCTTCAGGAACCTGATATGATGTTCTGTTGTAATAAGGCACAGAATAAAGTGTCTTTCCATCTTTTGAGCACAATACCCCATCGATAACCTTAAAGGAGGTATTTGCTGGATCCAACTTAAACTCTTTTATCAAGGAGCTATAGTTAAACACGCCGCCGGGAACCTTCTTTATTGTTGGAGGAAAATTCACGGTTTTAAGTTTTCCTTTAACTCCTAACATCGGACCTTCATCCACAATTTCTTCCAGACCATCCTGCAAATAGAGATTTTCCAGTCCATCACACCATGCTATTGCAGAATAATATATGGTTTTAACACTTGATGGAACATTCAAATCACGAAGTTTAGGACAGCCGCTGAATAACTGGTGAGGCAAAGAACTCAGTTTATTGGACAACCGAATATTTTCAAGATTCATACAAAATCTGAAAGCAAGTTCTCCTACGGAAACGATAGAGTCTGGCATATCTAATCTTCGAATATCACTCCCTTGGAAAGCATCTGCTTCTATCCTCATAAGCCCATCAGGTAGTTCTACACTTTCTATATGACTATCCATGAAGGCAGCATAACCTATAATCTTTGTACCCAAAGGAACAACATAATGTTTATTCGAATATGCCGAAGGAAATGCTACAAGCGTAGAAAGGTCTTTGCTGAAGACAACCCCATCAATGGCAGAATAATAAGGATTATTCTTATCCACTTCAAAAGATGAAATATTACAATCTGCAAAACAACTTCCATCTATTTCTTTTACCATTGAAGGAATCCGAAGTGAGGAAATTGCCTTGCATCCAGCAAAAGCAAAAGATTCGATTTTCTCTACACTTTCTGGAAGAACAATGCCAGAGAGATTCGGGCATGAGTTAAAACCAAATACCTTTTTTAAACCATCGGGAAGGACAACTTTCTGTAACATGTCCGACTCCGAGAAACCAGTCTCTTCATATGCAATGGTAGTCAGGCCCTTGGGGAGTATAAATGTCTCTAATTGAGCATGAAAACCAAAATAAGGCATTCCTTCACCATCTGCGTATGTTGCCTCACCTAAATCAAGATGTCTAAGTGCAGGCGTTAACTCATAGTCTGGTATAAAATTGTCATATTCATCATATTCGCCACTAGCATCACACATCTCATCAAGGACATCTTCAAAATCCTTTTGGCCTATATAGCCTGTGATTTTTAGTGACACAATATTCTCACGCTCCTCCTTAGTAAGGAAGTTCGAAAGAGTGTTTGCCTCTTCAAGATGAATTACCTTTCTTTTTTCCATTTTAAGTGAACATTAATATGATTCGAGGGCAAAGTTAAAAAGAGGTTGCCTCAAAACATGGGACAACCTCATATAAACTTTCGTTTACGACAACAATTTCTTTAATTCTGCAAATTTATCTGGGTTCTCAGTGTCTTTCCAGCTAAACTCTGTGTAGTCAGTTGCTTCAAAACGATTCTTTTTGTTTCGTTGGTAGACACGAATTCTTATCATATCACAAATCATCAGTACTTCAGCAGCACCCCACTTGGCATAAGATCGTCCTTGTTTGAAATTCTCATGTATTTCTTTTTCATTTTTCATATGACGTTTTACTTCTATCGCAACTTTAGCCTCTATATCATCCTTAGTTTCAACTATATGCAAAAGGAAGTCAGGTCTTTTTTCAGAGGCAAACCCAGTTTTTCCACGACCTGCATTAAATTCGACTTCGCCCTTGAAATCCTTATCCTTCAACCATCCCATTTGTTCAAGTAAAGGGATTAGCAGTTGCTCTGATACATCTTTCTCATGTTCAATCTTTACATTGCCTACTTTTACCGGTTCATAAAGTTTAGGCAATTTCTCGATATCAAAACCTTTCTCCAATAACAGGCGCTTAATCTCTGCATAATCATCAAAAGTTACTTGCCACCCACTGACATCCTGGAAGTTCTTGCTAACAAAGTTGCCTTTCTTGTCACGAGCTTTGAAATAGTCACTGTTTTTGAAATCAGCATACGAGATTGCTTTGTCATCCGGGATTTCTATTTTATTCCCAATGTAAGAGAATGAATAATAGTGCCCAAAGGGGTCAATAAAGCCGTCTTCCAAGGCTGTCCACACCGAGTTGAGTTTCTTGACAGGAGACTTTTCATAGAACACCAAAATATCGCCTTTACTAATAAATGGGCTAGATTGCCAAAAACCTTCCTTCATCGTTTTTTCTGCCTCTCCATAGTTGCCAACAAGAATCCAGGCTTGTTCAGGAATATCTGGCATTGGTTTGCGATGTTCATATTCCATTTCTTCTTTGATAACAGACATCTCATATCCATAAAGAAATGCACAAAGTTCGCTTAATGACTGTATATTATTCTCTATTGCGAACTCATTTAATTGCTTGCACATCTCATCATAATAAAGCCACCTTCCTCTATAATCAGAACGGTTCGGCATATCAGGTAATTCTATATCATACTTTTCTGCAATTTTTTTCAAATAAATAAATTGCATCGGGAAGAAGTTAGGAATATAGTATTCTGGAAAATAGCGCGATAGAATAATGGACCATAAAAGATTGAATCCTAATTCAGATTTAAATGTAGATTGAGGAATATCTTCAAATTCCATCTCTTCATTTTCACAGAAAAATATACTTGATAGAGTTTTATAGTCAATATATGAACCTTCTTGTTCAAGTTTATCAATCTCCAAACGTATATTCTGAATCTCATTATTAAAGAAATCAAGGAAGCCGAGTTCCTGATTTCTTTCATTTGAACTTGTATTTCTGAAGAACTCGGGATCAAACCTGAAAGCTAACTGCAATAATTCTTCCATGGTAGCATTAGGGTCTGTTAGCTTATCAAACGCAGCTACCACTTCTCTTCCTGAATCACTATTCAAATAGTTATTCCAATGTAACTTAATAATCTTATTCATGACTAATCCTGTTCCATTATATTGTTCCACAATTCATTTAACCTTTCCGCATCCTCACTTGAAAGAAGCTCTCCAGAGTGGCCACGTCGCCAATCTATGCCTGGTACGACTTTTTCAAGCTCTTCGATGCAGATGGGAGATTGTACATCTGCCGGCACACAGTCATAGCAGTCCATGTCCATGTAATACCTTTGTTTCCCATTCCCAGCCCTGTCTTCGCCTGGATATGGGTCACTGGTGAATACGCCACGGAATACAATGCCTGCCTTATTGTCACCTGTCCTGAGCATATAATAGTGGTCACCCTTATGGGCTTTCTCCCATTCATAGACACTCCAGTTCATACCGCTGAACCCATCAGGGTATTTGGACAGGACATCACGGTAGTCATCTAACTTGAAACTACTGATGGTGGGATTCCAACGTAACAGATAAGTTTTTGGTGACCGCAAAGGCTCAACATCAAAAGAATCATAGAAATCTTGCCACACCTTATCCGGCATCTTGTCGATAATGAACTGGGCATAGTCCAGTCGTTTGATGTACTTGTTGTCTTTAGTAGCAGTAAAGAAATCATCAATCGGAACGATCTTTGTTTCCTTCTCATTATAGAGAATTACTTTCTGGCATACACACGCAAAGCCCTTGTTGTTTCCCAATATGCGGGCAACAAATTCTTCCCCATTCGGGCTACCTACTGTCGCTCGACTGAAGTTCTCATAGTCACCGTAATTCCACTGAATGTCAATGAAGTCTTCAAATGCCTTGTATGTCCATTCTTGTGGACTTGCATCTGGCATCTGTGCCTTGATGTATTCAGGGAAGATATGGAACTCATGTACAAGGCCATTTACTCCGATATGGGCATCCTGCTTCTCAATGATATTGGCCATATTATCAAGACGATAATAATAGGTATCCACTTCGTTTTCTTCTGAAAGGTCAGCAAAAGTCTTATCATCACCATCATAGATGACCAACTCAGGACGTAACTTCTTAGCTTCCCGCATCAATGTGAAAGCCAGTGCCACATCTGTCCGGGATGCAAGATACGGGAGGTTGATAGTGAACAGGCCTGTCTTTAATAAGATGGTCTCAATACCCTGTGTTGAACCACCTTTGATATACATGGTCGTTCGCAGTATTTCTTCCTCATCGGGATCTATCTCAGCACACATGATAGCTGCATCAAGAACCTTAGCGGCATTCTCTATCATCTTGTTGATGTCGAAGCTGTCACTGGCATCAAAGCAATAAACATTGGCATACATCGTCATCTCTGGCGCTTTCAAAGCCCTGCCGATCTCGCACATCATACCGCTGACGGGATAATAGATGAAGCGTTTAAGCACTTTCTCCCCAGCTTCCTCCAATACGTCGGTATATGCGTCAAGTTGTCCAGCATACCAACCGGCATAATGGTCTGAGTCACTATCAAGGATATACTTCTGCCCCAACGGACAAGTCTTGAAATCGATCAGGATGTCACCGTCTGAAGTCTGCCAAACAAGGTCGATGCTGCCAGAATAGACGTTGCCATCCTTTAACAGTGTGAACGGACGTTCATGATAGATATTAATGGCAGCACCGAATTGCTCCGTCAGCCATTTGACAAGCATTTCCCATGCTTTTCGAATAGCAGCATAGTCAGTCAAATAGGTCTTCAGACCATAGCTCTCGATAAGATTGGTATAATAGCTCTCACTGTTTATATGCTGTTCAATGCCGCAGAAAATCTGGTGGATGCAGTTACCCACATCGGCCATTGTCTTTCCGACAAGCGTTCCCTGTTGCATATGCTCACATATCTGATAGGACGCATCTACCATACCTTTCACATGCAATTTACTTGGTGAGAGACATTTTACACCTTCATCGCATGGTTCTTGATGATATGGAATACGTCTTGTCTTCATATTCTCATTTTCTGCCAGATAACGATAGCCCGACAGACTATCAAACTGATCTTGTGTCATGGTGTCATCTTCGAAACGGCAACCCACACCAAAGATATCATGCTGCGCATCAGGCCGGACACAATCCAAACCGACATCTTCCAGCCATTGCAGAGTATGAACATCCTTTTTATGAGGTTCCAAAGCAACTATCAGCACATCTCGTGGGCGGGTCATACCAACATACAGCAGGCGGTTGGCTTCAGCCAATGAATCCTTGATGACCTCCTTATACAGGGAACTTTCTTCTATCTGTTGCTGGATGTCTGCAGGTACATTGGTATTTCCTGCTCCATATATGAACGGAATGACACGTATGAAGACTTCTGGGTATGGTGTCGATGCAGAAGGCTGTTCCGAATAACTGAAATGGATGCCGTAGATGTCCTGCTTGACACATTTCTTCGGGTCATTCTTCTTCTCATAGAGCTGAGTGAGGATGACATATTTCCATTCCAGACCTTTGCTGGAATGATAAGTATGCAGTTGTATGCCATTTGCATTACCTTTACCGACAGGATCCATCACCGCAAGGTAGTCCACAAATCCCTTCACAGTGGCTGGAAGGCTCATTTGCAAGCAATGCTGCTCATAAGCATATCCAGACTGAACGATGGTGTCGAGGCAGGAAACGGACTCATCGACCTGACCTATTTTCTTTATTTCGTTATACAAGTCAAGTTCAATAACCATCGTCTCAATGAGAGCGCCCACTGCCTGCTGTTTTAACATCGGTCGGAGTTCCAATAGCCTCCTAACCAAAGGAACATCATTCAAATAAGACGACTCCTTGATTTCTTCATTAGCATCAACGAGTAGTTTCTCCTCAATGATTTTGTTGGTGCCATAACCTTCCTCAGTCAACACGGCTATTTGGGCCTTGGCCAAAGAATCTTTCTCACTTTCTACAAGAGCAAGTAAGGCTAACACCAATGGCGTACATTTTATTTCAGACACCCTGACTTCCTGCCTGTTAGCGGGTATTCCGTATGTTCCAGTTAAAATACCGGCCAAAGCATCCAACGGAACGTTTGTCCTACCTAAGACCGCGATATCCGACGGCTTAACTCCCTGCTTCAGCAGATAAGCTATGTGATCTGCAATTCCGACACTCTCCGGTTCTTCCATATCCCAAAGCCGTACAGAACGTATCTTTTCGTCATTGGTACGATGCGTCTTCAAGACTATAGCCCCTTCATCCAACACGCCCTTAAAGGTACGTTTGAAGGTCTCATTACAAACCTCTACTATACCTGGGAGCGAACGGTAAGATGTATCAAGAGTCTCGGTATCACAACCATTCTCCCCCGTAGCGATTCTGTCAACTACCGCCTTTGTCAAGGTAATATCACTGCCACGGAAACCATAGATGGCCTGCTTATAGTCGCCCACCCAATAACTGTGCTCCATCAATTCTGAGAGACGGTCGAATATCTTCACTTGTATGGGTGAGCAGTCCTGGTATTCATCAACGAAAAGATAACGATAGTCCATCCGAATTTCCTCTGCCAATTCTTTATTGGCCAAAAGGTCTCGGAGATATTTCTCCATGTCGTTATAGTCAAGGAGATTCCTCTCTTTCTTGAAGGTGCGGAAGCGTTCTTTCCAACGCTCTGCAAGCTGGAACAATAGCCGAATGTAGCGTTCTTGCTCTTTATACACCAATTCAGAATGCCACAACTCAGCAAGTTCTTCGCGCATCTGGGTACCCCTTGTGCCACATTTAGTCCATGAATTAAGTACTGAAGACAAACGCTTGTACCATGAGATAGTTGGTGCATTGACACCACGCTTTAGTCTGCGGACTTCAGTTAAAACATCTTGTTTCTTCTTGCTCTCACGTTGGGTTCCAGCAAACGACACATGCTCATCGAGTATGGCCAAAAGGGTTTCCGGAGAATAGTCAAGCTTAATGGAAGGATGCACAAAACCGTGGACAAAATCCAAAGATTCCCTCACGCTCTTATCATAACTCTCTATTTCATAGTTGGTGGTAAGTGCGATGACCTTTTCTATGTCACTTTTCCAGAAATCATAGTTTAGCCCATTCTTCCCAGAGAAATATCCATATTGGATTCCAACACTTTCACAGAATGCATGAAGCTGGTTCAGTTCCTCATGTGTAGGAAGTTCTGACAATGACTGTGAAATATAGAACTGCGTATCTTCCTCTGCCATAACACCCATATCTGGCGAAAGTCCGAGAAAGAACCAGTATTTCTTGATGAGCGAGTTCGCAACGCTATGGATAGTGCCAATCATTGCCTGATCAAGCTGAGTGGCAGCCTCGAAGAGTCCGTTCTCATAAAGGACCTTCTTGGCTTCCTCCTTCATTTCGTTGGCAGCCTTCACGGTGAACGTGGTCATAATCACCTGTTCTGGTCTGACATGACCAGACTTGATAAGTTCTGCCAGTTTATGGGTAAGTGTATAGGTCTTGCCACTACCGGCACTGGCGTTGATATATGTTACATTCTTCATCTTATGGCCTCCTTACTGTTTGAAAAGTTTGTAGTTGCTGAAGATATTCTCTTTTTCGGCTCCCGTATCATCCGTGCTCAACGGGAAAAGGTTTTTATCAGCCGTGTCATTGAAATAATCGAGCATCGACACGGGGAAGGCTTCGCCTACCTCCACTCTGCCCTCATCCAGCTGTTTTTTCCGATAGAAGAATGATTGCCTGAGCTGTTCAACTATATTGGCATTGTTCTCTGCCTGAAGTTGTGTGCAATGGATTCCATCAAAATGCTCCTTGCTATAAAGATGACCCTCCGGCATCAGGAAATACGCTGTACGTTCTACACTATCCCGTTTCTCTGCACTGAGCATGGTGCGGTATAGCTCTAGCTGAATCGAACGATTGGCAGTCAACAAGTCACGGTAATAGGACTTTGAGGATGTCCACTTGAAGTCAAAGACTACAGGATGATGATTTGCATCTTCAAGTGTCATATCAATATATCCCACCATATCCCAGTCCTTGTCATTCTTCAACAATCCCATATCTTTCTTGACCATTTGTTCACAACCGGTAACGGTAAGACGGTTGTCACGTATTATTTCCAGGAGTATGCCAAGGCATCTGCGTAACTGCTCTTTCAACAGTTCGGCATCCAAACGATTCTCTGGCAGATACAATATCGCGCCGCAGGATTCTATCTGCTTACGAACCTGCTCTTCAAACTCGTTATTAATACGCTGTTCTATCTCATCTACCCTGCTACATGATTTGCCATCACGAGGTGCGAAAAGACTTTCAATCACAGCATGTGCAACGGTACCCATTGTGGTCTTGACATCTTTGATGCTACTGGGGCCTGTGCTGACGATGTTGAGCATACGCTCCATCAGGTAATCAAATGGATATTCCACAAGCGTACTGATAGTAGTAGGACTAAGATGCTGTGGCCATTTGAGCAAGTCGGCATGGTCAAATGGGATCAGCGACTGGATATTATTGTTTCTTACGAGCTTTACCTTTTCAGTGTCTTCATGATACAGGTTTGGTTCTGTAATAAAGTCGTGCAGGTTTTCAACCTGGCTCTCCAGTCTTACCATGATGGGATGCTTGGGAGCAGGTTCACCTCCCACATAATCAGTCACAACTAATATCAGCTGTTCTTCCGTCATAAAGAATGGCAAAAGTTGCATCTGATGATGATAGTCCAATTCCTTTCGTTCGTTCCAAAGCATAAGGGAGTCCTTGACCTTGGCTCTCTCTGTAGGATAGAGGAAGGCACAATCGAGTGTTGGCACGTCACCGCCTACAAAATTCATCCAAACTGTTCGTCCGCTGTCCGCAGCCATTTTAGAAGGGCTGTCGATGAGTTCCCTGCAACCTCTCTGTGCAGCATATTGCATGAAGGATTCTCCTTTATACAACGTGCTGATCCATGATTCCACCTGTTTAAAATCAACATATTCGCCCATGTCTGATGATTCAAGCAGGAGGACAAAGGTATCGCACATTTGCGCAAGGCTTTCCAGCTGGCTGCACCAACCTTCGTTCCCTGGCTTCTCACTAAGGAAGTGTGACCGACTCCTTGACCAACCAGAAATACTATTTAGGTAGGTCATCAGTCTTGTACAGTCAATCTTGTTGTCTGAAGGGACATCGAATGAAGGGAGATAAGTATTTACTAAGAGTTGGCGTTCTTTCTTCTCATTCTCATCCCGTTTGGCTTTCGCTTCTTCTGAGAGTTTCTCCTCCTCTTCCTTATCATGATAGGTGAATTTACCTGAGATGTAGTCTTCTACCACTTTGCGACACTTGTCATTCCTATAGCCGCCTTCACCGATAACAGTCTCGGCAAGTATGCCTCCAAAGAATGTACCAAAGGGCTGCATGGGTGAATAGAGCCAGCTGATTAGGCTCTGGATATTCAGCGGTTCTTTCAACATGTCAATACCGAGGACAAAGAGCTGTATCAGCTGTGGGGCAGCTTCGGTCATACTGCTCCCCATTGTAGGCTTACCCATCATGCGGAGCCAGTTGTCCATGGTCTTGTTAGCATTGTTAATCCATACATCGGCTTGTAACTCATCACCTTTCAAGGCAAGGTATTCATTAGCCGTCTTCTCATCTACAAACTTATAAATCTGGAATGAATGGTCATCCTTATTCAAGGTTAGCTTGACATCCGACGAAGAGTAAAGCATGTGGGCGATATGGGAAAGATTATTTCCACGGAAGCCTTGGAAATCTTTGGATGAAATCATTGCTCCGTGGCTTTGCAAGGCTGTTAGCAATTCCTGAATAGCCGGATGGAGCATGGCTAATTCACAAGGCAGTTCAACATCAAAATCCTTGAAGAAACCGTCCTCTACCCTATTTATATATAATAGGACATCCTTCAATCTGTCAGACATCCCTGGAGAGTTGAAAAACTCTTCCGTACCAGCAAGGACATTAAGACGACCACTGGCATCGTCGTCCTTATTGGCCTGCCACTTGTCAAGCACAAGGTTATCACGCCATCTAAGTGCTTGCTCAGCTGTACCCAGAGAGGACAACCTGAAGGATGCTGCCAAAGCATTGTCTGGATTCCGTTTCATGTATTCCGACATTGCCTTGTAATAAAGTACTGTGCGGTTGTTACCAGATATGTCATCCACATGGATTCCAAGTCTTAGTTCTAACATGGCAACCAGTCCCATGGTGTCACAAACCATTGTGTCCATCAGCTCTGGATGCTGCTCGTTCAGACCGATAAAAACATGCCCGCTATACTCAGGCGAAAACAGTATCTTCATATCGCTATAATTACAAATTTGGATGCAAAGCTAACTTGATGTTGTCTCATTTCGTGGGACAAGATTGAAAAATGTTCTTATTGAGGACTATTTTCCTCCTCAGGCTCATACATAAGCGCAGCCTCCAAGTGCATGTCATGGAGTTCATCAGCCAGCCATTGGGGTGACAAGACTTTGACCTGATTACCACGGCTTAGAAGATGGCCACTCAAATCAACAGTCGGGCGCATGAACAGTTCAAAATCGGCGAAATTCTCACCTTGTCCAATTTCCCGTTGAGATTTGTGAATAGGCAAATCCCTGATATAATATCTCTCGTAACCGTAGGCTCTGATAACGATTCTTTCCGGCTTCGTGCCGTCGCCAACAAGAACGCCATAGCACTCATCAAAGTAGGTCTGAGCATCAAAGTCTGGGTCTATCTGGAACATAATATCCGTCATAGACATTTTCAGAATCCTGTCGAAAGAAAAGACTCCGAAGTAATCGGACTCCGGCTTTTCTTCTGTTGCATCTCGGTGGAAATGCCCCAAGATATACCAACGCTGTTTGAACATCTTGATACAATAAGGCTCAAAGTTCAAATGATTAGGGGTATCTGTTCCATATTTCCTGTAATCTACTTCAATCCTGACACCCTTCTTCATGGCTTCGATGGCCATCCTCAGGTAATTTCCCTCGGAAGGTACGGGTTGAAGCAGAATCCTGTCTTGTAGAGACAGACTCTCGCTGATGATATTGTTCACAGAGAGTGTTGACAACATCCAATTCTGAACGCTGTCTTCCCTGAGTACATAGTCGTTACCTATATAATACTGGTAACCATTTTGACGGTCGCAGTCAATATAGATGCCGAAGATGTCCTCAATAGCATCTTTATGGCGATTGAATGTAGAACGAGCAAGTTCCACACCTCCGCTCATATCCGTTTCAACCCAGCGTTCGTTGATTTCGGCGAACGTAATCCTTCTTGCTCTGCGAATGGTGTTCACGAGCCAGATATACTCTTTGAATTTTGCCGGTATAGTCATACTAATCCTTTTTTATCAATTCACATTTCTCTCCAAAGCCAGTAATAAAAACGAGCTGACGGGCACGTGTAATAGCAACATAGAGCAACGAGCGTTTGGCTGATAAGAATTCTTTTTGTGCCACCTTATCCATGCCTGAGAAAGGATAGCCCTCTCTAACTTTTGAAGGAATATTTCGCTCATTCACGTCTATCAAAATAATCACACGGTATTCCAATCCCTTTAAGGAATGGAATGTGCACAGATCGATTCCGTCTGTACTACCTTGCTTCTGTGCTCCTTTAAGCACACGATACTCTTTGCCATCACGGTGAAGACGGCTTTGGATATTCTTTAGGAGTTGCATGCTTGGAGCTGCGATGCAAATCTCCGATAGCTTAATGTCATTAGCCTGACATTCTTCCAACCATTCCATGACCTGATCCACCTCAGCGTTGGCATCACTAACCATCTTGTATTGTGGAGCGACACCATCGTGAATGAGAGAGACATATCCATTTGTGGATTCCTTGCCACCGTCCATATCGTCATAATCGTGGCGATGCGTTCCGTGAAAATGACAACACGCTCTTTGGGATTCTTCTTCCAAATCTCTTTCAGCTTCTCTCGGAAAGCAACATAACGTGTATCAATACCCAGATTGATATTGCTGTTTACCAAATCAAGCAACTCCTGCACCTCTATGCTATCATCTTTCTTTGAACGCTCCAACAATGAAGCCTGTGCTGCATATGGAGAGGAAAGATAACTTTTAAAAAGAGAAAGTGCGAACAATGGGTCTGTTCCATCTGCATTGCTAACAGAACGGAATTGAGTATGTTGTACTTTAAGGAAACGTTCCTCTTCGGGATGGAGATTGACAGGGATGCTGATTACCTTTCGATCCTGGAACTGTCCACGAATCTGGGCATCCTCAATATCTTTCTTAAATCGACGGACATAATAAGGCTTGACATCCTCTCCTGTGTATTCACCGTTACGGGGTATTGAAATAGGATCAAGCATCCGCATGAGATTGGCAAACGACTCTGCATTGCCATTATGCGGTGTGGCAGAGGTAAGAATCATGGAGTCACATTTCTGTGAAAGGAATTGTGCCAAGTCACCACGCAAGCTTTCCTCATTGGCAACTTTATGGCATTCATCTATAACGATAATATCCCAATGGGTCTTTTCGAGCCACGCACGGAAACGTCCGTTGTTCTTCAACGTATCAATGGAAATAATGGTCTTATCGTAATAATCAAACGGATTCTTGTTCATGGGAATCTCACTTTGAATCTTGGCTACTCCGACACTATCCAAACGGACGAGCGGAATGGCAAAGCGGTTCCAGATTTCTTCCTGGAACTGAGCAAGGATGCTCTTCAAAGCACATACAAGAATGCGCTTGCCGCGACCACGACGAATCATCTCACTGAGGAAGATGCCCACCTCGATTGTCTTACCGAGACCTACGCCATCTGCGATAAGCAAACGAGGACGAGGCAGTTCCATTGCTTTCAAGGTGGGCTCCATCTGATATTCAGCGATATCATAGGCTCCTCCCTGAGCAACAGTAATCTTATGAGAGAAAAAGGCGTTACTTCTTATTGCAGTTTCAACAAGAAGTCGTGTCTTACGCCATTTTGGGTCTTTGTCGGCCACCAACAAAGTATTGGCAGGGCTGACAATCTCAATATTTGTATCTATGCTTGTGTCAAAAATGAAATGATGGTTTTTGACCAGCTCACTGATACCCGTGGCGTGTAATAAGTAAACATCATTGATGTCACGTTCAATGTTAGTGATAAGGAAATCCTCACCACGCACAGTAATTCTTTGTCCGGCTGCGTAGTTTGCCATAATCAATAGTTATTAAGGTTTATCGTCCCTGTGAAGACCAGAGAAGGTCTTTCACGTCCACATTCAGACAGCGTGCTATATCAAGCAGTGTCTCTAATCCAGGCTGTGCAGTATTCGTGCACCACTTGCTAACAGTAGCAGGATCTTTACCCAATTGCTCTGCTAACCACTTGTTCGTTCGCTTCTGCTCAGCGAGAACAACTTTCAGTCTGTTGATGTCTTCTTTCATTGCCATAATATTTGCGTATTGTGCAAAATTAATGTTTTTTCTTTGATTATCCATGAAAAAACGAAGAAAACTATTAATAATTTATATCTTTTTCGTGGTTTTGGCAGCATTTTGACGGTTTTTTGCTAACTTTGTGCCAAGTTTACTCATAAATAGTAGAAGTTTCTGAGAATTGTTGGGGATGTCCCATGATTTGAGACAAGACGAAGTTAACTTCGCGCCCAAAACAGTATTTGATAAAAGATGGAGATAACATATAAAGAGCAACTAAGTAGGCACATTGAGAACATCTTCATGGGGTATTCGATGCCTGGCCTTCACATCTGTGATATTGCAACAGGTGGCGGAAAGTCATATACCATCGGGAAGCTGACCTGCGAATACTACCCTGAAAAGTTTGACCGCATTGTTATCCTCTGCGTCCAGAACAAGTTGGTGAACGGCATGAACAGGGAAATTGACCGTTTCATCAACACCGAAAGCAGTCTTATATCCCCATCAGACAAGATGGTAATAGAAAACAATCCCGAAGTCATCACCCAGGCCATCAAAAATGGTCATTTCCAGAAGCTTCTGGAAGAAATGTACTACAGGATTGGTGAGCAGAACAAGGCTGATTACAAGGTCAATGAAATACAATACAGCTATAATGCGGTCAAGAAGATATATGAGGGATTGGCTGGGTTAATAAAGACACTTGAAGAAAGTGACAAGAACGACTACATCCTCAGTCAGATTAACGAGGGGGAAGCCAAACTTCGCAGGGCTGTTCGTGGATTTTTCGACACCTATAAACGACACCTCGAAAAAACAAAACAGTTGAAGAAAGTATCTCTCGAAACCATTCTAAGCAGGTTCCAGTCTCTCGTCAAAGTTTATCCACAAGTAGACTACAGGCGAAAAAAGGTACTTCTAATGACCGTTCATAAAGCTATGTATGGGATTGATCCTATCCTTTCAGAGAAAATCTATCTGCAAGATCTTGCGGAAAAGAACAAAAAGACTCTTATTCTCTTTGACGAGTCCGACCAAGCTGCAGTAGCTATGCGCACGGCTATCATTGACCAATCCATTGAAAATGCTGGAGGTAGCAAGAGATTTGCCAAGGGCTACAATGGTTATCTGCAATACAAGGATTTGATTGACAACCCAGAACAAATTGCCAATGAGTATTACGGTGAATTGTTGGAAAAATGCCTTAACAAAGCGAAGGAAATCACAAAGACAAACTGGGAAAAAGCCGTTGGCAACATTCTTCCTTATAAAAATATCTTCTTGGGTAATAATGAAGAACTGGAAACATACAGAAGAGGCGTATTCTTTTCATGCCCAGCCCTAAAATTAAACATTTCCCAAAAGGGGGACAGTACTCACTCGTATATATGCTATAAGAAAAACAACCGTCACTTCAGCCTCGTTCACGCTAAGGATGACAGTCTGCTGACAAAAGAATATGCCGTGGTGATTCCGTTAGACAGATTTCTCTCTCTCATCATAGGAAATACCACATCTATTAAGGCACAGCTCAGGAAGGTCATCTCTGAATCCCTGAAGCAAAGCAGAGAACAGTTCGAGGCTGAGGAAAAAGAGATTGCAGCAAATGCCGCCACGACAAATCACTATCTTGGATATCCTACATTGGAACGGGAGATACATACCTTATTCTCTCGTTTTGAGACCACTTCGGAATATCAGTTTGAACAGCAGATTAACGAATTCATGACTAATAGAAAGAATCTGTTTGTTACTGATGGCGACAGTAAAATGAAGTTACCTGATTACTCTGTGTATTCCCAAGGAGTACAACTTTATCAAGAAGAAATTGATGAGCGTGACAACCAACACAGGGTCAGGCTGTCATGCCGAGAGATTGCAACGACTCCTGAAAAGATACTGATCGATCTCGTTAACACTGACGGAACTTCCATTGTTCTATGCTCAGCGACTGCTTCGAGTTGGTCTGTGGTAAGTAATTGTGATATTAAGTACTTAAAGCAAACGCTTGGAGAGAAAGTTCATGTGCTTTCCAAAGAAGAACGTGAGACATTTGACAACCTCGTCGATCATACATACCCTTTAGAGCACCAAATAAAAGTTGTTCCTCTGAAGAAACATATATATGAGGACAAGAGAGAGAATGCCATAGTGTTGCCGGATAGATACAGGCAGATGTTCTCTCCTGAAGCATTTGAGGAACGACTGGCAGACAGGTGGTTCAAAATCACATATAGAGGACTGAAAAAGACTGCCAAGAACTTTGATGACATGATGTTCCAACTATACAGACTTTTCCAGTTTATAGAAGCATATCATTGGTTCATCACTCACGATGACATTCATAGCATGATATACTTCCAAAACCGTACAGGAGATAAGGATAAGGATCAGATTAACGTCCTTAGCTGTCTGATAGACGGAACATTCAAATACATGGATTGCACTTTGGAAGACGAAATTCCGACAAGTTGGATCAATGAACATATCTGTATTTCCAAGGACTGGGAAGATGTGGAGTCCAATATCCTATCGAAACTCAGCAAGGATAAAGATGCTAAACTGATGCTGATATCAGCCTATGGCAGTTTCAAGGCTGGTGCCAACATGCAGTATGAGATACCAGAAGGTCTTGATTACATAAGCGGTGACAACTGGATAAGCGAAGGAGAAAAGCTTAAGAAGGACTGGGATGCCATCTATGTACAGTCACCAACGGCATACCTTATGATGAACGAAGACGGCAATGAGGCGACTTATGAAAAAAGCCTTTACAATGCCATGCTTACCCTAATGATGCTTTTCGAACGAGGATGTCTTTCCAGATCTGATGTCGCACAGTGGCTCTTTTATGCATTGTCCGGCAACTTCATGTTTGGTGAGAAGCAGAATCCCGGAATCGTTAAAGACAAAGCAGCATGGGCACAAACGACAGTAGAACAGGCTATTGGCCGATTATGCAGGACAAGGAATAAGCCTCAGACGACATACATCCTTTTTGACGAATCCATGAAACCGTTATTTGATGCCTCAAATATGGAGAAATCGCTCACGAAGGAATTCCGAGCTTTGGCAGCCTACATCTTATCGCATCAAGATAAAAAAGAAGATGACATCGCCCCGGAAGAGGTCATGCGATGCAATGATGCCAACTATGCACAAGCGCAACTGGACCGCCTACGCAGAATTGCGCTTCGCTATACTCCTCACCTGCAGGATGAGCAGGATTTTGACGATGACATTGAGGGAGAGAACCAAGTGCCTTACAATGTAAGAATCAGCCAAGTAATGAACCAGAGTTACAAACAGACCATTATACGAAAGCCTGTAATTACCACTCTGGAGGATTTGGATGAGAATGATAAACGACTGACTTTTATGCCGAAGTGCTATGGTGATTGGAAACGTAATTCTAAATGTGAATTGAATTATTACTTTGACGAAAGATTCAGGGCTTGTCCAAAAGGCAAGGGAAAGCTGTTCCCCTATCCTATTTCACCATCCTACGTCAGACTTGACGTGTTGATGAAGAATCCCGTCATCAAATCACATTTTGAGAAAAACGGTTTTGCAACAACATGGGAAAAGGAAGGCATGATATTACACCCACAGATACTTGCCACAGACTATGCTGGGGAAATTGGAGAAGAGGCTTTTAAGGCAATCTTGTTGCATTACACAGATTGTACAGAAGAGGAGGTCAAGCATCTGGAAGGAAAAGATTACGAACTGGCCGATTTCGTTATTACTAATGAGGACGGTAGTTACAGAATCGCATTTGACGTAAAGAACATGAATCCCAAAGTGGACCATAAAGATAAAGAAGGTGACATGCCCACTGCAAAAAAGCGGGAAATCAAACGCAAAAGGCTGGGATGCGAGCTTATAACGGTTAACATGCTGAACATGAACACAACTGGAATGGATGAATTACGTGAGATTCATGGAGTCATAGATGAGGATGGCACAATAATTCCAAGTGCCATCGAACGTATTCAGAAACTTGTAAATGGAAATAAAGTATGAAGTTAGACGAGGAATATATTAAAAGGCTACCCCTTACAACCAACAAGATCAACGTGATTCTCGACAAGAATGCATTCTTTTCGAGATATTCCATCGTATCATACTATGGCACTGACAAGGAGCTAAAGAACCTTGCGTACGAGCAACTGGCAGACGTACCTTGTCTGTCTGTAACTGGCATAAGGTCAAGATGGGCAGGATTACGTTATCCTGCGACTCACTTCTTTATCCTGACAGCCAAAGGTAAAGAAGGTGAAGTCTTGAATAGCCTAAGAGCATATGAGCATATCCGTTCAAAACCTGACACGTTGGAAGAGTATGATGACATTCTTCAAAAAAGGATAGTTGCTTCTCTTGCCATCAACTCGCTCGGTAAGAAGAGAAATGATAAGATGATGTATAATGATGGAGCACTACTCATATGCGACGACAAGAATTTCAATACCCCCAAATCAAGGCAAGAACTTGTATGTCTAAAGGTAGAGATCAATGAATTTATGAATCTTACCGCCAAGACCACATCATTCTCCAATCCATCTTCATACAATGAACTTAGGAAACGCAAAAACTGCATCTTCAAAGTAGGAAAAGACATCGGTGGATGCTTATGGGAAGGGCAATCTGTGAAGCCTGTAGTCATAAAGGACTTCAAGGATGGAGACTTCAACTTGAAGGAGTTGTATGTGCAGAAGAAAAGATTCAGTGACAACAAAAACAACGTTCCCTATTGGCCATATAACAAAGAGAACTATACCCACGGAAGACTGTTTGCCATCTGGCAAGTAGTACAGTCCGTCAATGAAGACTTTGATGGTCTCATTGAAATAGACTTTTGCGATTTTGAGGTATTGCACTATGACGAATGCAAGACCGGGGATGACATGCTCTCATTCCTGAAGGAATATTTGTCAGGAAAAACAATTTTAGTTGAAGACCCATTTGGCACTTCTTCATCAAGAGAACTGATAAGTCAATTCAAGAATGAAGCCCTCTCTATAATGGATGACAAGCTCGTCTTTTCACGAAAACCATCTGAAAATGATATGGTGATAAAGCTGTGTGAGCCCAAGGAGGATGGTGCAAGTCATACCCATTATACAAAATCCCTATACAGGATGGCACACTCTGGCAACGCACTTCAACATATCACATTCTACAACAATGAGAAGGAAGACAAGATAAGCAAGGCCAGTGCAAGAAGGATCCTTATTGAGTTGCTTGTAAAAGATTCGTTAATCAACAGAAGAATGCCCAAGGTATTGACAGAACTGATAACCGATTGGAAATTCTTCCGATACAAAATTAACGAAGGGTTTGTGCATGGTGCTTCGTTAGCCGTTAACATCACTGGCACAATGAGTATACAGGAATACGGACTGTCTCAAAACAGCTTAGGAGAAGAGTTCGAGCAGTTCGTCCATGATAATTTAAGATATAACGACTATGACAAGATTCGTGGTGGACGGGATTATATGGCCATGGAAAAAAACGGCAACGTGTATTTGATCATCGATACAGAAGAGATACCTATACTCGATGCCAACTTGATTGATGAAGGATACGGTAAGGTGGTAAATGAAGGAGAAACCATCTCCATGTTCAAACGAAAGAAAGTGGCGCATGAATACCTGCGAGGCTATATCGGCTTCCACTTGTGGAAGTCTGACGGCATTGATGGAGAAGCTAATGGTTCCTATTCGTATATATCAGGCACTAATAGCGAGAACATGCAAATCATGCAGAACACCAAAATGGATAAGATGCCTCGTGCACGAAGGATATTTGTCTTAAACCAAGAGAATCCGGAATCAGTTGAGAATGAGATAATGGAAATAGCTTCTATGCTGAAATTTGGTTTTGGCAGATGGAATGAGTTGATGACCTACCCATTCCCGTTCAAGTTCCTTCAGGAATATCTGGATGATGCCTGTGAGACCGTGTTCTCAAAACACTGGAAAGACATTACTTACAAAGGTGAATTGTAAACTATCATGACTAAAGAAATAGATATATTAAAAGACCATGTTCCATCACCCCAGGAGGTTGCTGAATATGAACAGAAATGGAACACGTTAGCCAATTATGTCAATCAGGAGAATGCTCTGGACAAATTGTTCTTCAATCTTTGTCCTGAGAATAAAGACATGTCGGACATACTGATCAAGTGCTCATCACTGAATGATTTCTATAGCACGAACATATTCAAGGTTCATAATGTCGCAAAGCATTTCCTGAATCAGAAAATTGATGAGAGGTTAGCAGTTGGCGACTTGAATCTTGTAATGGATTTGGCGAACATAGAGATAAACGGCAAAAGGTTCTTTTTCTATTCTTTTGCGACAAAGTACTGTAGCCACCATCGACCCGATATATATCCTATCTATGACAGTTACGTGAACAAATTGTTGAAGTACTTCCGTAATAGAGATGGCTTCATGGCTTTTAAAGAATCAAACTTGAAAGAATACAGTAGTTATTACAATATTATCCAGTCCTTTAAGTCTTTCTATGGGTTGCAAGAATTCTCTGTCAAACAGATTGACAAATATTTGTGGCAGCTTGGAAAAGAGGCTTTTAATAGATATAACTAGGAAGAATCTATGCAGTTGGGATTTGTAAACTTCAATACAGAAGAGAAAAAACGTATTTCCAAGATGATACAGCTGCTGTCTGAACCGGGAGCAATTGAGGAACTTGGTATTGGAAGGGTGCGTGACCACTTTTCCAACACCTTGTTTCCAGGCACATCGACGCTTCAGCATCATGCCAAGTACTTCGCCGTTTTGCCGTCTTTATACTATCACGCTGCTCACTGCGGCCGGAAATTCAGTAGTGTACGTGAAGTGGAGCGATTCATCATAGAGAGAGAGATACAAATAACTCGTCAGTTGGCAGAATACGATGACGAAACATCCAAGTTAGGGATTACCGGAATAGACACTTACAAAGAAGCCCTTTCTGACCACACTAAATATGTGAAATATAACCCGACCTATATTTATGGAAGCGGAATGGCCACATACGGTATGGTTCCAAATACCAGCATCTATCAGCTCATTATGGAAATCAGCAAAATCGATGCGGAGGAACCACATAACAAGCGTCGATTAAAGGGCGAAGACAATACAGAAGATGCCCAAGAAATGACTGGAGAAAAGCAACTGATACTCACTTCTGGCGAACAATATAACTTCATGAACGGGACATCCATGCCACTTTCCCTGACTTTTACTGAAGCAACATTCGTAAAAGACAAGATACTTGAATCTCCATATTCTAAGGACACATTACTTTCATTCCTGTTAGATAAGGATAACCTGATATTAAGTGATGAAGTAAGTTATTACAAGCTTGCAGAACAACTCGACGGACTTGACGAGGACATTAAAGACGTATATGACAAATCGGTATTATTCTCAAAACTGATAAACCTCTTGGACTGGAGCTATAACCATGCCTATTATTGCAGCTTCGATAACGAAGATGATGCGATGGCATGTGAACAGGCGTTCCAGGAACTGTATGAGATTCACAAATTGGCAATAAAAGACCAAGCTGCCTATTTGTCACTATTCGACTATACAAGGGAAAAAGACCCGATGCTGACAGACTTCTGCGTGAACTGCTATAAAGCTCTAATCGAAGAAGGGAATAATGCTCTGAGCCGCCTTGATGCACTTGTTACCAGCAGAGAACGGAGCGTTAAGCGTGAAAGGAGCAAAATAGGAAACAATGCGTATCGCACCGTCAAAAGAAGTAATCCGGGCTATAACGAGTTCAGATGGAATACGGTAAGGACTATGGTTGATGAAATACGTAACCCCCAGTAGATCATGGCACAGAGTATAATGCAAGAACATTTGTACGGTGATTTGTTAGCACCAACGCAGGGCTATCACACCGACTTTGCCATGGGAATGACCTATTCCCTTGGCTTTGATGCGCTACTTACAGCGCACTTGGCTTTCGGAATGCTGGGCGACATGGATGAAAAAGCCATACAAGCTCCATATCTGCTGCTTGAAGCCATCCTAAAGAACAGCGACAAGATGGTGATATTCTGCAATAAGGGAAGTATTGCCGTTCCACCGACCATCAGAAAAGTGTACTCGTTGTTGGAGAAGAACATCTATGAAGTGTTCGACCCCAACAACAAGACTGCCAATTTCCATCCTAAGATGTGGCTTATCAGGGAAGTCAACAATGACAACAACAAAGATGTACTGATGAAACTCATTGTTTCCAGCAGGAACATGGCTTACTCTGACGCTATTGACTGCATCGTGGCACTGACAGGAAAAGTTGGCAGTAACACGACAGAAAATCCAAAGCACAAGAGACTTCGCACGTTCATTGAGAAGGTCGTGTCATATTCCAATTTAAGTGAGGACAAGGCCAAACAGGTTAAGGCTCTTGCCAGAGACATTGAGCGTGTCGCAAAATTCGATGTAAGCAGCCCATTTGAGGATTATGATTTCTATCCCTATCTGTTCCAAGAGGATTTTGATCTTGGTAAAGTAGAGGAATACCTATGCGGAACAGAGAGTATTATCATTTCACCATTCATCGACAAGACTCTGATAGGACGCATCAATCCCAACAGAAAAGATCATCGGGCACTTATCACCAGAAAAGAATATGTTACACCTGAAATCTTTAATTCATTTGATTCAAAAGGTGGTGTGTTCATCGCATTAGATGACTTGGCAAGCCGTGGCATGGATCTTCACGCAAAGATGTACCTCGTTTGGATGGGCAGGGACAAGCATTACCTGTATCTCGGCTCAGCCAATGCCACTAACTCAGCATTTGAACGGAACGGAGAATTCTTGTTGCGTCTGAAATTTGAATATGGTAATAGCAAATACTACCAATTCCTGAAGGATTTCTATGAGAAGGACAACAAGGACAGTAAGTTTGTACGTCTGAATGAGCCGACAGAGAAATCATCGACTGTCATCAGATGGGACAAGGCTGAACTGGCCATGAAAGAACTGATGTGCTCAGATGACCTGAAAGCAAAGATTACCAAGCATCGGGATGGCAGTTTCTCAATTTTAGTTACTTCATCGCTGAAGAAGTTGGGAAATACAGTATCTATTGCCCCGTTACAGAAACGCGATATGCTAATGGAATGGAAAGGCAGGGCCGAGTTCAAAGGGCTTGCGGCAGATGAGCTGTCAGAGTTTTACATTATAAGTGCTCTGTCAGAAGACGGAACACTTCATGAGGCTATCATCAGGATTATCACTGAAGGTATGCCGAATGAACGTGATACGGCTATCTACAAAAGCATCATCAAGAACAGACACGACTTCGTCAGGTTCCTTGAACTGATGTTGAGCGATACCCCCGTCCAATATCTGTCAAACGAAATCATCCTGAAAGAGAAAGGTCAGGGCGGTTCAGATAGTGACAGCCATGAGTTTCCACAGGTCTATGAAAAGATGCTCCGGGTAGCAGCCGTAAACCCAGGACAGATATTCCAAATAGAAAAGATACTGAGAAAACTCGATACAGAGACTGTTCCCAAAGAGTTCAGCCAGATATTCAAACAATTTACTAACGCTGTAAAGTAGGCAAACGTATGAAGAATAATCCATTGGACTTTCAAAGGGCAACAGCATGTCATGTGCTAAACGCTTTCCGCAACGGTCAGCGGAGAGTGCTGGTTGCAGACGAGGCAGGACTCGGAAAGACTACTGTGGCATCTGAGGTTGTAAGGCAGGTGAAAAACCTTGATGGCGTATTGGATGATAACATATACTGCATCGTCTATGTGTGCTGCAACCTTCAGATAGCCCAACAGAACATTGATACGCTTTCCGACGAGGGGGAGGCTGTTGACCTTGCTCAAAGCCGATTGTCAATGCAGCACTACGTTTATCACAGGAAGAAAACGGATCTTCTGAAGGACAACAGAGATACACTGGTGTTGTCCCTGACTCCTGCCACTTCATTTCAGATGACTTTCGGTACTGGCAGCGCAGATGAACGCGCCCTGATATATGCATGTCTGTCACTTCTACATGAGTTCGAAAACGAGGACAGATTGGCCGCATTATCCAAAATGTTGCAAAGAGACGCTTACAAGGGATGGAAAGGGGTTCGAGACCGCTATGTCGGCTATGTCCAAGATCCAGACATGGAAGACTACAGAAAGGTGATAACGGAAGCTATGCTGTCACATCTTAACAGCTCATACAAGAATGGTGTTACTATCGAGGAAGAACTGATACGACTGACATCAGATGAGGAAATAGAAAATCGTAGCAATGCCGGTTACTATCTTATCATCGCTCTTAGAAAAATGTTCGCCAACATCAGCTTAGAAGTACTGAAGCCAGACCTTGTGATAATGGACGAATTCCAAAAGTTCAGTTCTCTGATTACCACAAGTAAAGACGCTTCTTTGGACTCCGAGGAGAACATAGTGGCAAAGAAGTTCTTTGCAAACAAAGAAACATTCATCTTACTGCTTTCGGCAACTCCCTATAAGCCTTATACGACTATAGAGGAGCTGAACGAGAACAACAACGATGAGCAATACAAAGACTTCCATCGATTACTGAACTTCCTGTACGAAAACTCAGAGGCGGCTCCAGACATCAAGATTATCTGGCAGAACTATTCTTCTGCACTGCCCCATCTTGGCAATACAGATTTCGGAGAACTTGTTCAAAGGCATCATGCAGCAGAAGACATGCTATATCACGTAATGGGCAGGACAGAAAGGCAGAACACCGGCATCATCAAGGAGGTGATGCCCGACATCAGCCATTGTCTGACAGAAGGTGACATACGCTCCTACATCCAAATGCAACGGCTGATAGATCATTGCCGAAGCTTTGGACAGAGAGTTTTCACAGCACCTACGGATTATACTAAATCGGCAGCCTACCAGCTATCGTTTATGGACAACTACAAGTTAAAAGAGGAAATACAGAACGGTTGGAAAGCGGGTGCAAAAAGGAAATCAAAAGTGGACTGCCTGTTATTAGACAAGAACGTCATTGAGAACTACAATCTGTCCCAATACAATAATGCCAGATTGAGCTTTGTCATTGAAAACATATTTGGCAACAAGAAGCACCCCACTCATGTAGAGCAACTACTATGGATTCCCACCTCTCATCCGTATTATACAACTGACGAGAGCATATTTACGAGAAACAAAGACTTCTCAAAATATCTTGTATTCTCCTCCTGGGGAATGGTTCCAAAGATGCTAGCCTCGCTCATTTCATATGAATCAGAACGCCGCTTGTACAAAAGAGCTTATCATGGCGCAGTTTATTCCGATGACGTAAAGAGACTACTCCGCGATGACAACAAGACGAAAGGAGAATCTGTACTCAATACAGTATCAACATACTTATCAGGACTTTACGATCCAAAAGGCAGCTACGGCATGAGCCTTGCTGAAATACGAAAGTCTATCAAGGAAAAGATAGATATAAGACTCTCTGATATGGAAGCAGAACGGACAAACAGAATCAGTTCAGTTGACATAATGCTATTGATGCAGGCTCTTGATAACGACACCGACACTACGGGGAGAATCTATTCTGATGCTGCTGATGTGCTGGCAGACATTGCGATAGCATCTCCAGCATCATGCTTATATCGGGCAATGGGGCGAATATCGAAAGAAAGCGGCCAATTGGTCAAAGCCCTGGCAGAAGATGCGGCTAAGGAACTTGTAGGTATCTTTAACAATCGCTACGGCATTGCAGCTGTGAAACTGACATGCAAGACGAAAGATGAGTATTTCCTGAAAGTACTGGACTACTGCGCTTTGGGCAACCTCCAAGCAACACTTGACGAGTTTGTCCATATGATTGGTGAGACAAAACCATTGGCACAAGTCAAAGACAGGATTAAGGAATCACTCGTTTCTGCATATCCACAGCCCGTTGGAACCTTACAAGGCTTCACGGATGATGATAAGATGCGCATGAGAAAACATTTTGCCGTGGATTTTGGCAACACTAAGCAGACGGAACAAGCGGTGACACATGCAACAAACGTCCGTTCCGCATTCAATAGCCCATTCCGTCCGTTCCTACTCGCTTCAACATCAATCGGTCAAGAGGGTCTGGACTTCCATTGGTACTGTCGGAAAATGATTCACTGGAACCTGCCATCAAACCCTCAGAATCTGGAACAAAGAGAAGGCCGTATCAACAGGTACAAGTGCCTTTCCGTCAGAAGAAATGTTGCAAAGGCTTTCGCAGACAAGTATGCATGGAATGAAATGTTTGATGAAGCCTGCCAGGTACTGAAGCAAGACAACCCTGATATGGTGCCGTACTGGTTCTTACCCTTGGATAATGAGATTTTCAAAGACAGGAAAGACATTGAGTATATTGAACGTATCATACCAATATACCCAATGAGCGAGGAGAATGGCAGATACCAGCGTTTGATTGGCATCCTGTCATTATATCGACTGACAATGGGACAACCTCGACAGGAAGAACTTCTTCAACTACTTGAAGGGAAGGTTACAAAAGAACAGATGAAAGAACTGTTGTTCGATTTAAGTCCATTTAATCGCAATACAAAACAGAATAAGGAATTATGTTAGGTGCAATCATAGGTGATATAGTAGGTAGCCGTTGGGAATTTAGCCCAACAAATGACTACAACTTTGAGCTGTTCTCAGACAAGAATAGTTTTACGGATGACACTATTTGTACTGTAGCAGTGGCAGATGCTTTACTACATGACTCCGACGATTTCGGAGCGTACATTCATAAATGGTGCCGCAAATACCCATACCCTATGGGCGGTTATGGTGGTCGCTTTGCCAAATGGGTAATGAGTGATAATCCTCAGCCCTATGGTAGTTATGGCAATGGTTCCGCCATGCGAGTCAGTCCTATTGGATGGTGGTACGTTAACGACTTGTGGGAAAAAGCAGCAAAGTCAGCAGCTTGCACCCATAACCATGAAGAGGGAATCAGAGGAGCACAGGCGGTTGTCTGGGCTATGGCTGATGCCAAGGAATTGAGAGCTACCTATGGTGACAAGCTAACAGAAGAGATAGTATTGAATAATGGTTTGGATCACGGTGTTGGTATCTATGAGGAATTTCCTCAGAATTTCAATGTTGACCTTAATAAATGCCGGAACAAATTTGATGAGACATGTCAAGGCACAGTGCCTGTGGCTTTGTGGATAGTTCTTCACAGCAAGAGTTTCGAGGATGCCATCCGACAAGCCGTCAGCCTTGGAGCTGATGCAGATACTCTTGGTGCCATCGTTGGAAGTATTGCAGAACCACTTTGGGGCATTCCAGAATGGATGAAAGAGAAAGCCCTCTCCTATCTACCAGAGGATATAAAATCAGTTGTGAAGGAGTTTCATAAACGAACAAGCAGACTGCGAAAGCTCTCAAAACAATGCCAATATTACGTCTTTGATGATTTCATCTATGTCAGTGATAATAATAAAGAGACTTGTGAAATAGAAAGCGAATGGGTACATTATTTAGCAAAAAGCTATGCCAACGCTGATTTAATCAAAGCAGAAATGGCAAAGCGTTTTCCTATGGAACAATGGCAGGATGTAGCAGATAACTATGATCTCCCCGTATCTCTTTTAGGTACTATTTCAAATCATATTCTAACGCCTAAGCATAAATCCTTGAAAAATGTCATCACTTTCCTTGAAAAACATTATTCAATGCGAAAGGCTAATGCTGCCTTGAAAAAAGCAGAGAAAGAAAAGAAGCAACATATCATGGCCATCATGCACTGGAAACTTGGGCTTGGGAACTTTAACAAATTATTGTCAGGTGAAAGCCCACTCCCAGATAAGTCAAAGAAGGCAACAAAAAATGATTGGAACATCGAGCCGATGCCTACTACCTCGGATGAGATGACGGAAATGCCTTTTGACTTCAGAATTCCGGCTTCTGTAATGGAAATAATTAAGAATGGGCATATTCCAGAAGTTCAGGAAGACCACTGGTTCATGTACTGTGATGATGAGTATATCCGCTACTATCGTAGTTGGACAGGAATGTGTGCATTCGAAGCGCATTACAACAAAGTCGGTACAGACTATAGAGTCAATCACTTGAAAATGAACCATGCACTTGCAGAGTTTGGTGTCAATGGTGATAGAGCAGGTGCAGCTTTATTCTGCTATCTGCTTATTGCTGAAGCAGGTGGTGATTCTGAAGCCGCATGGCAGAATTATCTCAATGTCTGGGAAGAATTAAACGAGAAGTATTCAAAGAAAGATTAGTATGACCAGACAACACATCGTATTTCTAACAGGTGCTGGTGTCAGCGTGGAAAGCGGACTCAGCACTTTCCGTGGCAAGGACGGCTTGTGGACGAACGAAGAGTGGGCATATCTGGCAAGCACAGATGCCCTTTACAACGACACTCAGAAGTGTCTTGACTTCTACAATTTCAGGAGGAAGAAGCTTGCGGAGGTAGAGCCTAATGAAGCCCACAGGATGATAGCTGAACTGGAGAATGACCACCAGGTGACTGTCATCACGCAGAATGTGGATAATCTCCATGAGCGTGCCGGTTCCTCTCATGTCATTCATTTGCATGGGGAACTTAACAAGGTCTGCTCGATAGAGAATCGAACGACATGCGTGAAGGAATATCCGCTGACAACGCCTATCAAAGTGGGTGATAAGGCAGAGGATGGGTCACAACTGCGACCCTATATCGTGATGTTCGGTGAATATATCGACAGTATGAATGTGGCCATCGATTATGTTAGCAAGGCTGACATCTTTGTGGTAATCGGCACCTCGCTGAAGGTCTATCCGGCAGCGGGATTCATCAACTACGCTCACCACGAGGTTCCTAAGTTCGTGATTGACCCAGGGGAAATGGATCAATGCACACAACTGGGCTTCACTCATTTCAAGACTACAGCCACAGCGGGCATGAAGATGCTTCTGGAGGCGTTCAAGGAATTATAGATAAAATAATAATGCAATATGGATAAGAGTGAAATACTGGCAGCAATTAAAAAGAAGGTATACTATGCAGAACTGCCGTCAAAGATGCACGTGAGCGTCATGGATGACACTCTACATCTCATCATTGATGCAGATGGAGTCCTTCAGAATATGCAGAACGACGCATCGGCTTTCGAGGGATGGGTGTTCTGCATCAAGTCATTCATTCCGACCATAACAGATGTTGTCATTGACTGGGATAATCCCGTTTTCTCTCTGGATGAAAAGGTTCAAGCTAACCAGAGGAAACACTTCAATCGGTTCTTATTGCGTATCGTATGGTTTATAGAGAATTATTCTTGGGCTTCCGTTGTCGAAAGCAAAAAAGAGACCGTTGAGATGTTCGGTCGAAGCATCAACCAGCTCACACTAAATTTCCCGCTTCAAGACAGCAAGGACAAAAACGAGAAAGGTGAGAATGACAGGGCGATGAAGTATGAGGCTATGCTCGAAACGGCGGTCTACCAATACCTCTCCACTTTAGGCAATGCCAATCACCAACTACCAATGGGCTTGTTTGACGGAGCCGTGAGTAAAGTCACCACCATTACCCCTGGAGGCGCAAGTCAGGCAGACCTCTGGAGGATTGACCATGACACGTTCTATGTATATGAACTTAAAGACTGTATCAATTCGGACAATACTCATGTTGGCATCATCACCGAACTGATGTTCTATGCCAACGTCCTATATCGCTTACTCATCACTCATGCAATTCAGTATCCGCCAGAAACAGATAAGTTCCGCACAGACAAGAGAGAAAGAGCTTCTAGGGGGCTTGAACATATTCTGGATGCCATCCATACACAGTCCATCACACAAATCAAGGCAGTGCTTCTGACTGACAGACTGCATCCACTCATCGAATATGCAAAAGAACAACTATTGAGTGACATGAACCAAGGAATGGCTGCCATCGAGTTTGAACATTCAACCGTGTTGCAACTTATGCCAGCAGAATTTATACCTGCACCGACATACAAAGAACTGCAGGGAGCACAACAAATCAAATTGCTTCAGACATTGCCACAGTTCAAGGGCATAAAAGGTGGTGGGACATGAAAAGCTGGTTTGCAGAACATCCAGTTACCCTACATTATCGAAGATGGTCAAGAGGTGACAAATATCTATCCTTCAATTCGTGAAGCTGCAATAGAGTATTTCCGAAAGAATGGCATTGGATGGTGGAAAAGTCATGATGCAGTCAACGTTCCTACCGGCCACATGCTTTCATCCCAAATAAGCTGTGTAAACCATCTGTTCCCATTTATGAAGGATGAAGAATCATCAGATCTTCTGTTAGTGCTCAATTCTATCCAGCATAAATACCATTTCACGAGGATTATACCCAATCCCTTAGACAGAACCGATTGCAACGGTAATGTATGTTTTGAATTTGTGTGGAAAAATCGTTCTTTGCTTGGTGAAAGGACAGAAAAGCGGGGAGCCATGTGTACCTCCATTGATGCCGTCATATATGCTGAAACAGTTGACCGTAAGCGAGTACTCATCCCTATCGAATGGAAATATGTGGAAACTTACGAACATAAACGTGCTCCACAGGTTTCAATCGAACGCTATCCATCACGCATCCACTGCAATTCCAACATTTCAGCTTGGAACGAGACTTATGAGTACGATCCTCTCTATGAACTGGTGCGTCAAACCCTGTTGGTAGAGAATATTATTTGGTGCAATGACACAGCTTTGCCCGCTGACGACTACTTGCACATCAATGTTATTCCCAATGGCAATGAAGAATTACGTAAGGAAATCAGCACCTATGCACAAGGACTGAAAGATGCCAGAAAATTCATTGTCATCGACCCCAAGCAACTGATGTGTCCCATCAAGGACACACATTCAGACTTATACAACTACCTTGATGCACGATATTGGCAATAAAAGAAGAGAGGAAAAGACATGGCATATACATACAAATACCCAAGACCGGCAGTGACGGCTGACTGCGTGGTGATGACGATAGAAGCAGAGCCGAAGGTGCTGCTTATCCAGAGAGGTTTAGAGCCATTCAAAGGAGCATGGGCATTCCCTGGTGGTTTCATGAATATGGAAGAGACAACAGAGCTGTGCGCCATCCGAGAGCTGGAGGAAGAGACAGGATTACATCTGTCGGATGTCCATCAAATTGGAGCATACTCCAAGGTCGATCGTGACCCAAGAGGGAGAACTATAACTGTTGCTTATCTGGCCATCATCGATGAACCTGTTGCCGTCACTGGGCAGGATGATGCTGCCAAAGCAAAATGGTGGCCTGTTGATGCACTTCCCTCCTTGGCTTTCGACCATAACGAAATTATGGCAGACGCAATGGAATTATATAATCAAACACGGAAATCTATATGAAATACGATTTACAAAGCTGCATCAGACGGTATAATACAGGAGAAATGCTTGAATACGTATTCTTCTGGGGACATCACTCAAAATCTGGTCAAGTGACCAAGGCATGTTTCAGTCAATGGTATCCATGTGCCTTTGAGGTGGATGGTATCACGTATAACTGTGCGGAACAATACATGATGGCCGAGAAAGCAAGAGTGTTCAATGACGAGGAGGTGTTGTCAAAGATTCTTGTAACATCCAATCCCAAAGACATCAAAGCTCTTGGACGAGAAGTCAAGAACTTCGATGCCATGAAATGGTCATCCGTTTCTAAAGACATCGTTGTGAAGGGAAACTTACACAAGTTTGCTCAAAACATGGACTTATTCCATTTCCTTCATGAAACAGGCAACAACGTCCTTGTTGAAGCAAGCCCATACGATACTATCTGGGGAATCGGAATGCAAGAGTCGGATGAAGGCATTATCAATCCTCACAACTGGAAAGGTCTCAACCAACTAGGATTCGCCCTCATGGAAGTTCGAGATGATTTGATAATTGAGTAAGCCCAAACTATTTCTTATTGAATTCCTGAATCTCTTTAATCATATCTTTCACATCCTGATTGACTTGAAGGAAGTTAGCGTATAAGATACGCTCACGCACTTCTGGAGAATCAAAATGATAGAACTGAGGGATAGGATAATTAGCATAGTCCTTCTCCTCCTTAGAAATTTCGTCCATATCGAAGTTTGTCTTACAGAAGAACTTGCTGGTTTGAAACTCTTCTGACTCCTGAATGTCCATAGTCCCTCCCCTACCTGTCTTTGTCTTTACGAAATCGCGAGCAGTCTGACCACATATCCAGCCTGTTGCCATATCAGCAATCTTAGAGCCAGGAACAAGACTATCCATATTCTCATTGAGGTTGACAGAGGTACGGTCACGGTCGATGGTCACACCTTTCTTTAACTGCACGACCTTACCGAAGATGTCATTGGACAGCCATTCAAGGGTTTCCTTGGCTCTTGCAGAACCACTGACAACATTACCGACTGTGGTAATAATCTTCTGCATACCAGTCTTGCCATAGTCGGCTTCCAACTGCGGCAGTTCCTGAAAGCCCAAGGCTACACTGACCTTATTGCTTCGAGCCGTTCCTATCAGACGGTCTATCTTATGGAAATACAACGTAGGCAGCTCATCAACGATGATGCTGACAGGAATATTCTTGCCTTGACCTGTATTGACACGGGTGACAAGTCGATTCAATATCAAAGCGTTCAAAGCGCCAATGATACTTTCCATCTCCGGGTCATTGGCTATCAGCAGATAACTCGGATGTTTCGGGTCTGACACCTTCAAGTCGAAGTCATCACCGTCCTTATGGAAAATCCAATAAGATTCCTTGGTTGCAAGACGTGAAGTGAAGACACGCAGCGTACCAATCATACCTTCCAACTGCTCCATTGCCTTATTCTCAAATGCCGTCTTGAATGGGCCAAGAAGTGGTGCCACCTCCGTATCGGTCATCAGAACCTCAAAGATGGTTTCATAGCTTTCATTCAGGAATGACAGGATATGTGGCATGTCGCTATATTTGCCCAACCAATATGCTGGAATCGTTACATTACCCATTGCGTCACGAACAACACCTGTTGGTTTTACCATGCCTGTCTCCGGGTCAATGGTCTTGTCAAAGTTTAACTCCTGACCATTCTCGTCATAAGGTCTCTTCTCATAGTTGCAGAAGAAATAGATGCAGGCAGCAAGGAAGTTGACAGCTGAAGTTTGGAAGAACTGGTCACTACCTCCACCACCCTCTTTTTTGCCTTTCTGCAAAGATTCAAGAAGAGTTTCGGCTGTTTCACTGGCGGCAGCCAGATTACCGATGTACTTCAGTTGGATAGGATTGACACGACGGCTGTATTCGACATTCACGAAATTGATGATGTTGAACTGGCAGTCTTTCGGGGTCTTTCCGGCTTTCTTGTTAATGCGGTAGTGGTAGTACAGTTTCTGAGCAAGTGTAGGGAACTTGTAATCATAGACGACCATGGCAAACCCCTTTGCACTATGCTGACGGATAAAAGGTTCGATAATTGAGAACGTCTTACCTGAGCCAGGTGTACCAACGACCCATGTACCACGGAACGGATTGATGACATTTACCCATCCCTTTCGGAACTTTCCTTTATAATAATAGCGCATCGGGATATTGACACTATACTTATTCTCTACCTTCTCCTCCATCTGCTCAAAGCTCTCGTTCTCGAAATTGAAACGGTCTTTCAGCAAGCCATCCTTCAGGTATTTAGAGATATTGTCAAGTGCAACATGAACCAACACAGTACCAACCACAGACATTACGAAATAAATCCATGTGCTGCTGTGGAGTGTGAAGAAGGTTGGACTCCAATGACGATTAAAGACCCAGACGGAGAAGAACATGAGTATCACACCAAACGTAATGGGATAGATGACCATACGCTTGGCATTGAACTCCAAATGCTTCTTATTTCTAGTGCCGACACAAGTAACGCATATCATCAGGAAAGTCATGATCTTACTGCGAAGCATGTGGCCGTCCTGGTAAACATCCATGAGTTTGAGCCTGTCATGGATGTCAACGAGTATTCCACCCCAGAAGTCCAGGACTTCCGGGTTTATGGCATATTCAAAGAACTCAACTACCAAAGAGAGGTAGATGAAAGTACGGAATATCTTATATAGCGACTGAAGGTCTTTGCTTTCTTCCATCACTTATGGTTTTGTTCTTCTTTGTTCAAACGAATCATCATTATTGGTCTCACTGGCAATGAAGTATGCTTGTCAGTGCTTTCAAAACGACCTGAATAGAGGCTGAAACGCCATGCTCTGTCTGTGGCAGCCCCTTCACATTCTGTACTCGTCCAGTACCAGCAATCAACAGAGTCAACAGGAAGGACTACCCCTCCACATCGCTCGATAGTTGCATTGACGATATGCCTTGCCGCATAGAGTTTATACATTTCACAGACGGATGGTATGAAATACTTGGCTTGCACACTTGATGCTATAGGGGATTCTATCTTACCGTAACGCAAGGCCGTCGTGTTTGCCTCACCATCGCAAGCATTGATGTCAGTGGAAGTTCCCTGAGCAACATAGATAGTGTCTGGATTGCTGAAAGCATCCTGAAAAGAGGCATTCAAACTGACGGCATAGGCGATACCTGATATTTCATCTGCTGCATCTACTAGAAAAGAACAGCTTCTGGAGTATTGCCGTTCTCAATACATTTTTCATACGTGGTGACATCACCATTGGTGCTATAGACCATGCCCGGCATCCAGCTATGCCAGGAGAAATCTTCCTCGAAATGTTCATCACAGGAAGTCAGCAGCATAGTTGCCAATAAAGCATAGAATAGCTTCGTGAATATTCTTGTCTTCATAATAACTCGTTTTTTATCGTGAACCTGTTGGAAGTTTAATGCCTAACACAATACCTGTACGAAACAGGTCTTCACCATTGATGCACAAATCTGTCTTCACCTGCCAATAGAGCTGCCATCCATGACGGAGGACATAGTTATGCTCATAACCAAGGTTTGCCCAACCTACTACCTCATGGGTGTCACTGCCAGCACTGGCTCCGATACGCAGACTGCCATACTTGTTTCTAGAACGTACCACACATGGCTTATAGGCAACACCTAATCCCCATGTGCGATAGTTGTTCCAAAAGGATTCTTTGGTGACGTGTCCGGCAGATTCATCCTTCGCCCACTTGACATAGCCATTGGCAAAGTATTCCCAGGCATTGTGGTTCTTTGTCTCATGCTCCACGGCAAGGGTTACATCAAAGCCTCTCTCATAGAGCGCACCAACGCCCAATGAGAGACGGTTGCCGTGACTCTGTGCTTTACCTGTCACTGCCAGAAACAGCATGGCAGAGACAAGTAACGGCTTCATATTACTTATTTTCTTCATAGTTCACTCGTTTTTATTCTTCCATCAGTATGGCCCTATTAAACGAATCGGCACTGAGCACATCCTCATACTCAATACTGAGATTGATGGCACGGCCACTTATCTGCTTCTCACTAAGTTCTATAGTCAGGATTTTGTCATTGGGAAAAGTCATCTTCTTCAAGACAATGACATTCCTGTACCCATAGCGGAAAGATTGTGTTGGATCAAGAACAAGTTCCGGTTTCAACTCAATAGTCTGCACAGTCGTTGCTTTAGAGGTTTTCTTATCATTGAGCTTAACCCTTAACTGGTCTATATCAAAACGGATGTTAGTCCTATTCTCCACAGAGAAATCAATGAAGAAATACTCCCCAACACTATAGATGTTATTCAGGCGCATTATCATACGGTGCATCTTGGTTGATACGTTGCGAAAACGTGCTGGCGACGCCCAGATTTGACGCGCATACCGTGTCATATCTTCTGTTGACATGCTGACGGCAGGATTATTATACGGAACTCGCTCGTCCAAGGAAATCGTCTTCTCTGTCACTGCTTCATCCATATGGGAAGTATAGATAAGAGCATACTGGGTACGGTAACGCTCCGTAACGATAGTGACAACGGCCAACACGTCGCCGTCATGATGTACGTCCATGCCCTCCTTGGGTTTGAGACGGACTGTATTGTTGATAGGCTGGTCACCGGCCACCTTGTCAGTGCTGATGTCCACAAAACGGACGGGCTCACTGGCAGTAATGACAGTGGTTACATTCTCGTTGACGGTAAGATATAGCATATCGTCCATCGTCGTCTGTGCCATAGTTGGCACAACGGACAGCAGCATAAAGACTGCCGTGCCAAACATTTTTGATAGTTTCATATTGATATTCATTTTGTTTGTCTCTTTTCCTTGGAATTGATTAAGTAAACCTGAGTACCATACTTGATATTCACCTTATTCTTGCGAATGTTCTTTGAGATGGCATTGGCAGTTTTCTGATAAGCATTCTGAAGGGCTTGCATTCCCCAGCGGCCCAATGAACTGGTGGCAGAACCGTCATTTAGGCTCATGCTTTGGCTCATTGCTCCACTCGCGACATCCTGCGTGGTTTCCCTGAAGCTGCTCCTTGGCACATACAATCCTTCCATACAATCGGTATCGTAGATGCTCAGATTAACCTTTACCAATTCGTCATCAACGAGAACACTCTTGACGGTTCCCTTAACACGCTGTTGGCTGAAACCACTCATTGTGCAATACAGATAGCTGCCGCTTGGGATAGTACGGTCGCCAACGTCGATGTCATCAAGTAACCTCAGGCGCACACGGCTTCCATCAACCGCCTTGACATTCTCATCGACAATGGCTTTAATAAGTTTATTCTGGGGTTCATTAGTGGTGATGGTGTTGAAATAATCCGAAGTCTCTTTCTGAGTCTTCACGACCTCTTCAGCTTCTGCCTCTTCCGCTATCTCGGTAACGGCATTCTCATTGATGGAGACTTCACCAACCTTTTGTTCTACCTGCTGCCGAGCCTTGCCTCCTGTTTCGGCTGCACTGTTCTCTACGGCAGACATTGCACCTGAAGCCTGGCGTTCACCTTCCATCCTCGCTTCTGCAAGTGCCTTGCGAAGTCCCTCCAGTGTCTCGTCTTCCTCTGAAGTGTTTCCACCTGTACGGTCATCGGCTAAATTATTATCTTGTGCCTGTTGCTGGCGCATCTGCTCCTGCAACTGCTTCAAACGTTCCAAAGACTCCTGTGCCTGTTTGCTGTTGGGATCCATAGCAGCGACCTCTGCATCACTGTACTGTGACGTATATTCTTCCTTGATGTCTTCCCCACCACGCTCAATGTTCTCTACGGCTGATTCATCCTTAATCTTGCCAAAGTCATTGAGCATATTGGTGTACTTGTCGCCGATACCATCACCTTTGATATTGGCATCAGGCAACTTGTCATTAAAGAACTCGGTGGTTTCCAAGTTCGATTTGTCCACCTCGGCTTTTTCCGTTCCAAAGAGGCGTATGACAAAGAAGCCCAAGAACAGAATGGGAATATACAGGATGGCAGGAAGCATATACTTCGGCTGCCGGAAGTTAATCTTTTCTGTAAGCTTCATATTCGTCTATTTGATGTGGTGTATAACTGTTGATGTCTTTCCTTTCCGTCATGCCCTGCTCATTGGGCGCATGATGACGCTTAAAATGAAGTTCCTTCTCCTGCCGTTCAACGGCACTGGAAGGCTGAGGTCGGTACTTGACTGCCTGTGTCATTCGATACAGGCTTAGTCCTACACTGAAGAGCACGAAAGAGAAAACGAGTGCCAGGAACAACTTTGTGTGCTTAGAGGCAAAACGCTGTACACATGCAGCACCCTTGTCAAGATGCAGAGTTTGAGCGAAACTCTTACCGGCTGCCACATCCCTTTCATAACGCTCCTTGTACTTCGGGTCGTCCTTATCAGGAACTTTCTCCCCGAACAGAATCTTCTTAAATCCCATATTATAATCGTTTAATAGTTCGACTTTGTACGCTGCTCCAGATCCTTGTTCAGGATAGTGCGCCAGTTAACGATAAGCAGTCCATGCGGATTGTTCTCAGTTCTCGGCACACGCTTCAGATAGCCCTCAGTGACCAATTCGCGCATCAGCACGGAAGTTCTGCGCTCGATACGCTGACGGCCATAATAGGTGAAGGACATATTCTCTTCACTGAAACGGATACTGTCACAGAAGATGCTGAAGACGGCACTCGTTCCCATGATATTGCCATAGAAACCTTTCTCCTTCAGGGCATTGTATTGTGCCAGACCTGTCTCGTCGATGAGGTACATGGCTTTCTCCATCGTGTACTTGATGTATTTGTCATCAGGTGCAAGAGTGAAGAAATAATGATGGAACATTTCGACATGGCTCTTGGCTTCCACGTCCAAGGTATCCTCCATCGTACTGCGGTTGACGAGGACGGGAACATTGCCGTCCAGGACATACACTTTCTGATGTGCATCACTGACCATTCCCCTGGCTGTCCAGATACTGCCAAGAGAGATGATCACACATCCCACTAAGAACAGGCTGCATATAATAAGCACCAGCTTAATCTTGTTTTCTAAATTCTTGATTACCATTGTATAACGATATTATATTAAACTCCTACTAAACGACCTGCCGACTGACGCATGGAGGTGGCCACACCCTCACCGAAGCTACGGGTGGAGAATGCGGTATCGCCCTCAGGTATCATCCATGCTGCAAGGTCTGGAACAAGGTTCAAGCACTTCAAGGCCACAACACTGGCCGCCATCAGATAGCCTGCCGAGAAGAAGGCATTCTGCAAGTAATTGACTACGGTCTCATCTGAAGCTGTGACAGCCGCAAGGTCGTTATATTGTATGTTGATGACTATATCAAAGAGCAAGAGGACATAGAAGCCGACGAAATAAAGCATGGCTCCATAGAAATGGACGGTGAGATACCTGATAATCCACTTGGCCCATGCCCCTTCCCATTTCGGCAAGAGGGAGAACGCCCATTGAATAGGTCCGAAAATGGTAAGCATACCCAACAGGATCTGCTGACAGTAGATGGCTCCCCACCAACCTATTCGGAAAGTGATTAACGCTATCAGCATAATTATCTTGTCGGCCAACATCACAAGTCCGGCTGTGGTACTGGTCATCTCTGCTTTCACAATGTTTTTTTCATCTTCAGCTGCAGCATCGGCATCTGTGACATCCTGCACACTACTCTGGGTGAGCAAGGCACTGACGGCATTGCTGGCCGCCCTGATGGTGGACATGGGATCAGCGGCTTCGTCGCCTAACTGATACATCAGCTGCTGTACGTCCTGCATCCTGTCTTCCACCTGTGCTGCCTCGGCTTCATAGAGGTCATGGGTGTAACTGCCTATGGCATTAGGTATATAGCTCAGGAAGTCCAGAGCACACCAAGAGCTGTGACCTCCTGCTATACCAGTGTCCGATGGTGGGTACCACCAGCAAAGGACAATGCTGACAACTAACGGCTTGAACAGTTTCATCACATCCAATGGCTCACGCTTTACCATCATCTTATAGGCCATGTGTGCACAGACGATAATGGCGAAGAGTCCTGCCAAAGCCATAGACATCTGGAGAATCCACCAAAACGGCCCCTGACCGCCCGTGAACGTGGCATCGGTCAGAAACTCGTTGGTTCTGAATATCACGTCATCAATCTCTTCTTCAAGGAGGTTAATGCCGAAATCAACAGCGGTACTGTCATTACTCATATTACTTCTTTCGTTTAAGGATTATTTGATACTCGTCTGGTACTGCCTTCATGGGAGGCATCACGCCAACGGTTATAACCAGCTGTCGCATTCTCACTGACACGGTGCTGGAAACGCGACATGGCTTGAACAAGGTGGTCTGCCTGATTCTTTGTAGTCAGGTATCGCACTCTAAGCAAAAGATGGTCATTGCTCTTGACAATCTCATCATAAATGGCGAGATACTGCTTCTGACGTTCACTATTGGGCATATATGCTTGCCGGGTGGCTTTGATAGCGAAGTCATACATCTGGCCAAGTTCTGTCCAGTTGGTGATTTCCTCTGTCTGAGCCTTCCCATTCAGAGCGTTGATATTGTTTTTGAAGGCAAGCAGCTTGCTTTCAATCTTGTTTTCTTCCGTGACCCAAGCAAGGTCAACCTGGCGGTCTGCGATATTGGCTGCTTCAATCTTAGCACGGCCTTCAAGGTCTGCCTGAATACTGTCTGCATATTCCACCTGTGGAATAGAAGCGGTATTGGCTGCAATACGCAAAGTGTTCTTAACAGAAGTGGCAGCTTTGGCTCCGTTCTTGTACCTCCGATGGGTAACGGTATAGTAAAGCTCTGGAGTCAAATTTCCCGCACCCAGTTCCATGACCTGAATCTGCCCCTGCTTGGAGGCATCGTGATTGTAGGTCATGGACTGAGCATGGGACTCAATACAAATGAAAAGTATAGCAACAGCCGATATGAAGATGCTCTTTCTCATATTATTTTTCTTTACGTTAATAATCAAGAATGTTTCCTGCTTCCATCCATCGATCAAAGGCTTCCGTTGCCATCTGACGAATGGTTTTGGAACGGTATATCTCAGACTTCCAATAACTCGTCCTCGCCTGTATGAACTTCCAGGTCTGGTAATAGGCACTGTTCACGATGTCCTTGATACGGTCAAGTGACTTGTTGATATTGTCAATCATCAGCATTAAGGAGGCAGTGGTGCAACAGACCTGGCCACTGGCATAAGCCGCCAACACACAGACGGAGGAATAAAGATTCTGACATTCCTCTGCAAGATGGGAAACAGCCCTGGCATTGACGGCAAGCAGTAACGTGTCTGCACTTTCTATGCGCCCACGCTGGATGATCTTTTCATTGAAGTCTTCGAGCATCGTCTTGTATTTGCCTATCTTCTCCGAAACATTATCATAGGTACGATCATTGAATCCTGTGCTGACGGTGCTGTACACAAGGTCAATGATGTCAAAGGCACGGGTGTACTTGTCTAATTCAAGATTGATATCCCTGTACTCCCGATGAGTGACCTTGCTGGCCTTGTGCAGGAGGGCATTGCTCTCTTCCAAGGTGGCACGGGCAAGAAGGAGGCTACGCTGCTTCTTGTGGTCGTTGATGTAAGCTTCAATGGTCGGTATGTCACGAGGGACTAACTGAGCCATGACAGCCTTGGGACACAAGGTAGTCAGGCAAAGCAATAGGATGATATGTCTCAACTGTCTCATTGCTAATCGTCTTAGGGTTCAACATCATCATAATAATTGTTCTCTTCCTCCCAATCGTAATAGTCACTGCCTCCGTTGTGCATCCAACGGCGACGACTCTTTTCTGCGATATTCATCTTGCGGTTCTTGTCAGCATTGAGCTTGGGTAACAAGTCGTGTACCCAATCCCTGACTGTGTGCTTATAATGGAGGAACTTCTCTATCGTTGCCAGATCTGTGTATATTTTAGCAAGCCTTGCCTCAATGCCTCTGGCAATCTCCAGACGGTCACTTGCCCATAAGAGGTGACGGACTCCGTCTGTGTCTTCTATTTCCAGTCCTGGACGACGGCTATATTCAACACTTACCGTACATGAAGGATATTCCTGAGCAAGCTCACTCAAACGCTGGTTGACAATAGCCGCGTTCTCATCATCGGTCTTTGAAGGATCAAGTTCCATCGTTTCGCCAACGGACGTATCACTCCAGCTACTGGTCAATTCCCAATCAATCTGCACAATGGCACGGTGTATCTTGATACCAAGGAAATACTTTGGTCTTCGTGCAATAGAAACCGTTGCCTTGAAAGTAACCGTTCCCTTGACGCTACCGACAGTTCCATTGCGGATAAATGTGTAGCCCGTCCAAGAGCCGTTGTCCGTCCATGTGATTCCATAGGCATCCTTCATGGACTTCATCAACTGCGGTATTCTGGTATAGTCATCAGTCTGGGCACGCTCCCCTTCCTCTGCTTCAGAAATGGCGTTTCTGGTGTCAATAATACTCTTGTTAATCGTGTCGAGTTGTGACTGTAAATCGCGTATCTTCTGTTTGTTGCTGTTGTAAGTGGCTTGATACAGGTTATATTCCTCAGTGGTTGTCGCCTGGGACATCTTACGGAGCAATTCACTATTCTCTGCATTAAGGGCATCCAACTGGCTCTGCAGATGGGCCGCCTCCTGTTGTAACTGTGCAATTTTAGCCTGTAGCTCACCGGTGTCTATCTCTGATGTTCCTGTAAGCGTTGTGTACATAGAACATTCCTTTGTGTGGCTACCGGGACTACTTCCACAGTGACTGCATTTATAGGTGGTACTGCCCTTACCCAAAGTGCCTCCATCATGGCATGTGATGCTGAAAGTGGCAGATGCAGCTCCAGCGATCTTCTGAGCATTAGATGCCTGATAGTAGTTTCGGTTATCATAACCGATATAATAGGTATAGTTGCTCTCCGTCGGATGGGTGGAGATATAATCATTCAATTCGGATGTGTTCTCAATGTCACGATGGTCACCGTTTTCATTATACTGATTCAGACGAGCATTCATCTGAGCCATGAACGTGTTCCAGTCCATACTATAGCTGTCAAAGACTGCTTCATAGACCTCTTCTTTGACATTCCACGACTTTGTAACTTGGATGCTATAGGCATAAGCCTTGGCATACTGACCACTTTTTGACTTGCTCAATATGTAGGCAAGAGGTGAATAATAGATGGAATAGCTGAAGCCATCACCACTGGCATTCAATTGGCGTACCCTCTCACGACTCCACCCTGCGTAACCCTCAGAATTTAGCAAAGCGGCCTCATACTGAGCGGAACTTGGATAATAACTGGGATCATTGGTGCTGATTCTGTACCATTCGCCGCCATTGATGATACTATTGTCATCCGTAGGAGGATTATAGTCACAAAGCGTCTCACTCCCGGCATCCCTACGATAGATATAAACACGCTGAGTATAATAACTGCCCTGAGCAGCAGAAGCCCAGTCATCTATCCACCGAGTGAGATTATAGTCACTCAGATTGAACAGATTGCCGATATTCTCCTGTCCTATCACTGTAGTCAGAACTTGTGTTGCGGATAAGTCTTTGTACTCTTCATACATGTTCCTCACATTATCGGCAAGGGTGAGCACACTTCCCACCTTCTCCATGAACGTGCCACCAAAACTTGTCCCTTGGAGCAGCTGATTCACACCATTGTTATATCCGGCATTGGCAAGGCCAACACCTTTGCTGATGAGATTGTCAAGGTCGGCTTTCAAGTTATCCTCGGAAAACGCCCCTTCAATGTCATCGCCCAGGTGCTCGAAAAGTTCCTTCCAGTCTATGCCTCCTAATTTGGCCAAGTTGAAAACTGCTTTCAGTTCTTCAGATATCTCCAGAAAGGCAATATCATTAAAGCTTAGAGTACTGTTCGTGACAATGTTCTCAAACTGCTGACAGAGAGATTTGACATCATCACAGGTCTTCAGAAGGTAACTGCCCCAATAGATAGCTGTCGAAGGATCTTCTATCATAAGCTGGGCGCATACGACTATCTTTGGTATAATACGCCGTGAGACAATCTTATAGATACGGTTGTAGTAGTAGTTTTCCTGACGGTCATCCCATAAATTGAGATTAGTGAGTGCTTTCCTGTCAAGGTATTTTGAAGAAAAGATACCGGCACTGGCAACTTCGGCAGCTTTGTAGCTGTCATAGATCTTCTGAAGGTTCTCATTATGAAGAGCCTCCATAGCAGCCTCGGTAGTGAAAGCCTCAGACATGGCTTCCATTGTGCCGTAGTCCACATTGATGCTATAGTACTGAGCCTTGACACTCACAGGGAATGCCAAGGTCAGTAACACGAACAATATGGACAGCGTCTTCCTCATAATTACTAATCTTTGTTTTGGTAATGTTTTTTAAGGACACCTATGAAATCATCAGCTGCCACCAGAGCCAACTCTGCGCTTTCCTTGGAAAAGTCTGAAAACTTATTGAGATAAATCTCTTTTGCAATTTCATATCTACGTTCTTCCCACTCAGAATCAGTCAAAACAAAGGAATGGTATCTTTGATACTCCTCGATGCTCTTTTCATCCATTTCTAGCTCCAGGCCATAGTCTGCCAAGGTTGCCTCAATAGCACGAATAGTCCGAACACCACAACTCCTTATACGAAGGAATGCGTTGCGACTCATTTTACACAAGTCAAGGACAGTTTCAATCTCATAGAAACGAAAAGCATTATGAATACGGATGTCGTTTCCTTGTCCGAATTCAATCTTATCAATGGGGGTACATAGATCAATATGCTTATATTTTTTAATCATAATTTTCTATTTTAAGTTTAACACGTGTCCTGCCTGGTTGACTTTTTGAGCGAAAGCCAGTGACTTGCTGATGCCGGACTTGTTCCAGTCACGAACATAGACTTCTATGGCTTTCTGATGAGAGCATTTCAGTTCTCTCTTATAGAGTTTCAGGGCCTCTTTCTCTGCTCGTTCCGTTGTATAGGTCATATAGCATTCCCTCGGTTCTTCAACACCGAAGACATCGCTGGCGAGACCACGACGAATGAACACTTCACGGAAGAAAGCCCTGCCTTCCTTGTTCTCCAGTCGATTGATGGTAAATATCTTGCGGCATTCTACATCGGTCAAGCCCAGGACTGCCTTGATTTCATCAAAACGTTCCTTGAACTTACCCTGGTCAAGCAGCATGATAACATCTGAGTTATTGATGATGGCTTCCTTGACAATGGGGCTGCCAATGATGTCCTGGAGTTCCTGTGTAACTACCCCAACCATTGCCCAGAACTTTCTAGTTGTCTTATAGAGATACTTGATGTACTCTGCCATCATGGGAGAGGCAACGGCTTTCCACGCCTCCTCGATGACAAGCACCTTACGGTTCTTCTTGATACGCATCTTCTGAATGAAAACGTCCATGATGATTAGCGTCACCAGTGGGAATAGCAATGGATCATCCTTAATGGTGTCAATCTCAAAAACGATGAAGGTCTCATCGAAAAGCGTAGAGTCCAGATTCTCGTTCAGGGTACGCTCATGACTGCCTCCCCTGTAGAAGTCCATCAACATATAGTTATAAGTTGATATATCTATACCGGCAATCTTATTCTCGTTACAGATATACGGTATGCGCTGAGTACTGTACTCGTAGAAGGAGTTAAAGGACAGTTCCTTAACCTTCAGTGCTTTCCTGCGGTCTTCCATCTCCTTGATGCGCTTATTTATCCGTGCCTCCACTTCCTCGTTGGTGTCTGTGGCACTGCCTTGTGTTGCTGTTTCAATGAGGAACTTCTTATGTAAGGCATCCCTCTGAGAGGCAGAATAGCCTTTGAAACCAACAAAATAAGCTTCATAGTATTCAGTAATGACCTGCTCGATAAGACGGTCTTCTGTCTTGCTCACTTCGCCGTTACTACCTTTCCAAATGAGCATGATGAGATTTTTCAGGAAACCTATTTTTTCCACGTTCAGCTCTTCTCGCTGGATGCGGAACGGGTTCATCGTGATAGGATTCTCCTCGGTATAACTGATATACTTACCACCGACATACTCACAAAGACCTTCATACGAGTTACCTGTATCGACCATGACAACATCTGTATTCTGCTCCCAAAGCTGTCTTACGACACTATTCATGTGGAACGACTTGCCGCTTCCGCTTGGGCCAAGACAGAAAAAATTAGAGTTATCCGTTAGCTTCTCCTTGCCCTCTTTTCCACTGATGTCAATGGCAACGGGCACACCCTGACGGTCTGTATAATAGACCTTCAAAGGCGTTTCCTCACTCTTGGTCATCCTCTCCTTGTACATCATACAGCAAGCAGCATCGCTCAGTGTCAGGAAACGGTCATACTCTGCATTAAGGCCATAACAATTACCAGGGAACGAGTTGACAAATAGTTCCAACTGATTGTAAGCACGTTGGCTGATATGGATTCCGATACGACCAAAGGCATTCTCCAAATGGTTGGTACACTTCTGGAGATCTGCATCGGCTGCAGTGGTAATAATCAGGTTGAAATGGCAATAGACCAGCTGTTTGTTCTCTCTTGCTATCAGTTCTTCAACCTGCTTTATGTCATCCACGGCAATCTGATTACTTGGATTGGGCAAAGAGGCATGGCGGTTCTTTTTCTTGGCGAGCTTACTCATCTCCTGCTTCTGGTTAGGGATGAATATGACTTGATTGAAGACAACACTCTGTGCGCCTGGTATGCTGTCAACAAGTGACATCAAATCCACAGGCATGGTGATATTGTTAACTTCAATATTGGTATATGGACGTATCAAAGCCGGAAGGATAATGCTATCCACATCGACAAGGCTGTACACCTTAAACTTTCTTGGGCCAATGCCGATACTTTCGTCCTTGACATTGAAATTGTTCAACGAAACATGTCTGTCCGTGAAGTTCTGGGCAAGGTAACGGTCAGCATATTCAGTAGCCTGAGACTTATTCAAGAACTCGGAATGTATTCCGCGGTCTCTGAGCTGATCCTTGACCTTGTTAATCTTTACCTGAAACTCTCTCCATTTTCTGTTATCAAAGCTGAAGAGTCTGCTTTTCTTGTTTTCCTGCATGATAGTAATAAAAGTGGTACAGTCTGTATGCTCCCTTCCCTCAAAATAACGGAAATAGCTTTCAGACAGAAACTCTCTGTTCCCGTCTGCCTCGCCCTTAAACTTTTTCTTGGTAAAGATGTCCTGCTTGTGGATGGCATAGCCATCGCCCAAGGTTGCCATGACTGCCGCCATGAGACTCGAATACTCATAGTAGCTGTCGATATTGGCACAGAACTTCTGAACGGGATTCTGCATGGCAAGAATAGCAGAGTATTCGCCAGTCTTGGTATAAAGCACACCAACACCATCCACGTCCTCGACCGAGAAGTAGATGTCCTTGAATATCTTTGCCCGTTTTCCGCCTGTACCGAATGCGGAAACGGAAATTGCCATGCCAATCAAGATGGCGATGAAAATTAATATGATATAAACTGCCATGTACTTTCTTTCTTATTTGAGATTTAATAAGGGCAGCCGGCAGTAACCGACTGCCCTCATCCAAATACTCTGGCAACTACGGTTAGTTACAGTTTACACAGCGTGGCATAGACGAAAACACCCTTGTCGCCTTTCTTGGAATGAAGGCCACGACGCTGTTTCACCATGATTATGCCGACACCTGTACTGATTGACAGCACGGCAAAGGCAAGACCGATAATGAAACCAGTCAGCGCATAGACCAGCATGAAGCCAAGGATTCCGACAGCAGCGGTAATAGCCGCCCAGGTGATGTAGACGCTGATAGCGCCGACAATGGCCACCACTCCTGCCAGAGCGTAGCAGAGGTTTACCACATAGGGTACGTATGCCGCAATCTGCGTAGCTACTTCCTCCATGGCACTGGTTCCTGCATCATAGCCGGTGTTAGCCAGCGACTGAGCGAAGGCACCAACAGGCGAAAGGATGGCGATACATACGGCCACGACTCCTGTCTTGACACGTGACCCCATGCCCTTTACCCAATCTACCGTAGAAGTGATAGCGTTCTTGAAAAACTGTTTCATTGCTTCTTGACGTTTTTTTTGGTTTAACATTCCGTGAATTAACTCCTATTGTGGTTCGCGAATACAATATTCTAAAATATGAAATTCATGTTCTGATAACCGAAGAAGGCTGGCATGACTATCATCGCTCCTATCATAAACAGGATGCCACCGAAAAGCATCATAATACTCTTGGTGATGTCGCCCTCGTGGTTGTTCATCTTGATGTATATCTGCAAAGCTGAAACGATAACCATGATAGCAGCCACAGCGTAGAGAATATCAACCGTATAAATCATCATCGTTCCGACAAAAGAGATTGCCTCTGCCAAGCCGTCCGCACCCCAGGAATAGTCCACCGCCCCACTCTTGGCTGATGCCGTCTGGCAGACGGTAAGAGACAAAAGGGAAAGGAATACTCCGAATGGGATGTGATTAGTAGTTGGTGACTTCATCATGGGTCTCGATATTTAACTGTTCTGCTCTCTGCTCTCGTATAACACGGGTTAGGTCAAAACTGTCCATCTGATTGCCCTTGCTGGCTATAGACAGCAATGACGCATTGACCATATTTGCCTTCTCCTGGGCTTCGTCTGATACCGGCGGTTCGACTAACTCGGTGACACCATACTTAGGGGTCAACAAGTCCGGGTCGAAAGCATCATTTACATCGAAGTCTTTCTTGTCTGTATCATCTTCCGGCTTCTCCTCATAGTATTCGATGCCAGGCACAGGCTCTTCTTCATCCTCCAACTCCGACGTTTCTTCTGCTGATACACCATCCTCTAATGGTTCTTCAGCCACTGGCTGCTCATCATCACCTGGAACATCAGGTGCATCATCGGGTACGTCGGCACCTTCTGTGCCTTCTTCGTCAGTGGCTTCATCAATAGCGGTCTCACCCTCATCAACCGTGGTTGTTGATAATGGTTCCTCTTCATTGGCTTCTGCAATATCAACAGGCTCAGCAATAACAGGCTCCGGGGATGAGAAACTGAATCCTCCAGTCTCAGTATTCTCAATGACATTACGGGGAACAACGTCATCATCTGAATCCATATCTGAGAAGCCATCAGTGTTGATGGTTTCTTCGGTGGCAGCATCGGACTTCTGTCTTGCTGTCATGTCTATGGTTATCATGGCTGCATAGTAGAGTATGTAGCCTAATGTCAGTACGATGGCGAAAATTACGAATGTGCTCATTGCGGTCACTTTTGGTTTTGTTCGTTGTCAAAATTTCGATGCAAAATTAGAGTGATTATCCCTCTCCATCGTAAAATATAGAGAAGATACCGCAATATTTTGGGGTAAATAAATGAATTGGTTCTAACCACGAAATCAAGTAGAACCAACAAATAACCGACAAGAGCTTTTCAAGCACTCTGACAAAGCACAAAAAACGGCAGGCTCCACATTCGCAGCCTACCGTTCATTCTATATATCTATAGTGATTTTTCAGAAGAGATTCTTGGCATCCCCTTTCATTCGCCCATCTACCGGGCCATTTTTCCGCTCGTAACTTTTGATGGCCTTTCCAAAAGCAGCATTGACAACTTCCTTAATCTGCAAACCTTCACGTTTGGCGATAATACGTATCTTTCGGAGAATGTCGGACTGGACAATAGTACAGAAGCGCTCTTCCGTGACTTCTTCACTCAATTCCCTCTCTGTGTCGAGATTCTTTACCGTGACATTGGGTTCCTGATTTGCAGGCAGCTCAGAAGTCGGGGAAATTTGCGTTCCTGTCAATCCTGTAAAAAGTGCATCAAGATTCTTGTTATTCATAATTCTGCCCCCTTTCCTTCCTGGTGCATCCTTTCAAGGAACTCCTCGGCAAAACCCAGGTAATCCTTTGCTCCATTGCTTCTTGGGTCATAGTCCACAATGTTGGCATTCTCCAACGGGGCTTCTGCCAGCCGGACATTCTTACGTATCTTCGTGCGGAACACGGTGTCCCCCAAGGCCTGACGCAGGTTGTTCTCAATGCCTTTGGAGAGGTTGCTGGCCTCCCAACGGGTGATAAGGATGCCACTGACATGAGCTTGGGGATTGAGCCGGGCATGTACCATCTTGATAAAATCGTTAATCATGGTCAGCCCCTTGAACGGCAGCACCTCAGCGACCAGCGGAATAAGAATATCAGTGGATGCGGTAAAGGCATTGAGTGTCATCAGTCCCAACGAGGGTGGACAGTCAAAAAGGATAAAGTCATAGGTTTCTACGGCTTTACTCTTAATGAGAAGATCTGACAAGATACGTTCCCTTGCTATGGCAGATGACAACTCGACATCAGCCATTGCAAGTGTGAGAGAGGCAGGGATAAGATGCAGATAGTCATGAAGTATGACAATTGGGAGTGTTTCTACTTTTCCAGTCATGGCTTCATAAATGGTGGCACCATCACTGAAAGACGCAAGCGATGTTGTAAGGTTGGCCTGTGCATCGAGGTCAACAAGCAAAACCTTATAGCCCTTACTGGCAAGAATGCTGCCAAGGCTGCTGGTAGTAGTGGTTTTGCCAACACCTCCCTTATGGTTGGCAACAGCGATAATTCTTGATTTCATACGATATACACAATTATAATCTTCTATTTGGATTCCATAACGACATTATGCTCATTGTACCACTGAAGGATTTCCTTCTGAGTAGTGGTAAGCAACTGGGGACGGTTGCAAAAGGAGGCAAGCAGCTTCATGCCGTCCTTGTTGTCAGGCAAGCGAAGTACTGGAATACCACCAGTACGGGTGATACTGATGCCATTATCCTTTGCTATCTTCTCTGCCTTGTCACCACAGACCTCAATCGAATGGGTGTCTGTGAGTTGCAACACTAATACAGTGTCCGCAGGTATGTTCTTAGACTTGATATGGACAAAGGCAAGCTTGGCTTCCATCACATGATCAGCCGGAACATCGCCCTCCGTCTTGTACGTTCCTTCATTGACTGCTTCAACATGGAATAACAGCGGACGTTCCTTCGTCATGGCTTCAAGATTAAGCAACTGACCGACACGAGAACAGATTTTGTCTTCAGCAACGACTTCCTTGCGGAACTTCGGTTCCTGTGACAGACTGCCGGTATTCTCCTTGGCAGTCAGAATATAGCCGTTCTCCACTCTTTCCAGAGTGAAGAACAATGGAAATGGACTATTCTGTTGGTTCATATTCTATTGGGTTGGATGATTGGTTTTCAGGAAAAGACCTGCCAACACGTTCTTTCATCGTGCGCAGGTCGATGTCATAATTGGCACAGATGCTTTCATATTCAAAGGCAAGGACACGCTCCTGGTCATAGAACAACTCACAAATGCCGTTCTCATTGGTCTTACGGACGGGATTGCCAGTCTCATCATAGACATAGAACTTCAGGGCTGAGTGGGTCTTACCAAGATACTCCGAGGTACTGGTCAGGTATGACAACAGAGACTCGTCGGGTATCATCTGCTTACCCTCACGCTTTGCCTGAATATTGGCTTTGGCAAGACAAATCTTCTCGCGAACAAAGAGAACGTAGGTGTCCTTCCCGAAATCGATGGTCTTAGGTGGAGATTTTTTCTGGCTTACCTTCAGGCTACCGACATAACTGATCTTGTAGTCCTGACCTTCCTTGATGTCACCCAACTGACGAGACTTGGAGAACATAGACCAAAACATACTAATCTCATCAGTACTGTTGCAAAGCGAGAATTGGTATTCAAGACCTCGAAGACATATATCCTTGACTCTCTTTGCATTGAAAGGCAACCCTTTTACAAATGGTTCAAGCGTATAGAAGGTGGCCAGCATCATTGCCCAGTTGTTGATGAAACGCTCACCGATAACATTATAATCCACCTCATCCTTGATTTCGTTCAGTGCCCGTTCCCAAGCCTTTTGCCATCGAGTCTCAAAGTTATCACGGAAATGCAACAGCTCAACAGTTATGTTTGTCGGACAGGCATTACGAAGCTGAATGAGCTTGTGAAATTTATCCGTTTCCTCTTTGGTTCGCTCACTTCGTTGGGATTCCAGGAAAAGGACACGGGAGAACAGCGCAGCATCGGCGGTCGGCATCTCCTGACCAGTCAGTATCACTCCACAATCAACATTGGTACTTTCCCTTCGCTCACCATCTGCACTGCGTTTAGAGCGTCCAGCATTGTCATAGATACCTTTAAGAAAGTCAATGTGCTTATGGCTGAGAGAGTTCTTGTATTCATCGAAGTGGACAATCATGTTGCTGACCTCCGCGCACTTATCACCCATTGCATAGTAAGTAGTGCTCTCCAGATTACTGACCTCCGGATTGCGCTGAAACAGGCTGATGATGCTTATGGCAAACTCCGTCTTTCCCGTGCCTTTCTTACCATAGATATTCAGCAAAGGAAAAGAGCGCGTACTGTCGATGATGATGTCACGGAACAGGGAAGCCATATAAAAGCAAAGCGCCACCACCCCATTGTCACCATAAAGCTCGACTATAAGCGAAAAATACCGCTCCAGAGATGTATCCATATTTGGCTTGTGCATAAAGCGACGTTCGTTGACAAACCCCGTGCGGTTTGACTTATGGATCTTAGACATGGCTGGCAAGTAGAAATTCTCAGTATCAAGACGGATGATGCCATATTCGTCGACCGGCTGCCACTTGCCACCATAGACAATACCATTGCAGAAAGCATAAAAGCCCTTTTCGCCGATGTTGTTCCACCCCATCTGAGGGACACGAAGGGCTTCCTCGGTCTTTTCATACATGAAGGCTTTCAGCAGTTCGTATTTTTCCTGCTTCTCAAAGAAACGGAAATTACCCTTTCCCTCTATATGGTCTTTGAAACGATCGAGTTTTGTGACATCCATCTGGCGCAGCTCAATAGTTTTGCGGATGCCGCTCTCATTCTCCAACTCGAAGATACGGGTTGGCGACTTGTCATCAGCAATTAGGAACAGTGGATGGATGACGAAGTTAGTCCAGTCCCGTTCCCGTCCCTGCTGGTCAAGGTCGTAATAATGACGACCACGACGATAGAAACGGTAGCCCTCCAGCTCGTCATTCTTCTGCATGGCCTGACGATGTCTCTGCTCCTGAAGCCGCCTTGCAGCGTCGGCAAGGGCAGTCTTCCAGACAGCGGCCTTCCTGAACTTGCCTTTCAGGTCACCAAGCAAGGAGGCTTGCATGACATCGCTCTGGACATGAACCAACAGGTCACAGACTTCACTGATAGTCTTCAGTTGATCATCGTTCGTGCCATCCAAGTCATAGTGCTTGTCGGCATACCAAAGGATAAAGTCTTTTTCCGTCAGGGTTTCCCATTGGTCCATGCTGGTGATATAGGAGTCGGCATCCTGTTTGACCTTCCAATCCGTAGGGATTTCCCTCACTGACACCTGGAAGCCAAGCTCTGTGGCAAGTCGGCCATTCTTGAAGACGAACTGTTCGCCCTTTCCGAACCATCCCCCTTCTTTCGGTACATCGGCATCAGGGATAAAACACAACGAACAGCCGAACCTACTGAAGGTGTTCAACTGTTCTTTTGACCATGCACCGCCCAAGGAGGCAACGACATTGGGAATGCCCAATGATTGCAGTCGCATCACATCGGGCGCTCCTTCGACAAGATAGACCTTACCTGACTGCCGAGCCGCTTTCAAGGCAACATCTATGCCAAAGATGCTCAGCGATTTTTTGTAGATAGGACTGTCCTTGCCATTGAGGTATTTGTTTGTAGCCTGAGGATTCAGCGACCTGGCAGTAAACGTCACAATACGACCATATCGGTCACGCTGTGGTATCATCAGCCGACCACGGTAAAAATCATAATAATGGTCTGGATGGTCTTCTTCTTGTGCTATCAAACCTAGCTCTAACAACAATTCTGTTTTCAGCCCCTGTTTCCTGGCAAAAGCAAGGAACTGGTTTCCTTTTAAGGGTGCATAACCCAGTCCCAGCGTCTTGCAGAACTCCCGTTCCCATCTGTCTTCTGCATACAAGCGACATCGGGCCGACTCTTCGCAATCTGCCTCATATTGTTGTCTGAAGAAGTCATAGGCGAACTTATTGCAGATAAAAAGGCTCTCCCTATGCTGCTCGGCTTCTATCTCTTCATCTGTCTGTTTGGAATAAAGGTCACTGGTATCAACATCAGGACAATATGTTTTCAACAGAAACTTTACGGCTTCCACGAAGTCAAAGCCTTTCAGCTCCTGGACAACACTAATGATGTCGCCACCCTTGCCGCAACCGAAACAATTAAACATGTTCAGCGAGAGATCCAACATCAAAGAAGGTGTCTTCTCGCTATGGAAAACGCAACAGCATTTCTTGCGATTCTTTCCGGCATTCAGTAGAGAAGTGCCTGGACATAAGTCCATCACAAGCTGGCTGATGTCAACCCTTGACTTGATGGTATCTATGTATTTTTCTTTTATCATATCAAATATCATTGAGAAGAAGCCGAATCATTCGGCATACTCCGCTCTCCAGCAGTTAGTCTTGATGATACTGCCCAGCTCCCTGATAATAACGGGGGACAAAGGGCGAATAGCTGTATTCCTGGCAACACACAACAGCCTATGCTGCCAAGAATGTGGTGAACCACCAAGACGTAAACTGATGAATGCCGTAAAACGACCTTTCTCACCGCGTGTCAACTGCTCATAATATGCAGCAATATCCTTTTGCGTCATCTGCTCATTATATTGTGTTAAATCTTCCAATTTGCTTTGTTAATTCAAGAATTATGCGTAAATTTGCGCGCAAATTTAGCTCAAAATATTGAAATAGAAAAATAATTCGCTCAATTTATTGAGGATATTAGGACATATTAACATATTAAATATAAGATTTGTCATTTATGCTTAACATTGATCTGGTAGATAATCTCTACGCGAGTCTCTCAAAAGAGCAACAGCAGAACCTCTGCTCTCTTCTTTTCAAAAACAGCAAACAGACCATGAATTATTTCAGGCGCACGAAGGACATCAGCCTCTCCAAACTTGAAACTTTGGCCGACTTCTTTCATATGCCGCTGGATTATTTCAGGCTGGGCAATTCATTCGCAACGAACAATGCCAATGGTAACAACAACTACATTGGCAATGTCTCTCTCAGCAACAACCTCCTTATCGAGAATGACTCTCTTCGCAAAGAGGTCGAAAGCCTGAAAGAGACCCTAAAGGCTAAAGACGAAGCCCTGAAAGCCAAGGACGACTTGATACAAGCAAAGACAGATTATATCGAGGCTCTGAAGGCTATGTCGCCCTCAAAATAATGAGCAAACATCCAACGAATTTTACCTCGGCTTTTGCAGCAACAAAAGATTGAAATAATGCGTATATAAAGCTTTCGGATTACTTCCCTACCTACAAAAAGGTACATACGATAAGCACCTTTTTATTTTTTGTTCGCGCACATGCACGTACTTTATTAATATCCCTTTTTACATCCGTTGTGGGCACCATCTTATTCCTATAGAATAGGATCCTTCACTTTCAAATGTTCCACCCTCTTATTTCATTCCAAATAAGGCATTTTTGGCACCTTTTCTGTTAAGAGACGTTAAATCTTTTATTCATTGTGTATTTTTTACGCAAATAATTTTGGCGGTTAAAAAATAAAGCCTTACCTTTGCGTCAGAATTACACATTGGGTGTGATGAAAGTATTAACAAATAAACAATATTCAATTATGAGACTTTTTAGTTTTTTGAACAGAAAGAATGAGAGTGAAAACGCAGCCATCTCGATGCTGCCAGTTTTGAACCCAGCTGACCAATCGGAAGAAGAGGTCAACAGTGTGATGACGACTCCTGAGCCTGAATCACCTGAAAACAAGCCGCTGACTGTTTCCTATGCTACAGGTTGGCCAATTGATATCATTTATGGATATCTCCACAAGAACTATGAAGAGAAAGGATTCAATGATTCCATGGTCAAGAGCGACTTAGCCTTCAGAGACATGAACATGAACATCATCAAGAACAAGATCCTGATGGTATTCCGCGAAATCAATCTGAATTACGATGTGATGAAGAGGGACATTGAAACACGTATGGACACCTGCAATGCTGCCGGCTTGATCTCAACTGTTACAGAACTGGAGAATCAAATGGCTATCATTACCACCCACAAGCAGGAATTGGAACAGCTTGAAAGAGAGTTCAAGGCTGATGACCAGGCTTCAGTACCTCTTCAGTCATACAACTGTGGCTTCCTTAGAGGTGTCGCTACCATCGCCATGACATCGCCTCAAAGAAAAGCAATGCCGCAAACAAATATCGCTCAGCCTCTTTCACAGCAAAGAGCAACGGCATAACAGTGTGAAGAATCAATAAAGTCAAACCAATAAAATATGATATTATGAACTGGTGGATTAAATTCGGTTGCAAGTTGACAGGATGGAGTTCAAGCGTACTGTCACAATGTTCAGAAGCCAGCAAATGCAAGTTAAGCAAATACACTTCTGCATTGCTGATTCTCATCCTCATCTGGGGAGTTACAGGATTCTGTTTTGCCCAAAGGTACATCGGGCTACCCACTTGGGCCTGTGGATTTGTGTCACTGTTCTTCATCACGATAGTCATCATGATTGAGCGTCAAATCATATTAACAAGCGAAAAGACATTTTCAATGCTGGCTTTCAGAGCAGTCATTGCTTTCATCATGGCCATCGTCGGATCGACCATATTCGACCAGACGATGTTTGGCAAGGACATCGACAAGCAGATGGCAAATACCATCGAAGTACAAGTAGCTGACCTGACCAATCAAAGAGTACGCATCATTGATGAAAAGCTGGCTGCCTTGCACCTTGAAATAGATTCAATAGACCGCATAAACGCCGCCTTACAAGCGGACATCAATGCCAATCCATTCGTAATCCAGAAATCAGTCACCAACAGTACATCTAAGTTGGTAATGCCTGACGGACAAATAAAGACCGTAAACAATCCTTCGGTAACAACCAATCAGGTGGCGAACCCCAAACAGGCACTTCTGGAGTCCAACAGCAAAACAGTTGACAAGTTGCGTGAACAAGAGCAAAAGTGGACGGAGAAGAAGCAGAACGTAGAAGAGGACGTTAGACGTGAATGTAAGGAAAGCGTTGGTTTCCTGGAAGAATTGGAGGCAATGTGGGAAATCATCACGACAAGAAAGCTGGCCGGTGCGTTTTACGTAGTATTCTTCGTTCTCCTTATGAGCCTTGAACTATTCGTCGTGGTAAGCAAAATGGTTGACAGTGAATGTGACTATGAGGCTGCTATAAAAGGTGCTCAGAAAGTAAGAATCGTACAGTTCGCCAATGCATTTAACAGAGTGACATTGCAAAAAGCCCGTGTCGTATGAAAACCATTTTGCTCGCAGCATTGCTATACTTGACACCTCATGTTTCGAGTAGCAACAGTGAGAACGTGTATATAAGCAAAGGCAATAGTGCCTATGCGTATCACATGAAGAAATCTTGCAGGGCACTTAAAAGATGTGTTGAGGAAGGACATGTAATAACTGTCACACTATCGAAAGCGAAAGAAATGGGACGTCGCCCCTGCAAGATATGCTATAAGTAGGATGGCCTGAAGTTATACTTCATCCATTAATATTGTTTATTTGTCGTGTGCGGCCATGTCCGCAAGGCTGCACACTTTCCAAGAAACCACACCAAATTATTATAAATATGAACAACGTCAACAACATCTTAGACATGTTCCCTGAGAGGGAAATGAAAGATAAGCTCAATGACATTATCATTGCCATAAACGAGCTTTCCCAAAAGACACCAGTTGTCGGATTCCATCACTCTTTTTATGTTCCTGGTTGGATAGGCTTTTTCCAGCTCATGGCCGTAGAAAGTAAGATGAACAAATTCGCATCACAACCATTCTGCCGCAACATGAACTATTTTGAGTTTGGTGATTGGATCATCAACAAGTCAAAAGAAATCGCTGATCTTCAGAAAAGGACTGCTTCTGATGACCAGCAAATGACCCAATCACAGAACGAGGCTATAATTCGTGTGTTCAAGGTTATAACCGCCTTATGGATGAACTACTTGCCAGAGGTGTCCACGTATCATAGCATAAAGTACACAGAAAACACTCTTATTTCTCCTGCTGGAATGGTATATAAGGGATTAGAAGAAAACTTGAAAGAATTGGGGTATGGGCAAAGCGATGACAGCAGTAATGATTCTAAGTCAAGCGTGAAAGACGAAGCAAAGGGATGCCTATACAGTATTGCTGGGTATATTTTGAACATTCTCCTGCTTGCCGCCATATTCGGCTTGTTGGGGGCAATATTTGGCTGATTTTTACGTTATATAAATAGGAGAAATTTAATGTTGTAAACAGCCGGATAAAGGGTGCTCTGATTTCATTTTCAACAACAATGGAAGAAGATTAGGAAATCCTTGGAAGCAAACAAAAGAATAATTAACTTTACAAGCAAAAAAACATGATAGAATTAAGACCAGCTCTCAATGAGGCACTGAAAAACTTAGGTAACTGGAGAAACAAATACCCCTCCCAGGTTTACCCACATAAGATAGTGCTCAACATGATGTATCGCGCATACAGCACACGTTTTGTCTATCAGGCATTTGCCAATGACGAAATGCCTGAATTTGATGACTTCCAAGAAGCTGCAAAATATGTGATTGAATTCTATGGCGAAACAGCTCTGAGAGAAGTTATGCCCTATCTGGAAGGATGGATGGCAAACAACCCATACGAACAAGTTGGGTCTCTCAGCACTGCTCGATATGAGAAATTGGCCACCCAAGCGGAAACCGACAAGAAATATAAGGAGGAACTTGAATTCTCCTATATCTTCGAGTTGTTAAACGACATGAGCGTACTCTATTTCATCGCATTCAGGTTGACTGGAGAATCTGAGGTCGATGCCATCGCTAAAATGAGCGACGTTATCATTGAACCTCTCGAACATATGGACTACGCCATTACAAAACAGGTGTTCCAGCAGCTCCTTGTTGGAAGATACATGAGCATGAATTACCACCCATTACCTTGACAGACTTGAATGGAGAACTTTCTGTGGTCATATTGTCTGAATGAAGAGCAATATACAAAACTGTATCGTATCATTTGTAAAGTTCCAGGTTTGTTACAATACCTAACAGACCACAATGATCGTGAGTTGACAAATCACATTCTTAACTACAAAATGTTAGTTGAAACCAAGGGAAAGTCAACTCTTGGCATAAGGATGAATCTGGAGCTTATAAAGAACAGATATGACATATTTAGAAAGGAATATGAAAACAGTAACAGGAATGAGAATGAGTTTTCTTACGATTTCGACCTTAATCATGTCCTCACATGGAATCCCAAGCCCCAATGGACAAACGGTATGACTGTTGAAGAGATTGATTATCTCGACCATTTTATACCAAAAGTTATCGGGCTGCCCAAATACCTACATAAAAACACAAACAGGGAAAACCTATATGATTTAATTGTCACCTATCAGATGCAATTGAACGCAACAGGTTTGAATGATGCGGAAACAGACTTTCTTCTTGAAACCATCAAGGAAAGATTCTACCGCATAATGGATGATCACAAAGACGCTATCCATTATGTAAACCATAGTCACCAGATAAATGACAGAAGACTGTTGGACGAATTCACGACTGAGGCTGCCAATTCTTTCCATCCCTACGATGTACAAGATGAAAGATGCAACGAATTTGCCAACAAATATATCAAAGTATTCCACCCTTATATTGCAAGTGAGATATTCCAAAAGTATTTCAGAGCTAACAAATTGAATGTCGCATTATCATTTGCTCAGCAAGAATTCAGTCATATATTCTCATCGCCTAATATATATTGGCACAACAAGGAAGCCATATTCGGCTATGTCAACATTCTCCACAATATATTAGATGCATTAGGACAAAAGGGACAAAACCAGCTACATGAAAAAAGCCAGAAACTCCAAAATGTTTTTCTGGAAACACTCTATCTGCTCCTATCCAGAATGATTTATTGGACAGATAAAGAAACACATAAAGATGAAAAATATGACGACACGAGTTTGCCCATCAATGTCCAACATAAGCTTCGGGCATATAAGTTAAGAGGGTACCTCATGGAACACTATGGAGAACTGCTTGTTTCAAATATCGAAAATGCGGATGCAAATAAGATGAGCTATGCAGATTACACTTCTGCTCACTTTATGGCATACATTCACAAAATAGTTGGCAGGAACTCTATTTTTAAAAGAGAAGCGGATAGAGTGTTCCACCTAAAAGGAATATTCCAACATTGCACACCAGAGAAGGCATCTGAAGACGGTTTCCGTATGAACGATGAGCTTGCGAGGGCCATACATAAAAAATACAAGGAAGGAAAATATAGTCTTCCGCAAAAAGAAGTTTCAGAATTTGTTCTATTCCTAAGAACATATTTCAAGAACGAACAGAAAATTGCATTGGAGAGCAATGAACCTATCTCCTATTTGCAGAAAGACAACTTCTCACCTGCATACAAATCAGACAAAGACGAAATAAGAAAATATCTGCAAGCGAATGGTATTCAGTATCTATATCACTTCACAGAAAAGCAGAAGATTCAATCAATCATCAAATATGGTGGCTTATTCTCATATAAGCGAGCGTTTGATGAGAGTATTGCCATGCCCGTTAGGGAGGATATGGCTCTCACACGAGACATTGATGCAAAATTAGGATTGGAAGATTATGTTAGAACCAGCTTTTGTTCCCGATTGCCTAAAATAAAAGAAAGACAAGCCGAAGGCGCTGAACTGGTATTGCTAAAGATTGATCTTGACGTAGCACTTTTTGAAGCTACCCTATATACCGACATGGAAGCTACGCAACCAGGTATGAAATATGGGGCAGATTTCGATGACCTTAAAAAGGTTAATCTCAGTGCTACTCAAAAGGAAGTATCAAAACCTGAAGACAACGACTATTGGCAAAGACAAGCAGAAGTCTTAATCAAAGGTTTTATACCCGTAAAATACATTGTAAATGTTAATTCTCCTGAAATTTTAGACTAATGTGTAATTTTTACACAATAATGTTTGGTAGGAATAAAAATGTTTTGTAAATTTGCAGCGTAAATAATACACAAAGGAGCATTAAGAATATGGAATATAATGAAAAAACAGGCAAATGGGAGTCCAAGTACTGGCATCCGGCATTGACAACTGACGCTGTAGTTTTCGGTTTCGACAAAGAAGATGGTTCTTTGCAAGTTCTCTTAATCAAACGAGGCAAAGCAAAACCAGGTGAAGTTCCAGCCTTCGAGGGCTATTGGGCATTACCTGGCGGCTTCATTCAGAAAGACGAACCAACCGATGAGTGTGTTCATCGGGAACTATTTGAGGAATCATCAATGAAGCTCTTTAATAATGACAAAGGCATAAAGCCTGAGTTCATTGAACAACTTAAAACGTATTCGGCACGGGAAAGAGACCCACGCGAGTTTGTGGTAACTGTAGCATATTATGCACTGGTTAAAAGAGATAAGTATGTAATCAAAGGCGGTGATGATGCTGCTGAAGCCAAGTGGTTTTCCGTTAATGAATTATCTGAACTGAAACTTGCATTTGATCATGCCCAGATAATACAAGATGCAGTAGAAAGACTACGCGAAAGAATACACTTTGAACCCATCGGATTCAATCTCCTTGACAAGGAATTCACGATGCCGCAGCTGCAGAACATATATATTGCTATTCTTAATCCACCAGAAGAAGACAATACAATTCGAGACAGAAGGAATTTCCCCAAGAAGATGCTGAAGCTCGGATATATCAAAGAAACGGGAAAGAAAGTCACAGGTAATCCATATCGCTCTCCAAAGTTATACACCTTTGACGAAGAAGCATATAAGGAAGCCAAAAAAATTGGGATGAGACTGGAATTCTAATCGTCTTGAACAACATTAGCCTCCCAAACTGGGAGGTTTTAATGGTCCCAATTTTCCAAAGCGTCAATAATACACAATGAGAAATAAATAATATAGTATCAACTAAATAAAGAAGATATGAATGAGAATAACGAAAAGGCCATCCCCGAATGGCACAATATTGCAGACGTTTCCGTACAGCGGATATGTGACAACTCCATTGTATCGCAAACACTTTACGTCAAAATCATCGAAGGAGAAAGGTTCTATAAGATCAATGGTGAACACGTAAGGATGCTGGCAGGAACAGAATATGTAAACGGTTTCGGATATAATGCTGTAACCGCTTCTTACAGGCTATTACTTTAAAACATGTTAGGATAACCTTTAAAAACAAATTCATTATGGACGAGTATGAAGATTATGAAGTGCTCCAGGATGATTCCTACGAAGAGGAATATGGAACACATTATGGAAAGTACGCAGGAACCTATGCACAGGATGTTGCTGGGTATAGCGACGATGTAATTGACGATGCTTTCGATGGCGACCCAGATGCCTATTGGAACATTGATTAACAACTTAAATACGGACAAATATGATTGGCAGCATTATTGGAGATATAGTTGGAAGTGTATATGAGTTCACTCCCAACAACATCAAAACAAAACAATTTGAGTTCTTCAACCCAAATGGAAGTTATACTGACGACAGCATTCTGACTTTTGCAACAGCGGACTGGCTTCTTCATGGTGGCGAGGTTGCACATTATTATAGTAAGTATGGAGAAAAATACCCATGGCCGATGGGTGGATATGGAGGGGGATTCAAACTTTGGCTCGTCCGCTCCATCAGGCAACAGGATTATCGACCGTACAATAGTTGCGGAAACGGGTCAGCCATGCGAGTAGGGCCTGTCGGATGGGCGTTCGACACCATTGAAGAAATTCTTGCCAAAGCAAAGGAGAGCGCGGAATGTACGCATAACCATCCTGAAGGAATTAAAGGCGCACAGGCCACTGCATTAGCCATAATGATGGCAAGGCATGGATGCGACAAAAACGAGATACGTTCAGAGATAGAAAAACGCTTTGAATACGACCTTCAGTTTACATGTGAACAAATTAGGCCGACCTACACATGGGGAGGAACATGTCAAGACAGCGTTCCACAAGCCATTGTTGCATTTCTCGATGGAGAAGACTATGAGGATTCAATAAGAAATGCAATTTCCATAGGAGGTGATAGCGATACTATCGGCTGCATAACAGGAAGCATTGCTGAAGCATACTTTGGGGTTCCTGCTGATTTGAGAAATTCTGCCATGAACTATCTCCCAGAGGAGTTTCAAAGCATTATATCAGAGTTCGAGAACAAGTTTGGAAACAAATAAAAACAGAAAGACATGAAGAAGATAAATAAATTCTGGAAGCTGTTCAACAAGGATAGCAACCACAAAACGGTCACAGAGGAGAATAGTGAAACGCCACAGGCCACTACTGAATCCCCCCAGCCTACCAAAGAGGAAGAAACAGAACATAGTGAAAATACGCAAAATACAAAAGATGCCAATATGAACAACGGTAAAGCAAAAATCTATAATTTGATTATAGTTGATGAGAGTGGTTCTATGAGTCACCTCCGAGAAGCCACACTTTCAGGCATCAATGAAACAATAAGTACAATTCGTAGTGCTCAGGAAGAGTTTGAGACAACACAGGAGCACACATTGACTCTTGTCACTTTTGACTCAGGCTCAAATAGACCTGATGTACGCACAATGATTGACAACCAGCCAATCTCCGAAGTGAAAGACTTCAAGGACTACATGCCCAATGGATGTACTCCGTTATACGATGCTATGGGACAGTCATTGACACACCTTCACGACCGAATAAAAGATGACAAAGACGCAACAGCTGTTGTTACGGTTTTAACGGACGGTTTGGAAAACGCATCCAGAGAATGGGATGCAGCCGGATTACGTCGGCTGATAGAACAACTGAAGTCAGAAGGCTGGTCTTTTGCATATATGGGTTCAGCACATAACGTGAAAGAAGTGACAGATTTGCTTTCCATTGAAAATGTTGTCGAATTCAGCCACAACAATCTTGGAGCTGGCAGTACTTGGGGACGTGAACGGTCATCCAGACGTGCATACTATGAAAAAATGAACAGGATGTACGAGGAAGAAAGGGAAATGTCAAGAGAGGAAATACTTGAAAGAAAGCGTCAATATGCAAAGGAGTATTATGGGCCAAGAGTATCAAGTGATCGTATTGACCATCTTGAAGAAAATGAGATATTCGTATTTGGCAGCAACGCAAGCGGCTACCACGGAGGAGGAGCTGCAGCCTATGCAATGCGCAAATTCGGAGCCATTTGGGGACAAGGTGAAGGATTACAAGGGAAAAGTTACGCTATCCCGACAATGGAGGGCATTGCAGAAATGAGTGAGGCCATCAGAAGATTCACATCATTTGCAGCAGAACATCCTGAATTACGTTTTCTGGTTACGAGAGTTGGTTGTGGAGTCGCTGGTTATTCTGTCAGCCAGATAGCCCCTCTATTCAAGGAATGTGTTCCATTGGAAAATGTAGCTTTGCCTTCTGACTTCTGGGACGTTCTCGGACTAAAAATGTATTAGGCAACAACTACAAAATCTTAGTATTCACAAATAAAAAGGAATCTCACATGAAGAAGCTATTGGCCTTGCTACTGTTATCGGTGGCTCTAAGCGCAAATGCGCAAGATAAGAAGAACAACCGCCCGACATCATACAACTACATGAGAGGTGTAGAATCGGTTCAGAATGAGAAGACGGAGGAAGCTCTTGAATTCTTCAACAAAGATATACAGGAGAATCCTAAGAACGGGTATTCTTATTCATGGATTGCCATGTTAAGAGCGCACGGAGAAGAATATGGACGAGCTTTGACTGCTGCTGATATGGCAATCAAGTTACTTCCCAAGAAGGATGCTGAATATGTCATCTTTGCTTACTCTACACGAGCAGATGTATATCTGAATCTCGAAGATACCGTTAAGGCCATAGCTGACCTTACCACAGCTATCAAGATAAAGCCAGACGAGAACAGCTTATACGAAAAACGTGCTCAGATTTATTATGAACATGAACGATATGATCTTGCCGATGCAGACTATCAAAAGATGATAGAATTAAAGCCAGGTGAGACAATGGGCTACATGGGTATAGGACGTAATGCAAATGCTCAGAAAAGATGGGACGATGCCATTAAACAATTTGACTATGTAACCAAACTGGCAAACGACTACTCATCTGGCTATTCCTTCAGGGCTGAATCATACATCGGCAAAGAAAAATGGGCTGAAGCTACGGATGATATTGTGAAGGCACTAAGCCTTGATTGGGACAGGAAAGCGCTCTATCTGGCAAACACGCTTAAAGAACCGGCATTTACAATGTTGGTTTCCAAAATCAAAGTTCAATCGGCAAAGTCGCCGAATGAAGCCACATGGCCGTATATCATAGGAACGATGTACGAACAGAGCAAACAATATACGAAAGCCATAGAGTACTATGAAACAGCGAACAGTAAAGACGTTTCGCCAGTTATACACCAAAGGATTTCTGAATGCCATTATGAACTTGGTGACTATGAGGATGCTCTTAATAGTATCAATCAGGCTCTAAACCTGGACAGCACAGACCTCTCATATAAAGCACGAAAAGCCAACATATATTACGAGATGGGCAATGTGAAATCTGCAATTGCCGAATGGGACAACGTACTGGAAGCACAGCCTGAATATGGTTTCGGCTACTATCGACGGGGATGGTTTAAGGAACTGGCTGGAGATATGGAAGGAGCAATAGAAGACCTTTCAATGTCTATAGTCTTAGACCCTGAATATTCTTATGCATACGTAAGCAGAGGAGACGGCTATATGAAACAAGGCAAGAAAGAATTAGCTGAAGCTGATTTTACAAAAGTAATTGAAATAGAGAACTCTCCTGAAAAATACGACTGTATTCATTACGCCTACCAAGGGATGGGTGATTATGACAAGGCAATAGCAGCTATCGATAGCATCATAGCAAGAGATTCAACAGATGCCGGAAGTTACTATGATGCTGCTTGTCTCTACTCACGAATGCAGGATAAGACAAACGCTTTACGCTGCCTAGAGAAATCGTTTGAACTTGGGTACAACCGGTTTGCTCATGTCGAACGGGATTTTGACATGGACTTCCTACGTGATACAGAAGAATTCAAGGCACTTGTCTCAAAGTATAAGTCTGCGAAAGTATCAACCTACAGGGAACAAAGCAATCATGTAACAAATAAAGAACTGATTATTACAGAGATTCCTTTTACCAAGGAAGACGGTATCTGCAAGGTGAAATGCCACATAAACGGTCTTCCACTGCACTTTGTCTTTGACACAGGGGCAAGCGATGTGACTCTTTCAATGGTGGAAGCCACTTTCATGATGAAAAACGGCTATCTATCAAAGAACGATGTCATCGGCAACCAAAGGTATATGGATGCGAATGGCGATGTCAATGTAGGAACAGTCATCAATATCAAGAATGTCAATTTTGGCGGTTTGGATCTGAATAATATCCGCGCTTCTGTTGTAAGAAACCAAAAGACTCCCCTACTACTTGGCCAAAGCGTTTTGGCACGACTTGGGAAAATCGAGATTGATAATGCAAAAAATGTGATTAAGATAACACAATAAGACTATTGCACAGTTAGTTCAATTATAAACAATTAAAAAGAGTACAATTATGATGCCAGGTAATCCGCGAATTCTCATCTGCCCATTCTGTGGCACTGAGAAACAAATCATGTCACTCATCTCAGGCAATACCTTTGGAGCTGAGTTGTGGTCAGATAACAAACAAATTGCTCCCATGCTGCCAGAAATCTCGTATGTCCAGAAATGTCCCCATTGTGGAAAATACTACATTACGGGAAGACAAGAGGTGAAGTATGCCAAGGATGGCTATTCATTTGAGAAAGGCCTCCTAACCTACCCTGAAATGAAAGAAGCATTCACACAATTATCAGAGGAGGGTTTCTTGAACGAGAAAGAGGAAATCAATGTGCGCATGATGCTTCATCACGCGTATAATGACTATTACTATAGGACAGATGAAAAGAAAGTCATCAGCGAAGAAGACAAGACCCTTTTCCATGAAAACGGCCTGTGGTTGTTAAACAATCTGATCACAGACAGTGTTATGAAAGCTGAGTTCTACCGGGAAATTGGCGAAATAGACACAGCTAAAAGCATCCTTGACTCCATTACAGTTGAAGATGAATTCCTCAAACGTATTGTCACCGGCATAAAAGAAAGATTAGAGGTCAATAATTGTCAAGTTTTCAAAGTGCAAACATCATGAGAGCTTTAGGAATAGTATTACTTGGGATAACAATAGCCGGAATGGTGTCTTGCAGTAAGCCAACACCAAGTCATTCAATAAAAGACGACCCTTTCCCCATGGCTTATGAGAACGAACTGTTTTCCATCAACCTCCCCAAAGGTTGGGTGTGCGACTCATCAGGATGGAAAGGATTGGACTCCTTACAGAATGTGGTAGAGATATTCGACCCTAATGGTAGTGTTGTATGGTTCCACTTTGTTAAAACATTCATGCCCTTCAAATGGAAGAACATTGACGAAGCAAAAGAAATGGCCAAGACTGCAAGGGCTATAAGTGGCGATGACATGGAACTTATACATGAAATAGATAGTGTAGAGGTCGGAGGTTATCCAACGAGTATCCTATACTTTGCAAATTACGTGGATAATGACACCATTATTCAGAAACAGTTTGTCACCTATCTCCAGGATTCTCACATAGTCATTTACTTCAATGAGAACTTCTATGTCCAGGATTGGGAAGAAGCACAAGAACTTGGCGACTTGATTATAGGTACGATCAAGCTCAAAAAAGTTGAGAACCCGTTGGAAAATGACAGTGTATTAAAGAAATCAATGGAAAAAGGGCTGGAAGACCATCCTGTACAAGAAAAGTATATGAAGAATGCGACTGAAATAATAGAACAATTATCTAAAGATGAGTAAACTAAGAGCATATTGGGATTCACGCTCTCTGTTTGGGAAGATTGCAATGGCAATAGCACTGCCAATCTTTGCAATAGTAGCAGGAGCAGAACATCTTATAGCCAGAATGACTGGAGCGACATATAATGAAGTTAATATCATTGTATATTATCTTGTCATCCCATTGTCATGGACGTTAATGCTTGACTACATCACAAGAATGCCATTTCTAACACCTATGTTCATGTCAGCATGGATTATCTTTATCTGGAAAGACAAAATGATCTTCAGAAATCGATGCGACTGGGCATTCAAAAAATCCGTAGATTTTCTACTATGGTTCAAGAAGATTGGCTGGAACTATGTCGTCTGTTCCGTCATTATCTGTGTTGTAATACCCATTCTTGTTTACATCGAACTAATATATGCCATCATCAACTTAAATTAGGAAGCAATATGAAGAGAATTATTTATGTGGTTATCTTGACAGCTTTGACATCATGCAATCAGAATATGTCCAATAAGGCCAACGTTGACAACGCATCTTGCGACTCTATCATGGCAGAATCATATCAAACAAACAATGATACGATTGAACCATTTCAGACTCAGGCTGAGATAAACGAGGCTTGTTACAACGAATATGTTGCAAACGAAGACTCTGTTGAAAACGAGTTCCAAAAGTTATTGGAAGCCTTTCCTCAATATCGGAAAGAGTTCCTAAAAGAGAAGAATGCCTGGGAAAAATACCAGGAAGCGGTTCATGAGGTGTCAATATGTGAGGATCATGGAAGTTCTACCCCCATGTATGTTAGTGCAGTTCTCTCTCAGGGAACACAAATTCGAGGTGTGCCACAACACTACCTGTACCTTCATGCCCAAGGGAAAACATTCCCTACAGTAAGACGATATTCACTCCGAAAAAGATAGCAGATGCTTACTCTGCCTACATAATGGCTGTTGGTAAAGACGAATATATTGAACAGAAAACAAAATATCAGGAATCTCTTCGTAAGGAACAAAAATACTGGAATGAATTGTTGGAATGCAGAAAGAAAACTTCACAGTTATTGACTGATGACATAAAGAAGGTATATGACATAGGTACCAATCAAATGCTTCGAACGAAACTATACCAACTAAAGAACCAGAATCAAGACCTTGGAATGATAAGCGGAGAAGTCATGAAATGCGCTTTGCCGGAAGATTGCTCCGATAAAGCTCTTCTCGATTACCCAGGATTCAATATAATCTGGGCTAAACACTGTGAGAATTTAGATTGGTACCCAAATTTTGAGTAACATAATTATGGCAAGACGACTAAAGAAACCATATAGGATGATACTGAAAACAATTACCGTCATAGTAGTCTTTGTTGTTCTGAAATGGCTATGGGTAACCATTTCAACCATGGGACACGGAACGTTTGAGGGGGAAAAGACCGAGATATTGCGTAGGAGAAATTATCTTACGAATAAACTTTTGGTATCACCGGAAGGAGTGCTCAACGAAATGCCAAGAGGTATTGGCTCTCAGTTTCAGGGTGAATGGGCAATGTATTCCTGTTCCATGTTATCAGCAGCGTTAACGAATATCAGTATTCTATATCCAGACGAAAGAGAAAAGTCTGTTGAGCAGATTGACAAGCTTATAGAAATAGTGATGTCACCAGAAGTAAGGGAATATGATGCTGCAAGATGGGACGAAGACCCATTGGAGAGCTGGGATAGCGAAAAGAGCCACATGTCGTATTTGAGCATTCTTGCCTGGATGATTAGTGGTTATAAAACGGCTGGAGGTGATGACAAATATGACAATCTATATTATAGGCTATGCAGTACATTGAATTGGCGGATGAGAGAAAACCCAACCTTGAACCTGCAAACCTATCCGAATGAAGCTGTATATGTTCCAGATATGTTGGTGACTTTAGTCGCTTTGAGTAATTTTAAGAGGCAATGTGATGACCGATACCTGAACACTATAAATGAATGGCTGAATAAGGCAAAGAAAGAATGGACTGACAAGGAAACCGGTATCTTGAAATCTTTCTTGGATTACAATGGCACGGAACTATCAGAACCGATAAAAGGCTCCTACACTGCCCTAATTTGCTATTACCTGACTTTCGTGGATAAAGACTTTGCTCATGAGCAGTATGAACTACTGAAGAAGCATTTTATGCAACGTAGTCCCTTTGCCGGAATTCAAGAATATTACGACCGCAAATGTTGGTTAGGAATGGACATTGATTCTGGCCCAATCATTTTCAACCTAAGCCCTTCAGGAACAGCATTTGCGATTGGAGCTGCCACATACTTTGGCGATACTGATTTCCGAAACAGCTTATTAAAAACTGGAGAGATTGCAGGCTCTACAGTTCGTGGATGGAATACTAACCACTACTTGTTAGCAAATATGGCATTAGTTGGAGAAGCAATCACTCTGGCAATGAGGACAAGTGTGCCTTGGCATAATAATTTTAATGAGAACAAATAAAGTCATAGTGGAGAAATGAAAAAGTATTTGAGATTCTTATTATTGGGAATAGGTGTTATCATTTTGACATGCCTGACCTCTCTTATTGTCTGTAACCAAATGATAGTGAATAATGCCAATGGGAAAACATTTTACGAGATAGACAGCATCACTACATCAGACTACGGTTTACTACTAGGTACTACTCCACAAACCAGGATAGGAAGACGGACAAACTACTTCTTCAAGTATCGTATCGATGCGACAGAACGACTCTATAAAGCAGGGAAAATAAAACGCATTCTCATTAGTGGTGATGAGAACAGCCTTGACGGGGTAAATGAGGTTGAATGTATGAAAGATTCTCTCATTGCTCATGGAGTTGATGCCAATGACATCATCTTGGACGGAAAAGGTTTTAGAACACTTGATGCAGTGGTCAGGGCTGTAAAGGTATATAATATACACAGCTTTGTAATTATATCACAAAGATTCCATAACGAAAGAGCTATTTATCTTACAGAATATCTTGGCCATGAAGTACATGACATTCAGGGCTACAATGCCGCTGACCCCACATCAAAAATGGCACTTATGACTTATGTACGCGAATATTTTGCAAGGGTTAAAGTTTTTGTCGGCATACTCACGGGCAAAGAACCCGCAACTTATGAAAAAGGGGAATAAATACCAGGGCTGTCTTTAACCTACCTCAGTTGCTAGCCTTATTATTCTCATAGAGGTATATCCCTATCAGTCCAAGTGCAACAACAACATCTGTGAGATTCCACATCGCCCTGCCAAGAGAGACTTTAATAAAAGGCTGAAACAACAGTGCCAATGCGCCAAAAGTTATCGCCAGTGGTTTAATCTCCTTTATCCAATAGTTATACGCAAAAAGCGCAAATAATACCATTGAGACAAATCTCACTAATTGATAATAACCATAAGGCATCGGGGCAAGGCATAATAATAGTAATGCCGACAACAACAAATAAAGAAGTTTTATATTCATTATAAAGTTCTATCCTATAATAATTACACCTCGTATTCACTCATCCTCATCGATGTAATTACGTCCCTCATTTACCTTGATAGTAACTAACAAAGACTGATTATAGGCACTTTGATGCAAAAGTAGTGCAAAATCATTTGTGCCATCCTTTCGCCCAATCCTGATACCAATAGGATTGGAACCGTCCTTCAATCTTTCGAACTTGCCACGTAAATAATTCATATATTCACGTCTGCTCGACATTTCATAGAAAACAGCATCAGACGTATAATGAAAATCTTTATCAAGATAAGGTTCTAAAATTTCTACATCTAGGTTTTGCCAACACGAGGCAATCTTTTCAATTAGTTGCTTTTGAGAGAGCACCTGCGGTAACGGATTGTTTTTATCCTTTAACAATGAGATTGTCTCAAACTTTGCAGCATACGCTGCACCACAGATATTCTTCTGGCCGTTTGTATCAAAACACCACAAGTCTCCAACCACTAATACAGGCAAGATTCCGCGCTTTTCTACAGATTTGGCAATGAATTTCATATCTAGAAAAGAAATGTCATCCTTGTTGGGCATAACATAAAACCAGGTATCATGTGAGTCACCATCCATTCTGTAAATTAGATCTGGTTGTTGTTTTAAAGACGAGAACAACCCCTGAAAGACTCCCGGCTTTCTTACATTATGATATTTCCACGTATCTTCCACCCTTCTTATGTTGGAGCCGCAATGACAAAAACTCTCATACAGCGTCTCTACAAGAAAGTGTTGCACTCCTTCCATTGACATTATATCGCCTTTATTCTCACCACATGCACATTGGTGAGTATAGACATACGGTTCGCCATTTGAAATCAGTCTCATCATAATTATTGCATATAAAAAGATTTGTCTATGTGTTACCTTAGGATAAGAAAATTACTCTTTTTTATTTAAGCGTTTTAAATATAGCAAAGCAATATCCATTTTCAATTCATCAATTTTCTGGGTGTCATGAGCAAAGAACTCTTTTGCAATATCTGTTAATAGGTCCCAATCAACCCATTCAAAATATGATCGAATTAAACTATCTGTATCATTATACCAAGGTTTGTTTTTCAACACCTCTCGTAGAAAGTAATTAGAACACTCTTTACCGTATTTGGGTTCAATGAACTCAATAAACGACTTCATATCCAATGTACCTCCGATAACACATTCACCTGAACCCACTTGACCATATTCCTTCTTTATAATGCTATTAGTCCTTCTAACATATACAAAATATTCGGTGTATTCATCATCTCTTTTATTCTGGGCCCTTTGATTCAGAATAAAGCAATTGTAAACCTCTTTTAGCAGCCTAGGTGAAAATGTGTCATTCGTTTTAGATAATTCATCTTTAGTAATTCCAGATATTTTTCGGGGCAATTTTTCTTTGTCGTAAAGAATATCATCCATCATCTCACAATACTTGGGGTCATTATACAATGACTCCAGGTAATCAACCTGTTGATTTGAAATATATGGATAAGACAAACCAATTTCTAACAGTGATTGAGTTACTTCTTTTGAGCGTTGAGATAACTCCCATAAGCAAAAAGCATATTTCGTCAATATTTGATTTAACTTATCAACGTCTTTTGCTCTTCCATACAAGTAAGCCAATCCTGGAACAACATACTCATTCGTTGCCTGACATCCATTATAAAAGAAATATGTATAAAAGTCAATTAGGCCACCAAGATTCTTTGCCTTTGAACATTTAGAACATTCTGCGTGTCTCTCTCTAACAGACATTTTCTTGAGTTCGTCTTCGGAATAACGTTTATCAGATGTATATGAATCCTCATTATAAAAGTCATTAAAAATATCATCAGGATCTTCATCGATGCTTTTATCTTCATAAACCTCAATTCCTGAATCGAATGTTTCTGTTTCGTCTTCAAGAGCGAACATGTCCTCTTCGCGTTCTAAATCCTCTTCATCATATTCGTCATCATAATCATCGTCAAGCTCAAATTCTGGAATCAAATCTAATGATTTAAATACCATTATCTCATCACCATATTCATCAATAATTGTATCTTCGACAAAATCATCCTCGTTAGGTTCCCAAAATGAAAGGTTACTATTAGAACTACAGATTAATTGAGTGAGGCTTTGTTCCAAATCGTCAGAATAAGGAAAAGCAAAAATGCTAAGATCAGACTCTGGTCTTAAATCATCCGCATTTGTAACTTTAGCCAGAAGAACTTTCCCATCAGAAATAGAATCTTCTATTAGAATTTCTTTTATTATGTATTTCATAAACAATTATAATTATATTATTATTCAAGCAAATCTTTATTGATAGTGTTCTTATATCTATATTCAATAACTACATCTCTGTCTAGTAGGTGTAAACAACATTTCTTCCAAACTCCATTTTCGAGATGTAAAGTAAGACTGTATTCGCTATAATCAACAGGTTGCCAACCAAATGGAGAGATAGCCATTAAAGGATAACCTCTTAATTCTATCATGTCGTCCTCTTTTTTATATAGTCTCATCGGTTTAGCTGACATTTGAGCAGAACCATTATCGTTATTGAACATTCTTACAATAAAGCCATCTCCAGGCTTTATATCATAGCCTTTACACCCATTCTTATTTACTTCTATTTGAATAGTTCTCAAACATTTTTGTAAACCTTTAACAGGAACGCCATGTTCAAACCTTTGGTGCTCATTAGATTTAAACACTAAAACTTCCCGTAAAATTGAAGGTATTTGTTCTTCTTCATTATCATACTTCTTGTTTTGCAAATTGACATTTTCTATATCAAATGTATTCTTATGACTAACGAACATTTCTATGTTAATGTTAGCATGAGTCAAATTATCCAAGATAAGGGTATATAATTTTACCAGATAATCTGTAACATTGTCATTCTTTAGTATTCGACGAAATAATGAATCTTCATTTAGAGTTTTACACAATCTATTTACTTCAGAATCAAGATTTGAAATATAAGAATTAAATAGTGACGTGTGAATTGTTCCTTCTTCTACTTCAGGACATGTGTTTGCATCTAATGCCATCCATGCATAATAAAATGGATACTTATATTCTTCAATCTTTTCAATTGTATCAACGACTTTACCGCTTTGCGTTTTTTTATACAACTTTTTTAAGGAGTCCTGTATAGAGCATAGCTTTTTCAACCCTTTTTCCAACTCATTAACCGTCAAAGATTCAATCTCAGGAGAACTATTTAGTTCCATAGATTTTATAATTCCTGTATCGATAACACATGGATCCAACATCACGTCACCATAATTTGAATGAATAACGTTGGGGAATTGATTTTCGATAACACTAATCAAATGCTTTAAATCTTCGGAACCCAACAAATTAGGTGGTAAATTAACAAAAACAGAATCTTTTATTACGGAATCAACTTTTTTCAAACCTTCTTTTGCAACAACATAAGCTTGTTTAATGTTGCATATTTTAAAGTTACATAGAGCAATAAAGAAATACACCTTTGGCATAAGCATTGGCGTTTTCCCCTCTTCAATACTATTTTGAAATAACAACTTATATACTTCGACAAACAATTTCAATGATTCAACTATCCCATCCAATTCGGCACTTGTAGAAGCATTGCTGTTTTCCTCAAATAGCTTATATGCTGAGTTCATTAAACTATCTTCATCATATTGATGCGTAGATTTAAGTTGAGAAATAATTGATTCTGCGGATTCTTTTGAAATAGATTCAACATATGCGTGTCGATGTTTCTGCCCTATTTCAGTTGTATAACCATAAAACTCGATAATTCTTAAAGGAGAAGGCATTGTAAATCGGATGCAGGAAACTCCTACTCCACTTCTAAATAATTGACACTCTATTGGCGTTAATGAATCACCATTAGCCTGAATATGATTATATATAATTCTATCCAGTACCAATTCCGTAATTTCATCCCCAAATTCAAAAACGGAAGTTTTACTTATCTTAAAATTTCCAATTTCGGATATATAAAAATGAATATTCCGTTTTGTTGATTCGGCAACTATATCGGTTTCAAATGTCCCTTTATTATAACAAAGGCCATTCATCCATTCCTCAAAGCGAGTAGCATGGAAAGAAAAGTTATTTCTATAAATCTCTATTTTTTCCCACATTCAACAAATTCAATTTGAAATTATAATTCCACCTAGAAATAGATAATCTGCAATTACATGGCTGTATATGTTTATAGAAGATGCCCTATTTAATCAAAGTAACTTGAATTAAACCCTATATTATTCATGAAAGCCGCCAGTGCAAGCAACCTTCTACTATCTCCACAGGCTACATTAACCATGTAAGTGCGAAACTCATCTTTTTCGCGATTGCTTAACTCTTTAGCGATCTCTGTAGCCTCGTCCTGGTTCATCTTTATAATATCTTGAAGAATAGGAAATATTTCTTCTTGCGAATCAACATAGAAGAAATCCACGAATAAAGCGTAAATATCAGGTTCATTAGTTCTAATCCTGCCACCATATGAAATACCCAATATACTCAGACCGACAAGAGCCAGAGCCTTTTTCTGTTTAATACTTAGCGTATCTAACATCGTGTATCTAAATATAAGTTATTACAACAAGACAAGAATACTTGATACTATTATTAAAGCCAAAAGCACTCCTACGCAACCACTTTTCTTAGATTGGCTCTTGCTTCCTGCTAAAGCTTTTATATCCATTTTCTCAATGGGACCGCCTACCCTAATTCCATCATCATACTCTTTTACAACCCGTTTAAACTCTTCCCTGTCTGATATTCTTGGGGCTTTAGCATAGTAGCTATTCGCGCCAAACATCTTTGCATAAGAATCAGAATCCGAATCAACTCCAGGATCATGGTTTGGCTCCCACCATACAGCAAAACCTTTCTGGACATCAACATACATCATCGCTAATGGAAGATGGAATTGATGACCACAAGAAGGGCATTTTGCAATATTGATTTTGTCTTCCATAACCATGCTGCGGTTCGCCTCATTCTCACCCCAGATAGTTCTGAAGAAGTAACCAGTATATTGATGAGAGCACCTTGGACATTCAATAGCTATTTTTACTAACTTACTCATAATAGAAAATTGACAACTGTGTTTTTATTCTGATATGTAGTTAGATTGAACAAATGAACAATTGTCCAATCTAACTACATCTAATAATACACTATCATTTTACATATTAGCCATATAATCAAGTGCTTCTGCAACATTCATTGTTGGCAGACCACAAAGAGTAGAAGTCAGTTTCCACAACTTCATCTCGGCATCAGCAATTTCACCATCGATCATCATCAGTGTTCCGAGGAAAGCAGCAACATACTCTTTTTGTCCTGTACTCATGTTAGATACCGTAATGATGCAATCTGCAGCATCCATTGCTTGCGCTGCGGCAAACAATGATGGCATATTAGATTCAGAAACTCCAAAACGAGCCAATTCTAAGGCGATGGCCTTCTTCTCGTTTTCTGCAAACACTCCATCAGCAGCAGCCATCGAAATGGCTAATCTTACAATTGCTGCAAATTCTTTCTTTTCGAATGTCATAACAATTTAGTTTAATTGTGATGCTGATTATCCAAGTGCATCGTTTAGAGTTTGAATAAGCATGATGAAGTTCGTGGATATCTTGCTAAAGCAAACGACTATTCAAAATGCCATTGATAGTTGAGTTAATTCTGTACAAATCCGATTCGGCGACGCTCTGGCTCGACACCAGAAGACTCCATCTTCTTTCTCATCTGTTCATAAGATTGCAAATCACTTGAACTGACTGATGGATTATTCTCTTTGATAACCTCTTCGAGAAGAGACTGAGTAATATCCACATCATCCTCAAAAGCTCTTGTCGCAGCATCGTTGACTATATATGCTATATCAGAAGCCACGAAGTTTTCTGTCATCTCTGCAAGACGAGCATAGTCAATATCGTCTGATGCTGGTCGATCTTTCATGTGGATTTTAAAGATTCCCTGTCTGGCTTCTTTATCTGGAACAGGAATAAAGATAACTTTATCCATACGTCCTTTACGAAGAATTGCCGGATCTATCAAATCTGGACGATTTGAACTGGCAATCACAAATATACGGTCTTTGCCACAATTGTTCATTTGTGAAAGGAATTCATTTACCTCTCCTGATTCACTTGAATTATTGATTTTACTACGATTTGGGACCAAAGCCTCAAATTCGTCAAAATTCAGAATCGTGGGCGCATTTTTCCTTGCTTCATCGAATAAAGCACCTATCTTTTCCTGTGATCCATGTACATATATGCTTGCAAGGTCGGATGACTTGACAAACACATAATTGTAGCCTGCTTCTTCAGCAAATTTCTCAGCAATAAAAGATTTTCCGCATCCAGGAGGGCCATAAAGCAGCATTCCATTAGGAATTTGTATCTTGAAGCGTTCCGCTTTCTGTGGGTCTTTCAAGATGTTTATAATCTTCTTCTGCATGATAGATTTTATCTCATTCATACCAGCAACATCAGCAAAACCATTACCATGCTTTGGTTGAATCTTGCTTTTTTCTTCTGTCTGATTTACACGAGTCATAGAAATAGGCGGAGCATCAATTTCAATCTTACGTTCTATTGCATCCAAGAACTCCTTGGCAGAAGCAAAACGTTGGTTTGGATCTGGAGCTAATGCCTTGACCATAACTTTCAATAAATCATTATCCATCTCCATTATTTGTATATTTGGTAATGATAAAGGTCCATTTCGTTTTTCCACAATAGCCTGAACCTGTTCTTGCAAGGTTAATCCTGCAAGATTTGCTTCCCAAGGCATAATTCCGAAAATAAGCTTGTAAAGTACAACTCCTGCAGAGAACAAATCAGAACGAACACTACCATCGCCAAAGAAGCGTTCTGAGGCTACATAATATAAGTTCTGACCATGCCAAGATTTTGTATCAGGCTTTAAATCGGCATATCTTGCTGCACCAAAATCTATGAGCTTAAGGTTATTTAGATTACCCACAGTATCAAGCATTATGTTCTCAACGGTTATTTCATTATGAATCACCGGACGTTCAAGAGTGTGGATAAAGTTGATGGCAGAGAGGAGTGCAGACATAACCTGTCGGATCTCCATCGGGCTAAGGGTTCCACCTCTATACAATCTGTCATTAAGATTCTCTCCCTTGACATACTCGGTGACAACATACAACAATTGATGACCGTCCCTTTCAAGCTTTCCAGAGTCAACAAATGAACATAAATTCATATGATTTAGACTACTGGCTAACTCAACCTCGATAACTTGCCCATCCTTGTCATACTGATACACTTCAAGTTCCTCCATGAAAATCAATTTCAGGAACTTTACTTTTCCATTTTCATCCTTGACACGATATGTCTGAGCATAGCTGCCTTCCTTATGCGGGAAGACAACTACATACTTTCCGATGTTGTCGTTTTTCTTGAATAGGAACATAATAACGATTTCTAATTTTTTACAATAATAACTTCAGCAGGACGAATCAAATGTCCCTGTCTTGTATAGCCTTGCTTTTCTATAGATACTATATCACCAGTCTCTCTCCCAGGATCCGGTTCAGTATCTGCTACTTCACATAGTTCCTCAATGGATTTATTATTCTCGAATTCAATTTTCTGCACATTAAATTTCTCCAAAACTCCCAATGCTTTTTTCTTTGCATTAAGAAGTCTATTGATAGCTTTCTTTGTAGTCTCATCCTTGTCCAATTCACGCTCTTTAATAGTTTGTTCTGCTCTTTCGAACGTGTCCAGGACAGTCAAAAACTCACAGAAAATCTCGTCAATTCTCTTATCTTGACTTTTTTCAAACTCTTCAAGTTGATTTCTTAATGTAAGATTCTCTCTTGATAGTTCAGAAACTTTATTAGCTATTTCACTTCTTACACTCATAGGATTCTATTTTAACGAGTTATACTTATTCAAATCCAACGCTTCTAAATTAACCTCTTCACTTTTAACAGAAGACGCTAACGGAATTACTTTCTCTTCATCCAAAATCGGGAAAGTAAAGTCTGCGGCCAATCGCTGGGCTGGCTTTCTGAGGGTCGCCTGTGCTTCGGTTATCTCTTTCATCGTATATTTTTTCGACTTCAGAGCTTTAATTTGCGATTTAACAATGTCTGAGTTACTAGCATCTTGCTTTAACCCTAATACTTTATATGGATTCTTCATACTTACACTTTTATTACGTTAGAATGGGAGATCAAGATCATCAAAAAGACCAAGACCAGCAAGTCCGCTAAGTCTACTAGAACTAGAGCTGCGTACATCGCCTAGTTTTTTATAATAATCCAGTCCGGCTTTAAGTGCCCAACCTTTTTCATTAAGAGATCTTCCTGGAACGCTTCGTCCCATTAGAAGCATACGGTTATTTATATCGAGTTGGTTCCAAATATTGGAATATGACTGAGCCAATTTACCCTTGTGTCTATTAAATGCAGCACTCTTATTATTGTTAAGTGAATCAAGAATTGACTTTACAGAAGAGGCTCCCCATTTATCAGCAATTACATACTCCATGATACACATATCGCACAAAGTAACCAAATTTTGACAAATACGGTCATTATTTGGATTCTTCTTATAAAGTTCATAAACCTCTTTTAAAGCTTTGTCTTTCGACATAGAGCCACTATTAACCTTGTCGACAATAACAGAAAGAGTAGCTTGAACACGAGCATCTTCAACTGCAGACTTAAAGGCATTGCCTGTATTTCTTACTGCATTATCAACAGCAGTTCTATCAGCACTACTGTTATTTTGTTCAGCCTGGACTGCCAATGCCGCTAACATACCTTCCAAGTTCTGTTTTACCTGAATGCTTGACGGAGCAATTGTGTAAACACGAACCATATACCCAACACCATCTCGTAATTGCATTCTGTCATCGTTCAAGCGTTGAACGATTTCGCCATTTGCATAATTGGAGAAAGCCAAGGACAATGGAGCTTCATTGAACGACTTACAGACAATCTCGTACACATCAATGAATTTCTTATAATCCATTTTGGACTTAATATCTTCATTCATGCGACTTGAAGCAAAAGACTTTAATGAGGCATACAACTTGGAGTAATTCTTAATCTGAGGCAAAGAAGAAAAAGCAGAACGGATAGTCGTAACACTCCCGGACATAGCAGACTTGCATTTTTCAACTTTCTGTTGAGCATCACTATAAGAAGAGTAATCATTACCCGAAAATCCGTATCTCACACCAAGGTCTAAAGCGTTTTCTTCATTATCATAACCTTGTGCTATATCATAGTCCAAAGCCTCCTTTATGGATTTTCTGACAGTTGACAACTGATTTGCCAAATATGGTGATGCCGTAATACAATCCTGATCCAAGTTAAGTTCCATCAAATCATCCAAAGCTTCCTTTTCATCAGTGAAGAACTGCTCATATTTAGGATAATTGTCACGAATGAAAGTTTCCATTCTAGAAGACAATGAAATTTGAACATCCTTAATGGCAATATTGTGATCATCTACCGGATCATCAAAATTAATGTTATCTGGCAGATTGTCATAATCATAATCACTTGTTTGACCTAAACTGCCTTGAAGGGTAAATGTGAAATCATCATCCCAAGAAGTATAATCCAAACTCTTCACAAACAACCTGTCGGTATATACAGCAGAAAGCCAAATTGATATAGCATATTTCAGCATTTTCTCCTTAGCTTTTCCCGACTCGACGACACCTAAAGCTGCAATGGCAACATTACGGAACTGGTTGTCATTCTCAATATATGCAGGGTACATTGCTATGAGCTTGTCGAAAGCCTTGTCATACTGTTCCTCATTAAACATTCCCCTTAATATATATGACTCCAATTTGCTCTTGTAAGAGTTGAATTTTGAAGAGGTATCAGTCAACTTACTAGATATTTTAGCCTTATATTGGTCAATCTCTTGTAAGAAAGAGGTTGCCTCTGCGACCGTCATTGTCCCTTCAATAACAGACTTTATCTTCTTATTGAACTCTAAAAGATACTTCTCGGACTCCTTTATGTAAATATTTTCACATAAAGCCAAGAGAGACGTTTCATTAGGAAGATACTTCTTCAACAGTTTTTCTGCATCAGCTGGCCGAGTAGACTGTAACAAATAACAAGCATAGCGGTAAGCCAAATCATCCTTAAGCGATTCATGCGATTTCAAATCCAACGCATTGACTATACGCTGCTCCTTTGACGAGTCGATAGTACCCGATTTGACATTACAAATTAGAGAACGCAATTCGGCGCGACCTTTATATGAAGGAAGATTCTCTGATTTAACGGTTTCATAGAGTGCAATCGCCTTTTCGTATTCAATATCAGACTCCAGTTCGGTGGCACAAGACCATTCTAACTTAACAATATCTTTCGTTAAAATGTCAACTTTTTCTTTCGCATAATCCGAATTGCACTGGGCGTTTAATAAGGTTCTTACTTTAATAAAGCTGTCAATTGCCTTTTCCTTTGGCTGTGCCTTTGCTTTATTGTACAACAAATCTATATAGCTGTCCCACAGTGCATAATATGAAGAATCCTTAATGTCTTTTGTATTCTCTACACTTTCTGAAATTTGAGAAATAGTATCTTCCTCAAACTTTATTTTTTGCCCCAGGGAACTAACTTTAGAAAAGTCGCGGTTACGCAATTCTATGAAAAGTGGCAGCCAATACGTCTGATAACCTTTTATTCTATCTAAGATTTCATACGCTTCTTGATCTTTGCCACCATCATAAGCATTTCTGGAAAGGAGGACAAGTTCCTTTAAAGCATCTTCTTTTGATGACTTGAAAGACGAATTGACCTTACCATCTTCACATAGACCTAAAACGAGATAATAGCACTCTTTTTTCTCCGAAGTTTCGGATGTATATTTACCTTTATTATAATAAACTTCTGCAAGTAGTGTTTCTGCTTCATTATCAACACCCACCAGTGATTTTGCTTCTTTCTCAGAAAGCTCAAAATCCTGTTCTTTTATCAACTGCCGAATTATCTGTTTTTTCCTCTCCAACAACTGTTTATCAGATAAAACAGATATTGAATGATTGATAATGGATATTGCATCAGGCGATTTCTTATTCTTAGATTCGTTCAGTGAAACCGTTACATAATAACTATTCACGTCGCACTTTTTTTGAATCAAATACTCAGAGGCTGTATATGCATAAGCATTGTCATTCAAAGAATCCAGTGACTTGCAGAATGCCGCCCTTAATTCTTTTGTATGCAAAAACTTCTTATGCTTATCCGAAACAAACTTGACTACTTCTTTCGCAATATCCGAAGATGGTGAAATCAAAGTGGCAAAAAAGAGAGTACTTTCTTTGACATCCCAGTATTTTTCCAAGAAAGACATACTCTTATGTCTTTTTATCTTAGATATAGCAGAATCATAGAATAGTTTTTCAAACGACGATATACCAACAAATGGAGACAGTACATCTACAATGGTATCTTCATCTGTATTATCATGAATAAGCTGTTTCAGCTCACTTTCATTAATCTTTGACTGATTACCATTTGAAATAAGGTTTTCAGCTTGATTGATGTAGATGAAGTCAAATGTCTTCTCAGAAATAAACAAACGGCAAATATTGATTGCAGACTCTGGATCAGCCTTTTCTGCAATCTTTGCTATTCGTGTTTTCAATGAACCAATCTGAGTATCAGTAAGCTTCAAGTCTTTAGCCATTTTAAGCAACTGCTTTACTTCTGTAGCATTTGCCCGAGCACTTAACTCTTCAAGTACATGAACACACCTTGTGTTGTTAAAATGATTATCTGATGAAAAATATTCAGATGCAAAAGAATCAAATAAAACAGAAGTCTTATAATCTGACTTTTTCGCAAAGGAAGCTGACAATGAAACCAGTTCATTAGCAGCATCTTTGCACAACAACGAATCAGAACAGAACTCAGAAATTTTCTTAGGATTTTTTACATCCACATCCTTATTTAAAACGACATTCGTGACAGCTTCAATCGCAAGCTTTTTAAAGTCTTTATCCAAAGACAAGAAAGGGATCAATAGCTTTATGATGCGAGAATATCGATTCTTAGACTTCAACAAATCCACAAATGCCCTTATATCAGATGTACAGTTCTGCTCATACTGATTCAATTCGGCAATTGTTTCATTGATTAACTGGTCATAAGAAGAAGTTTGCTGGGATTTAGAAAAAGCCAGATAAGCATGGTATCTATGACGTTTCTCATCATAAGCACGATTATTTTTCCGATAAGTCTGAATTGCATCAATCAACAAAACCGCATCATGATAGTTTTCACCTCTAAATCTATCATTAGCGTATGATTCCATGTTATTCAAGTGAGTAGCCAGACACCTCTCATAGTCATGCCTATTCTGCTCATTTGAATAACCTTGTAAATCGACAATGTCTTTAAGGGCTTTCAACTTTCCTTCCACGCCTTGTGAATGTGAAACAAACATGTCGGCCAGATGGACTATTGCAAGTTCCTGATTGCCTAAAAGAGACCGGTAAATTTCTTCAGCCTGTTCTAAGCTATTTCCTGATACCAGACGGTCTGCTTTATCCAAGCGACTATCATAGTATTTGCCTTTTATCCAGCTTATTAATCCCATTTTATTTTATTATCAAAGTATCACCAACATTTAATGGAGTTTCAATAGTTCTGTTATTTTGCTTAGCAATTTCATCTGCACGGGTTCCCGTTCCATAGAACTTTTTACTTACTGACCAATATGAATCCCCTCGCAACACAACATACTTATAGTTAGAACTTGGCTGTTCACTTACTGTCTTACTCTGAGCCAACTGGGTATTTAAGACCTTAACAGAATCCTTTAATTGAGTCAATTCTTCTGTTACGGATGACGGGACAGAGGGCTTTTGAGTGAAAAGCATTACACCCAATCCCGCAGCCGCTATAATAGCGACTGCGGAGATAGGTTTCCAAATATTTGTTTTATGTCCTTCTTCAGGAATCTGTTCTATCACACGATAGATGCTTAGATCGCTTCCGCAACAAGGACACTTTACGTCTTCATTAAGGAAATCTGGGATACCAGTTTTCCCGCACACTGGACACTTAGTGTTTTCTACCATACAAAATGTTATTTACTAATTCTATCTGATCCACCTCCAGTAGGAATATTGACATTCCCAATAAGATGTTCATTTGCTGACAAAATATCTCTAGCTCTCTGAACATTACCTTCATTCAACGCTGCCATGAACTGATTGAATGCAACCAAAGCTTTATTTGCCCGTACTGAATCGTCCTGGTCATGGCCAGCAATATTTAGCAAGAATCCATGAGTAAATAATCCATACTTCTCTGTCAGGTCATCCAACTTGTTTACTGCATCGTTCTTCTCCATTGGTGAAGAAGCATTCTTGTAGCGTTCAAGCTCTCTACGCATTGCTGCTTTATCTTCGTCTTTGATAAAGCGGCCAAAGTTTTCTAATTGTATTTGAGCAATAATCAACTGTACAGGAATATCATCATCCTTAGTAGTTGCAACTTGACTTGCAGACTTCAATGAGTCCTCTATCTTAGCCCAATCATCACTCTCGGGTGAATAATTACAGGTTGAGATGGTATCAATAGCTTTCTGCAATTTTTCGATAAAATCAGCTTTTTTAGTGTCGCTTATAGAAGGATCATTCATTACTCTATCAAAAATTGGTGATATAGTTTCCAAACAATGTGCATCTTTAGCCCCTCTACTTAAAACGACATTGGTAGTTTTTCCTGTTGCAGGAACTCTCACCCTTACATTCATAGTTTCATCTTCATTCAAAGAAAACGTGAACTGCAATTCACTATGAACCGGAAGATTCTCTTGTATGTTAAAGAAGCCAGTTCCTTGTTTTTCTTTTTGGTCGTTTTCTGCGTCACTAAATAACTTTACTCCAACGATTTTTTGATTTTCTACCAATGTATAGAATTTTCGATTTTCCTCGCAAGGTAAAGGAGTGTTCTCATCAATAATCTTCTCATACTGCACATTGTCTGCATCATCCGAAATCAGGATAAATGTCTTATGCTTGGTGGTATGACTTACCTGAACTCCACCATCTTCTACAGATACTTGCTGAATTGCATCTATAGATTGATGACAATGAGGACACAATGAAGTACCTGCAGGAATGGCCTTGCCACAATGTGGACACTCAACCTCAGTACCAAGAGAATGAGATAAGATAGCAGCTCCTTCTGCTATAGCTAGCATAGGCTTCTCTGAAGAGAGGATTTTATCCTTTCCATACTTATCACAAAGCATTTTCCTTACGAGAGGTATGCATGAAGATCCACCAACCAAAAGAATACTGTCAATAGTGTCTATTGGATAAGCTGTCTTCTCCAGGAGGTCATCAATCAGATCCAGAGTGCGTTGAACAAGAGGGCGAATCATACTCTCGAATCTTTCTCGCGTCAACTTAACTTCAATATCAATGGGATCCTTGTCTTCATTTTCCAATCTGTCATATATTGAAATTGTTGCAGATTCTGATTGACTAAGAGCTTTTTTCACGCTCTCAATTTCTTTCTTCAACTCACCTTGAAAACCAAATTTTTCCTGTCTGGCAAAGAATTAATAACTTCATGAATGTCAACATTGTTAGCTTTCCCTGCTTCTGAAAGAACATATTCAGATAATAAACGGTCAATATCATCACCGCCAAGCCAACGGTCACCACCTGTACCTGACTCGATGAAATTGCCCCCAGAAGCGACCAAGATAGACAAGTCAAATGTACCACCTCCAAAGTCATATACGAGGAAGATTTTATCTTCATCAGCAGCCATTTTGTCAGCACCATAAGAAATAGCTGCTGCAGTTGGTTCTGCCAATAATCGTTGTACCTTTAAACCTGCTAATTCAGCAGCCTTACGAGTGGCAGTTTTCTGCTTTTCATTAAAATAAGCAGGAACAGTAATGACTGCATGGGTGACTTCACCACCAAGCTTCACGGAAGCATCATTCTTTAACTGACGAAGAATCTCTGCGCTGATTTGTTCAGGAGTATACTCCCTGCCATTCATGATAACAACAACAGACTCGTCTGTTCCTCCAGACATCTTTGAAATACCATAAGGGTACATATCCTTATCAGCTTTCATTTTTTGTACCTGAGGGTCAGAAATGGAAGCACCCATAAGACGTTTTGCTGACACTACTATATTAGGGGCATATTTCCCCCAATTTTTGTATGGAGCATTACCGACAGTAAAGCTTCCGCTTTTGTCAATGGCTACACATGAACGACATAGGTCCTCATTATTTGGGCCTGTTGCAATAACTCTCACAGTTGCATCCTTAAATGCTACAACGGAATTAGTGGTTCCGAGGTCAATACCAATTGATTTACCCATAATAAATTATGTTATTTAAATTATTTAATATCTTTCGTTAGAGGTTGAACAGGTTGATTCCTGCTAACTAAAAGTTCACGAATATCGATATTCAATAAATCAGATATTCTAGATAACGTCTGCAAGTCAGGCTGAGTGGTATTCGTACACCACTTCGAAATGGTCACTGGATCTTTGCCCAGCTGCTCTGCCAACCACTTGTTGGTTTGACCAGCATCTGCGAGTACCGCTTTAAGTCTATTTAAATTCTCCATAAACAATAAAATTAAATTTTGATGCAAATTTAATAAATTATCTCGTAACAACCATCAATATCCAGAAAAATCTTCATCAGATTACAGATTAACAAAAAAAGTCTCATTTCTTATCAAATACTACCAGTTATTACACTTTTTCACAAAAGACAAGAATTGTATCTCACTGTTATCCCCTTTTTCTTATCATTCTTGAATGATGGCTCACTTGACCTTCTTCTGCTTTTCAAAAATCCTCCTTTCCATCCCTGTAGTAGTCCACATCCTGACACCTTACAGACTGCTTTTACTACATTCTCAATCTCTTACCCATTCCTTCATTTATTTCATTCCACGTCACAGCCCCTTTACCTGCCAATGGACATTCATTGTTCTACATGCTCCCTGCTTATAGCGGAATGATACGCAGCCCCTTCGCGTGTCCTACTACGTCCGATGGCCATGACGTGCCCAGTCTGAGCGTTGGACTGTCGAGCATCCTTCTTTTCGTATCTGTCACTGAATTGTTCTTATTCCGACTTCCTCATTGATGACTTTTCCGGGCGAAGCGAGTCACACTTACTTTTTCCGTCGCAAAGTTAGTGCAAGCCGTATTCTGCAAGTACCAGCTGCCTTATTCCTCGATTTTTTTCAAAAACTTTTTGCCGTCTGCTGCACAGCCAATAAAAACTTTTCATAGCCCAAGGGTGAAATAATTCGGAAATTCCTTGCATTCCCATACTTCCCTTGCCAACTCTTAAAGCAACGTAAAAAATAAATGTTTCACTTCTAAAAATTCAAAACAATGAAAAAGATCGAGAACAATTTCGCAGTAACAGGTTTCGTAGGTAAGGATGCAGAAATCCGTCAGTTCACAACCGCTTCAGTAGCACGTTTCTCACTGGCTATCGGCCGTAACGAGAAGAACGGCGAAGAGAACAACCGCGTATCGGCTTTCGTCAACGTGGAAGCATGGCGTAAGAACGAGAACACCGAGTCATTCGACAAGCTCACCAAGGGTGCAATGCTCACCGTGGAAGGTTACTTCAAGCCTGAGGAATGGAGCGATCAAGAAGGTGTCAAGCATCAGCGAGTGCTGCTGGTAGCCACCAAGTTCTATGAGACTCCCGACAAGGAGGAAGAAGCTCCTGCGGAGGAGAAGAAAACTTCAAAGAAGAAGGCCAAGTGAGCCTTCTTCTTCCCTCTGCAATGCAGATTTCCTGATTAAAGGGAAAAGAAAAGAGTTAGATTTCATTCGATTATTCACCATCAAACATTTTAGATTATGCTTTACACACACTATCGGACGCATCGGCAAGGATTGCTAAGTCATCACAGGAACGCACGGAACATTCATGGCGGTTGACATAGCCGTTGATGATTACTCCAAAGGTCAGAACATCACTACATGGGTAAGGGTACGCAGCAGCAGGGAGAACCATGTCCGTCTGGCTGAATATCTCACCAAGGGAAGGCTCATTCTCGTGGAGGGAACTATCTCCACATCCCAGTGGAAAGACCGCCAAGGCGAGAGCCACACACAAATCTCCATCAATGCGGACAGCATCGCTTTCGTCAATGCAGGGAAGAAAGAGGAGCAGAGCGACAACCCGAAGAAGGCTGCCAAGAAAGGAGCTAAGGCGAAGAACACACCCCAGCCACCGCAGGACGCTCCAGCACCTGACGAGAAGGACATGCCATTCTAACGAAGAAAGGAGGATGCAATGAGATACGCAAGGCTATTTGTTTCCTATCGTGGATATTGGGACATCAGCGTGGATTTGGATAGCATAGACGGTGGCTATCATGGCTATCAGTACACCTGCATCGTATTAGGCAGTGGAGCAGAAATAACCTGCTATAGGGATGAATTTGAGTTTGTGGACTAATAAAGGTGAATATGGATTGGCACATCGTATATGCAAAGTTTGACGGATGCAAGGGCTTCAAGGCTTTTGACGTTAACGAGGGAAGGCAAGTCGGAAATCTGATTTACGCTTCTCTGATGGAGAACACGGAGGACACCCGGCAGAAACTACAGAAGCTGGCAGACTTGAACAAGGAGTATCACCTTGTGCTGCAACTTCGCAGGAAAGGCAGAGTGTGCTTCCAGACAAAGTAAAAGGTAACGGGCAGACTAACCATCTGCCCACAATTTCTAATCATTATGGCAAAGCAAAAGACTGAAAACGAAGAGTACAAAAGACTCTTGGAAAAACACGAGGCTCTTGGCGACCTCACGGATGAAGCTCTTGACACCCGCAGGGAGTGGTTCATTCAAGAGGTCATCAACCACTATGACATGGTGGAGATAGGAACGCTCTACTTCGGTGATATGGTTATCGACGTGGAGAGCGTCTACTATGACAAAACGGAGCATCGCCTGATGATTCATATCTCCTGCAAGGAAATGGAGGGTGACATCATCTACACATCCCTGCAGAGGGAGAAACAAGGCAAACTGGTGGAACTGGTATTCGAGGAAATGAAGTGCCTCGAAGAAGGACCGACGTTGCAGGGCATGATGATTGACGGAAACAACATCTTGTATCGAAACGTCTTCATCAAGGAGCTGAATGCCGAAGTCAAGGTGACGACCGAAGAGGTTTTTGAAGCACATATAGAGGAAGGCAGCCCCGATGACGACAAGTTCTATTGCTATGTACCGGCAGAGGAGTTCTTCAAACTCAATGACATTGATTTTGAGAAATACGTCAACAAGAATTTCTAAAGGCAATGGGCAGACTAACCACCTGCCCACAATTCTTTATGATTATGGATAGTGTGACAGACAAGAAAAAGGATCAGATTAAGGCTCTGATTGAAAAAATGAAGCAGGAAGGGAAACCCATAGATTGGGCTACCATTGTACTGTGCTGAAGCCAGCGAGTCCCGCCCAACCAGGCAGGACTTATTCATTCTCCTCTCATGGCGCATATCCCTCAGAAAGTGTCCTACGTCGGTGAAGCACAGCTGCACTGACCAAGGACACCTTCTTCGGGATGGGCAAACACGAAACGACAGGCTTCATCAGTCGAGGATGATCTCCGTTGGAGTACATGCTCTTCATCTGAATCCCGTCCATTCGTCTTTTGTTTGCCCTGCTATGCCATTGACCTCATTCTTCGCTTCTGCTCTCAGAGTATCAAAGAACTACGCCCACCCGAAAGCGGAACGGCAGGGCTGGTTCTGCTATTGAGCCGATGGCACGATAGCGGAACGGATGAACGGCGAGAGGACAGAGACCTTTCTCCCTGGCATCCACAGGGCTGACTACATTCTTCGCCAGCTCAGTTTGATGGCCTTTCCGAAATGGTCTTTGTTCACTCGCTTTGACGTTCATCTGGCAGCCGTGCCGTTGCCGCTACCCCACCGCCATTCATATATGACTAAATTTGCATCCTGCAATTCAGTCGTTCAGTTCCATTACCATTTTCTTTCGATTTATCATATCGGCTTTGTATAGCTGGGGAATCATTTTTCTGCGAAGTTACCTTGGATTTGTCAAACTGCAAGGCGTGTCCTGTGAACAATCTTCCTTTAGGCAAATATTGCTTAAAGAGTATTCTTCACGACAGTCTTGCCTTATTTGCCCTATCCGCACTTCTGAAAGCAGAAAAATCTCCCCGCAACACAGCCGAAAGGCTTTGATAAAAGGGAAATAAAAATTTCAAGCAATATGGCAACAACGCAATTCAACAACCGACTGATTACTCCAGAGCTGACAGAGGCTCTGAGCAGTTATCCCCTGTATTCTCAGGACGCGAAGAAGAAGGATGCTCTTTGCATCGCAGTGTTTTACCTTGGCAATATCCGCTGGTACATCATGGAAGGACAGCAGGAAGGCAATGACTTCACGCTCTATGGCATCGTTACTGGACTGCAAGAGACGGAGTACGGCTACCAGTCTGCAACCGAAATGGCAAGTATCACCTATGATGCAAGCGAGTACGGACTTGGCACTTTGAGGATTGAGCAGGACAAGGATTTCAAGCCTTGCACCCTTGCAGAGATTGAGGACGCAGAACTGCAAGCATTCCTCTCACGGCTCTATGATAAAGATTAATGTATAACCCTTAAACATATCAGATTATGAAAATTATCGTAATGGACAGCGCCAACGTGCGCATCGAGGTTTTGAACGTAGCCGACCACATGCTGGAGGACGAAATAGAATTGTTCCTTTCCGAGCACGGCTATTCGTTGAACAACATTTCTTGGATGGCAGCACCCATCGGCTTTGTGCCGGTGCAGTTCCATGAGTATGACACCGACAAGGAGAACGGCGAAGAAGTTCACGCCACACGTAGCGGACGACTGAAGGACTTTTCCATCTATGACAGTGTGCAGGAGGTGAAGCACCGTGAGCAGGAAGAACTTGCAGCAGCACTTAATCTTCATGGCGAGAAGGTGGATGATGGCTATGAATGGCACTTCGAGGGTGAATGCCCCATCGTAGCAGCCTATGACTATGACGAGCCTTGTGACGTGGTAATCCTTTCCGTCAGAGCGAACAAGGACGGAGGTCTCACCATCATAGGTGACGAGAAGAACGACCGGGGGAATGAACATGAGATTGAGGCAGATGACATCTTTGCCGGACACATGGACTTCATCACTTCGGAGATTGGAGATTAAACGACTTTGGGAATAGGTGGCAAGGGAGCTGCCTATTCCCAATAATACCCAAGCAGTATGAGACAGATATTTGTTGTTTACGAGACTGACGCATGGCACAGCACAAACCATCGGGAATGTGCTGGCGTATTCACCAGCAAATGGGCTGCCGTGAATGCCATCGTGAAGAACCACCGCATAGAACTGGATGAGTTCTTTGACGAGGACGAGATTGAAAAGACCTCCAAGAGAGTGCTGGAAGCCGAGGCAAGGCGCAGGCTCCGCAAGGAACTGGAGTTTGCCTACCAGACGCAAGGCTATGAAACCAACTATGATATTGAGGTCTGGAATATCAATGAATGGTATCTAACTAAATATTAGGCGATATGACCAACAAGCAGAGAAAAACAATGATTGAGCAATGGGGCACTCAGATAAACCCTAAAGCCATCCTCCGTGCAGCCGATGCCCGTTGTGGGGCAAGGTATGCCGTATATGTGGTAGAGAAGCCAGGAGAGTTCGGGACAAGATGCACCGACTATCTGCCCCTGGAGCAGCTGGAGCAATACCTTCTTGGGGTATTCTATGCCAGCGAGTTTAACAGACTGATTGGAAAGAAGTCTGCATAAACCAGAGCCCTTCGAGCATCGCAAATGACTCGAAGGGCTGCTTACATTTGCCAGGACAACCCACCTCAAACAAGTTTCGAGTTTTACCCTTGGCAAAAAACAAAACGATTTCTGCCAAGTCAAATTTAACAAATCGGGCCTTAATTTTAACATTAACGCCTATGGTGGAAGCATGGTGATTCGTTTCACCATACATTCAACCATCAAATCACCATGGATTCACCATATACTTTTAATAGCTATAGCTACACTTTGCTACATATTGCTACATCATCGCTACATGCTATTATTGACTTGTATCATCGTAACTTACTGTTATTCAACGCCGCTACTCATCTATACATCCTTTTACGCAATTTTGAAAGAAAAGATGTTGTTTAGGTTTTGTGTGGGGTTCTTTGTCCTTTGCCGGTGATTTCGGCAAGATTGTAGAGGACGAGGCGGAGGTCTAAACAGGAAAAAGTTGCGATTATAGAGTCATTCAAAACATAAAATATCCGATTTTTGATGCACAAAGCAAAATAAATGGGAAAACCTTTGGTTATATCAGATTATTTTAATACTTTTGCATCGTTTTAATGGCATATAAAATGAAGCAGAATGGTTAAAACGAAAGATATAATCATATTAGGACGACCCTTACAGCTGCAAGAACGAAGCAAAGCGCAGATGAAAGGTGTTACCATCGGGGACTCTCTTGCATACAAGTTCTACGATGGCGAGTTCCATGGAATGTCACTACTTTTCGCAGAACCCAAAGGCAAGATTGCTTCGCCACGCAGTCTATCTGTCACAGCCAGCAATCTTACTTCGTTGTTACAGCGTCCCACGGTATTCTTGCTGCCGACATGTCCGGCCTATGAACGGCAAAGGCTCATCGATAAGGATGTTTATTTCATCGCATCTGACAAATACGTTCACCTGCCGATGCTTCTGGCTAACGAGCGTATTCGCAAGACCAAACAGGCAAAGACTCTTACACCAGTAGCCCAATACCTGCTGCTCTACCATTTACAGATAGAAAGTATCGAAGGACTTGCAGCACGAGACATAGAAGACAAGATGCCTTATTCATATGCAAGCATTACGCTTGGCATTACTTGCCTTGAAGACCTGGGACTGTGCCAGAAGGTAGCCGATGGTTCCAAGCGGAAAGTCATACACTTCGATAAGACGGGGAAGGATCTGTGGGAACAGGCTCAATCCGTCCTCATCAATCCTGTTGAAGAACGCATCTTCTGTGATGACCTGCTTTCAGACGAACACTACCCTGCATGTGGCATCAATGCCCTGGCACATTATACATGGCTCAACCCTGACCCGGAAAGGATCATCACGATGACTGTCAAACAGCTCCGTGACTTCAGGAATTCTGGAACTTTGGTACGTCCTAATGAGTTCGACGGCAACATCATCATTGAGGCATGGAAATACCCGCCTGTCACCAAGATTGGTACTGAAGCCGAATGGGTGGACAGGCTATCATTGGCCGTTTCACTCCGTGAGGATGCAGACCCACGAGTGGAAGGCGAAGTTGAACGTTTAATTAATGATATAGAATGGAAGGATTAGAGAAATTCCGCGAAGCATTTGAAGCTTACTCAGAGAACTACGTTATCATCGGTGGCACGGCTTGTGACATCGCTATGACCGGGACGGCAGTACGTCCTCGTGCAACCCACGACATTGATATGATTGTCATTGTCGAAAAGATGACTGCTGACTTTGCCGAACACTTCTGGCAGTTCGTGCGTGAAGGCGGTTATCGCCCTGAAAAGCGCAAGCAGTCTGAAGGCGAAGCTCCTAAGTACGAGCTATACCGCTTTGTCAATGGCAAACCTGACTATCCCGAAATGATTGAACTGCTGTCACGGCATCCAGACATTCTCGGCGAACCGAAGGGTCTGACCATTGAGCCGTTGCCTGTGGACGAGGAAACGTCAAGCCTGAGTGCTATCATCATGGATGATGATTTCTATCACTTCACCATCGACCACAGCAAACTGACCAACGGGCTTCGCCATGCTGACTCAGCAGCCCTCATTGCCCTGAAGTCACGTGCCTACCTCAATCTTTTGCAGGAAAAGGCTAATGGCAAGCATATCAACAGCAAGGACATCAAGAAGCATCGTTCTGACGTGCTGAAGAACGTGGTCATCATGGAAGACAGTCAGATTACGGCTCCAGAGCCAATCGTCGCTTGCATAAAAGAATTTGTTGTCTCAATCAGAAATGATTGGGATGCCCTCTCAGAGCCTCTTGCAAAGGCTCTTGACCAGGATCCTTCATTCATCGAGGCTCTGCTTGAACAATTAGATGGATTATTTGCCATAGAACAGTCATGAAGATACAGTATGCGTCTGACCTCCATCTGGAGTTTGCCGACAACTGGCGATACCTGAAGGAGAATCCCCTGCAAGTGACAGGGGACATTCTCGTTCTGGCTGGCGACATCGGCTACTTGGGGGATGACAACTATACCAAACATCCCTTCTGGGACTGGGCATCGGAGAACTACCAGCAGGTAATAGCCTGTATGGGCAACCATGAGTTCTACAAGTTCTACGATATCGCAAAGCTGAACGATGGCTATTGCCTTGAAATACGCCCTAATGTCCACAGCTATTATAATGCCGTAGTACATATAGGTGACATTGACTTCATCATAACCACATTGTGGGCCAGGATTCCCCTGAAGGAGGCATATTATACGGAACAAGTGGTAAGCGACTTCCGGCGTATCATCTTCAATGGCGATATTCTCACCTTTGCTGATTTCAACCGCGAACATGAAAAGTGCCTGGCTTTCCTGAAGAACGCTGTATCAAGCAGCAAGGCCAGAATAAAAATTGTCGTAACCCATCATGTACCATCCTTCCAGATGCAATGCCCCAAGTTTGCCGAAAGCCAAGCTAACGGAGCTTTCACGGTTGAACTGGAAGACTACATCAAGGATAGCGGCATCGATTACTGGATATATGGCCACTCCCACTACAACGCGGATGTCGAGATAGGCAATACCAAATGTGTGTCCAATCAGTTGGGGTATGTATTTCATGGGGAGCATGAATCATTCGAGCCAGGTAAATATATCGAAGCATAACAACCCATGAAATTCTCCATGATATGTTCACTCAGTTCTCTGAAATATCTGCTCGATTCATCCAGGTGGACAAGTCGAAGGGTGTAAAACGCTTACTTTTTTCGCCACAATATATTGAGCATATAATATCAACATTTAACGAAATATTCAACCGAATGAAAGAACAAAAGAACTTATCCTATAGTTTAAGAAAGGTGGCACATCCCTTCAAAAGCAGCTTAAACTCTATGTTTTTGCCGATTTTGAGTCAACCTGGGGTTTTTACCGTCTTAACAAATATTAATTACGTTAAAAATGCGATTTTTGAAAATTATTTTGAGCAGTTTTCTCACTTTTCTACCGTTTAACACCTAACTATCTGATAATCAGCGATGTTTATTTCCTGCATCGGTAAGTAACATTCATTTAATTCATGCTTTCACACATATAAATTCTTGTCCCAATTTGAAATAATATCAGCCTTTCAAATACATGTATTTGAAAGGCTGATGCACAAAATTTACGCGAAATTATACGGCATTATTCTCTTCAAAGATAGCCATTCTACGCTCTAAATCTTCCAACTGTCTGTCTTCAATAAATGAAGTGCAAACACGCAAACCATTTTGACAACTACCTGTTGTTACTAAACATATAGCACTAACGCCATAATACATAAGTTCATGTGCCAATTGCCCACCAGTCATACCTGGGTAACCAACAGTGAAATAAAAGCCATCAGCTATAGGTTCACTTAGATCTTTATCATATACAATGTAAAAGCCGTGATCTGTAAATATTTTTTTCAGTTTATGAGCTCTTTCACCATAAATACTTATATCCTTTCTGAAATCATATTCGCCATCACATGCTGCTTTAAACATCCCTGCCATCGCATATTGTGCACTATGACTTGTTCCTGAAGATAATGCATAAAGCATTCTTGTAGAAAAGACATAACCAAAGGAGAGTCCTTCATATCTTGCACCAAGATTATCATAATGACGATGGAACAACTTGTTACTGATACATGTCACTCCAATTCGTTCACCTGCATAACTAAACGCTTTACTTCCACTTATAAAAAGCATATAGTTATCCGTATATCTTGCAACCGTTGCCTGATAAGGAGGCTCAAACGGTACACTTAACTGCTTACGGAAATCCATGGCAAAGTAAGCCAAGTCTTCCATTATTATTGTATCATATTTAGTTGCAAGCTGACCAATAATACGCAATTCGTCATCATTAAAACAAATCCAAGATGGATTATTCGGGTTGCTATATACTATTGCACAAATATTACCCTTAGATAAATATCCCTCTAATTTTTGAGCAAGTTTGTCACCTCTAAAATCATAGACATCAAAAGTTTCATATTTGACACCCATGACCTGCAATTGCATCTTCTGAACAGGAAATCCCGGGTCAATAAATAATACGGTGTCTTTCTTAGGGTCACATTGTGAACATGTCAGGAAAGCTGCAAACGTACCTTGCATACTACCACATACAGGAACACAGCATTCCGGCATAATATCTATGCCGATAAAAGCTTTGACAAAACGTGATGCCTGTTTTTTCAATTCAGGGTATCCCTGAATATCAGGATATGTGTGTGCAATACCATTTTTTAAAGCTTCGATTTGTGCCTTAACACCTACTTCAGATGCAGGCAAGCCAGGTATACCCATTTCAAGCTTAATGAATTCCACACCAGACTCCTTTTCTACAGAAGCAGCAACAGACTTTACCTCACGTATCGTAGCCTTTTCGAAGTCCTGTATGCCCAAACTTCTTATTGTATTATCAACAAGAACCTTGTCTATTGGTGTATTTTTCATATTTCAGATAATTTGAAATTCTATTTACTTTCACTTATTCCGATATTAAGAGCTTTAATATTCGCATTAACGACCTCTTCGCCTTTACGTGCAAACACTCTGCCCAAAGCAGCCTTTATCTCTTCGTATCCTATACCCAATGACTTTTGAGCAGCTCCTAATAATATCATATTAGCAGAACGCGGCACATTATTATCCTTTGCCAACTGCTCGATATCAATGAAAACGACATTATTCAGTTTTGAATATTCCTCCTTTATTTTATCCATATCAGGATAATTAGGAATATTGACAAAAGGAACACTTGACGTTATAATCCATCCCGTTTTCTTATTAAGATATGGAAGATATCGTAATGCCTCCATTGGTTCCATTGATATAATAACGTCAGCCTGACCTTCTGCAATCAAATCACTATTAATTGGTTCAGAAGATATACGCAAGTTGCTCTGCACGTCGCCACCGCGTTGTGACATTCCGTGAACCTCTGCCTGCTTAATATAAAGTCCGTCCTTTATTGCAGCTTCACCAATAATTGTTGCGATTGAAAGAATACCCTGTCCTCCTACACCGCAAAGTATTATATCTGTTTTCATTTTGATTGATTTGCGTTTAACTTTTTTTCTCTTAAATGTCTCTGCAATGTCTGCATACATTCACGACATGGTATAATTACACTCAAGCCATGATAATTAATTTCCTCTCTCAGCATGTTTGTTATTTCAGGCATATTCTTTGGAAGAGGAACAACTGTTCTTAAATGTTCATTATTCAGTCCTAAGCCTTTACATATAGCTTCCAGCTTATTCGTTCCGGCAGAATCTTGCCCACCAGTCATGGCTGTTGTAAGATTGTCACTAATAATGACCGTTATATCTGCATTTTCGTTAATCGCATCAAGCAAGCCTGTCATGCCAGAGTGAGTAAATGTTGAATCGCCTATAACGGCAACTGCTGGCCATAAGCCGGCATCTGCTGCACCTTTAGCCATGGTTATACTTGCACCCATGTCTACTGTTGAATGCAAAGCTCTAAATGGCGGTAGAGCTCCTAACGTATAACATCCGATATCACCGAAGACTCTTGCATTTTCATAATCTTTCAAAACTTCATTAAGAGCAGAATAGACATCTCTATGGCCACATCCCTGACACAATGCAGGTGGACGAGGTGTTACATTTTCACTTGGAGCATAACATTCATCAACAGGAAGACCTAAAGCCTTCTTTACAAGATCAGGATTTAATTCGCCTGTACGCGGAAGTTCACCGGTAAGACGACCCTTTATTGTTGCATCGCCAGGCATTATGCCGCGAAGCATGTCTTCAATGAAAGGCTGCCCCTCTTCAATAACCAATACAGAATCGCACGCAGAAGTCATCTGTCTTATCAAATCCTTTGGCAATGGATATTGACTTATTTTTATTACAGGATTAGGACATCCCTGAGGATAACATTCATTCAAATAATTTATAGCAATTCCGCTTGCAATTATTCCTAAAGACTTGTCACTGCCATCAATATATTGATTATACTTACTATTCTTAGCGTCATTTTCCAGTTCTGGCTGCATCGAAGTAACTATATCATTCTTCCTGCGTGCCATAGCTGGCAATAAAATCCAATCAGCAGCCTTGGAATCATAATTGATATTATTCTGCTCTCTTGAATTATCACAGATCTCAACAACCGCACGACTATGAGCCATTCTGGTTGTAACTCGCATAAGAATAGGAAGATGTATTTTCTCACTATAATCAAAGGCATACCTTACCATGTCATATGCCTCTTGCTGGCTGCTCGGTTCAAAACATGGAATCATGGCAAACTTAGCATAGAACCTGCTATCTTGTTCATTTTGAGAAGAGTGCATTGAAGGATCATCTGCAACCAATACGACTACCCCTCCATTAACTCCAGTCATAGCAGAATTGACAAATGGGTCGGCACAAACATTAAGACCCACATGCTTCATACAAACAAGAGCACGCTTTCCCATAAACGACATACCGAGTGCCTCCTCCATAGCAGTCTTCTCGTTTGACGACCATCTGCGATGGATGTTGCGCTCCTTTGCCGTTTTAGAATTCTGAATATACTCTGTTATTTCTGTAGAAGGTGTACCAGGATAGGCATACACCCCACTAAGACCTGCGTCTATCGCGCCTTGCGCAATAGCCTCATCTCCTAATAAGAGTTTTTTCATAATATCAGATTTAATTTAACAAGATTGGTTATTAAAATGATAATTTTATTTAACAGTCACCTTTAATGGTGAATGAAGTGCTTTCAAGTACTCTTTAGAACGTAAGTTCCATTCATTAAATGTGCGAACATCATTCTTACTCCATGCAGAGCCGAAATAATATGTATATTTCTCATTTGGCTGATATGTAATAAGCCCTACTCCATGTCCGGCATTTCCATTAACAGGATTATCATACATTATTTTTTTTGTTGCCTTAACACCATTAGGGAACAACACGCCAACATAAATCTGGAAATTTTGTTTTGCCGGATTATCTGTAGGATCTGCATAAAGCACATAATTATCTCCACAAGCTACACTCTTAGTGTCTTCACTATGAAGTACAACTCCAGCCACCATATCACAAGGCTTAGTAAGTCCTTCGTACCATACGGTCATTTTATTATAGTTGCTACCTTTATCAAGGCTTATAATACGATGTTCAACAACATTCTTGTCACTTCCTATAGAAAATGGGTTGTAATCAAGCTGGACTGTAAAGCGCAAAGGTCCATTATCCAATATTTTATATGTCTTATAACAATAAGGTAAGACCATCTCCCTTCCAGACAAAAGCGCAGGAGCGCCACAACCCAACGTCGGACCAACCTTATAGCAGTCAAGTCCGTATCCATGGTCAAAGTGATATGTTGTTGCCTCTTCCATTTCATGAGCTTCTTCTGTCTTTCCTACTTTTTTTAACTCTTCAATCTTAGCATGGTTTGAAAGTTCTGTTACATACCTCTTATCAACCTCCAAATCCGGCGTATTTTTAACCCAGACATCTATTCCAAAAGCCTTTTCGCCTGTACGCTGTAAGGCAGGACCATAAGCACGATAAGCAGTACGGTCATTTTCCCATGCAATGTCATCTACACGCTCGGGATATTGCTTACCACAAACAATGGTCTTCATTTCTTTAGGAGTTCCTGGAGTAATAGTAAAATCTGCTGACCCTGCAGGTCGCACACTGGCATCAATCAACAAATTTCCGTCATATGAAATCTGGTACGCCACCTGCTGTCCCAATGCATTCTTTACAATAAAACTTTCTCCATTCTTTATTCCTAATTTCGAATAAACATCTTTGAGCTCAACCTCTATAAGCTCTTGACGCTGAACGTCATATGGATTTGTAACTGTCACAGTAACATTATCTGCCATCGCTGACAACGGCATTGCAAACATAAATAAAGATAATACCCTAAAGTTTTTCAAAAAGTTCATACGATATAGTTTTATTTTAGTTTATTATATTCATACATTTATTCTCATTTGAGATTTTTGATGAAGAACTGAGCTATCTGCCTGTAGATATGATTACGCGTATTACCTCCGTATATACTATGATTACGGTTTGTGTAAACATTCATCTTAAAGTCTTTGTCTGCCTGCACGAGTGCCTCTGTATATTCAAACACATTCTGTGGATGAACATTGTCATCAGCCAAACCTTGACAAATAAGCAGTTCGCCATGCAGGTTTGCAGCACGCTTAATCGGATTTACATCATATCCAGAAGGATTCTCTTTTGGAGTACGCATATATCTCTCAGTATAAACCGTATCATAAAATCTCCAGTCTGTAGGAGGTGCAACAGCAACTCCTGCCTTGAAGACTTTACGTCCTTCACTCATGCTCATTAATGTATTGAATCCACCAAAGCTCCATCCCCATATACCAATATTATTTTTATCGACATAGGGCAATGAGCCTAAATATATGGCAGTTTCAACCTGGTCTTTAGATTCAAGATCACCGATTTTCAGATAAGTACATTTTTCGAAATCAGCACCACGCGCTCCTGTACCTCTGCCGTCAACACAGACAAGAATAAATCCTTGCTGCACCAAATATTGGTCAAGCAAAGCGCCCTGCCCCATTGAACCGATATTCCATGAGTTGACAACCTGCTGACTGCCGGGCCCACTATATTGCCACATAATTACTGGATATTTCTTACTTGCATCAAAATTAGCAGGTTTAATCATAACACCATTCAGCTGAACACCTTCAGATGTCTTAAAGCTAAAAAATTCTTTTGAAGGCAAATCATATTCAGCAAGAGTTTTCTTCAACTCGCTATTAGTAATCAATGATACGGTTTCTTTGCCTGAATTATTAAAGATACCATATTCATATGGTGTATTTCTGTCGCTCCACTGATTTACAAAATATTTATAATCAGCACTAAACACAGCTATATTCCAACCATCGCGTGAAGTCAGACATTCAGTCTTGCCATTTTTATAAGTAACATAAACCTCACGATTCATAGGATTTTTGCCTGCAGCCTGATAGTATGTAGCACCGGTCTGCTCGTCGTATCCATAAACATCTGTTACATCATACCGACCGTCAGTCACCTTACGCAACAACTGCCCGTTCATATTGTAAAGATATAATTGCATATAACCATTTCGGTCACTTGGCATTAATATATGATTAGAAGAAATCAATATATTAGCCATTGCTTCTTCTTTCACATACTTTGGCACAGATTCCTTTATCAGCAACTTGCATACTGTACTTCTCGGATTAGCCCCATACAGACAGAGCTGATCCTGATGTCTGTTCATTGTGTAAACAATTATCTTTTGCGGATCTGAAGTTGCCTTTATACGGGGTATATATCCGTCTTTGTCCATCTGCAGCTGCATGGTGCGTGTCTGACGCGACTGAATATCATAGCTCAGAACAGAAACAGTTGAATTTTTCTGGCCTGCTTTTGGATATTTATACGAATATAGCCCTGGATACTCTGAATACTCTGTCATTTCCGGCTCAAGCCCTTTAAACATTTGTAAAGAATATGTAGGTACATCCTTTTCATCAAAACGAATCCAGCAAAGCATACTTCCGTCGGCATTAAATGTAAGTGCAGAATTAAATCCGAACTCTTCTTCATAAACCCAATCCGGCACTCCATTAATAACCTCATTACGCTTGCCGTCTTTAGTAACCTGACTCTCCGAATTGCCATAAAGCAGCTTAACAAGATAAATATTATTGTCACGTACAAAAGCTACTTTCATTCCATCCGGCGACCATACAGGCGACTGCTGCTGGCCGTTATCCGAAAGTTTTTCCAACTTACGGTCTGCAATATTATAAATATAATAATCAGCTGTATAAGACCTGCGATAAATCTTCTTAGAGTTAGTCTGAACCAACATCTTCTTCCCGTCAGGGCTCATTATATAATTTTCAAGCTTGTCAATTTTTTCACCGACAGTATTGTTTACGTCAAACAACACACTTACTTGCTTTCCTGTCTTATAAGAATATTTTATTATTTTCTTCCCGTCCTTGCTTATCATAGCATAGCAGTCTCCGTCGGACATGGGGCTGACAGCACTAAGATATTCAGCAGCAAAAGTTTTGCCTGCAACATCTTTTAAAGAAAGCAGATTTCCAGAAATCATATTACTAGCAGCAAACAATAAAGCCGCACACATAATAAAAAGTCTTTTCATTGTATTTTATAAATTATTTTGAGCACAAAGATACATAATTTTCACTACATTTGCATCTCAATTGATTTAAAAGATATTAATGCCGTATGGCAAAAATTTAAGCGTAATTATACAATGCAAGATTTAAATAAAAAAACGACATTACCTTATAATGATTTTGGCAGCTGGATAAGATCTATTTTCCCGTTCAAAATACAAAAGATTTCTGTTGATGCAGGTTTCTCATGCCCCAACCGGGACGGCAGAATCAGTTACGGCGGATGTGCCTTTTGCAACAACAGCACATTCAATCCTGCTTATTGCGACAAGAACAAAACTATTAAGGAGCAGCTTGAAAAAGGAAAGATGTTTTTTCGCAACAAATATCCCGAAATGCGCTATTTGGCATACTTTCAGGCATACACAAACACGTATGGGAATATAGAGCAGCTTAAAAGGTTGTATGAAGAAGCACTAAATACAGAGGATGTCGTAGGCATTGTTATTGGCACTCGACCAGACTGTATTAACAGCGAAATACTTGATTACCTTCAAAGCCTTTCACGGCAAACGTTTGTTATTGTTGAATACGGCATTGAATCAGCCAACAACGATACACTTAAACGCATAAACAGAGGACACACTTTTGAATGTTCAAGAAATGCAATTGAGGAAACGACTTCAAGAGGCATAATAACCGGAGGGCATATAATATTAGGACTTCCTGGAGAAGATACAAATGAAAATATAAAACAAGCATCACTTATATCCCAAACAAGCTTAAACATAATAAAAATACATCAGTTGCAGATAATACGGGGAACAAAACTTGAAAACGATTACTACCAAGGAGGAATCCACACCTATAACGTAGACGAATACATAGAATTGCTTGCAAAATATATACAACATCTTCGAAGTAATATAATAATAGACAGATTCACATCACAATCTCCTAAAGATTTGCTGATAGCGCCAGACTGGGGATTAAAAAATTACGAATTTACAAATAAGTTTGTCAACTATCTAAAGAAGAACAATATATACCAAGGACAACTTTGGGGTGAAAACAACAAATATAATCAGCAATAACCTTATCGCTGAAATGCGAACAAATTAATTGCACACTTTCATCTTTCTTTACAAAATTCAGAAATTTAAGGCTTTATGCGTAAAGTATTTCCATAAAAGATCAAGAATTATGAGAAAATAACCTCAAAAACACACTAAAGACGTAAACAGCTCATAATCAACACTTTAAGCTGAGTTATTATATCAATAATGCAATTTAAGATAATGTCTTACATATAAGATCCAGCTAAAATACGCATGTTTTTGGAGACAAAACCATAAGAATTTGTCTCCAAAACCAATGCTTTTATTGATTAAAAGCATTGGTTTTATAAAACAGAACAACTACTTTCACCGCAAAAGCTATAACATTCAGCATGATTCATGCTGTGTGACATCAAGAAAATATCTATTTTTCAATTTAATATTGTAATATTATTTTACTGCACACTGACAGCAAATTATTTATAATATAATGCCAAAATACAACAATCTCTCCGTTTCAGCCTTTGGCATGCAAACCATAAACGATATTACATAATAAAAAATATTAGACACAATTATACATTTATTCACAAAAAGCATCTATAATTGGATAAAAATACTTAACTTTGTTTACGTATACAACCAAAACACTATAATAGTTAAAACTTAAATCTCGTAAAATATGACAAAAGAAAAACTGACTGATTCACAAACATCATTCGTAAAAAAGATGTCTGTAAGCATCATGGCTTTTTTAAAAAAGTATTTTAATGCCATGCCCGACAAAGAGGATGAAGAAAATACAATCAAGGCCATAAGTAATGGAGTATCATTTCACGGGGCCAATCTGTGGGTTCTGGTTTTTGCAATATTCATAGCATCATTGGGCCTCAACGTGAATTCTACCGCAGTAATAATCGGCGCCATGCTGATATCACCACTTATGGGACCTATAATCGGAATGGGATTAGCGGTTGGCATAAACGATTTTGAATTACTAAAGCGGTCACTTAAGAACTATCTCGTGGCAACAATAATAAGTGTATGTACAGCAACACTTTATTTCTTACTGACACCACTTGACGAAGCCCAGTCGGAGCTCTTGGCCCGCACATCCCCCACACTATACGATGTACTTATAGCATTATGCGGTGGTGCAGCCGGCATTGTAGCCCTGGCCACAAAGGGGAAAGGAAATGTGCTGCCAGGAGTCGCAATTGCTACAGCCTTGATGCCGCCGCTCTGCACAGCCGGCTTTGGAATAGCCACAGGTAACATTTTCTATTTTCTTGGCGCTTTCTATCTGTTTTTTATTAATACGGTATTCATTGCCCTCGCCACATATATTGGCGTAAGAATGCTTAAATTCAAGGAAAAACAATTTGTCGACCATGAAAGACAAACTACAGTAAAGAAATACATTATTATCATTGTAGTTGCCACAATGATACCGGCAGGCTTCATGACATACAGTATTGTAAAAACAAGTGTATTTAAAAGCAATCTCAGCAAATTTGTAAAAGAACAATTAGACAGTACTGGCACAAGGATTATTTCATATGAAGCCAACAACGACAGTCTCACATTACGTGTTGTCGCCGTAGGAAAGGAACTGTCAGACAGTGCTATTGCAAAAGCTGAGAAAGAAATGCAGAATTATAATATCCGGCAGTATAAACTTGAGGTAATACAAGGCTCTGAGTCAACATCATTAATGATGCTCAACAACAGACTGACAAATATGCGAACATCTAACGATAACTACTCAGATATGGTTCGTGAAGAAACAGCAAAAATATCTGAACTTCAGAAAAGCCTTGACCAATATACAAAATATGACATTATGGCACCTGCAGTAGCAAAGGAAATTAAGTCATTATTCGACAACGTTGACGACATAAGCCTGTCTAATGCCAGTTATGTAAACACAGATTCATTAAAGGTTAAACATTACACATTGGCCGTTATTGGCGTTAAAGCAAAAGCCAATATGAAAGAACTCGAAAGGAGCAAAATCACAGATTGGCTAAAGGCAAGACTTCAAGCAGACAGCATAAAAGTTATTATAACGAAAAATTAAAACTAAATAATTATATAAACAAAAAAAACAGAAGGATACATTTTTTCATGCTGTATCCTTCTGTTTTCATTTACGATGGTCATCTACTCCAAGTGAAATTTATTGGTAAAAGTAATAAAACCAATATGTTTCTCCATAAGTGTCTTTAACATAAGAAAAACGCTCTGACTTGTTATTGTACTTTTCTTCAAGTTTTTGAAAATCCGCATAGTCAGCATCCATTATCTCGCTATGAAAGACCAAAACAGGATTCGACCTTAGGTGTGTATACAATGTGAGCGCTTCTCTATAATGCTTTGGCAAAGCAGGTGAGCTTAGATTATATTTGTTTTTAATTATGTTCACAAATCCATCTAAATTTTTATCTAACAAATAACCACATAATATATAGTCTGTTACAGACTTCATTGCCAGACCATGATTTTCCAGATACAACAGATACTCAAGAGGCTTCATCTTTCCCATCTTTCGTATACCAAGCTGCTTGAATATCTCTGTTTCAGGAAACATCATACATTTGACATTCACCCCATCAGGCAATAATATATCAGAACCGCCTTTAGGTATAGGATACTCAAACAAACGTTCACCCAATTGCTTTGTACGCGACAAAGCGTAAATTCTCAACATAGTTAAATCAGGATCCGTATCATCAGACTTCTCGCCTACGCTCAAAGCATCATCATAATCATTTGACTCTAATAAATGCTCTATCCTTAAACGATAATGAAAAATCTCATTTGTATTTCCCAAAGCACATACCATCAACAACATAGCAGACAAAGCCAAAAGACTCTTCCACAAACCTCCGGTCAAACTTCCTGTATAAGACGTATCAATATAGAATATTGACTTCTGTCTAGACAAAACAGCAAAAATTGCATACAATATTATAACAATGCATACGATTACTATAACATTGGTTGGAAATAAACTAACATCGAAATCCTGATTCCCGGATGTCAGAACAGCGAGAAACATTAATGATGGCAAATAATTCAGAATATTAATCCATCCATCAAACCTCGTTAACTTACTCACGCCAAGTTTGACAAGAAACAGTACCACTGTAAGCAATACCGCACCTATGGTTTTGTTGTAATGAGTAATGCCTCCAGACAAGACATGTTGCTCCATAGCAATAATATCAGACTGGAAGAAATATAAATATACAAAAGTAAATAATATGAAAACAATAGCACATACAGAATTAACTAATGTGCTATTGTTTGTCTTGACTTCTTGTGTCATATTAATTTTTCTTTAAGACCACGGCTGAACGAGCAGGGATATAAAGTTTTAACCATTCCTTATGATCTTTTACATAAAGAGGATCAAAGTTTGTCATATGAGTCATACTGTCATCAGCAAGTCCATTTCCACCAAACTTTTTAGCGTCAGTATTCAATACAACATCATAAGATCCTGTAGGAACCAAGAATCCGTAATCGGTAAAGGATCGTGTGGGATTAAAATTAAACACAAATATCAAATCACCACGCATAAAAGCCAATATCTGGTCACCATCATTATGCCAAATCTCCTGTACGTTCGTCCGTTGGAAATTACGCACACTCTTGATAACGCTAAGCATTTCACGGTCAAAATCACCCAAATAATGATAGCACAAATCTTTATTGTCTACCAAATTCCATTGTCTTCTTGCGTATTTGTAGCTCCAACCATTACCCTCTCTAGGAAAGTCTATCCATTCAGGATGCCCAAACTCATTTCCCATAAAGTTAAGGTATCCGCCATTAATTGCAGCAGCAGTTACTAAACGTATCATTTTATGCAAAGCTATTCCACGATGAACGACCTCATTTTCGTCGCCTTTTTTGAAATGCCAATACATATCCGCATCAATAAGACGGAAAACAATTGTTTTATCACCAACCAAAGCCTGATCGTGACTTTCACAATAACTTATAGTCTTTTCATCCGGACGCCTGTTCTTTACTTCCCAGAAAATACTGCTAGGCTTCCAGTTTTCGTCACTTTGCTCCTTTATCGTCTTTATCCAATAGTCAGGAATATTCATTGCCATCCTATAGTCAAAGCCGTATCCACCATCCTCAAACTTAGCTGCAAGCCCCGGCATACCGCTTACTTCCTCTGCAATTGTTATTGCATTAGGATTAATTTCATGAATTAGTTTATTAGCAATAGTAAGATAACATATTGCATTATCATCTTCATGCCCGTTGAAATAATCACCATAATTACAGAAAGCCTCTCCTAAACCATGACTATAGTAAAGCATAGAAGTAACGCCGTCAAAACGGAAGCCGTCAAAATGGAATTCCTTAAGCCAATATTTACAATTGCTCAACAAGAAATGCATAACCTCATCCTTACCATAGTCAAAACACAAGCTATCCCATGCGGGATGCTCATGCCTGTCACCTGGATAAAAATATTGGTTAGGATCACCTGCTAAATTACCCAATCCCTCAACTTCATTCTTAACAGCATGACTATGAACAATATCCATAATCACTGCAATGCCATTGCGATGAGCTTCATCAATAAGAGACTTTAGTTCTTCAGGAGTACCAAATCTGCTTGAAGCAGCAAAGAAGCTACTTACATGATAACCGAAAGAACCATAATAAGGATGCTCTTGTATTGCCATAATTTGTATACAATTATAACCATCCTCAATTATTCTCGGCAACACATTCTCCTTAAATTCAGTATAAGTACCAACCTTTTCCGCATCTTGCGACATTCCTATATGGCACTCATATATCAGAAGCGGACTCTTATTTGGTTTAAACTTCTTTTTCCTCCACACATAAGGCTTTTCAGGATTCCAGACTTGGGCTGAGAATATTTTTGTTTCTTCATCCTGCACAACTCGCTGAGACCATGCCGGGATACGTTCTCCAGACCCTCCATTCCAATAAACATGCATTTTGTATAAATCGCCATGCTTCATACCTTTCTCTGAGATTTTCAATTCCCAGTTTCCGGTTCCTTCTATACGCTTGGCTTTATACTTTTCTGTCTCTTGCCAATTATTAAAATCGCCGACAAGATAAATTTCTGTCGCATTAGGCGCCCACTCTCTAAAGACCCAGCCTCTTGATAATTTATGCAAGCCATAATAATCGTACCCACTGGCAAAATCCTCTAATGATATTTTACCATTACGAGTCAGCTGGCCTAATTTCCACAAGGCATGATCATGCCGCCCTCTTATGGCATCTTCATAAGGCGCGAGATAACCATCATTAACAACTAAGCCAATATGTTTCGGCTCATTTGCCGCTTTACTATCCGTTTTAGCCTTATTATTTAATGATTTGGCTTTTCTGGTAACCATGATACCTCCTTAAAAACTTTTTATAATAACATTATTATTTGATACTCTCAGCAAAATTATGCTAAGACTTTAAATATGGCCTTCTTTATTTCTGCCTGTTCAGAAATACAAGGAGCATGACCATCTTGAGGGAAAAATATAGCAAACTCACCGGGCTTACAGGTAACGTACGTAGCAGCAGCTCCTTCATATTTTGTTATATCTTTTTCTTCATTATATTCTGCTTCAGGCAAATCCTTTAATGGAGTATATCCATACGTCTCTGACGTACTTAAAGGTATCTGGATATCAATCATTTTCTTATGAGTTTCCAGCAAAGCACTTTCACATGATTTACCTTTTGCCACTTGTATATTTACGAATAAATCTGTGCCTTTAATCAGATGTTTTCCTTCACTTAATTTATTTAAATCATTTGATTTCAAAAAATCAACTACATCATTAAATAATGGATTTAAAGAAACATATTTCTCTAAATTTTCCAATGTATCTATAACCATAAATATTATTTTAATTAATTATTGAACCTTATTTCCTAAAATATACATACCCTGAGAAACAATGTTACCATTTTTGTCTTTCTCAACATATTTACCATCACGCTTATCATCTTTATAAGAGCCTTCAAAACGCCGTCCATCCTTATCGACCTCTAAAGCTCGACCATTTCTTTTACCACGACGATAAATACCCTTGAATTTACTTCCGTCTGAGAAATGTATTATAATTTCACCATCAAAAACGCCGTCTTTAAAATTACCTTCAAAGACATCTCCATTTTTTTTCGTTAACTTACCTAGACCGTTTTGTTTGTCAGCCTTCCAATATCCATTATATACATCACCATTTTTCCAACGTAAGACTCCATGGCCGTCCTTATCTCCTTCTGTAAAATGTCCGGTATATTTATCGCCATTAGCAAAAGTAAAAATACCTTCACCCGTACGTTTTCCTCTAACATAATCACCCTCATACATATCGCCATTTTGGAACTTATATATACCTTTCCCATTTTGAACATCATCTAGCCAATCACCGATATATACATCTCCATCAGCATAATGATTGGTTCCTTTTCCTGAGCGCAAATTATCTAGCCACATACCATCATATGTTGTCCCATCGCCCCAATCAAAGAATCCCTTACCCGTTTTCTTGTCATCTTTCCATTCACCAGTATAATAGGCACCACCGCTATAAGTGTATGTTCCTTTTCCGGTACGTTTATCCTGATACCAATCGCCGTCATATTTGTCGCCGTTGTAATACCACATTACGCCATGGCCCTGCTGATAATCACGAAACCATAGTCCAACATATTTGTTATTATTCATAAAATGATATGTCCCTCTACCGTGTTGCTGATCTTGGAACCATTCTCCTTCATACTTCTCCCCATCAGAAAAAGTATAAACTCCATATCCTTGACGCTTTCCTTTCACATATTCACCTTCATAAGTATCCCCGTTTTTATAAACAGTTTTACCTTTCCCATGAGGTTTTCCAGAAGCCATTTCACCCTGGTATGTTCCACCATCTTTAGTCTCACATGAGCCTAATGTTATCTTTTGCGCACTACATATTAGAGGCAAAGCAGCACAAAATAAAAGCAATATATAGTTCTTCACGATTTTTCTTTTTAAATTTATCACCAAAAGTAATAAAAAATAACCATACTGCAAAATTATTTTTTTAAAATCGGTTTTACGAATATATTTATTGATAAATATTAGTATCTTTGCAAAAATATTAAAACAGAAATACTATGAACTTTGTAGGAATCATACCAGCAAGATATTCGTCAACACGCTTTCCCGGAAAGCCGTTAGCCATTTTAGGCGGAAAACCCGTAATTCAACATGTTTACGAAAAAGTTTCAAAAGTGCTTGACGACGTATTCGTCGCCACCGACGATGAAAGGATTAAGGACGCGGTGGAAAGCTTTGGAGGAAATGCTATTATGACATCCACTAATCACAAAAGTGGGACTGACAGAATAGAAGAAGCAGTAAATATTATAGAAAAAAAATTTGACGTCATAATCAACATCCAAGGTGATGAGCCATTTATTCACAAGACCCAAATAGAAACAATATGCAGATGTTTCGATGACTCAGAAACTATGATTGCGACTTTAGGCAGGCCATTTACAGAAAAAGACTCTATAAACGATTTAGAGAATCCCAATTCCCCGAAACTCATTTGCGACAACAATGGCTTTGCCATGTATTTTAGCAGGAACATAATACCCTATATACGCGGAGAAGAAAAATCAAATTGGATAAACAAATTCACATATTTAAAGCATATTGGACTTTATGCATACAGGGCTAATGTCTTGTCAGAAATAACAAAATTACCACAATCAAGCCTAGAGCTTGCTGAAAGTTTGGAACAACTCAGATGGCTTCAAAATGGATACCGCATAAAAGTAGGCATTACCCACGTTGAAACCATAGGAATTGATACTCCCGAAGATTTAAAGCGCGCAGAAGAATTTATCACCCAACACGACAGGCAATAAAGAAAGAACAAAGACTATCACATATAACAAAGCAATTTCATCTGAAATCAGATAGAAGAAAAAAATGAAAGGGCGCATTTTTTATGCGTCCTTTCATTTTTCTCCAAACAACAAACTTACATTTGCATTTAACCGACCAATAGCGAGCACTCCTGCAGACGATAAACACACACATTGTTTTAATCAATATATTCAAACCTAAACATATCAGGAATAGGCAGCCTTTCTCTTATGAGCATAATGGTGAAATATTGAACTTTTATAACAATCGTTCCACGAATACAGCTGCTGAATTATTCAATGCAAGAATCAAACTTTTCAGAGCTAATCTTCATGGAGTGACAGATAAAAAGTTTTTCCTCTTTAAAATCGCAAAGCTCTACGGATATCCCCATCAAATTCCTACTGCCCCAATACGCCATCAAAATAATTTGATGCTAAAGTCAAACTTTTCAAAGCAAATCTTCATGAAACAACGGACAAAAGTCTTTCTCTTTAGGATTGCACAGGCACACAGATATCCAACAAGATTTCTACGACCAACTTAAACTAACGATTAAACACAATTTTATAAATTTCCAAAGGGATTGTTACAAAAAAATAAAAGGAAGAAAACAATCATAATGTCTCTTCCTTTCAAATGCATTTAAACTTTCGTAGTGGATAGGGGAATCGAACCCCTATGCCAAGATTGAGAATCTTGTATCCTAACCATTAGATGAATCCACCTTAAATCACAGCGGAAGCTGGGGGATTCGAACCCCCGGTACGATAAACTCGCACGGCAGTTTAGCAAACTGCTGGTTTCAGCCACTCACCCAAACTTCCTTTCCGGTTTATTGTACCGAAGCATTCTCGCTCAAATGCGATGCAAAGGTATGCATTTATTTTTATCCCTGCAAATTTTTCTGGAGTTTTTTTCATTTAATTCAAAAAAACTTTTTTACACCTTATTATATATTATAAACGCTCCTTTATGGAGTCAAATTTTAAGCATTATCTAACTGTAATATGGAAGCACCCCTGTTTAACCTCATACTTAACATAACACCGATTATTCTCACGCATATCACGCAAGACCTCACTTAACACCCACTTAAGCGTATCATTTCTTACCATTCGGCCTTTGCTTCCATCTAGTTTATTAATAGTTTTATAGCGATTATAACATACATCAAAAGTTGTACCATACAAATGACATGAATTTTCCGTTGCATTTCCATTGTAATTCCGAAGTTTCATCACATCTTCTTTTGACCGGAGAACACTAGTTACAATTATTTGATGCAATGGTATATTTTTTATTCTTAGGCTATCATAATACGCCCTACCAATATCATTGAGTAGGACAGCTGCGCGTGGAACCAAATACGGAATACTACTGCGCAAAGGATCTATAAAATAATAAGGATTTGCACCAACAAAAACAAGTTCTTTTTTTCTATTTTCTGCATCTTCTCTATTTTCAACAGGTTTTACTCCATACTTATTGGCAGAAACTAGCTGCACGTCATTATTGTCAGGGAATGTACGACTAAAACCAGGCACACTATTTATACGATTACGTACCTGTGTTCCTTCTGTATTATAGAAAGACGTCAACTTAAATATTGAAGAAACCACGTGCTCCCCATCACCTACACTATTTTTTTTACCCAAAGTGTTAATGCTAGAATCATTTAAAGCATCATTCACGACAACAGGCCTATTTACATTTTTATCTTTTGCGACATCAGGAAAAATCAGACGTATCATAGCCAAAATCAAAACTATGGCCACAAAACTCATCAAATACCTATTTTTTGTTATTTTCATACGTTCTTTATTTATTCAACATAGAAACAAAAAAAGACTCACATCTTTTTGTATCAATCAACATTAAAATTTCGAATTGTTGAAACAATTTCATTGATAATTTCTGGATTTGGCAATTCTTTAACATCTCCACACAAGGCTATCGAGAAGTTATCTGCCAAACATTCTTCCGGATTTATAACATACCCTGTATTTCTTCCTACCTTATCATAAAAATCGGATGCATCATCCAATTTATACATCAACATCTTTCCATCCTTCATTACCGGAGAAAATTTATCGTCAAGCGGAACCAATCCGATGTGCACATAATCAAAAAAAGATCCTCCGGCATAATCACGATCAGAACAAATAACCATTGTGCATGGCTGTTGTTTTCCACCGACACTTAACATGGCATAGCTATCATAATGATTCACATCCGGATTAGATATAAATCGTTCGGTCACATCATCAGAAAACTTTATTTCTTTATTCAATATACTGAATCCTATTATTTTATACATTGACTTCCTAAAATCAATATTATTTCGTGTCATCACATGAAACAACTCATGAGCCAACAGCTTAGCAAGCCTTTTGGTATTAACTTTTTTCAAAAGACCTTCACCTAAACAGACTACTTCGCCTCGAGTATACGCTGCTGCACCTCCCTCCTCTTTCATCGTTGTTTTTATAAGCAGTACTTCTTGAGGGATAGGAAGCTTCAAGCCCTTTCGAGCAATAGCATCATCCAATATTGCAAAAGCTTTAACAACAGAATCTTTTTCTGTATCTGTAAAATCTCTAGTCTCTCGTCTTATCATGTCTACCATATCGTCATGAGTAGCATTCTTTTTACCCACACGAGCCTCCAAGTCAAATTTCCCAAGACGTTCTACATAACCCTTAGAAACAGCCAACACATTATTTGCTTCCTCCTTATCCGCAAATCTGAGAGAATAGCTATCATTATTACCATAAGATAAACAACAAAACGAGACGAGGCATAAGCCAAACGAGACTGCACGCTGATAAAACTGTCCAATAATATACATAATTTAAATTTAAATAAAACGATGCAAAGATAATGTAAGTATATGTAAATACAAAATAAATATGTTTATTGCATACAGAAAGGACGTCAACAATTAACATAATTTTATCCATGACAAAATAGCAACATTTTTTATTGGAAAATCCAATTAAAAACAATATCATCAAAACAAAATATTTCTTGCAACAAACGAAATACATAGACTTTTAAATATATCTTTAACTCATATCAATGCCATGGCCATGGCATCCATTCAAGATTATATCACTAAGACATATGGAGAGAAAAAACAAATTTAAATGAAATCTATCCCCTATATGACAAAAGCCTTTTATCAATAAATACAACATAGCGATGCAATCATAACATTCTCACGCCAATACGCTATCAGCCCAAGAATAGAAAAAAGATAAGAAAAACGATGATATATTGAAAAAGTTTCTGTAATTTTGCACAATAATATTAAATTCGAATAAAATTGATCGAGAAGCACATTGTACTTGAGGATATTGACCCTGTAATATTATACGGAGTCAACAATACGCATTTGCAAATAATCAAGGCACTATACCCAAAGCTCAGGATAGTTGCACGTGATAATGTCCTACGCGTATTAGGAGACGAAGAGCAAATGGCAGACTTTGAAGAAAACATTGAGAAAATACGCAAGCACGTCTTAAAATACAACTCGATTAATGAAGATAATTTAATCAACATAATTAAGGGCGGGAAGATTAACGATGATACTTCGAGTGATGTTGTAGTATATAACATCTCTGGAAAACCAATAAAAAGCAGAAGTGCCAATCAGCAGAAACTGATTGATGCGTACAACAACAATGACATGCTGTTCGCAGTCGGTCCTGCCGGCACGGGCAAGACATATTTAAGTATAGCTCTTGCTGTAAAAGCCCTCAAAGAGAAAGCGACAAAAAAAATAATATTAAGTCGTCCGGCTGTTGAGGCTGGAGAAAAGTTAGGTTTTCTGCCAGGTGACATGAAAGACAAAATCGACCCATATCTGCAGCCCCTATATGATGCACTTGAAGACATGATTCCTGCTGTTAAATTACAGGATATGATTGAGAAACATATCATCCAGATTGCGCCATTGGCATTTATGCGTGGACGAACACTTAGTGATGCTGTAATAATTCTCGACGAGGCACAAAATACGACATCTGCTCAAATACGTATGTTTTTAACCCGACTTGGTTGGAATGCAAAAATGATCATAACAGGCGACCTTACTCAGGTTGACTTACCGCATGGAACGACTAGTGGGCTACGAGAAGCTATACGTGTATTAAATGGCATTGAAGGAATCTCTTTTATAAATATGAACGAAAAAGATATCGTAAGACATAAGCTTGTCACACGAATAGTCAACGCATATGAAAGAGATAAAGAAATAAAGAACAAGTAGAAAAGGTTTTACAATAAATCAACAAGAATGAAAGCACTTACAAGAACAGATTTCCATTTTGATGGACAAAAAAGCGTATATCATGGTAAGGTACGCGATGTTTACAACATTAACGACGACATTATCGTAATGATTGCCACAGACAGAATTTCAGCTTTCGACGTTATTCTGCCTAAAGGAATACCTTTTAAGGGTCAGGTTCTTAACCAGATTGCATCAAAATTTCTGGATCAGACAAAGGACATTTGTCCAAACTGGAAACTTGCCACTCCCGATCCAATGGTTACAGTTGGTCTGAAATGCGAAGGATTCCGCGTTGAAATGATTATACGTTCAATTCTGACAGGTTCGGCATGGCGTGAGTATCAAAAGGGATGTCGTGAAATTTGTGGTGTTAAACTGCCCGATGGAATGAAAGAGAATCAGCGTTTCCCCGAACCAATAATAACACCTACAACAAAGGCTGACGAAGGTCATGACATGAATATTTCCAAAGAAGAAATAATCGCTCAAGGCATTGTAAGCAAAGAAGATTACGAGGTAATGGAGGACTATACACGTAAGATTTTTGCACGCGGACAAGAAATTGCAGCTGAACATGGCCTTATCCTCGTTGATACTAAATACGAATTTGGAAAAAGAGACGGTAAAGTTTATCTTATTGACGAAGTACATACTCCAGACAGCAGCCGTTATTTCTATGCAGACGGTTATGAGGAGAAATTTGAGAAAGGTGAGCCGCAACGCCAATTGTCTAAAGAATTTGTACGTCAATGGCTTATTGAACACAACTTCATGAATGAGCCCGGACAGACAATGCCAGAAATAACAGACGAATATGCCGAAAGTGTAAGCGAACGCTACATTGAATTGTTCGAGAACATTACCGGTGATAAATTCGACAAAGCTGCTGAAGATGGTGATATTGCAGCACGAATCGAAAACAATGTGAAGAATTATCTGAAAAACAGATAATAATTCATATTGACAAAATACCTCTATAGCATCATGCCTTTTTATAAATCAGATAAAAATGACCTACAAACAGGAACGTATAACGCCATATAATAACGGGGAAGAAAAGAGTAAGCAGGTTGAAACAATGTTTGATACCATAGCTCATTCGTATGATCTGCTTAATCACAGGCTGTCACTTGGCATTGACTATCTTTGGAGAAATACGGCCATAAAACAGCTTAAGCCCTTTAAACCTCTTAAAATACTAGATGTTGCGACAGGGACAGGTGATTTTGCGATAAAATCAGCCAAGGAGTTATCCCCTGAAAAGGTCATTGGCATTGATATATCAGAAGGCATGATGCGTATTGGTCAAGAGAAAGTTAAGAATGAGAGACTGAGCGAAATCATAAGCTTTGAAAAGGAAGACTGCGAACATCTCTCTTACGCAGACAATACATTCGACGCAATAATAACCGCATTTGGAATCAGAAATTTTCAAAATCTTGATGCTAGTTTAAAGGAGATGTGCAGAGTATTGAAAAAGGGAGGACACGTAAGTATTCTAGAGCTTAGCCAGCCAGTAAGTTTCCCAATGAAACAATTATTTTGGATATACTCTCATTCCGTACTACCGCTATATGGAAAACTTGTTTCTAAAGACAAAAATGCGTATCGTTATTTAACAACAACAATAGAAGCATTTCCACAAGGTGAAGTGATGACAGATATCATAAAAAAAGCCGGGTTTACTGAAGCTACATTCAAACGTTTAACCTTCGGCATTTGCACTTGTTATTTTGCAACTAAATAAATATAAGTCTATGGATAAATATGGATTAATAGGTTACCCATTAGGTCATTCATTTTCAAAAAGTTATTTCAACGAAAAATTTGAAAATGAAGGAATTAATGCTGAATATATCAACTTTGAGATTCCGACACTCGACTCCCTTCCGGAAATTTTAGCTTCTAACCCGGAACTGAAAGGCCTTAATGTCACAATACCATATAAAGAAAAAGTTATCAGTTATCTTGACTCCATAAGCCCCGAAGCAAGAGCTATAGGAGCAGTAAATGTTATACGCGTTGACCACAAAGGTAATGATACTTATCTGAAAGGCTTTAACAGCGATGTCATTGGTTTTACAAAAAGCATTGAGCCCTTGCTTGAAAGATTTCATAAAAAAGCATTAATATTAGGAACAGGAGGGGCATCTAAAGCTATAAACTTCGGTTTAAAATCACTAGGTCTTGAAACAGTATTCGTAAGCAGATTTGAACGTCCTGGAACGATACAATATTCACAAATCACCCCTGACATAATTCAGGAGTACAATGTTATTGTTAATTGCACTCCATGCGGAATGTATCCGCATATAGACGAGTGTCCTCAATTGCCATATGAGGCAATGACAAGCAAGAACATCCTTTATGACTTGCTCTATAATCCCGATGAAACTCTTTTCATGAAAAAAGGAGCCCAACATGGTGCCACTGTAAAAAATGGATTAGAAATGCTTTTATTACAGGCATTTGCAAGTTGGGAATTTTGGCATAATAAAGAATAAGACGTAATTTTTGTTCCATATACATAAAAATATATTTAAAATGGATTTACACAACCGCTACATGATGCGTGGTGTTTCTGCAGCAAAAGAAGATGTACACAACGCAATAAAGAACATAGATAAGGGTATCTTTCCACAGGCATTTTGTAAAATAATACCAGACATTCTAGGAGGCGATCCTGAATATTGTAATATTATGCATGCAGATGGCGCAGGTACTAAGTCGTCATTGGCTTATATGTATTGGAAAGAGACCGGTGACTTAAGTGTATGGAAAGGCATTGCACAAGATGCACTAATTATGAATACGGACGACCTGCTTTGTGTTGGAGCTGTAGATAACATACTTGTTTCAAGCACAATCGGACGAAATAAAATGCTGGTACCAGGAGAAGTCATATCTGCTATTATTAATGGCACTGACGAACTTTTAGCCAGCATGCGAGAAATGGGCATTGGCATTTACGCAACAGGAGGTGAAACAGCTGATGTTGGCGATTTAGTAAGAACAATTATTGTCGACTCTACTGTTACATGTAGAATGAAACGTAGCGACGTAATCAACAACGCCAACATTCAACCAGGCGATGTCATTGTCGGACTTGCCTCATTTGGCCAGGCAACATACGAAACAAGCTACAACGGAGGTATGGGCAGCAATGGTCTGACTAGTGCACGCCATGACGTGTTTGCTAAATATCTTGCAGAAAAATATCCAGAAAGTTACGATCATGCAGTTCCTGACGAGCTTGTTTATAGTGGTCATTATCACCTGGACGACAAATTAGCAGATGTACCTGTAAATGCAGGTCAGCTAGTCCTCTCTCCTACCCGTACATACGCACCAGTTATTAAACGCATTCTTGACGAATTACGTCCGGAAATACATGGTATGGTACATTGTACAGGCGGAGCACAAACAAAAGTGCTACACTTTGTAAATGACAATTGCAAGGTTATCAAAGACAACATGTTCCCGGTTCCACCTCTTTTCAGAATGATTAGAGAGGAAAGTCAGACTGACTGGAAGGAAATGTATAAAGTGTTCAATATGGGACACAGAATGGAGATATATGTAAAACCCGAATTTGCAGAAAAAGTAATTAATATAAGTAAGAGTTTCAATATAGACGCTCAGATTATCGGACATATCGAAGAAGGAGAAAAGAGTATGACCATTAAATCTGAATTTGGAGAATTTAACTATTAATTATATGCCCGAAAACAATAGTATTTTAGAAAAGCTCGAAGGACTTGAAAGCAGATATGAAGAGGTTGCCACATTGATAACAGACCCTTCTGTCATTTCAGATCAGGAAAGATACGTAAGACTTACACGAGAATATAAAGACCTCGATGAGATAATGAAGGCCAGAAAACGATATATTGCCTGCATAAACTCTATAAATGAGGCTAAAGATATTCTTGCCAACGAAAGTGATCCGGACCTGAGAGAGATGGCCCGTGAAGAACTTCAAGCCAATGAAGAGTTACAGCCTAAAATTGAGGAGGAGATAAAAATTGCCTTAGTACCGAAGGATCCGGAAGACGCCAAGAACGTCCAAATGGAAATTAGAGCCGGAACCGGCGGTGACGAAGCAGCACTGTTTGCAGGCGATTTATTTCAAATGTATAAAAAATACTGTGATTCAAAAGGCTGGTCCCTGTCTGTAACAAGCGTAAGTGAAGGAGCTGTTGGCGGATATAAGGAAATAGACTTTGCTGTAAGCGGCGACAATGTATATGGAATACTGAAATATGAATCTGGCGTACATCGTGTACAACGTGTACCAGCCACAGAAACACAGGGCCGTATGCACACAAGCGCTGCAACAGTAGCTGTATTGCCCGAAGCTGATAAATTTGAAGTTAACATCAACGAAGGCGACATTAAGTGGGACACATTCAGAAGTTCCGGTGCCGGAGGACAGAATGTAAACAAAGTGGAGTCTGGAGTTCGTCTTAGATATCCATGGAAAAATCCGAATACCGGTGAAGTTGAAGAAATTCTTATTGAATGTACTGAAACACGAGACCAGCCTAAGAATAAGGAAAGGGCACTTTCAAGATTGCGTACTTTCATCTACGACAGAGAGCATCAGAAATACATCGATGATATAGCTAGCCGCAGAAAGACATTGGTGTCAACTGGTGACAGAAGTGCAAAGATCAGAACATATAACTTCCAGCAAGGACGTGTAACTGACCACAGAATCGGCTATACAACACATGATCTGTCCGGATTCCTGGCAGGAAACATACAAGATATGATAGACGCCTTAACTGTAGAAGAAAATGCAGAACGCATGAAAGAGGCAGAACTATAAATCCTAATGTTTGGGTGGATTATTTATATGAAATAAAAGTTTTATATAAAACTTGACAATTGCAAAAATCTGAGCATCAGCCATTTCATATAAAAGAATTCACTTCATAAATAAAAACATAAATTCAGAAAAAATGAACAGAAAACAATTAGTTGACCAAATATTCAGCAAACAATCTTTTCTGTGTGTCGGACTCGACACTGATATCAAAAAAGTGCCGGAATGTTTACTGAACAACGAAGATCCTATATTCGACTTCAACAAAGCCATAATAGATGCAACGGCACAATATTGTGTTGCATACAAGCCAAATCTGGCTTTCTACGAATGCATGGGTGTAAAAGGAATGATATCATTTGAACGTACGATAAAATACCTCAAAGAAAACTATCCTGACCATTTCATAATAGCAGATGCAAAACGTGGCGACATAGGAAACACATCCTCTATGTATGCCCGTACATTCTTTGAAGAATATGATATCGACTCATTGACCGTTGCGCCCTACATGGGCGAAGACAGTGTTACACCATTCCTCAACTATGAAGGCAAATGGGTTATTCTATTGGCGCTCACAAGCAATAAAGGTTCACATGATTTTCAGCTGACAGCCGACCAAGACGGCGAAAGACTTTTTGAAAAAGTCATACGTAAGTCACAGGCATGGGGTGATGAGCAAAACATGATGTATGTAGTTGGTGCCACTCAGGGCTCAATGTTCCAAGACATACGTAAAGTTGCTCCTAATCACTTCTTACTTGTACCTGGAGTAGGAGCACAAGGCGGAAGCCTACAAGAAGTATGCAAATACGGAATAATCAAAGACTGCGGACTATTAGTAAACAGCAGCAGAGGTATCATTTATGCCTCAAACGGAAGCGATTTTGCTGAAGCTGCAGCAATTAAAGCTGAAGCCCTGCAAAAAGAAATGGCCATAGAATTAAACAAAATAAAGTAGGTATAAAAATCCTCCGGCATTAAAGCAAATGTCGGAGGATTTCTTTTATAAAATATAGTCATAGACATAAGCGCTGTCAGAATGTCACACAATTTGCACTTATTTTGACTTTCTGATTTCAAATAGTAGACTATTTTTCCATTGAACACTGATTCTACTCTGAAAAAGCCATAAAATCCGACTATTGCTCATTCAACAGATAAGCCTCTCATTTTCAGGCAGTTGAAGCAGTTAACAATAAATTCTAAGCACAATATCATTCTAAAAAACATCTAAAATGCCACCTATTACAGTATAAAATGCAGCATTTTACATGTCAAAACACATTCAATCAGCCACACAAATACAGTTAAATAGACGATAAAACCCAATGATTTCCAACCAAGAACAAGCAAATATATGTGTTTTGAAGATAAAGTATTAGCATAAAAGTAATCAAGCATCGCATTTTATCCGCTAAAACATAACATTAGCCGACACATTAAAAAATTACACTTTGACAGTCCATACATTATTTTGTTTTCCTTTTGTCAATCATAAAAGCAGCATTTAATCGGTAGATATTATTCACAGAAAGTTTATTCCATCTCATACCGGCCTTAACATCAGTTAACTTTCATCATCAAGCTATTTTATTGTATATCAAACAAATAAATTGTATATTTGCATTTGCCACATGCTGTTATAACATATATCATGAATCAGATTTCAGCTATAATGTAAAACACCAGTACTACTTATTTACCTTTTTGAAGTTGTACAACATATAAAACAAGCGAAATGAATGACAGTAAAATAATAAATGACCCAATCTTCGGATTCATAAAGATACCTCATGGTCTTCTGTTAGATATTGTTGAGCATCCGCTAATGCAGAGGCTTACACGAATAAAGCAACTTGGACTTACATCTATGGTGTACCCTTCCGCACAACACACTCGCTTTCAGCATTCTATCGGTGCATTCCATTTAATGAGCGAAGCCATTACGTCATTAACCCAAAAAGGAATATACATTTTCGACAGTGAAGCTGAAGCTGTTGAGGCTGCTATACTAATGCACGACATTGGGCATGGACCATTCTCTCATGTCTTAGAGCATACATTGATAAGCGGAATAAGCCACGAAGAAATATCCTTACTTATGATGGAACATATTAACAAGGAAATGAAAGGAGAATTGAATTTAGCACTCAAAATATTCAAGAATGAATATCCAAAAAAGTTTCTGCATCAGCTGATAAGCAGCCAGCTTGACATGGACAGGCTAGACTATCTCAGACGTGACAGCTTTTACACGGGAGTGTCTGAAGGAAATATTGGCAGTGCCAGAATAATAAAGATGCTTGACGTACACAATGATAATCTTGTTGTAAATTCAAAAGGGCTGTATTCTATCGAAAATTATCTAATGGCAAGACGTCTGATGTATTGGCAAGTGTATCTGCATAAAACAACTGTCTCCAGCGAAAAAGTGCTAGTAAACGCTCTCTTACGTGCAAAAAGACTTGCACATGAAGGCAAGGAAATTTTCGCAACACCCTGTCTAAGATATTTTTTATACAATGACATCGATGCAGAGACATTCAGAAATGACAGACAAGCCCAGCTGTATTATACAAAACTCGACGACAGCGACATTCTAAGTTCCCTTAAAGTATGGACAGACAGCAACGATAAAGTGCTGTCGATTCTTTCCACAGATATCATAAACCGCAATATCTTCAAAGTTGAAATTTTCGAAAATCCTGTGGACGACGCCTATGCTGAAAGCAAGAAACGTACAATTGCAGACATGTTCAAAATAAGTTTAGAAGAAGCAGGCTATCTCATGAGCATTGACACAATACAAAAAGATATGTACGATGTTAATGAAGACCAAATCACCATACTGTTCAAAGACAATACAACAAAAGACATTTCTGAATCTTCAGAATTGTTGAATATTGCATTACTTTCAAAAAAAATCAGAAAATATTATTTATGTTATCAACGTTTTTGAATAAATTTATTTATCTTTGCAGATAATATGTAATTAAATTGCAATGGAATTTACAGCAAACCAAATAGCAAGTTTTATCCAAGGCAAAGTTGAAGGCGATGAAAATGCCACAGTAAATACATTTGCCAAAATTGAAGAGGGAAAACCAGGAGCTATATCATTCCTTTCAAATCCCAAATACACACACTATATTTACGAAACACAATCAAGTATTGTGCTTGTCAACGAAGACGTTGAGTTGACAAAACCAGTCAAAGCCACCTTGATTAGAGTAAAGAATGCCTATGAATGCGTTGCAAAACTTCTGCAAATGTATCAGGCTGCACTTCCTAAAAAAAGTGGCATAAGCTCAATGGCTTTCATATCACCTAAAGCGACAATTGGCGACAATTGCTATGTAGGTGCTTTTGCATATATAGGCGAGAACGTTGTTATCGGTGAAAATACACAAATATATCCACATACGGTTATTGAAGATGGTGTTAAAATTGGAAATGGATGTATCTTATATCCTAATGTCACCATCTACAAAGAGTGTAAGCTAGGCAATAATGTTACAATTCATGCCGGCACTGTCATTGGCGCAGACGGTTTTGGATTTGCTCCAAATACTGATGGATATGACAAAATACCACAAATTGGCATTGTAACTATTGAAGATAACGTTGAAATTGGAGCCAACTCATGCGTAGACCGTTCTACGATGGGAACAACAATCATACGTAAAGGTGTAAAGCTTGACAATCTTGTACAGATTGCTCACAATGTTGAAGTGGGCGAAAACACTGTAATGTCTGCTCAGACAGGCGTTGCAGGTAGTACAAAAATTGGCAAAGGCTGTATGTTTGGAGGTCAGGTCGGCATTGCAGGACATGCAACAATTGGTGATAAGACTTTCCTTGGTGCCCAGTCAGGAGTGCCAGGCAACCTTAAAGGCAATGAGACTCTCATCGGAACGCCGCCGACTGATCCAAAGGCTTACTTTAAGTCTATTGCGTTAACACGCAGGCTACCAGAAATTTACAAAGAGCTCAACGAGTTAAAACATGAAGTTGAAAAATTAAAAGAGACATATAAATAAATCATGGAAATGTCAAAACAGAACACACTTAAAGGCAGTTTTGCACTGTGTGGAAAAGGTCTTCATACTGGATTAAATCTGACAATCACCTTTAATCCGGCAAATGAAAATACCGGATATAAGATACAAAGAATCGATCTTGAGGGTCAACCCATCATTGATGCCATTGCTGAAAATGTCGTTGACACCCAACGTGGAACTGTATTAGGGAAAGGTGATGTAAGAGTATCAACCGTAGAACATGGACTTGCCGCTCTGTATGCTTTAGGCATTGACAACTGCCTTATACAGGTAAATGGTCCTGAATTTCCAATTTTAGATGGCTCAGCTGCACAATACATTGAGAAGATCCGTGAAATTGGAATCGTTGAACAGAATGCTCCAAAAGACTTCTATATTATACGCCACAAGATAGAGGTAAAGGATAAAGAATCAGGTTCATGCATTACGATTCTGCCAGATGAAGAATTCAGCTTGACCGCAATGTGCTCTTTTGACTCTAAATTCATAAATAGTCAATTTGCAACACTTGACAAAATTGAAGATTTTGCCACAGAAATAGCTCCAGCCCGTACATTCGTCTTTGTAAGAGACATCGAACCGCTCTTAAAAGCAAATCTTATTAAAGGCGGTGACATGGATAATGCTATTGTGATTTATGAAAGACAGACAACCCAGGAACGTCTTGATCAATTGGCAGATTTCTTACATGTACCACATCTTGACGCAACAAAACTGGGATACATTCAGCATAAACCGCTGGTATGGGAAAATGAATGTACAAGGCATAAGCTGTTAGACATAATAGGCGATATGGCACTTATCGGCAAACCTATTAAAGGCCGTATAATAGCCACTCGTCCAGGGCATACAATCAACAATAAGTTTGCACGCCTCATGCGAAAAGAAATCCGTAAGCATGAAATACAGGCTCCAATATACAATTGCAATGAAGCACCGCTTATGGACGTAAACCGCATTCGCGAATTGCTTCCGCATCGTTATCCCATGCAGCTCGTTGATAAAGTGATAGCTCTTGGACCGAGCAGTATCGTTGGCGTAAAAAATGTCACCAGTAATGAACCTTTCTTCCAGGGACATTTTCCCCAAGAGCCCGTTATGCCTGGCGTTTTACAAATTGAGGCTATGGCACAGTGCGGTGGCTTGCTTGTTCTTAACACTTTGGAAGAGCCCGAAAGATGGTCAACATATTTCATGAAGATTGACGATGTGAAGTTTAGACAAAAAGTTGTACCGGGAGATACTCTTTTATTTAAAGTTGACCTTCTTGCTCCTGTACGCCATGGTGTATCTTCTATGAAGGGATATGTATTTGTAGGAGATAAAGTCGTATCAGAAGCTACTTTCACAGCTCAAATAGTAAAAAATAAATAACCCATAAGGCAGATTTACTTCTGCCTTATTTTAAAATATTAGCCATGAATAATATAAGTCCGTTAGCATACATACATCCTGAAGCCAAAATTGGTGACAATAATATTATCGGCCCATTCTGTTATATTGATAAAAATACAGTAATTGGCGACAATAACATATTACAAAATAATGTAACGATTAACTACGGAGCACGCATCGGAAATAATAACGAAATCTTTCCCGGTGCAAGTATTAGTACAAAGCCACAAGATCTTAAATTCAAAGGTGAAGATACGACATGCGAAGTTGGTGATAACAATAGTATACGTGAAAATGTAACTATATCACGAGGCACAGCATCTAAAGGGACAACAAAAGTTGGTTCAAACAATTTGCTGATGGAAAACATGCATGTTGCTCACGATTGTGTTATCGGTAATGGATGTATTATTGGAAACTCAACAAAGTTTGCAGGAGAAGTTGTTGTTGACGACTATGCCATTATTAGTGCTGTTGTTTTATGCCACCAATTCTGCCATATTGGTAGCTATGTAATGATTCAGGGAGGATGCCGTTTCAGCCAAGACATACCACCTTTTATCATTGCCGGAAAAGAACCGACGAAATACTGCGGAATAAATATTGTGGGATTAAGAAGAAGAGGATTTAGCAACGAATTAATCAACAATATACATGAAGCTTACAGACTTCTGTACTCTAAAGGAATCCTAAAAGAGGGTATTGAAGAAATAAGGAAAAAGCTGCCTGTAACAAAAGAAATTGAATATATAATTAATTTTGTTGAAAACTCTAAGAGAGGTATAATAAGATAAATACCTTCTGTGATGAAGACACTTTTTGTAATAGTTGGACCTACAGGGGTAGGAAAAACATCATTATGTCTGAAGGTTGCCGAACACTTAAATACGGTTATTATTAATGCTGACTCTCGGCAGGTTTTTAAAGAAATACCTGTAGGCACAGCTGCCCCAACAAAAGATGAGCGTAAATCAATTAGACATTTTTTTGTTGGCAATCTTCATATTAATGAATATTACAACGCCTCAAAATATGAACAAGATGTTTTAAAATTATTAAACATCTTGTTCAAGTATAAAGATAATGTAATCATGTCTGGTGGTAGCATGATGTACGTTGATGCCGTATGCAAAGGTATTGACGACATACCATCGGTTGACGACAACATTAGAAAAACACTTCAAGAAAGATTCGATAAAGAAGGTCTTTCTGGCATCAGCAAAGAATTGGCATTACTAGATCCTGATTATTACGCAATTGTTGATAAGAATAATCATAAGCGCATAATACACGCATTAGAAATATGCTTATCTACAGGCAAGCCATATTCTTCTTTCAGAAAAAACACAACCAAAGAAAGACCTTTTAGAATTATAAAAATCGGTCTTAATATGGACCGGCAGAGATTATACGAGAGAATAGACTTACGTGTAGAGCAAATGATTCATGATGGCTTAATTCAAGAAGCTCTAAACGTCTATGAATATAAAGATCTAAATGCATTAAACACTGTTGGTTACAAAGAAACATTTGAATATCTAGACGGATTATGTACACTTGACAATGCAATATTTAGGATAAAAAGCAATACACATAAGTATTGCCGTAAACAGCTTACATGGTTCAGGCGTGATCCAAATATACATTGGTTTTCACCCGACAATATTGAAGAAATCATAAATTACATAAACACATTCATATAAACTGTACTTTTTTTGTACATTTGCAGAATAAATAATACTAAAATTATATGTTCAACAACAACAATGATTCACGTATCGGTAGATTTATCAAAACGTGTCTGAACAAAATTAAAGGTTTTTGGCCTTGGTATAAAGGACTTTATATAGGTCGCAAATGGTATACAAAAACTTGTGTAGCAATTCTGTCTGCCATAATCACATTTTTTGTGTATCTTATAATGGTTGATATTAACTTCTTATGGTTATTTGGAAAGTCTCCCGGCTTTTCACAGATAATGCATCCTACAACAAGCGAGGCATCTGAAATATATAGTGCAGACGGCGTTATGATAGGCAAATATTTTAGCGAGAACAGAACGCCTGTTAAATATGAAGAAGTAAACCCTCTCTTCTGGAAAGCTTTAATTGATACAGAAGATGAACGCTTCTACAAGCACTTTGGTGTTGATTTCACCGGATTATTTGCTGTAGCAAAAGATATTATTGTACACCATGAAGCACGTGGTGCATCCACTATTACTCAACAGCTCGCAAAAAACATGTTCCGCGTCAGGACACAGTATTCAACAGGATTGTTGGGGTATATTCCGGGTGTACGCATGCTTATTATGAAAAGCAAAGAATGGATTATTGCAACAAAGTTGGAAATTCTATACGATAAAAAAGAAATTCTTACGATGTATGCTAATACCGTAGATTTTGGTTCAAATGCATATGGCATAAAAACCGCATGTAAGACATATTTTAACACAACTCCATCTGAAATGACTGCTGAACAAGCAGCTGTTTTGGTTGGTATGCTAAAAGCTACAACATATTATAACCCTATTACGAATCCTGAGAATAGTCTGCAACGCAGAAATACTGTCTTGCACAATTTAATGACACATAAGGATATCACAAAAGATGATTATGATTCTTTAAGTGCAATACCCATAAAAGTAAACTATAGTGTTGAAAGCAATTATGATGGTCAGGCAAAATATTTTCGCGAGGCAATAGCTGACTATCTTAAGGATTGGTGTAAGGAAAATGGATATGACCTGTATAGTAGCGGCTTAAAAATCTACACTACGATAGATACCCGCATGCAAAAATATGCTGAAGAAGCCGCAATCAAACAAATGAAACAGGTACAAAGAAACTTCAATAGTCATTGGAGCGGTCAAGACCCATGGAGAGATGAGAACCATCAGATTATACCAAACTTTATAGAGAATATAGCTCAGAAATTACCGGTATACAAAACATTATTACAAAAGTTTCCCAATAACCCCGACTCTATTCAATACTATTTGAATAAACCACACAAAGTCAAATTATTTGATTATGAGAAAGGTACCATTGAAAAAGAAATGAGCACAATGGATTCCATCAGGTATATGGTTAAATTCATGCATTGCTCATTCGTTGCAATGGAGCCACAAACCGGAGCAGTCAGAGCATGGGTCGGAGACATTGACTTTAACTCATGGAAATATGACAAAGTTACAGCTATGCGCCAACCAGGCTCAACATTCAAACTATTTGTATATACAGAAGCTATGAACCAGGGACTTACACCCTGTGATAAGAGAAGGGACGAATACATAAGAATGCAAGTATATGATAAAAATAAACATGAAATGACTTCATGGACCCCAACAAATGCCAATGGCAGATTCTCTGGAGACTCCATTCCTTTAAAAAGCGCATTTGCGAAAAGTATCAACTCGATTGCTGTCAGACTTGGGCAGGAAATGGGAATAAAGAACATTGCCAAAACTGCACATGACATGGGTATAAAAAGTCCTTTGGACGAAGAGCCTTCATTAGCGTTAGGTGCTTCTGACGTTAATCTGTTAGAAATGGTCAATGCATATTGTACAATAGCAAATGATGGTAAACATATAGAACCAGTCCTTGTGACACGTATAGTAGACAAAGACGGAAGAGAGGTATATGTAAGTTCTACAGAGGAAAAACAAGTTATACCATATAAAAGCGCATTCTTCATGCAACAGCTACTTATGGGCGGTATGCGTGAACCAGGTGGAACATCTCAAAGTTTATGGGCATATACTGACACTGCACGTGATACAGACTTTGGAGGCAAGACAGGAACATCAAATAATCATTCAGATGCATGGTTTATGTGCGTAAGCCCGAATCTTGTAACAGGCGCATGGGTTGGTGGAGAATACAGAAGTATTCATTTCCGCACAGGCGCTCTTGGACAAGGAAGTAGGACGGCATTACCTATTTGCGGATATTTCATTCAGGCACTTATGAAAGATCCTGAATTTAAAAAGTATCATGGCCGATTCCATAAGCCAGATGATGAAGACATAACTGCAGATATGTATAACTGCAGCAGTTATGTACCTGCTAAAAAAGATACGACACAGATTGACAGTACCATGGTAGAGGATGAAGAACTTCTTATTGACGAAGAAGGCAATATACTTCCAAGAGGAAACGAAGATAACGAAATCTCAAAAGAAAATAATCCCGCCATCAATACAGATAAAGGTAACGTACAACAATCTGAAGATAAAAAAGAAAAAAAGAAAAATAAACCTCGTGAAGAACAGATTAGATTTGAAGACTTATAAGAAGTTCAACTTTGGAACCGAATTCACAAATTGATCAGTCAAACAAAGAGTTTCAAGAAGCTCTTCAGATATTAAAATTTACCCGCCGCTCGCTTTTCCTTACAGGTAAAGCGGGGACGGGTAAATCAACTTTTTTAAGATATGTCAAGTCTAACATAAAAAAGAAAATTGTTGTTCTCGCCCCAACTGGCATATCTGCAATTAATGTAGGAGGCGCAACACTACATAGCTTTTTCAAACTCCCATTTCACCCAATATTACCCAATGATACTCAATATTCAGTAAGGCATTTACGCAATACACTAAAATACAATGGTGAAAAATGTAAGCTGCTACGAGAGGTTGAGCTCATCATAATTGATGAAATTAGCATGGTAAGAGCTGACATCATCGATTTTATAGATAAGGTATTACGGGTATATTCGAGGAATATGCGCGAGCCTTTCGGCGGAAAACAATTATTACTTGTAGGAGATATTTTTCAGTTAGAACCAGTTGTCAAGGAGGATGAACGGAAACTCCTTCAGCCATTCTACCCTACTAGTTTCTTCTTTGACGCAAAGATATTTAAAGAGATAAAACTAATATGTATTGAATTAAATAAAATTTACAGACAAAAAGACAGCCAGTTCATCAACATACTCGATAAGATAAGACTTGGTGACGTAAATGACTATGATTTAAAAATATTAAACAGCCGTTATAAAGAAGAAAACCACGAGTTCAAAAGTGAAAAGCTCGTAATAACGTTATCAACACGTAGAGATACTGTAGATTATATAAATGAAAATAAGCTAAAAGAACTTAAAGGATCATCAACAATATTTAATGGGAAAATTGGTGGAGAATTTCCTGAAAATAGTCTACCAACGCTCACAAAATTGGAAATCAAGCCTGGTGCACAAGTAATATTTATAAAGAACGACATAAACAAAAGATGGGTAAATGGTACTCTAGGTATTGTTGAAACTATTGACGTTGAAAAAGGATTAATATATATAATCACAGAAGACGGTAACGAATACGAAGTTTCGAGGGAGAGATGGAGTAATATGAAGTACCGTTTCAATAACAAGGAACAAAAAATTGAAGAAGAAGAAATTGGATATTTTGTACAGTTTCCAATAAGATTGGCATGGGCAATAACTATACACAAAAGCCAAGGCCTAACATTTAACAAGGTTATTATTGACCTGACAGGGGGTGTATTTGCCGGAGGCCAAACATACGTCGCCTTATCAAGATGTACATCATTAAACGGCATTACGCTCAAATCGCCAATAAGGCACGAAAATATTTTCGTACGAAAAGAAATATTGCAATTTGCTAAAAATTACAACAATTCAACACTTATAAAAAAAGCATTAAGCGAATCTGCCGCAGATAAAGAATATTACGAAGCAGCAAAAGCATTTGACAACGGGGACTATGAAAACTTCTTAAAATGCTTTTTTAAAGCGATTCACAGCAGATACGATATAGAAAAGCCTAGTGCCAAGAGACTTATCCGTAAAAAATTAAATAAGATAAATACACTAAAAGGTGAAATAAAATGCCTCGAAGAAAAATTAAATAAGCAAGAGGCTTTCTTAAAAAGACTTGCAGCAGAGTATACGATACTAGGTAAAGAATGTGAAAATGAAAAAATGTATGAAGCTGCAATAGCTAATTATAATAAGGCATTAGAATTATATCCAGATGCACAAGAACCTTCCAAAAGGATAAATCTTTTAACTAAACGAAAACAAAAATAAGCAATCTTATAGAAACCAGATTTATTTAGATTACGCAAAAATTTAGACAATGCCTAAATATAAAAAAGAGACATGCACAAATTGTGCAGTCTCTTTATATGAGTAAGAGTAATACACTAGGAATTAACAGTACCACCCACAATGTCAAGCAACTCATTTGTAATAGCCTGCTGACGACTCTTATTATATTGGAGATTCAAATCTCTCAGAAGTTCATCAGCATTATCTGTTGCTGTCTGCATAGCAACCATACGAGCTGCATGCTCACTAGCATTACTATCAAGCAATGCTGTATATATCATTAAATGTGATAGTTTAGGAATAAGTGAGCACAACACTGATTCCATATCAGGTTCAACAATAAAATTGTCATTAAGTGGCTTTACAGCCTCTTTTGCATTTGAAGAAACCTTACCTTTCTTACGTATATACTCTTGAGCTTCCAAGGTTGCAATATTAGATGTCAAATCTCGCTCATCATCAAAATCCAATTCCTCTTTGATATTAATTGGTAAGAAAGTTTTTTGAGTCAAGATTTGTGAACCAGCACTTTTGAAATGATGATAAATCATCTCTATGCGATCAAACTCACCATCGATGAATTTCTGCGAAAGTAAATCCGCAAGTTCTATACATCGATGCAAATCAGGCTTATCAGCAATTTCAGAGAAATCTCCACCACAGTTCAAGCCGAGTTTCGTCACTTTTTCAGCAACCTTTCGTCCAATAGGATAAACAACAATATTATCCATACCTACCAGACGCTGGTATTTATCAATCGCCTGCTGCATGGCCTTAATAACATTTGCATTAAAACCACCACATAAACTGCTATTAGATGAATATACAACAAAAGCAACTTTTTTTACAGGTCTCACAGTATTATATACAGTTGTAGCATCAACTTCTGAAGCCAAAAATGCTTTTAGTATATGCTCTAGCATAGATTCATAAGGAAGCATGTTCCCTATCATGATCTGTGCATGATGCAGTTTTGACGACGCAACCATCTTCATAGCACTCGTTATTTTACGAGTGCTATTTACAGATGATATACGATTTTTTATTTCTTTTAGTGACGGCATAAATCAACTATTTTTTATATTGCCCTGCAATATCAGCCATTACAGCCTCAATAGTTTGGGTTATTTGATCATCAATTTTTCCTTTAGATAAAGCATCAACAACATCTTCATGTGAAGAACGCATCTTATCCAAAAAGGCATCTTGGCATTCACGCACCTTTTCAACAGGTACATCATGCATTAGACCATGTGTTCCACAATAGAGTATTGCAACTTGCTCACCAACAGGCATTGGACTATATTGTGGCTGTATCAAAAGTTGATTATTCTTACGACCTCTATCAAGTGTCATAGCAGTTACAGCATCCATATCACTTGAAAACTTTGAAAAAGATTCCAACTCTCTATACTGTGCTTGATCTATTTTCAATGTTCCCGCAACCTTCTTCATACTTTTTATCTGCGCAGAACCTCCTACACGACTTACAGAAATACCAACATTAATTGCAGGCCTAAATCCCTGATTGAACAAGTCGGTCTCAAGATAAATCTGTCCATCAGTAATAGAGATAACGTTAGTTGGAATATACGCAGATACGTCTCCTGCCTGAGTTTCAATTATAGGCAAAGCAGTAAGCGAACCACCACCTTTAACATGCCCTTTCATACACTCAGGCAAATCATTCATATTCTCTGCAACCTCTTGCTGGTCATTTATTCGTGCTGCACGCTCCAACAAACGACTATGCAAATAGAACACATCTCCAGGATAAGCTTCACGACCAGAAGGACGACGCAAAATAAGTGAAACCTCACGATATGCAACAGCTTGCTTAGACAAATCATCATATACGACCAAAGCCGAATAACCGCGATCTCTAAAATATTCACCTATTGCAGCTCCTGCAAAAGGTGCATAATATTGCATAGCAGCAGGATCCGCTGCTGTAGCTGCAACAACAATCGTGTATGGCATTGCTCCATGTTCCTTCAATGTAGATACTAATGCCGCAACAGTTGAGGCTTTCTGACCAATAGCTACATATATACAATAAACAGGTTTACCAGCATCGTAAAAACTCTTTTGATTTATAATAGTATCTACAGCAATTGCTGTTTTACCTGTTTGTCGGTCTCCAATAATAAGCTCACGCTGACCTCTACCAATTGGAATCATAGAATCCACGGCTTTCAAACCAGTTTGTAAAGGTTCTTTTACAGGCTGACGATAGATAACACCAGGAGCTTTTCTATCCAATGGCATTTCAAACGAATTCGTCAAATCAATGTCACCTTTACCATCTATAGCCTGCCCCAATGGATTTATGACTCTTCCCAGCATATTATCATTCACCCTGATGCTGGCAATACGTTTTGTACGCTTTACCAACATTCCTTCCTTTATCTCGGAAGTAGAGCCAAGTAGCACACAACCAACGTTGTCCTCTTCAAGGTTCATGACAATAGCCATAGTCCCATTTTCAAATTCAAGAAGTTCATTAGCTTCAGCATTTCGAAGGCCATAGATACGTGCTACGCCATCGCTTACCTGAAGGACAGAACCTACTTCATCAAACTTTGCGCTATCATTAATCCCTTTCAGTTGTTCCAAAAGAACTTGAGATACTTCGCTTGGTTTAATTTTATCAGACATATTACAATTAATTTTATTACTTAAGCTGTGACAAAATAGAATTTAATTGAGACTTTACACTAACATCCATTCTATAAGTATCATATTCTATTATGAAACCACCAAGAATTTCAGGTTTAATCTCCGTCTCAAATTCAACATTCCCATTTGTCTTACTTTCAACCAACTGCCTAAGCCGTTGCTCCGTAGAAGGAGATACGGCTGTAGCAGTCAAAAGTTTAGCACGGATTAAATTCTTGTTTTTCCTATATAATGTAATATATGAATTTGCAATGAACTGCATCATGTTTTCGCGTTCTTCCTTCAAAACCAAATCAATAAAGACTTGTGTAAGTTTACAAGGATCTCCGCCTAAAGCAATAATAAATAAATCTTTTTTACGCTTCTTTGAAAACATGGGATTATCTATCGTAAACCTAAAATCAGGAACTTTTATATAACTGGCAGATAAAGTCTGCATTTCTGCATATACCTTATCCTCCAATTTTGCCTCTAAACTTACCTTTAACAAGGCACGGGCATATCTAACCGATATTAATCCGAAATCCATATTAACTATTTTTTATTAGACAAAGAAATTTCATCCAGCATACGTTCAATCAAATCCATCTGTGTTTTTTCATCACCAAGCTTTTCTCTCAATACTTTCTCAGCAATTTCAACACTCAGCGTTGCAACTTGTTTACGGATATCGCTAACGGCAGCCTGTCTTTGATTCTCAATTTCAACCTTCGCTTCTGTAAGCAATCGGTTACTTTCCTCATGAGCTTTGTCCTGTGCCTTTTCAACGATAGCATCGCGCGTTGCGGCAGCCTCTTTTAATATTGCAGCCTGACGCTCGCGTGCTTCCTGTAAAAGAGCATCGCTTTCAACTTTGATATTAGCTAATTTTTTGTTTGCCTCATGTGCCTTCTGAAGACTGCTGTCTATATAATCTTTACGATCATTGACCATCTTGACAATAACTTTAAAGCCAAACTTGCTTACAATGCCAAGTACAATCAGAAACACAATCGTCATCCAAAATAACAAGCCAAAATCAGGTGTTATTAATGACATAAGCTGTTAAGATTTCTATTTCTTTAATCTAAAATTTACACGAAAAGTGCCAACAATGCAATAATAACAGCAAAGAAAGCAACACCCTCAACAAGAGCTGCCGCAATAATCATAGAAGAACGCAAATCGCCTATTTTTTCCGGCTGTCTTGCCATTGCATCCATTGCTTGACCACCAATTTTTCCAATACCAATACCTGCACCAATTGCAGCTATACCACCACCAATTGCGGCACCTAACTTTGCTACAGCATCTGCTGCTAATAATAATGAAATCATAATCGTAATTTTTTAAAGTTATTTATTTTTATTTTAATCAAAAAACATATTTATTCTGCTGCATGCTCTTTAACCTGAGACAATGATATAAACACAGCGCTTAACATAGTGAAAACTAACGCCTGAATGAAACATACGAGTAATTCCAGCAACATCATGAAAACACTCATAAGAACACTCACAACAGTCATTGATGCACCTGCCACTGCATTAATTCCAAACATTATAAAAATCAGGCATGTCAATGACAATGCTATTGCATGCCCTGCCATCATATTAGCAAATAGTCGAATCATAAGAGCCAAAGGTTTAGTAAAAATACTAAAGAACTCTATGAAAGGCATAAGTGGAACAGGCACCTTTAACCACGTAGGCACATCCGGCCAAAAAATCTCTTTCCAATAAGCTTTCGTTCCTGTAAAGTTTGTTATAAGGAACGTACACAAAGCCAAGAAAAATGTTATAGTGATATTACCTGTTAGATTTCCACCTCCGGGCGGGAATGGCACAACCCCCATAATATTTGACAAAAAGATAAAGAAAAAGCACGTTAATAAATATGGTGCAAATCTATCTGTATTTTTACCCAAAGTTGCCTTAATAATATCATCATAGATATACATAATAAACATTGTCATCAAACCTGTAAAACCTTTAGGCGCAGGATCTTCAGGACGATGTTTTTTACACCATCTTGCAGGAATTAAGATACAAATTAGGAGAAGTATGGAATTGATAAATAAAACCACAACCGTTTTGGTTATAGAAATATCAAATGGACGAACTTCTTTACCAGATATCACTTCACATATTTTATTCTCATTATCTTGACTACCGGAAATATATAGACCATACGGTCCAGGACGATTTCCAGCAGCATCCTTCTCTTCAGAAAATTCGGCACTGCTAAACACATGCCATCCAGTAGAACTCTTCACTATAACAGGAAGATTTATTACAATAGGATGACCATTAATATCAGTGATATGCCATTCATACGCATCCTTAATATGCCCAAACAAAACGCCTTGCAAATCAAGCCCTTTTTTATCATCTGTATGCTCTGACGCACTTATAGGTGCTATTATGAATACTAGCATGAACAAGCATAGTATTTGTCTGATCTGTCTCATCTGTCAATCTTTAAGAGTATAACATTTTTCTACATGAGCAAAGAATACACTGTCAAAAACAAGCATTACAATATAAAAGCTCATAAAAAGCAGCGCAAAATCACGTATAGACTTTTTATCATGACATATTAAGCAATAAGCCGTTACTACAAATGCGGCTGATACAAGACGCAAAGCAGAAGCTGCCAGATAAAATTTTGTCATAACATTAGGAGATGTTTTAGCCATCTTTCTCCAAAATACCACATATATGGAATTTATGAATACCGTATATAATGCGCTTATAGCCAATGCATTAACAATAGAATATTTTAACACATTCATACTTATCGCAGCACTACACAATAATGTAAGTGCCGCAATAAGCCATAGACTATATTTAAAATATCTTTTACTTGTTATGTCTACTTTTTTATTCATATCCATAACTTAAACTATCTCAACACAAAGGCTGACAACATTCTTTTGAACTTCTATAAAACCGCCAGTAATTTGAATCTGATTTCGCACACCATTTACAGCATACTCAACCTTTCCTGTTTGAAGTGAGGAAATGATTGGAGCATGATTATTCAATATTTCAAAAGCACCTTTTGTTCCAGGTACCAATACGCTATCAACCAATCCCTCAAATTCAACTTTTTCAGGTGATACTATTTTCAATCTTAAACTCATGCCTATCAGATTTGTTAATTACCTTTAGCAATATCAAGAAGTTTCTTTCCTTTTGCAATAGCGTCATCAATAGTTCCAACATTAAGGAATGCCTGTTCTGGTAAATCATCGACTTCACCATCCAATATAGCATTAAAGCCCTTAATTGTCTCCTCTATTGGCACCATCACACCTGGCAGACCTGTAAATTGCTCAGCAACGGTGAAAGGCTGCGACAAGAAGCGCTGCACACGACGAGCTCTATTAACAGTCAATTTATCCTCATCTGAAAGTTCATCCATACCAAGGATTGCAATAATATCTTGCAGTTCTTTATAATGCTGTAAGATTTCCTTCACTCTCTGTGCGCATTCGTAATGTTCCTTACCAACAATTAGCGGATCCAATATTCTCGAAGTACTACCTAAAGGATCAACTGCAGGATAAATTCCAAGCTCAGCAATCTTTCTACTAAGTTCTGTAGTAGCATCAAGATGAGTAAAAGTTGTTGCTGGTGCAGGGTCTGTCAAGTCATCGGCAGGAACATAAACAGCCTGTACAGAAGTAATACTACCATTTTTGGTTGAAGTAATTCTTTCCTGCATTGTACCCATTTCACTTGCCAATGTCGGTTGATAACCTACGGCTGAAGGCATACGGCCAAGAAGAGCAGACACCTCTGAACCAGCCTGAGTAAACCTGAAGATATTATCAATAAAGAACATAATGTCTGCTGCTTCACCATTCTTTCCGCCATGATCGCGGAATTCCTCTGCAACAGTTAAGCCTGACAAGGCAACAGAAGCACGTGCTCCAGGTGGTTCATTCATCTGTCCATAAACCAATGTTGCTTGAGACTTCTTCAATTCTTCAGGATCTACTAACGACAAGTCCCACTTGCCTTCTTCCATTGCTTTTTTAAACTTCTCACCATATCGAATTACGCCAGACTCAAGCATATCACGAATAAGGTCATTACCCTCACGCGTACGCTCACCAACGCCAGCAAACACCGAATATCCATTATGGCCTTTTGCAATGTTATTGATAAGCTCCATAATTAAGACAGTTTTACCGACACCGGCTCCACCAAAAAGTCCAATTTTTCCACCTTTCATATAAGGCTCAAGCAAATCAATAACTTTTATACCAGTTGCAAGCATTTCTTTATGCGTTGACAACTCCTCAAAAGTAGGAGCTTCACGATGAATAGGGTATGCGCCTTTCATATCCAAAGTTTTCATACCATCTATAGGCTGGCCTATAACATTCATCATTCGTCCTTTTATCTGTTCTCCCGCAGGCATCAATATTGGATGACCTGTTGAAACTACTTCCAATCCTCTTTTAAGACCGTCAGTATTATCCATTGCAACACATCTAACAGTATCTTCACCGATATGCTGCTGAACTTCAATAACAAGTTCACGTCCATCTTCGCGTGAAATTGTCAACGCATCATGAATTTTGGGCAACACTTTTTCCGGATCTAAGCCACTTGTATCGAAATAGACATCAATAACAGGACCCACAATCTGAGAAATATGCCCTTTTATTTGTTCCATATAGATTTACTTTATTTTTTATTTTTCATGTATTTTTCTAAACGCAAAATTAATCAATTGTTTTATAACTTACAAAGAAAAGAACAAAAACTTTTTATAATAAGTTCAATTGACATAATATAAAGACATTTTTACAACTTATACGTCAGACTATTATATGCTCAACTCATCTAAGACTGTAATTAATTTTTTATCAAAAGGTTTATCTGACCTTATAGCCTCACTCAAAGGGACATAAACAACCTCATTATTTCTTACGCCTATCATAACATTACGCTGACCTTGAATAATAGCATCTATCGCCCCCACCCCAGTTCTACTGGCAAGAATGCGGTCATGAGCGGACGGACGTCCCCCACGCTGCAAATGTCCAAGTATTGAAACTCTAACATCGTAATTAGGGAATTCATTCCGAACTCTGTCAGCATAATACAAGGCTCCACATTTTGGGCTCTCTGAAACGATTACAATACAGCTTTTTTTACTTTTTCTTATACCTCGTTCCATAAACCTCGCCAATTGGTCAACATCCGTTGAGTCCTCTGGTATTATGGCGGCCTCAGCACCTGAAGCAATAGCACTATTCTGAGCCAAGAATCCTGCATCACGTCCCATTACTTCAATGAAAAAAATTCGTTCATGACTTTGAGCAGTATCCCTTATTCTGTCTACACATTCAACAATTGTATTTAGAGTCGTATCATAGCCAATTGTTGAATCAGTACCATACAAATCATTGTCTATAGTTCCCGGTAATCCTATGCAACATACATCATATTCCTGTGCAAAGACCATTGCTCCGGACAACGAGCCATTTCCGCCTATAACGACAAGTGCATCTATTTCATTTTTCAACAAATTGCCATATGCCTTTTTACGTCCTTCTGGAGTTTTGAATTCGTCACATCGTGCAGTTTTCAAAATGGTTCCTCCAGACATTATTATACCACTGACATTCTCTGTTGTAAAATCAACAATCTCATTATTAATAAGACCATCATATCCACGATAAATTCCTTTTACCTTAAATCCCTTGCATATACCGGCACGCGTTACAGCACGAATTGCCGCATTCATTCCTGGAGCGTCTCCGCCGGAAGTCAATACACCTATTGTTTTAATTTTAGCCATATCTATATCATTTAAGAATTAACTCAAAATCCACATAATAAACAGACCAAGCAGCCAAGCAGCCATAGCAACTACACCGACTTTTTTAAAATACCATCCAATATGTATATGTTCCATTTTCATCAATGCCAATCCGCTTACAGAACCTATAAGCAATATATTTCCACCCATTGCTGAGGAATAAGCAATTATTTTCCAAAATATTCCGTTCTGAACGAATGAAGACATATAATTCGGATCTGACGAAAATGCCAAATTAGCAATATCACCCACAGAGTAAAGAGATATTATACTCATACATGTAGCAAATGTATCCAAGAAACAACTGATTACCCCAGTGATTACGCCCATTACCCATACATTATGAATATTGGTATCAATAAATTGTGTCAAATTGGACGTTATTCCAGTTTCGTATATAGCTCCTACAGCAAGCATTATTCCCATTACAAAAAGCATAAGCTGAATAACACCATACTGAAGGACCCTTGGCACAGGACGTTGTATCATCTGATCGGCGTTCATTAGCTTGTGGTTAAATATTTCATTTACAATCCATAACACAGATAACACACACAAAGCACCTAGAAAAGGACTTAATTTAGTAATGTTATGGAAAGTAGGTATAAACCACAATCCGCCTATTCCTACAATAAGCATCAATATACGCTGCCAACGATTAAGATTTGTATCATCTCCTCTATAAGGCATTGCAACATATTGTAAGTCTATATGCTCAGGCAAACTTCTACCGAGCCAATAAATCGGTATGACACAAGCTGCTAAACAAGGTAAAGCCAACGATGCAGAGAAATTTGTTGCAGTAACAATACCATTATTCCACAGAATCAAACCATTCGGATCCCCAATAACAGTTAATGCGCCACCACAATTGGCAGCCAGCACAATTGCGCTGCCATAAATCATGCGCTGCCTACGATTAGGCAACAATTTATGCATGATAACAAGCATCATTGTTGTTGTTGTTAAATTGTCAAGATTTGCAGAAATAACAAATGTGATTATAGCCATCATCCATAAAAGTTTATGGCTATTACGCGTTTTTAATAACTCTGATAAGAAATCGAAACATCCATTATTATTCAAAATCTCAACAATTGACATTGTCGCAAATAAGAAAAGTACTATCTCTGCGCCTTTCCCCACATATTTTAGAAATATGTTTTGAGCTATATATTGTTTTACAGCTGTACTGGAAGACGTTGCGCCCCCAAGGAAATCATAATAAGCTTGTTGATGCTGACTCATAACGAAATCAGTTCCATAGCATATATACAACACCCACCCTAATGTACCGATAAACATTGCAATAGCAGCTCGGTTAACATTAGTGACATATCCTGTAGCGATAAGCATATAGCCTATCAATAATATTGAGACTAAAACAAATGCCATAAAAACAATATTAATCAGCTACAAATTTACGAAATAATATTAAAAGCCAAAAATATGACGATAAAAAATATTCGTGTTTAACTAGTTTTTAACCTATACAAAAAGGCATATTGTAATGTCATGCAACAATAAAAATCCCAATACCACAAAATAGTAAAACTATTCAGGTATTGGGACCCACTTGATAAAAATTTATTCAACTTTTACGCACTATTCTTCTGGTACGGCATATCTGTCACCTGAACTTTTCACAATCTCCCTAGCAACATTTTCAGGAAATCCCGGACGTTCAACTGTAGCACCAAGTCCTGTTTCAGTTCTAATGAATCTGCCATCTTCATCTGGCTTTATTGCCATATCATTATATTTCACAATAAGATAAGTCCCTAGCTGTCTCCATCTGTCAATCATCTGTTGAGCCTTGTCTATACTATAATCTGTCAAAAAATCAATAGCTAAAGAAGGATTCTCATCATACAAAACCATTGCCTTGCGCTCTATTTCTGCTTGAGCCGAAAAATAACTGGTTTCTAAAGAATCTCTCACAGACTTTAGAGAACCAAACATTAATGAATAACGTGGATATACCATATTACTAACCCAGTTACAAACCCAAAAAGCATTCTTCATGCTGAATGTAACAGCATCCGCACCTTTAGTATTATAACACTCTGGCTGTGAAGTATTTCCGCAATATACTGGCGTATAAGCAACCATATTACCATCATCATTGCCAAACCAAAGCACACCACCGATTTGTCTTGGAAGCCATGATCTTAATTGAGCAACATAAGAAAATGCTGTTTGTTGTGTTGACGTCGGACGTTCATTAAAATATTCCTTACCATCAACTTTATAGGTTAGAGGCGTTGGTCTATAAGGCATATTCCATACACCTTGACCAGGGTCTTTATCTAAAGAGAACGGAGTTCCTTCATAATGATCTCTCATGCATTCCTGTATATCTTGAACACTAACCTTGCGATTAGGCTTTATCCACAAAGGCATCGGTTCGGCATCTTTAACTTTTCCTTCTGCATAAGGCAAATAACGTTCCATATCTGTCGAGAAGTGGTTAAAAAAGCTCCACACACGAGCCTCGCAGAACCGTCTTCCAGAAAAATCAGGATAAGCATAAGCTTCACAAAAACTAAAATCTGCATCTTTACCACTAAACCATCCTTTTTCTCTTGCAAATGTTATGCAATCTTTTGAAAACATCACATTCTTTTTATCCTTTTGATTAAACGTACGAATACGGCTCTGATTTGCATGAGCACATATAGCATCGTCAGGAATTCTAACAGCTACCCATACAGTCCCCTTGCGTCCAGGCCCCTTTCCTATCATCTCCATTATCCATGCTTCGTTTGGATCACATATTGTAAAAGTCTCTCCGCCGGAACAATATCCATATTTATCGGTTAATGTAGTCATAACTTTTATTGCTTCTCGTGCGGTTTTTGAACGCTGTAAAGCTATATATATCAGAGAGCCATAATCCAAAATACCTGTTGTATCAACAAGTTCCTCTCTTCCCCCAAAAGTCGTTTCACCTATCGAAACTTGATATTCATTAATGTTTCCAATAACATTATAGGTTACCTCTGCTTCAGGTATCTGTCCGTGATAAACATTTGTATCCCAATCATAAATTTTACGTACAGAACCCTTCTCGTGTTTCCCGGCAGGATAATGACACAAGCCGATGAACAATCCATAGTCATCAGCGTTATAAGAACATATCACCGATCCATCAGCACTAGCTTTCTTGCCTACAATAAAATTGGTACAAGCCCAAGAGCTAAAATAACTAACTAACAAAAAAACTACTAAAACTATCCTTTTCATAAGCGATATAATTATTAATACTTAAAATTTTCCATTATGATTCTTTGGTTATCAAGTTTATCTGCAGCAATAATTTTAAGCATATGCATGCCTCCTGTACGTAAGACAGGAGCATTCTTCAAATTACATACATATATATTATTTTTTTCTTTGTACTCTAAAAGAACAAACTTACCATCTACAAATCCCTTAATATATTTTAATCCACTACCTGAGTCTGATGCTTGAACACGTATATTACCTGAAGTTCCAGATACCGACACATGAGGCGGAACATCATCGTAACAGATTTCATACTCAGCACCTAATTCTCTTATCTTAGTTATGACCCAGCCATCCTTATAAGTTCCACCCATGTATTTATCTATGCCAAAATGACTTACGACGTATAACTTATCCGTATCTTTAACAGGTTTATTCAATTTAATCTTTATTGTTGCCCATCCAAAGATAGGATATGATTTATTATAGAATCGCCATGAGTCTGATAATGATTCTGGTTGAAACTTTACATTAGGGTGCAATTCAACATTATCAGGCAAGGTCCCTTTTGGAAGTAACAAGCTTACCCCCGGACGTTGCAGATGATTAAATCTTTCATAACTCATCAAATTTATCAAATCCGGTTTTCTCTTTTTGGGAATCTGCTGTTTTACACCTTTTACAACAAAAGAATAATCGTAAGAATTACCAAAAACATCAGATATTGTATAAACAAATTTATAATCACGCTCCTGATCAATATTTATTATTCCACTATTATTCAAAGCATGAAGTATCGGCAAGCTATTTCCCGGTTCCTTAAACGACTTCATATACCATACATGCGTCCGGCAATAGTGATCATAATCCCCCCAAGAGTTAACCATCCTATTACAACGAACCGGTATGCTGTCTATGTCACTCTCAAAAACTAACTTTCCATCAACGGTCAACCGGGTATTCCTGATTCCAAGTATTCCATAACTACCTTCCATGTAATCATTCGCCCATATACCAAATCCGACCTCTCCCCAAGCTGTAAATACACGCGACAACGAAGAAGATGCAAAACCATAAGACTGCTTTTGGACCGATCCGCAAAAAACGCCCTTACCTTCAATAGGATAAGCCATAAACGCATGTGCAATAGGCCTTGTCTTATCTACGACATACTCTTTCAAGTACTGCAATGGATCAAGATAACTCCATGTTTTTGTATCATGAAATTCAAGATGCAAATGCGGAGCACGACTTGCTCCGGAATTTCCGCTAACAGCAATAAGTTGTCCTCTGGCAACAGGAAAGTCTGTAGGCTTTAATCTCACATCAACAAAATAGCTTTGGTTTAGATATTGCCATTTCTGCACAATAGCACCAAGCTGCGGTATAAACTTTTTTAAATGACAATATACACTTGTCTTACCACCAGGATGGTTCACATAAACTGCATATCCAAAGCCATCAAGCCCAACAGTTATTCTACTAACATAACCATCAGCTACAGAAAATATCGGTTTGCCTTCAACCTGCTCTGTTCTGATGTCTATTCCGCCATGAAAGTGATTTGGACGCGGCTCACCAAAGTTGCCGGCCAATGAAATTGGATAATTCACGGGAGAACCAAAACTCGTAATTGCAGCAAGAATCAAAGATGAAAACAAACTAAACATTTTCTAAAAACAAAGTTTAAAAACAAATTATAAACATATTTACATACTGAAAGACGTTCTATAGAATGCACTATTAGGGTCAAAAGAGAACGTTTATCAGTATGTAAATATAATTAATCTATTAACAAGCTTTAAAGCTCATATCAAGACACTTAACAGAATGGGTCAATGCCCCGACAGAAACGAAATCGACACCGCATTCAGCATAACTTCTTATCGTATCAAAAGTAATACCTCCACTTGATTCCGTCTCATATTTTCCATTTATCATTTTAACAGCTTTACGCGTATCATCTACAGAAAAATTATCCAACATGATTCTGTCTATACCGCCATGATCAAGCACTTGCTGCAATTCGTCAAAATTACGTACTTCTATCTCAATTTTTAAATCAAGCGAATTTGCTTTCAAATAATCATGACATCTGTCTATTGCGTTATTTATTCCACCGGCAAAATCTACGTGATTATCCTTCAGAAGAATCATGTCAAACAATCCTATACGGTGATTCACTCCTCCACCTATCTTCACAGCCTGCTTTTCGAGCATACGCATACCAGGAGTTGTTTTTCTGGTATCCAAGACATGTGTTTTTGTTCCTTTAAGCAACTCTACATACTTATTTGTGGTTGTTGCTATACCGCTCATTCTTTGCATTATGTTCAGCATGAGACGTTCTGTTTGCAACAAAGATCGTACCTTTCCAGACACAATCATTGCAATATCGCCCTTCTTTACATGAGAGCCATCTTCGATAAGCACTTGCACCTCAAGAGAAGGATCAAATCTTGCAAATACCCTTTTTGCCACTTCCACACCTGCCAGAATACCATCCTCCTTAATAAGCAAATGTGACTTACCCATGGCACTTTCCGGAATACAACACAATGTAGTGTGGTCACCATCACCGATATCCTCGGCAAAAGACAGATCAATAAGTCTGTCTTCTAATTCATCAACTGAATACATATTAAAAAATTTTATTCAAAGTTCTATAAATAAACACCTACGCCTATACGTAAACCGATTTTAGAAAAATCAGAGTGATTCTTAAACGACTGGTCGTAATATACGGCAGGTTCAATCGTTACTGTTCGATTTAAGAAGAACGCATATCCGACTTCTATACCCGGCATCAAATCGTTGTAATTATGATTTGCATGTATCAATTTTGCATTAACACCAAGATACAATCCATTTTGAACTATATAATAGCGTCCTCCAATGCCTATAGAATAAGAATTTGCGACATCATCATTTCCACTATGCTGTATACCAGCCTGAGCTGTTATCATCCAGTCGTCAGCCAAAAGATATCCACCTTTTAAATCAAGACCGATATTAAAATTTTCTGCTCCGCTATAACTAAGATCCAGTCCTGTAAGAGATGCACCAACATAATACTTACCTTGCTCAAACTGAGAATATCCAGAAAGAGCAAACGCCATAAAGGCTATCAACATTACAATTTTTTTCATATATACATTGTTTATTTTTTAGTATCAACGAATATAGAATTAATGAACTGATATAAAACACTATATAAAATTTTACTTTCATACAAATGTATGTTTTTATCATTTTCATTATTCCCTATCATATGCAAAAGTACATATTTAATTTGAAAAACAAAAAAAATAATATAACTTTGCATCATAATCGATTTACAAATATCAAATGAAAATTTCAATCAAGCAATCATTCCTCAATATAGTAATCATATTGTTATTTATATGCTTTTCAGAAACATGCAATTCCCAAAGCTTTGTTTTCAGGCAACATCCCAAATACGAGGTCAGGGCCGTGTGGCTTACAACAATAGGCGGACTTGACTGGCCACACAGCTATGCGCAAACGGAAACATCAATAAAAAAGCAAAAGAAAGAATTAATTGACATACTTGACAAGCTGAAAAAGGCAAATATTAATACTATATTATTCCAGACAAGAATAAGAGGCACGGTTATTTATCCTTCATCCATAGAGCCTTGGGACGGATGCTGTTCCGGCTTTCCTGGCAAATCCCCCGGATATGACCCGTTGGAATTTGCAATAGCAGAATGCCATAAAAGAGGTATGGAACTGCATGCATGGATAGTTACAATTCCTGTAGGAAAATGGAACGGAATAGGCTGTAGAACATTACGCAATAAATATCCCAACTTAGTAATCAAAAACGGTGGAGAAGGATTTATAGACCCTTCAAATATTTTGGCAGCTCAATATATATCAGATATTTGTAAAGAAATCTCCGACAATTACGATATAGACGGAATACATCTTGATTATATAAGATATCCCGAAAAATGGAAATTGGAGATACCACTTTCTAAAGCAAGAAAAAATATTACAAACATTGTAAAAGAGATTTACAACAAAGTAAAAAGTACAAAACCATGGGTGAAACTAAGCTGTGCCCCAATTGGCAAATACGATGATCTCACCAGATATTCCAGCCGTGGATGGAATGCATATAAAAAAGGATGCCAGGATGCCCAAAGTTGGATCAAACAAGGCCTAATGGATCAGCTTTATCCCATGATGTACTTTCGCGGAAATCAATTCTATCCTTTTGCCATAGACTGGAAAGAAAATTGCAATAACAGGACAATAATACCAGGATTGGGCATTTATTTTCTAGACACCTCCGAAGGTAATTGGAATATAGATGAGATTAAGCGTCAAATGTATGTTACGAGAAGTCATGGCATGGGCTATGCCTTCTTTAGGAACAAATTCTTTTATGATAATACCAAAGGGCTGTATTCATTCACAAAAGATGAATTCAATCTATATCCTGCTTTAACTCCTCCAATGGAATGGGCAAAAGCTCCGGTGCCACAATCACCACAAAATTTATCTGTAAAAGTTACAGATAAAAATGAAATTATAACATGGGATAAATCAGATAACAATTATGGCGGCATTATGTATAATGTTTACGTCAGTAAGAAATATCCTGTTGATATAAATGACAGCAGGAACATCTTGGCGACAAGGATAAAAGATAACTATATTGCAATTGAAACAGACTCAAAATGCGACCTCTTTTATGCGGTTACTAGTATAGACCGTTATGGCAATGAAAGCATTCCCACACAGCAAAAACAGTCTGACAAATCTGCAATCACAGACAAATTTATTAAAAATGACGGCAAGAAACTTTTATTACCAGACAAAGGGAAAACCTTAGATAGCGAATACGTTATAGTAAAAAGTCTGGCAGGTAATATAATTTCAATACATCCATACAAAGGCACATATGCAGATATAAGCAATCTTAAAAATGGGTGTTACATTCTATTATCATTAAATAAAAAAGACATAGCACATAGATTAGGATACTTTATGATTAAAAGATAACACTTCGAATGGATGTTGTTTATTCCTATACGCTTTTGTTTGTTCCACAAAAGCGTGGTCAGTAAAAATTTTAACATCAAATATTCATTTAAAATAACTCAATGAGTTTTATGCAAAAACTCATTGAGTTATAACTAAAAACCCATTGATTTTCATTAATGAAACCAATGGGTTTATAAGTCTATAATTCGACATTAAATTAATTATATTTATTATAACATTACCACAAGAAATATAAAATCATCAAGTTATATTTATAATCAGACAAACAACAATATTATTATTGGATAATATATAAAACTACACAACAAAGTTTCGTTATTATCACTTTTTCTTATGCCTCATTTTATCTGCAGCTCGTTTAAAGATCTGCCGATGGAAACGCTCTTCTGCTTTCACAATGTCATAGACTTTGCCCGCAGGTAATATCTGCATAAATTTTTCATGATAAGTTTTCTGAAGTTGTTTTATTTCAATTTCACACTTATCACGCTTCATAAGATTCTTTTTGCATTCAGCATCCGTTGTCGGCTTTATTCGTTTTAACTTTTTAAGTTCATCATGAATTGACCGCTGCTTACGTAACATCTCCGAATAAAGCGGAAAGAATTCTGAAGCCTCTTTTGGAGACAAGCCCGCCTTTCGTGTGATATACTGCTCTAATTCTGCTTGAAAACGTTCTGGTGTAAAATGTCTATTCTTATTCTGTGCATCTGATATATTAAATGCTAATATAAAGAATAAACAAATTATAAATCTTCTCATTTTATTATTATCATTCATTTTCCACATAAGAATAAATGTCATCATTATCAAGCATGGCATAATCTGAAATTTCGTCTAAAATATAATCAGCATAAACTGAAGATGACATATTTTCTGATATATTGTCTGCGTGATTCTGATAAGATTCTTTTTCTAAACTATTAAAATATATTGTTCCGGAAACTAGAAGAACCGCAGCAAAACATGCGGCCCACTTCAATGGACGCATAAACGCTTTTATTGCAGGGCGCTTATTAGGTACGGCTGGCTCAACCACGTTCTGCATCAGACTCTTCTCCAAAGAATCAAAATAGCCTTCAGGAACTTTGAATGGCCGCTGGCTGCCAAATTTTTGTTTAAGCAATTGTTCTTCTTTCATAATAAATAATTATTATTCTTTTATTCTATGACGGAACTTCCCATTAAAAGTTTAATTGCCTGTCAAAAAAAGTCATTCATGTAGATGAAAATAATCCGAAATCTTTTTTACTGCAATATGATACGAGGCCTTCAACGCGCCTTCTGAGGTGTTGAGAATTTCACTGATTTCACTATATTTCATATTATCGAAATATTTCAAATTGAAAACCGTCCTCTGTACATCAGGCAATGTCGCAACAGCCTCTAACAATAATGCATGTGCCTCATCACCATCAAAATACTCATCAGCCATAAGAGTCTTTGAAACCGACGGTGACTCTGAAATATCTATAGTTGAATTATTTTTATTTTTGCGCAAATAATCTAAAGCCTCATTTATGGCAATACTGCACAGCCACGTAAATAACTTTGATTTATTATGAAAAGAATCAATATTATTCCATGCTTTAAGAAACGTATTTTGCAACACATCATTAGCGTCTTCATGACATAGAACAATATAACGTATCTTCCAATACAATCGTTCACCATATAACTTTACGATTGCATCAAAAGCTTTACGCCTTGTAGTTTCAGAGGCCAGCATCCTGCATATTAAATCTTCACTTAATGCCATATTATTCAATAAACGGAGACAATTTCTCTATCAGGACATCGTCATAGCCATAAACATCATCATAATAGCATAATTGTCCACAAATGCCATCATAAACTGTATAATAGGTAATATATAATGGTATTGGCGGATTTACATTCAAAGTATTTACGAGACGTTTTCTGTCTATATTTCTCTTCTTCAACGAATCTACATCATTAATAAAATCAACAGACATTGAATACTGTAATCGGTCTTCCATCTCCTCTGCACGTTCGCCTAATAAGAATAAAGCCAGTTCCAGAGGACGCTCTACTCTAACACAACCATGGCTCACAGCTCTTTGGGTGCGCTTGAACGCCCATGGTGCAGAGGTGTCATGAAGAAAGACGGAAAAATTATTATCAAATCTGAAAATAATACGCCCTAAAGAGTTCTTTTTACCTCCAGCCTGAACAATATATTGATCATTTGACATTATTCTATCATATGAGACCTGCTCAGGAGCCAACTTACCCTTTTCTCTGTCCAAAACAAACATCCCCATTTTATGCATATAAGAATAATTATGCAAAAATCCTTTGGAAATGCTTTTAGGAACAATCCATTGCGGATTTACATCCATGCGCTTAATCCAGCTGGTAAGTATCGGAGTCTTGAAATTAATCTCGCCACAACATACCTTCATTGTTTGCGATTTTTCACCATCAAAAGCGTATAATTCAAATGAAGGTATATTCACAACTATATATTTATTGTGCAAATCTGTATTAGGCATTCCACGCAAACGCCATCGACACCGTTCAATATTACACAATATTCTTAACCGTTCAGATTTGGTTAAATTCGGATTATCTAACTCTTTCAACAACTTACCGACCAAACGTCCTTTAGGAAGGGTTGTATGCCAGAACTCAGCTACACTGTCATTCAAAATATGGCTGATGGCTCTAAAATAGAATTTTTTGTCCGGGCGTAATACTTTTAAATCACACAATTGTCTGAATCGTGTTGTCAAAGAATCCGCCTGATACTCTTCCAAACTATTATATAAATAATCAGGATTAACAAAGCCAAAATACTGTCCTGCAGAATATCTTAAAAAGGCTTTTGTCAGGTTATACTCTAAACGAGCCAAAATTCGGTTTAGATTATCATTTGAAGACTCTATGTCTAAACTACGTGCCAAGTAAAGATCCTTTTCTATTTTAGAGACACGAAAAGCGTCTTTGCTCAATCCATAATAATCAATGCCCTTAAGAAGACTCAAAAGAGTATCTGCACGGTCATATATACCATAACGGTTTATCCACAAAAACGGTTGTTGCTCTTTATAATATTTATTTACAAACCCATCCATGGGCAATGCGACTCCGTCTTCACTTGCAATTTTGGATATATGTTCACGTATATCAACTATGTCCAAAGAATACTTTTCATCCCGTAAGTCTGAAAATGTATCTAAATTAATATTTTTGTCATGATTATTTGTCGCGTCATGACAAGATGACACGAGCAGACATAAAAGTATAAGGTAAAATAACTTTAACAAAACAGACAAAATACTACTTAACCGAAATCTTCCTTACGACTTTACCAACTTTAACAATATAACAGCCTTTAGGCAAATTCAAATCGTAATATCTATCTGAACCATCAACTTTTATGGACATTATTTTTACTCCGGCAACATTGTATATATACAACATCTGCCCATTGGCTCCAACAACGCGAATTGACGATGAATTAACAGAGATTGAAACGCTCTGACTTTCAACATCAATTATCTCTATTGCCGAATTGGAATTGGCAACAGAAGGAGTTGCGACAGACAACAGCAACACTGCAGACAGAATAAAAAGTAAGTTTCTTAACATAAAAGCTTCTTTTTTATTACCGCAAAGATAAAATATTTTTACGATATAACAAAATATTATACGTTTTTTTTTACTTACACATCAAAAACAGCCATTTCATTCGCTAAATCTGTATTCGGGAAGAGTTCTTGAGCTTCCTTTAGAATAACATCTTCATTTTCATAGCGCGCAGAAAAATGTCCGACAACAAGTCTTTTAACCTTTGCCTTCAATGCCACCATGGCCGCCTGTCTTGCTGTACTATGATAATATAACTTTGCCCTATTCTCGTTTTCACTACAATAAGTTGCCTCATGATACAGCAAATCCACATTTTCCACCATCCTGTATAGTTCCGGCATGTATCTGGTGTCAGAACAATACGCATATGATCTTGGCGGATCCGCAGGGAAGGTAAGATAAGAATTTGGAATTACGTCGCCGTCAGCAGTAATCCAGTCTGCCCCATTTTTTATGTTATTACGCTGGCATTCAGGTATGCCATAAAAGTCTATCATATCGCGTCTTATATGCGGTAAGGTCGGTTTCTCACGGAATAAATATCCGCAACACGCAACACGATGTTCTAGAGGTATAGAGCTAACCGTAAGACTTTTATCCTCATATATCACATCATTACGCTTCGTATCTACCACATGAAATACAACTTCATATTCCAATCCATTACAGAACAGGTCCAGTTGCTGCTGCAATATAGGGAAAAAGTCTTTAGGCGCAAACACATGCAAAGGACTTATACGGCCAAGCATACCCAGCGTAGAAATCAGGCCGATAAGACCGAAACAATGATCTCCGTGCAGATGACTTATAAAGATGGCAGAAAGTTTATTGAAATTAATACGTGAACGCCTTAATTGCACTTGTGTTCCTTCACCACAATCAACCATAAACATCTTATCACGGACAAGAACAACCTGCGAAGAAGCATTATGCTTCAACGTAGGCAAAGCACTGCCGCATCCTAATATATAGACTTTAAATGGCTGCATGTATTTTATATATTACACAAGATACACAAACTATTTAGCCTCTTTCGACAGACGTTTATAGCCATAGATTCCTTCTGTATTCTCCAGATAAAGTGAATCTGCACCCAAAGAATAGATGTCAAATGTATCTGACGATAAAATCAGCTTACCATTTAATATCTTCCATTCTGTATACGGCTTCGGCTCCTTCATACTACCTTCAACGACCCCGCCCTCACAAATTTCAAAACTCTTGTCAAGGCTGACCCATTTACCCAATAGAGACGTAAGGTTAATTACCTTTTCTGCAAAAAGTCCTTCCTCACTTTTCGGACCCGAGATCACTGCCAGCCGGTCACCAACAAACAATCCTCCTTGAACGTTTGAGCACGTATCAAGTCCCTCCAATGTATATGTCAAGGTGTCTCCCTTATCTGTAATCAGTTCAAGTGTGTGCATTGCAGTACCTTCACCACATTTGCCATACACGGTAGTGTCTGCTATTTCGTTATCAGAAACATTCTCAACTACAGCCTTTGCATTTTTTTTATTGTCACATCCTATCGCTACAATGCAGCACAACAAGAAAGCCAAACTAAGTTTACTCATAATTGTATTATTTATTCGTTTTTTCTTCTTTTTTAGCTTCATTCCATAGTTCATCCATTTCAGCCAAAGTCATCTCTGTCAATGGCTTACCAACTTTTATAGAATGATTTTCTATATAGTTAAAACGTCTGATAAACTTCTGATTTGTATGTTCAAGAGCCGTATCAGGATTTAAATGATAAAGACGTGCTGCATTTATGACACTAAACAAGAAATCACCCAACTCTTTTTCAGAAGCTTCATTATCATCCTTACGCAATTCTGCTTCAAGCTCAGAAAGTTCTTCTCTCACTTTAGCCCAGACATCGCCCTTATCTTGCCAGTCAAAACCGACATTACGAGCTTTATCCTGTATGCGATAAGCTTTAATAAGTGAAGGCAGTGCAGCCGCCACACCGGAAAGAACACTCTTATTACCATCCTTTTCCTTTAATTTTATCTGTTCCCAGTTCTCCAAAACCTTATCTACTGTATCAGCTTTCACATTACCATAGACATGCGGATGTCTGAAAATAAGCTTATCAGCCTGCATGTTACATACATCAGCAATGTCAAAATCTCCTGTCTCGCTGCCTATAAGTGCATAAAAACAAACATGCATAAAGACATCTCCAAGTTCTTTGCATATATTTTTCTTGTCGTCTTTCATCAAGGCGTCACACAATTCAAACACCTCTTCTATCGTATTTGGCCTAAGGCTCTCATTTGTTTGCTTTTTATCCCACGGACATTTTTCGCGTAACGTATCAAGTACATCCAATAAACGTCCAAATGCTTCAAGTTTTTCTTCCTTTGTATGCATAATATGTATTTTAGTTATGCAAATGTAGATATTTTCCACGAATATTTTGTACATTTGCAACGTTTTTTATTGAATTAGGCAAAATAAATAAAAATAAGATAAGAAATGGAACTTGCAAGTAAGTACGACCCAAAAGATGTAGAGTCAAAATGGTATCAATATTGGCTTGACAATAAGCTTTTCAGCAGTAAACCTGACGGAAGAGAGCCTTACACCATAGTTATTCCTCCACCTAATGTAACGGGAGTGCTCCATATGGGACACATGCTCAACAATACTATTCAGGACATTTTGGTAAGACGTGCCAGAATGGAAGGCAAAAATGCCTGCTGGGTGCCAGGAACAGACCATGCATCTATTGCTACAGAAGCAAAAGTTGTAAACAAGTTGGCACAGGAAGGTATAAAGAAGACCGACTTGACACGCGACGATTTTCTTAAGCATGCATGGGACTGGACAAATGAGCACGGTGGAATAATCTTAAAGCAGTTAAGAAAACTTGGCGCAAGCTGCGATTGGGACAGAACAGCATTCACCATGGACGAAAAACGCTCCAAAGGAGTGATAAAGGTATTCTGCGATTTGTATAACAAAGGACTTATCTATCGTGGAGTACGAATGGTGAACTGGGATCCTAAAGCCCAGACCGCCCTTAGCGACGAGGAAGTTATTTATAAGGACGAACACAGCAAACTGTATTACCTTAGATACAAGGTTGTTGAAGAACCTGAAAAATATGCCATTGTTGCAACTACACGTCCTGAAACAATCATGGGCGATACAGCTATGTGCATAAACCCTGACGACCCGAAAAACACATGGTTAAAAGGAAAACACGTAATCGTTCCTTTAGTAAATCGTCAGATACCAGTCATCGAAGACAGCTATGTTGATATAGAATTTGGAACAGGTTGTCTGAAAGTTACACCGGCACACGACATAAATGACCATGCATTAGGTCTGAAACACAATTTGGAATCGATTGATATCTTTAACGATAACGGAACTATATCTGAAGCAGCCGGTCTGTATGTCGGCATGGACAGAATGGATGTCAGAGTTCAAATTGAAAAAGATCTTAAAGAAGCCGGTCTGCTTGAAAAGGTTGAAGACTATAACAACAAAGTTGGCTTCTCCGAAAGAACTAATGTACCAATAGAGCCAAAACTCTCAACACAGTGGTTCCTGAAAATGCAACACTTTGCTGACATGGCACTTCCACCGGTTATGAATGATGAAATTAAATTCTATCCGGCAAAATATAAGAACATTTATCGCCATTGGATTGAAAATATTAAAGACTGGTGCATAAGCCGCCAGCTATGGTGGGGACATCGCATCCCGGCATATTACCTACCTAACAATGGCGGATTTGTTGTTGCAGAAACTCCGGAGGAAGCACTTACTATGGCCAAGGAAAAAAGCGGCAACAACGATCTGACCATAGATGACCTGAAACAGGATGAGGACTGCCTTGACACATGGTTCTCATCATGGCTGTGGCCCATATCCGTTTTCAACGGCATCAACGATCCTGACAACGAAGAAATAAAATATTATTATCCTACTTCAGATCTTGTTACCGCACCAGATATCATCTTCTTCTGGGTTGCTCGCATGATAATGGCCGGATATGAATATAAAGGAACATTCCCGTTTAAGCATGTGTACTTCACAGGTATTGTACGTGACAAGCTTGGCCGTAAAATGAGCAAGAGTTTAGGTAACAGCCCTGACCCTATAGAACTTATCGACAAGTTCGGAGCCGATGGCGTTCGTATGGGAATGATGCTGTCAGCACCTGCCGGCAACGACATTCTCTTCGATGAGAGTCTATGTGAACAGGGAAGAAACTTCAATAATAAGATATGGAACGCATTCCGTCTGATTAAGGGATGGGAAGTTTCAGATGCTGAACAGCCCACATCAAACAAGACTGCCGTAAAATGGTTTGAGGCCAAACTTAAAATCACTAACGACGAAGTAAATGACCTGTTTAAAAAATATCGCATATCTGAGGCATTAATGGCCGTTTACCGTCTCTTCTGGGATGAGTTCTCAAGTTGGTATCTCGAGATGATAAAGCCTAACTACGGCACACCTATCGACCGCAATACATACGACATGACGCTGAAGTTCTTTAATGAGCTTTTGAAGATGCTACATCCGTTCATGCCGTTCATAACAGAAGAATTATGGCAGCATATATATGAACGCAAAGAAGGTGAAAGCATTATGCGTGATTGTCTGTCAATTCCGGCCTCAACAAAAGAAGATGAGAATCTGGTAGCAGACATTGAAAATGTTAAACAGATAATCAGTAACATCAGAACAATAAGAAATCAAAAGAACATATCACCCAAAGAGGAACTTGAACTACAGGCTATCGGTGAAAATAAATATGCCGCATATGACGATATTACAATAAAGATGGCAAACTTAAAGTCCATAAATATTGCGGAGGGCAAGTCTGCCGATACAATACAGTTTATGGTCGGCACTGATGAATATGCAGTACCTGTAGGTGATCTTATTGATGTTGAAGCAGAGATTGAAAAGCAGGAAGCACAACTAAAGCATCTGGAAGGTTTCCTTGCAGGTGTGATGAAAAAGCTTTCAAACGAAAAATTTGTTGCTCATGCCCCTGAAGCTGTTGTAGCATTAGAAAGAAAGAAACAGCATGACTCTGAAGAAAAGATAGCAATGTTGAAAGAATCACTTGCTAAATTAAAAAACAAGTAATATAAATAAAACCAGAAATGCTCAAGAGTATTTCTGGTTTTTATTTTAATGGTATTGGTTTCAATTGCCACAAGCGCAACAAGGCTGTAAATCACTTTACCATAAAGTGAACCTTGAAACAAAAACAGAGCAATTACGAAAGGGCACATATTGCAATGCAAAACATACGCTTTTACTTTGCAATATGTGCCCTTTTACTACCTGATATGCCGTATTTTGCAACAGCCGTAACGACCTTGCATGGCGCAAGTGTATAACACGCTGATATTCAGAATAATATTCAAAGTACATCAATCATGACTATATGTATTTAAAGCACCAATATATACTTTTGAATATTTATTGGCAAAATAATGCGGACGATCATTCGTCATGACATTATTTACTTCACAAACATTATTACGCTTTATTTATATAGTCAACGATCCACTCTCCTACTTCTCTCGTGCCATAAAATTCACCTCCTTCTACCTGAATTTCTGGAGTACGTACATTGGCGTCAAGTGAAGCATCAACGGCCTTACGTATAAGCAATCCCTCATCTTTCAGACCAAAATACTCAAAAAGCATAGCCACTGATAAAATCTGAGCCAGAGGATTAGCGATGTTTTTGCCTGCAGCCTGCGGCCATGATCCATGTACAGGTTCGAAGACCGGAGTGCCTTCTCCTGTAGAAGCTGATGGCAGCAAGCCCATACTTCCAGAAATACAGCTACCCTCATCTGTGAGGATATCTCCAAAAGTATTTTCCGTAACGATTACATCAAAGAAGGTTGGTTCTACAATCATACGCATAGAAGCATTGTCCACAAACATATAATCAGTTATAACATCCGGGTATTCTTTTTCAATTTCTTTAGCAACTTGACGCCAAAGTCTGCTTGAAGCCAGCACGTTTGCTTTGTCAACAACAGTAACATGGTGTTTGCGCTTAATCGCATATTGATATGCTACCCTTAAAATACGTTCTACTTCCGGACGTGTATAATAATTTGTATCATACGCCTTTTCATCATCCTGATATTTTTCACCAAAATACATGCCACCGGTAAGCTCTCTTATACATATAAAATCTGCATTTCTTATTATCTCATCTTTCAATGGAGATTTATGCAACAGACACTCAAATGTTTGTACAGGCCTAACATTTGCAAAAAGTCCCAACTTTTTACGCATAGCTAACAGGCCCTGCTCAGGACGAACTTTAGCCCTAGGATCATTATCAAAACGAGGGTCACCTACAGCGGCAAACAACACCGCATCAGCCCACTTGCATATATTAAACGTATCATCAGGAAATGGGTCACCGACCAAATCTATTGCATGTGCTCCACATATAGCCTCTTGATACTCTATTTTATGTCCGAATTTTTCAGCAATGGCATCTATGACATCAACACCCTGCTTAATAATTTCCGGTCCGATACCATCACCAGGAAGAACTGCTATTTTAAGATTCATGATTATTTATTTAATGGTTTATTCTTTATCACTTCATAAAAACACCTAGTCGATCATATTAATTATAATATTCCCATTATTCCACTTTAAACATTCTGCTTACAGATGCGCCATTATTATATTCTAATTATAATTTCATACATTATAACATCTAAAATGGTAATGGGCCGTTATCTGGAATATCACCAATATACGGCGACGGACCCAAATCATCTCCATTAATCTTCGAACCAATAATCTCTCCTCCACCGATTGGCGACTTATCAGAATCTGTTGGATTCTCAAAACGCGTAAACTCTCCACGGAAATTCAACAACACATCACCTGTACCACCTTTACGGTGTTTAGCTATAATAATCTGAGCCTTTCCGTGAAGATCGTTTCCTTTTTCATCAGTAAAAATTCTGTAATATTCCGGTCGGTGAACAAACAGCACCATATCGGCATCCTGCTCAATCGCACCAGACTCACGCAAGTCACTGAGTTGAGGCCGCTTTCCGTCTATACCTTCACGTCCTTCTACAGTACGGTTCAACTGAGACAAAGCCAATACAGGAATGTCCAACTCCTTTGCAAGTCCCTTCAATGAGCGGCTGATGGTTGACACCTCTTCCTGTCTGCTTCCAAAACGTGCTCCGTTGGCATTCATAAGCTGCAAATAGTCTATCATTATTACTTGCACTCCTTTTTCTCTTACTAGACGTCTTGCCTTTGTTCTTAATTCAAAAATAGACATACCCGGAGTGTCGTCAATATAAATCGGCGCAGCCTGAAGTTTTCTTACGTTCTTATCAAGTCGTTTCCATTCTTCATCATCCAGCTGTCCGTTAAGTATTTTCTTACCTTCAATCTCACATACATTAGATATCAGACGGTTAACCAGCTGAACATTGTTCATTTCCAATGAAAAGAATGCTATAGGCGTATCGTAATCAACAGCTATATTTTTTGCCAAAGATAATGCAAATGAGGTTTTACCCATAGCCGGACGACCAGCAATAATAACCAAATCGCTTCTTTGCCATCCGGATGTATAATCATCTAATTTGGCATACCCTGTAGGAATACCCGTTAATCCACCTTTGTTTGCTGCAGCTTTTTGCAAGATTTCGACAGCCTGTTTTACAACAGGATCAATTTGGGTATAATCCTGCCTCATGTTTTTTTGTGACAGTTCAAATAGTGAACCCTCAGCCTCCTGCATAAGTTCATCTACATCTACAGTTTCATCAAAGGCCTTTGTCTCGATTACACTCGCAAAGGAAATTAATTGCCGAGCCAAATATTTTTGTGCTAAAATCTTAGCATGATATTCAATATGTGCAGATGATGCCACACGTTCACTTAACTCCAATATATAGCCAGCTCCACCAATGTCATCTAGAGTTCCCTCGCGCTTCAATTCTTCAACAACAGTCATAATATCCACAGGATCTTCATTCAAACTTAGAGTTTGAATAGCCTTGTATATTTTCTGACTACGCGGTTCGTAAAAAGTTTCGGGATGCAAAATCTCACTAACAACAGAAAAGGCATCCTTATCAACCATCAAGGCTCCAAGGACCATCTTTTCTATATCAACAGCCTGAGGCTGCATATGGATGCTATTATTATTTACTTTACGGGTTTTCTTATTTTCAGGCATAATATTTACATAATAATTTGCGCAAAATTACAAATAAATCTTCGGTTTAAGACTATTAAATTCAATTTAAATAGTTACCTTTACAAACAAAAATAAAAATGACTATGATTCAACGACCATGTGCAAAAATAAATTTAGGCCTTAATATTGTCAGCAAAAGGCCTGACGGATATCATAATCTAGAAACAGTGTTTTATCCAATAAATCTAAATGACGAGATATGTATTGAACCTGTACTTGATAAAGAAATCACAAAGTACCAATGTTCTTTAAGTATAAAAGGGATTAATATAGAAGGCGATTTACAACAAAACTTAATTGTTAAAGCTTATAATATTCTAAAAAAATACTATCCACAAATTCCAAATGTCAATGTAACCCTTACCAAAAATATTCCAACGCAAGCCGGCATGGGTGGAGGTTCGTCTGATTGTGCGTATACAATAAAAATGTTAAACGAGATGTTTAACCTGAAAATGTCTATAAAAGACATGCAATCTTTTGCAGCTAAATTAGGTGCAGACTGCCCTTTTTTCATAAATCCACAGCCATCATACGCAACGGGCATCGGAGAAATATTGACACCTATAGACATCAATTTGAGCAAATATAAAATTGCGATTGTAAAACCTCCCGTAATGATAAGTACGAAAGAGGCTTTTTCAAACATCATAGTTAAACAGCCAATAAAATGCTGCAAAGAAATCGTAACACAGCCGATAGAAACATGGAAAGAAGAACTGATAAACGATTTTGAAAATAGCATCTGCACTATACATCCAGAAATAGGTAGAATTAAAAACAGGCTATATGATTTAGGCGCTATTTACGCTTCAATGACGGGAAGTGGAAGTGCTTTATTCGGTATATTTGAAAAAGAGATAGAAAATCTTGATTGCATATTTGAAGATTGTTACACACACATTGTTTAATATTGAAATAGTCCAAAATTTTGCTTTCACCACAAAATCTTGGACTACCTCAATGATTCTCAATTGTTAGCGTAATTCTTTAATAAAACCATGCCTATAAGCATAAAGCAGTTTTTCCAACTCTGCAATTTGCTTTTTCAAATCACGTCCTATATCTGTATCTGCCACAAGCATTCTATGTGATGACATTTCAACAATCTGTGTTGTACTTTTAATATCGGACCCTCTAAGTATTGCATCTTCTGTACTCGTAAATGGTTCATGCTGAACTAACTGGAAGCCTCTACTATGATAAACCAATGTATATCCGGCAATACCCGTTTCTTCATGATACGCCTGCGAAAATCCGCCATCAATAACCATTAGCTTACCATTAGCCTTTATCGGGTTCTCTCCATTTACGACATGAACAGGGACATGTCCATTAATAATATGCCTATTCTGACCGCTCACTCCAAAAGCATCAAGAATGGCATCACACTCTTCCTCATTGTTTCTTAATTTAAAATAATTTCCTTTTTCCTCTTTATATGTAGATTTGTCCTTAAGAAAGTAACGTTCAAAAGTTGCCATCTTAGACTTATCAAACAAAACTGAATTTCGCCCACACCACAAGTAAAGGAAATAATCTACAGAAAATTCCTTCTCACGAGGATCTGAATCATTTTGGAATGCATTTCTAATAATATGTTCCGTCCGATTCATCAGTTCACGTCCTTTGTACTTATGACCTTTGCAAAGTTCCACTTCTTTAAGACTACCATCATCGTTTAAAGGAACGGAAGCATGAAATAAAAGATTATCATTAATTATGGTATATAATGAACCATGACTCAACAATAGCCTTATATGCTTATGAAGCTTCTCGTTAACAGTAAACGAGTGATGAAGTTTACTCATAAGTATAATTTCATCTGGTGTCAATTCATATGGTGCATTAGGATTTACAGTCGGGAAACAGCAGCTTTTCATTTCATAAGACTTTCCAGAGATATTGCATGTCGCATTATCATAATCAATACATTCCAATAAAAGTCTATCTTGCATATCCCATTCAGGATGACGTTTTATCATAGAAGCTTCCACCTTAAATTGAATGATAGTGATAGCTTTATGCATCAATGCAGTCAACCGTTTTGTCTTATCGTCAATGTCTGTACTGCCTCCATTAATTTTAGGCATAAACTCCTCACAAGGATCATCGCCATAATGCTCCATCGCAAATGTTGCCAATGGAATAAGATTTATACCATACCCTTCTTCCAGCGTAACAAGATTTGCATAACGCAAAGACAAACGTATTACATTACATATACAAGCATCATTACCGGCACAAGCCCCCATCCAAAGTATGTCATGGTTTCCCCATTGAATATCCCAATTGTGATAATTCGTTAGTACATCCATTATAATATGCGCACCTGGTCCACGGTCATAGACATCACCTAATACATGCAATAGATCAATTGCCAAACGCTGTATCACATGAGAAATCGCAATAATAAAATCATCCGCGCGTCCCGTTGATATTATTGTTTCGATTATGACATTAACATAAGCAGCTTTATCTATATCATCTGTACGTTCATGAAGAAGTTCCTGAATAATATAAGAGAAATCCTTCGGTAAAGACTTTCTAACCTTAGAGCGTGTATATTTACTAGAAACATCCCTACAAACCTTTACAAGCTGATGTATTGTTATATGATACCAATCCTCCAAATCCGGCTCACTGGCTTTAACAAGTTCAAGTTTCTCTTTGGGGTAGTATATCAAAGTACACAATTCCCTGATTTCCGATTCACGCAAATCATTGCCAAAGATTTCATTAACCTTACGTTTAATATTACCAGAAGCATTCTTTAATACATGCTGAAAAGATTTATACTCACCATGTAAATCTGCAAGAAAATGTTCAGTACCCTTAGGCAAATTCAATATCGCCTGCAAATTTATAATCTCTGTACTGGCATCAGCAATTGTCGGAAAAGTATGAGACAACAATTGCAAATACTTTAAGTCCTTTTCAATGTCATAATTCCTTGTCTTCATTGTATATTAGATTTAAAAAACATTTTTCTCAATTTCTCCGTTTTACTATCATTAATCGGTTCTATAAACATAAAGCCTTCACTTAACCCATAACGCTCTTTCATTATTTGAAACAAGCGCGCTGTATCTTTTAAAATACCGGTCTCATGAACTTTATTATATAACTGAATTTCATCAAAATTATTATATTTTAAGCTAAGATATAAATCTAACATATCTTTTCTTTTAATCTCTATACGATGCTTTATACCATATAAGATTGTCATTATCTTCATCATGATATCACGTTCAAGATCTGAAAGACTTGAATCAGTCTTAATTTTTGAAGTATTTCTTATATTAGTAATACGCTGAGACTTATTTCCCAAGAGACAAAATATCCCACCAATTTGTTCTTGTGAAAAAGGTTGGGATAAGTTATATTTTTCAATTCCAGAAAAAACAAATTCTAATATTCCTTGGTTATATGAATGTAAAAGAATTCTACGCCATGCGTTATCATCAAGCGTTGAAAGAATCCTACGTTGATTATCTGACAATTGTAAGCCAGCAATATTTTCCGTTGCACCTGCATACAACAAAATATCTTCTGCACAACAATCTTCAGAACTCATAAGCCAAAATGGATTACTGTCAACAACTATTTGATACATCCCAATTAGCCTATCAGACAATGGACTAATTGATTTTTCATAAACTTCATTGAATATATCAATTAATACAATATTCCTAATATTCTTATTTTGTTTTGAAACATATACATCATATTCCACATTACCAATATCCCCATTTGATTCATCAATATGGAGCGTATTTGCATGTTCTGATCTTATCCCTAAGATTTTACATAAAAGCGTTGGATATCCAACATAATCAGATATGCTACATATCTCATTATCGCAAACAGCATGCAAGACTTTTGCATGCGACACTATATATCGTTGATAAATAACAGATTTTAAAAAATTACATAAACAATAATGGCCCGACGAATGCCAGGCCTCCAATTGTCTGTCAAATGTTATGATCGTAGGAATTCTATACTTTTCACAACATCTCTGAAGATAGTATGCATATATATTCCAACATGCATGAATATGTACCACATCCGGACGTATATCTGCCAAAAACTTCTTGAAGGAAGAATGCCATCTACCAAACAAATTCTTCAAGAGAGAGAATTTATGGACATGCACACTTCCCATATCTATACCAGGATAGTCAGCACACAGCAAATGTACTTCTGCACTTTCTGCCATAGCCTTAATTAAAGCTATTTTATACTGAAGTCCTACAGACTCATTTATATCAGCAAAATTTGGTATAAAATGCAAGACTTTCATAATTCATTATGATTTATGACTTATATATTCATATTTATCTGATAATATGTATTTTATTGCAAATCTGAAATTACTGAAAGGCAGAGCCAATTCAAATGGAATAACTTTCCATAAACTAACATCTGCATTAAATCTATTAAGCACACGTTTCGCACATATTATTCTAGAAATAAAAGGAACCACCAATGCCATAAAAGAAAAAGGCAATATTACAAACCTGGCAGAAAGAACTGAATATATTACAGAAAAAATCACTAATATGAAACAAAGATAAAGCCCCAGCACATCCATATTAAATATTTGTCTATGCCTAAAACTCCGTTGAAGGTGTTTACGCGTTTCGAAATAAAATGTGTTTTTATTATTCCAAGCTTTTTTTGATGGCTTATCTTCTACTAACATTACATCTTTAGATATTGCAATAGCTGCGCTCCCGAATTTAGAATATTTATTAACTAAAAAGCCATATTCACCTCTAACATATTTCAAGTTACCTTGAAATCCGCGACCTGACATAAAATCGGCCTTCTTAAACAACAGATTATTACCATAAGTACTATAAGCAAAACCTTTAAACGCTTCATACATATAGGTATATTCCTTATGAAGGCGATAGAACGTTTTAAATTGACCTGTGTCATCAGAATAATTACTATATCCAATAACAAGATTTATTCCATCCCTACATTTGGTACTCATGCCTTCAATCCAATGATTAGAAACAGGTTTACACACGGCATCAGTTAATAAAATCAAATCATTTTTAGCAGCCTTCACACCTAATGTTATTGCAAGTTTTCGTCGACTCATATACCGAGATGTTTCTGGTACAAATGTAGTATATAAGTTTTTATACTTATTGTACGTTTTCAAAACATCTGCCGTTCCATCTTCATCACGACTTACAACAACAATTATTTCATATCCGGCAGAATAATCCTGAGAAAGAAAATATTTCAGATTATTATCCAACTCTACAGAATTATTATCCGAAATAATGACAACTGATACAGGCTTTAAATTCTCTGCAGAATCTGTTTCTTCTTTATCGACCATTTTTTTTAAAAACGTATCAAATAAAGAAGAACAGAGTGCAGAAATCACCAAAATTATACAAATAACGATTGTTATATTGTCTAAAATTAGCATTATTCAATTCTATTTTTTAATTACAATATATCTTCCTTAATATAGCCAATTGGCAAAGAACGACAATTATATTGAGATGCCATAATTTCACCATAAGCACCAGCGGAACGTATAGCAATTATATCATTACGATGGCATTCGTCCAAATCTATTGATTTAGCAAAAACATCACTAGACTCACATATTGGGCCTACAACATCATAAGTATTTATACATCCATCATTACTAATGTTTTCAATCTTATGATATGCATGATATAAAGCTGGTCGTATAAGGTCTGTCATCCCGGCATCAACAATTACAAACTTCTTAGCTGTACCCTCTTTTACATATAACACCTTCGTTATTAAAGATCCACATTGACCAACAACAGAACGCCCAAGTTCAAAATGAAGACTCTGCCCCTTACGGAGTTTAAGATGTTTTGCATACGTTTCAAAATATGATTTAAAATCCGGTATTGAAACACGGTTTGGATGTTGGTAATCAATACCAAGTCCGCCACCAACATTTATCATCTCAACATTAATATGATGAGCCTCCAATTTAACTTGAATCTCGTTAATACGATTACATAATGCCACAAAATCGCCCATATCAAGGATTTGTGAACCTATATGGAAATGCAATCCCATGAATCTCACATTCTTCATATGTGAGATTCTTGCAATAACATTCTCCATATCCGACATCGCAATGCCAAACTTATTTTCAGCAAGTCCTGTCGTTATGTTAGCATGTGTATGTGCTCCAACGTCAGGGTTGATACGCAATGCTACAGAAGCGACCTTACCGCAGTTTTCTGCAAGACAATTAATCACTTCCAGTTCAGGTATACTCTCTACATTAAAGCAAAAAATATTTTTTTCTAAACCGAGTTTTATTTCTTTGTCATTCTTCCCTACTCCTGCAAATACAATTTTATTTGAAGGAAAGCCTGCATTAAGTGACGCTAATATTTCACCTCCACTAACACAGTCAGCTCCCAATCCGGCCTGACATATTATATTTAAAACCTTTGGGTTAGCATTTGCTTTTATTGCATAATGCACACAAAAATTTTCATACTTGCCGGCCTCTTTATTTATCGTATTTAAAGTTTCACGCAACAAATCTGTATCATAGTAATAAAATGGCGTATCCGTCTTTTTAAATTTTTCAATTGGAAAAACACCCTTCATTTTCAATTTTCACTTTTATTAAACAATGTATCACTCAAACTTTGTAAAGCTCGTTTCTTATCAGATTCTTTTACCAAGAAAGATATATTATAATTACTTCCTCCATAAGAAATCATTCTTACAGGAATATTCTTCATCGCATCTGTAGCTAATGTCTCAAAGCCGACATTACTCCAATCCAAATCACCGACAACACATATTATACACATATCGCGGTCAACTGTTACAGTTCCATATTTCTTTAATTCTGCAACAATATCATTAAGATGCGCATCGTTATCAATGCTCATAGAAACACCGACCTCACTTGTTGTTATCATATCTATTGCCGTCTGATAACTCTCAAAAATCTCAAAGACCTTACGAAGGAATCCTGTAGCAAGTAGCATACGGCTACTCTTTATCTTAATTGCCACAATATTATCTTTAGCAGCAATAGCCTTAATTTTACCTGTTACAGTTTCATTATTTATAATAGTTCCCGGTGCAGCAGGGTCCATTGTATTCAACAAACGCACAGGAATACCTGCATACTTTGCCGGCTGCACACATGTCGGATGTAATATTTTTGCACCGAAATATGCAAGTTCCGCAGCTTCCTCAAAATGTAACTGGCGAACAGCTTCAGTTTTATCAACCACACGCGGGTCGTTATTATGCATACCGTCTATATCTGTCCATATTTGTATCTCATCTGCATTTATAGCAGCTCCTGCCAATGATGCAGTATAATCACTGCCTCCACGAAGCAGATTATCTATTTCTCCGTAAGCATTGCGACAGATAAATCCCTGTGTAATATAAACCTGTTGGCCAGGATTCTGCTCCAACAAATTCTGTAATTTATCTTTAATGTATGAAGAATCTGGTTCTGAATTTTTATCAGTACGCATGAAATCCAGTGCAGAAAGCAAAACAGCATTGTAGCCACACTCTTTTAAGTAATTGGTTACCATATTTGTACTCATTATCTCACCTTGAGCAACAATGCTTTTTTCTTCAAAACTAGTGAAAAGATCTTTTGTAAAAGAACGTAAATAATTAAATTCATTTTGGAGGAATATTTTTGTTTCATTCTTCCATTTCTCTGTAGAATAAAGTTCTTCTACATGTTTCATATATGCTTTTTCCAAACGATTTATAACATCATTTGCGCCCTCCGGATTCTTCTTATATAAATAATCAGATATTTCAATCAAAGAATTTGTCGTACCTGACATTGCAGACAAAACGACAAAAACTGGTTTTCCACTATTTGTAATCAATGAGGCAACATGCTTCATGCGCTCAGGCGAGCCAACTGATGTGCCACCAAACTTCATTACTATCATAATCGTATCTTTTTATATTTTTATTTTATATTAGTCTTCTTCATCAAAAAGACTTTTGTTATATATATTAGTTATGTCGTTAATTTTACCTTCTTTACACTGGTAAACAATACCAGGATACTTATCAAGCATCAAGATGTTGTGTGTTGACATTACTACAGCCGTCCCGGTCTGACTTATCTGCTTCAGCAAATTTACAATATTATCCGCAGTTTCAGGATCAAGATTACCGGTCGGTTCATCTGCAATAATTATTTTCGGTTTATTTAATATTGCGCGAGCAATAGCTATTCGTTGTTGCTCTCCTCCAGAAAGTTCATAAGGCATTTTTGTTTTCTTTTCTGACATGCCAACAGCATCCAGCACTTCATCAATGCGCTCATCTATTTCCTTTTTATTTTTCCAGCCCGTTGATTTCAATACAAAGCATAGATTCTTATAAACATTTCTGTCATGCAACAATTGAAAATCCTGAAATATTATTCCTAGTTCCTTTCGCAAAGCCGGTACTTCTTTACGTTTAATTTTAAATAGGTCTCGTCCTAGGATTGTTGCATTATCTCCTTCATCAATATCAAGCTCACAATACAAAGTTTTAAGCAAGCTGCTTTTTCCCGTACCTACATTTCCGATGATATAAATAAACTCACCTTCATCAACATGAAAATTCACATTGCCAAGCACACATACATCATCTTGATATATATTTACATTTTTATAATCAATATACATAATCTATATTTTTAATATTTTAATGTTTATGCCATTCAGGACTATTACATCCTGCAGCTTCACTACAACACCTTTATCCTCAAGCCCTTGTACGTAAACGACATAAGCAGATAACACAGCATATCAGAATCTTCATGTATCAAACGATCATCCTTACGATTTACAACATCGACAACAGCCTCCAAGACATGTCTGGACATCACGTTCAATATGCTTTTACAACTCTAACAAAGACATTTCCCAAATCACGCCTTTTAAAGACAAAATTCCACGAAGTGTCCTTATAAATTGTTCTGACAACATTCTGCTTTATTATTGGACCTGCATCCAATTCTGTTTTTGCACAACAGTGAAGCAATTATATTGCAGTAGGTATCATCTCTTGTATTACAATGTTTTAATGATGCACCCTTTCGACTTGCAAAAGTATTAAAAAACTCCGAATTATCAACCATTATATCCTAATAATTTTAGTATAACACTCAAAGTGCCACTAAAGCATTGTATTTGAAAGGAAAAACGCTATAAAAATTACAGTAAAAGTATTTTTCTGAGTTTTTATTGCGAATATCAAAATAAAAGTGTAATATTGCAGACTAAAAACAAAATTATCTCATTTAATACAGACACATGAATACAATAGAACAAGAAGCTATAGAACAAAACAGATTAAATAAATTACAACATCACCTATTTGGACAACCGATAAAGATATCATTGGCTTCCTCTAGACATCTATTGCATGATATCAAGCTTAAATAAACCAATAAAAACATACAAGATAGTGGCAAAAAATGCCGGCCACAATTTGCAAAAGACAATAGTATATTCACCCTTTCAATCAATAAGAATAAAATGAAAATATTTGCATTACTCATTTCCCTGCTTTGTTGCACAACCAACATTATGGGCCAAATATCAATTAAAGAAGTTATAGGTAACATTCCTGATGAAATTTTACCTTATATCACAAACGATCAGAAAGAAGAATTATTAAAATTTACAGGCTCTAAAGATTCTGTAAAAGTAAAGAACACTTTTAACGGGGCAACTTCAATTGACACCATTAGCTTTGATTATGCAAAAATTAACATGAATAAGACTACAGAAATGCAGCTCAAGCTTCTGCGTGGAAACGACTCTACGCAAATACTATGCGTAATCAAGACAATTAAAAGTCCGCTCAAAGAAAGCACTGTAAGATTCTATTCAACAGAATGGCAAGCAATAAACTCAACATTTGGACTTCCCGTCGATAATGATGAAGATACCATTTTAAGTATGTTCACACAAAAACCAGACTCAATGCCGGAAGACAAATTTAAAAATCTATATAATTGCATAGAACCTGTTATGCTTGCTGCACAATGGGACGAAAAATCAAACTGTATAACATTTAACTTGAGTATTCCATTTATTCAAAAAGACAACAATAACGAAATAAATGCGATAATAAAGAAAATTTCTTTTAAATGGGATGGTCAAAATTTTAAAAAATGTTAGAAAACCATTTCTTTTAGAGATTATATTTGGAGAAAAGAAATAATTAGAATACCTTTGCATCGTGTTTTTCATGGTATTAGATTATTAAGGTTAATAAAAGATTGGTTGTCGTGAGACAATCAATTTTTGTTTTATATAGGTTCTAATTCTAATAAGCCTTAATAACAATATAAGCCAACACCTTTTAATTAACAAAGCATTCATTATCTGTCAGCCGATAAAATAATACAAATTAAACATTACCACTCTATATGTCATTTACTATAAAAGACAAAACCTTATTTATATCACATACGGAGCATTCAGGATTACGTTATCAAAATATCACAAAAGACAAGGAAAAAGTATCATCCTGCTTTTCAAGAATGCCACAAAATAAAGAGATAAACACAAATAATAAAAATACAATCGAAAAAGTTACAAAATCACGCACAACACGTAATACGTTATAATTCAGCAAGTTACAGATTAATGTTTAAAAATCAAACATTTTCAACATATAAAATACCAAATAAAAAGACACATTTTACGCCATAAAACATCATGTTTTGCAATGAAAAACAATGTGTTTTACATTACAAATCAATGTATTTTGCTACACAAACAACTGCTTTTATCTATATTTTACGATATAAGACACTCAACACACAACGAAAAAGTACCATAAGTACAACAAATCAACTAGAATGTTATGCTTATTTGCCAGATTTCCGCGAAAGGCAGAATCTGACAAACAGACACTATATAAGCTATAATAGTTACAAAATGTACTGACGCAAAAACTTAAATTTGTAAGCTCATTATTTTATCTTCAAGAATTCTTTTCGCTCTTTCTCACGAGTTTCTATGCTTCCATACATAAAATAACATACGAAAATCACAAAAACATAAACATAAAGGCATATAAATGACGACAGAGCCACAACAACATATTGCAATACACTAAAATAAGAAGGCAAGCCAGAAGGATCGCCCATATACCCCACGCCAATTGCCGACAATGTATTAGCCATAGAAATTATAAGCATTGGGATAGAAACAAAGAACATGCAAACGGCAGCACATAAAGCAGCCAATAAAAGTGTGATAAATATAAATCCCCAATAACGCCATCCCACCTTGTATGCCTTTAATAAGATCTTGCTCAATTTACTATCAGGCTCCATCAAATATTTAACAAATACGTAAACATACGGAAGCAAGACACATGAAAAGAACAATGAAACTCCAATGATAACGCATGCAATTACAGGCATTTTGTCAAGAGGGACAAACGGACCAGTTCCTATAACTAGATAAACAAGCCCCCATTGTACCACAGAAACTATAGCCATTATACACAAGTACACACCAAGGAGTCTGATACATCTAACTAAATTCCACTTCATAGACTGATGCCCAAGAAGCATAAATATACGCGAGACATATCCCACATGAAAACAAGCGACCAAGACAGCAGAGACCATTAAGAGGGTGTATGAAGGATGTGTATAGCCACCATCCGTTAAAGCCCTTGTATAAAAAATAGATAACAAAGCTATTGACATGGCCAAAAGCAAAGCGTATAACCATGTATGTCTGAATATAGCACGTATATTGTCAAACAGCATCCTATGAGATGCAGAGATACAAGCCGTATAACTACGGCTCTTATTTAAAAACTCTTGCTTAAGATTGTTCATTTCATTTTTAATTAATTAATGCAAAGGTAATAATATTCCGGATATTATGAAATGGTATTATCAATAAAAATTGCTAACTTTGCAGAAGATAAGTTGCATAACAAATAGAGTTTGTCAAACAAGCTCCTTAATGTATTATCTTTTTAAGATAAATAAAAAGCATGCGGCTCCAAACGTTTACTAAGAAAAGAATACTTCCACAATAAAAATCGTTAACATCAAGAATATGAAACTGTTAAAATGGGGATTTATTGGTTGCGGAGAGGTTACTGAAAAAAAATCAGGCCCGGCCTTTAACGAAATAGAAGGCTCAAAAGTGATTGCCGTAATGAGCCGCAATGAGAAGAAGGCGCGCTCATACGCAGAGCGACATAAAATAAGCAAATGGTATACAGATGCACAAGAGCTTATCGACGACCCTGACGTTAACGCCATTTATATTGCCACCCCCCCCTCAAGCCATGCCACATACGCAATAATGGCAATGAGAGCAGGAAAACCTGTATACGTAGAAAAGCCTCTGGCTGCTAATTATGACGACTGCGTAAGAATCAACAGGGTCAGCGAGCAGACCGGGATTCCATGTTTCGTCGCCTACTACAGAAGGTATCTTCCATATTTCAAACGCGTCAAAGAAATCATAACAAGCAAAACTATTGGTGAGATAATGAACGTGCAAATACGTTTTTCTTGCCCTCCGCGTGATTTAGATTATTCTTCAAAAGAAAAACTCCCATGGAGATTACAACCGGATATAGCCGGAGGTGGCTATTTCTACGACTTGGCTCCACACCAGCTTGACTTGATGCAGGATCTGTTTGGAGTAATAACAGAAGCTGAAGGTATATGCGCCAACCGCGCCGGACTTTATCAGACAGAAGACAGCATAAGTGCATGCTTCAAGTTTGAAAGCGGTGTTCCAGGAAGTGGCTCATGGTGCTTCGTTGGCCACCAATCTGCAAAAGAAGACAGAATCGATATTGTTGGAAGTAAGGGAAAGCTGAGCTTTTCTGTATACAACTACGACCCGATCCATCTTGTCACAAACGATGACGAAAAATATATAACAGTAGAAAATCCCCCATACGTTCAGCTGCCAATAATTAAAGCAGTTGTTGAAGACCTGCAAGGATTCGGAGCATGCTCATGCACAAGTGTATCAGCCACTCCTGTCAATTGGGTCATGGACCGCATATTAGGAAAATTCTAAATTTATGAATATGAAACGTCTGATTTTGAGTTTCTTTTTGGTTTCTGCCGTGTCATTGGCTTATTCAACCAACGACACGATAAAAACCGAAAAGAAAAACACAATATTCAGACGAATAGGAAAGGTATTCACAAAGGTATTTAAAGACTTCAATGAAATAGACACAAACTATATAGAACCGCAACATTATAATTATACAATAATGCTGCAAAACACCAATACATATGAGATATATAGACTTGAAAGCAAATCAGGTCAGTATATCACATTTGCTCCTGAACCAACAATCAGAATCGGACCTTATGTCGGATGGAGATGGATATTTCTTGGGTATACGTTTGACATAGGCCATATCAGCAACGACAACAATAAGAAAGAGTTCGAACTAAGCCTTTACAGCTCTATGTTTGGAATCGACCTGTATTATAGACAAACGGGCAACGACTATAAGATACGCGAAGCATACCTAGGAAACGGCCTTAACAGCCATACATTAAAAGGAATTCCATTTTCCGGACTTACCGTTGGAATTAAAGGTTTTGACTTATACTACATATTCAACCACAAAAAATTTTCATATCCGGCGGCTTTCAGCCAAAGTACATGTCAGAAACGCAGTTGCGGCTCTCCGTTGCTTGGCATAGGATATACCACCCACAAGCTTGATTTGGATTATGAGAAGCTTAAAAATGTCGTGGAAAACAACATTAGCGACAAATACCAGAATGTAAAGCTTGATTCCGGATTAATGTTTAACAAAGTACGTTACACATCATATTCAATTTCAGGCGGATACGCATACAATTGGGTTTTTGCACGTAATTGGCTTTTTGCTGCATCACTGTCAGTTGCATTAGCATACAAAAGGTCTACTGGCGACCTACACTATAAATCGGAATTCTCACTTAGAGACTTTAAATTTGGAGATGTAAATATCGATGGAGTTGGAAGATTCGGAATAGTATGGAACAATACAAAATTTTATGCCGGAGCAAGTACAATTCTTCACTCATATAATTATAGAAAAAGCCAATTCTCCACTAATAATGTATTCGGTTCATTAAACTTTTACTTTGGAATAAATATAGGAAGGAAATAATATGAAGAAATTATTTTTATTATTCATTGCTGTTTTGTCATACGTAACAACCTATGCTTATGAGGTTGACTACAAACCATCAGACAGCATTCGCGTTATTAAATTGTTAAACGACGCGAAAAAACAACCGGAAAGCACCAACTATATAATATACTTTGCCCGGAAGCTTAAAGGCATTCCCTATGTAGCACACACACTAGAGATAAACAAGAAAGAAAAATTAGTTATCAATTTGAGGCAACTTGACTGCACCACCTATGTTGAAAATGTCGTGGCCCTTTCAATGTGCATGAGTGAAAAGAAATACACATTTAAAAGTTTCTGTGACAATCTTAAAAAAATAAGATACAGGGACGAGTCACAACCTCATTACACACAAAGACTTCACTATTTCACGGATTGGATAGAGAACAATACAAAGAAAGGAATTTGTAAGGAAATACAAAGCCCTGCACCGCCTTTCACCAATACCCAAAGAATAAATGTATTTTACATGTCAGAAAATCCCTCTAAATATAAGATGCTGAAGGAAAATCCTAAGTATATCCCCACAATAAGAAAAACAGAACAGAACATTAATCAGAAAACATACAGATATATCCCCAAGACGGAGGTTAAGAACACCAACATTGTCAGAAGAACGATTCAAGATGGTGACATCATTGCTACCACAACAAGTCTAAAAGGACTGGATATTCAACACATCGGATTTGCCATATGGCATAAAGACGGGCTGCACATGCTTAACGCATCTAGCCTGCACCACAAAGTGGTTGAAGAACCTATGACTTTATACAATTACCTGCAAAAGCAAAAGACAATGACAGGAATAAGGATCATACGTCTAAACATAAAATAGCAAGCGTCCAAACTTACAAGAAGTCACAGATTATTTAAGCGTTTAAGTAATATTTTATTCAAAATATGAATATGGCGTCCTTGACGGCCAATGTCTGTACGCATATTACTTATATCGTTAAAAAAATCACTGAAGGCATTTTGCACCATGTTTGGCTGCCTTTTTGCTTTATCAGCCAAAGGATTAATTATAACCTTTATACCCTTATTGACAACGGATATATCCACATCAGCCCCTGCCATAACAGGATCGCCATCATAGTGTATATATCCTTCCTTTTGACGATGAACCAAGATATGCCTAGTACGGAATGTTTTTATCCTTGCATTCCGATCTAAAGTTTTATTAAACATATCTATACTAATCTGCGGTGCATCAATCATATCAAAAGGTTCCATTATTATAACATCAAGCAATCCGTCACTCATGGATGCCTGTGGTGCTATATATGCATTATTTCCATATTGAGATGCATTGGCACATGAAACAAGAAAAGCCCTATATTTAGTTTTTCCGTTTTCATCCTCTATCTCGTAAGTTTCCGGTTTATACTTTAATCCTTCCCGCAAAATATTCTCCAGGTATGAAACAGGACCGCGCTTTCCTGACTCGGCAAACTTCATACTAATAAAAGCATCAAACCCCATACCACATGTACAGAAAAATGGTATTCCGTTAATAATACCATAATCCAAGTCATGCACCGTATGCTTATTAATTACCTCAAGAGCCTTATGCATATCCATCGGTATCATTAAATGCCTAGCCAATCCATTTCCAGAACCACATGGAATAATACCTAATGCCGTATCCGAATTAACAATTGAACGCGCCACTTCATTTATTGTCCCATCACCTCCAACAGCAACAACAACATCAACCCCTCTATCTTTGGCTTCTCTGGATATCTCAGAAGCATGCCCGCTGTATTGGGTTTCAACTATTGAGAAATCATAATATTCCTTATCGAGATTATTCTCAATAAGTTTACAGATACCCGATTTTCTTGTCGTTCCAGATATCGGATTCACAACAAATATTATCTTTTTCTTTCCTGCCATCGTCTTGCAAAAATAATAATATTTTAGTACAAACCATTTTTATTACTTATAATATTTTTGCAAAAAAAACACTTTTCTATTTTTTTTCTTATGATTTACACATTTTTTTGTATCTTTGCAGCCTAATCAAAACAATGTAGAAAATCTACACCTATTTATAATATGGGACTATTACAAGAAAGATACAAAAATTACCGTGAACCACAAAGGTTCATGGAAGCTGGTGTTTACCCTTACTTCCGTGAAATAACAGGCAAACAAGGCACTGAGGTTCAAATGGCCGGACATGAAGTGCTTATGTTCGGTTCTAATGCTTATACTGGATTAACTGGTGACCCGCGTGTTGAGGCCGCCGCAAAAGATGCATTAGACAAATATGGAAGTGGTTGTGCAGGAAGCCGTTTCTTGAATGGAACACTTGACATACATGTACAACTCGAAAAGGAACTTGCTGAATTTGAGCATAAAGACGAAGCATTATGCTTTTCTACAGGATTCTCTGTAAATGCCGGTGTACTCTCCGTTGTTTGTGGACGTGAAGATTATATCATTTGCGATGACCGCGATCATGCAAGTATTGTTGACGGACGACGTCTTTCATTCGCAACTTGCTTAAAATATAAGCACAACGATATGGAAGACTTGGAAAAACAACTCCAAAAATGTAAACCCGAGTCAATAAAGCTTATTGTCGTTGATGGCGTCTTCTCAATGGAAGGTGATCTTGCAAATTTACCTGAAATTGTTCGTTTAAAGAAAAAATATAATGCTTCTCTAATGGTAGACGAAGCACATGGACTAGGAGTTTTTGGAAAAGAAGGAAGAGGCGTATGCGACCATTTTGGCGTAATTGATGACGTTGATCTTATCATGGGTACTTTCTCTAAAAGCCTCGCCAGCATAGGAGGTTTTATTGCCGGTGATAAAGATACCATAAACTATTTGCGCCACACATGCAGAACTTATATATTCAGCGCATCCAATACCCCTGCTGCTACAGCTGCTGCAATGGAAGCCCTGCACATCATACGCAAAGAACCTGAGCGTATTGAAAACCTTTGGACAGTTACAAAATATGCATTAAAACGCTTCCGTGAAGAAGGTTTTGAAATAGGAGACACAGAAAGTCCTATTATACCTCTTTATGTTAGAGATGTAGATAAGACCTTCCTCGTTACTAAATTGGCTTTTGATGCAGGCGTATTTATAAACCCTGTTATCCCTCCTGCATGCGCACCACAAGATACACTTGTCAGATTTGCATTAATGGCAACCCATACTGTGGAACAAGTAGAGAAAGGTGTTCAAGCACTGAAAAAAATCTTTGTTGAGCAAAATATAATTAAATAAATGCTGTAAAATTTGCATGTTTTAAAAAAAAGTAGTACCTTTGCATCGCAAATTTAAAGATTTGGTTACGGGGTGTAGCGCAGTCCGGTAGCGCGCCTGGTTTGGGACCAGGTGGTCGCAGGTTCGAATCCTGTCGCCCCGACTAAATTAGCAGTATACTAAAAGAATAAAAAGCCTAAGAATATAATAAATTCTTAGGCTTTTTATTTTCAATACACACTATAAGTAGAAGGTTGTTAATATGGCTCACCCGATAAATAGTGGGGAAAGAAAGAAAAAAAATCTTATCTTTGCATCATGGAAAATTCAA